>Ga0315295_10003077_pt1 | contig 14176 bp, 8 predicted proteins | sample YL17G14_0_MG_FD_204453 | JGI IMG/M metagenome (GOLD analysis project Ga0315295, IMG submission 204453) | Sediment microbial communities from Yellowstone Lake, YNP, Wyoming, USA - YL17G14_0 | ecosystem: Environmental > Aquatic > Freshwater > Lake > Sediment | place: USA: Wyoming | collected...
AGTTTGTCGAAGCTCATCTTGTAATTCGCCGTCACCAGGAGGGGCGCGTCCGCGTCCGGGGAACCCAGGGCGTATAGCCCGGGGGCCACCATGTAATTCATCCTCCCGATTCCCCACCGGCATTTAACCGATCCCCAGCGGTCCCGGGAGGAAAGCTCTCCCGTGACCCGGGGCACCGGGCCGACCGGGGTATTCACCAAGCCGGAGACAAAATGCGTCTCCGGGGTGCCCGCTCCCGATCCGGCCGATCCTCCGCAGCAGCTCGCCGCGATCGAATCCGGCAGGGTGGAGTGATTACAACAATTCACCGGTTTTTCTGAATCATTTTTCATCTGTTTATTAACTCTCGAAGGCCCGGATCAGCTTTTGACCAGATTCTCATTCTCGAGCCCGCAGTTGTCCGAGCAATCCGGAACGAAGATCCAGTAAAAGGTATAAAGGACCGGCCCGATGCCGCCGGCGAAGGTCAGGACGATGAACCCGCCCCGGCAGAGCCAGCGGTCGAGGCCAAAGCGGCGCTCGGCCCCGGTGCAGATCCCGCCCAGGAGACTGCCGTCGCCTTTCCGGTCGAGGAGCACGAACTGCGCTTTTCCGGTCCGGAGGTCAAAACCCGGACGGTCCTTGGGTCTGAAAAAAATCCCCAGGAAGGCGATCAAGAGGACAACCACCACCGGGATCATCAGCATTTTAAAAAGTTTTTTCATCGCGGCTCTCCGATCATAATCGTTCAAATTTTAAATTCACCCTCTCCCCTCGAGGGACTCGTCCTGCCCCTCTGGGGTTCATCCTGAAGGAGATTCACCCTGAAGGGTTCTCGTCCCGAGACCCCTTTCGGGGTCGAGGGAAAGGGCCCTCGTCCTGAAGAAGAGGGCGAAGGTGAAAGTTTAGAAGATATCCCAGAAATTATAACCCAACGCTCAGGTGTTATTTAGACTCGGGGGAATCCTGGAAAGCCTGGGGAGAAAAAAGCAGGTTCGCCAGGAGCAGAATCCCGCCCGCGGTAATGAAGGTATCCGCCAGGTTGAAGGAAGGCCAGTGGGCGCTTTTTACATAAACATCGAGAAAATCCACTACCGACCCGGAGCGGACCCGGTCGACGAGATTGCCCAGGGCACCTCCCAGGATCAGGGAAATGGAAATGGTGATCGACCAGCTCTTGCGGATATTACGGACCAGGAGATAAACCACGAAAATCGTGGCGATTACGGTCAGGACCAGGAAAAGGGTGGGGGCGAACCCATGCTCGCTTCCCGAAAGGAAGCCGAAGGCGGCTCCCTTGTTCCGGATATAAACCAGGTTGAAAAAGCCGGGAATGACCCGGATCTCCCCGTGGAAGGGAATCTTCTGGGCCACGATGAGCTTGGTCTCCTGGTCCAGAACCAGGGCCAGGAAAGTGGTCAGGGCCGCTCCCAGATATGCGTTCCGGGCTTGAGGGCCGGTCATGGCTTGGCCGCCTCCCTCTTCTCTTCCTTGATCCGGGACTGCAGCCGCTTCAGCAGACCGGCGAACCTTTTTTCCTTGATGATTTTGTTGAACTGGGTGCGGTAATTTTCCGCCAGGCCGAGCTCGTCCACAACCATGTCATAAATTTTCCACTCCCCCTTGACCCGGTGGAGAGAATAAGCCACCTCCACTTTTTCGCGCCCCTTATAAACCTGGGCCCGAACCTCGGCCTGGTTCCCCCGGATGGTTTCCACCGGGTAATCAACCCGGTTGGCCTTGAAGATCTCCAGTTTCTTCGTCGAAGTGATTTCGATCAGCTCCTTAAAAAGCCGGGTGAATTTTTCCTGATCAGCCGGGCCGATCTTCTTCCAGTATGTCCCCAGGGAACGGCGGGCCAGCTCGGAGAAATCGATGATCCCGTTGATTAAAACCTTCAGACGTTCCTTGACCTGGGCCTCTTCGACATTGCTGTCGGACATAATCTCCCTGATGGTCTGGTCCCTTTCCCGGAGAATCGCCCGGGGGCCAGACTCGGCGGGATTTGCCCCGTTAGGGTTCACCCTGTCCGGGTAGACGGGAGCGGTGACCGACCCGGTGCTTTTGGGACTCACCGGAGCGGTGACCCCCTGGCCCAGGACCGGAAGGGGCATGGCAAAAAACCATAGCGCCCCGGCGAGAAGTATTCCCGGGACTTTATTTATTTTTGCTCCAGGGTTTCTCTCCAGCCGAGAGTTTGAGATCATTTAGGGATTTCTGATAATCGAAAATCGCTTCCAGGGACTGCCACTTGACCGCCAGGTAGGCCCCGAAGGAATCGATGACCTCCTTGACGTCACCCACCCCCAGGAAATAATTTTCCCGGGTCGCGAACATCCAGGCCCGGCCGGCCTTGAGCCCCTCCGCGGTTTTTTCCACCCGGGCCATCGCTTCCAGCACGTTCCGATAATTCTTTTCCACCTCGATCCGGACCCCCATTTTCAGCGCCGCCTGGCTGTAAAGGAGCTCGCGGTACTCGGCCCGGGCCCGGTTCAGGCTCTGCTGGGTCAGGTGAAAACCCAGCTTCTCCTCGAACCCCACGGCGATCCCGCCGTCCAGATAATTAAACTCGTCATCCACAAAGGGATTGCTTTGCGTGGTGCGGCCCGGGGTGTAGCCGTAGCGGAAGCGGCCGGCGAGAAAGATCTGGGGGAGGAACCTGCTCTTGACCACCCCCATCTGCGCCTGCTTGGCCAGGGTGGCGGCTTCCAGGGCCTTGAACTCCGGTCGATCGGCATTAGCCTTGTCCAGGTATTGCTTCAGGTCCGGAAGGGGGGAGAACTCTTCGGAGAGTGGAGCAATCGGAATTTCCGATTCGGCCGGGTTCACCCCGCAGAGCTCAAAAAAAACCTCCCGGGACTGCTCGAGGCCTTTCCGGGAAGACAAGGTTTCCTTTTCCAGGAGCGCGGTAAAAACCTTGAGGCGGAGGCGGTCGGTCTGGGTCACCCGGCCGGATCCCGAGCTCAGCCATTCGTCAATCTTCTGGTCGATTTTGGTGAGTTCCTGTCTCAAATCAGTTTGCAGGTTGAATACTTCCTGAGCCAGCTGGTAAGCGAAAAAAAGGTCGATCAGATCGTCGGCGAGATCGGCCCGGGCCTGTTCCACCTTGTTCTCCCCCGCCCGAACCCCCTGTTCGGCCGCCTTGATCGCGGAGGAAATCGCCCCGAAAGTGAAGAGGGGTTGAATTACATTCAGCTCGGTTTGGAAGAAGGGGCCCAGCTGGTCCAGGCTCAGCTCCGAAGCGGTGATTTTATCGGGCGGGCTCAGGACGTCACCCTTCGCGTCGGTGACCGGACCGGCGAGGAATCTAAGCCTGATTTCGGGCGCGAAGCGGCTGTTTTTTGCCTCCTGGAGATAGGTTTTGACCGCCGCCAGTTTTTCCTGTTCCTTCAGAATCAGGGGGTTATCCTGGGTCACTTTTTTCAGGCAGTAGTCCAGGGTGACCTGGCCGGCCTGGACTCCCGCCGCCGAGAAGCCCAGCCACCCCAGGAAAACTAAGCCGATTATTTTCCTTCCGCTTTTTTTCATTTCCTGTCTGCTCAACCTGAATAGACCCGCGGAACCCGTCCCGAGATCGAGGTGAAGATTTCGTAAGGTATCGTCCCGGCCCAAGCGGCCATTTCTTCCGCGCGAATCTCCGCCCGCCCGTCCCGGCCGAGGAGCGTAACCTCGTCGCCGGCCTTGACCGAGGGGATCCTTCCCACTTCCACCATGGTCAGATCCATGCAGACCGAGCCAATCACCGGGGCCCTTTGGCCCCGGACCAGCACCTCGGCGCGGTTGGACAGGGACCGGAGATAACCGTCCGCGTACCCCATCGGCAAAACCGCCACCGCCCGGGCGGAGCGGTTCAGAAACATCTTTCCATATCCCACCCGGTATCCCGGCGGGATTTTCTTGATCTGCTGAATCCGGGTTTTCCACGTCAGGACCGGCTTCAAGGTCAGACCCGATTTCGCCAGGCGATATTCCGGATAGGCCCCGTAAAGCACGAGCCCGGCCCGGACCAGATTGTCCCCTCCCGTACGGCGGAGGATTACCGCCGCGCTGTTTGAGGAGTGAGTATAAAGAGGACGGTAACCAGCGTCAAGAAAAAGCCGGACCGCCTTTTGAAATTCCTGCCGCTGGAAACGGGTGAAGACTGGGTCGGTGGCTTCGGAAAGATGGGTCATGATCCCTTCGAGCCGGAGGCCTTTCATCCGCCGGAAATCCTGCAGGAACCGGGGAATCTCGGCCGGAAGAATCCCGAGCCGCCCCATGCCTGTATCGACCTTGAGATGGATGGGAAAGTTCCCGCCTCCCCGGCGCCGAGCTTCCCGGGAAATCGCTCGGACCATCTCGATCCGATCTAACACGGGGGTTAGACGATAGCGAAAGAGGAGGGGAATTTCCTTCAGGTCAAGATGGCTTAAAACCAGGATCCGGCCGCGGAGTTTTCCCCGCCGGAGTTCTAAAGCCTCTGACAGCTGGGCGACCCCGAAGAAGCGGCAGCCCTGTCCAGCCAGACACCTGGCCACCGGGACCGCCCCATGCCCGTAGGCATTGGCCTTTACCACCGCCAGGATTTCCGTGGGGACCTGAAGTCTTCGGACCAGAGCTTGATAATTTGCGGCCAGTGCTTTCAGATCAATTTCCGCCCAGCTTTTTTTCGATTGTGGATCCATAATTCCCTGATATATTACTTGTATCCAGTTTTTTGTCAAAAAAAAGCCCTTCGAAAAACGAAGGGCTTTTTTAATTTAATTCTGGCAGCGCCCTACTCTCCCAACCGATAACCGATCAGTACCATCGGCGCTGGAGGGCTTAACTTCCGTATTCGGAATGGGAACGGGTGTTTCCCCTCCGCTATGGCCACCAGAAAATCAATAATAAATACAAAGTAAATATAGAATAAATATAGAAGCTCTAATTTGGGAAAATTTAAATAATTATGGCCAAGCCTCACGGCCGATTAGTACCGGTCAGCTTAAATCCTTACGGATCTTACACCCCCGGCCTATCAACCTCGTGGTCTACGAGGGGCCTTCAGTCCTGTCTTACGACAAGAGGGATACCTAATCTTGGGGTGGGCTTCCCGCTTAGATGCTTTCAGCGGTTATCCCTTCCGCACATAGCTACCCAGCGCTGCAGCTGGCGCCACAACTGGTACACTAGAGGTGCGTCCATCCCGGTCCTCTCGTACTGGGGACAGCTTCCCTCAAGTATCCTTCGCCCACAACAGAGAGGGACCGAACTGTCTCACGACGTTCTAAACCCAGCTCACGTACCACTTTAATCGGCGAACAGACGAACCCTTGGGACCTCCTTCAGCCCCAGGATGTGATGAGCCGACATCGAGGTGCCAAACCTCCCCGTCGATGTGAACTCTTGGGGGAGATCAGCCTGTTATCCCCGGCGTACCTTTTATCCGTTGAGCGACGGCCCTTCCATGCAGAACCGCCGGATCACTAAGGCCTGCTTTCGCACCTGCTTCACCCGTCGGTGTCGCAGTCAAGCTCCCTTATGCCTTTGCACTCGACGGCTGATTTCCAAACAGCCTGAGGGAACCTTTGCACGCCTCCGTTACCTTTTGGGAGGCGACCGCCCCAGTCAAACTACCCACCAAACAGTGTCCCCGACCCGGATAACGGGCCTAGGTTAGAACTTCAGTACAACCAGAGTGGTATTTCAACGTTGACTCCAGCCCGGCTAGCGCCGGACCTTCAAAGTCTCCCACCTATCCTACACAAGCAGGACCAAAGTTCACTGTTAAGTTGTAGTAAAGGTGCCGGGGTCTTTCCGTCTAGTTGCGGGTAAACGGTATCTTCACCGTTGCTTCAATTTCGCTGAGTCCCTGGCCGAGACAGCGCAGGAGTCGTTACGCCATTCGTGCAGGTCGGAACTTACCCGACAAGGAATTTCGCTACCTTAGGACCGTTATAGTTACGGCCGCCGTTTACTGGGGCTTCGGTTCACCGCTTCTCATCCCGACCGAAGTCAGAACAATGACGAATCCCCTTAACCTTCCAGCACCGGGCAGGCGTCAGACCCTATACATCGTCTTGCGACTTAGCAGAGTCCTGTGTTTTTAGTAAACAGTCGCTCCTGCCGTTTCACTGCGATCCGGATTCGCTCCCGGAGCAAGTCCGCTCACGATTCCGGACACACCTTCTTCCGAAGTTACGGTGTCATTTTGCCGAGTTCCTTAGCCAGGGTTCTCTCAAGCGCCTTGGGATCCTCTCCCCGCCTACCGGCGTCGGTTTGCGGTACGGTCACCATTTAGGCTCGCTACGAGGCTTTTCTGGGAAGCATGGGATCAGCCAGTTTATTCCCCTAACGGGGATCCTCATCACCTCTCGGAGTTAACGAGATCCTGGATTTGCCTGGGATCTCCTCCTACCGGCTTGAACCTACCATTCCAGCGAGTAGGATGGCCTACCCTTCTCCGTCCCCCCATCGCTCAAACGCCCATTTGGTGGTACAGGAATATTAACCTGTTGTCCATCGCCTACGCCTTTCGGCCTCGGCTTAGGTACCGACTAACCCTGAGCGGATTAACCTTCCTCAGGAAACCTTAGGCTTACGGCGAGCGGGTTTCTCACCCGCTTTTACGCTACTTATGTCAGCATAATCTCTTCCATTCAGTCCAGGCATCCTCACGGTTACCCTTCGCTCCGAATGGAATGCTCCTCTACCCCCCCCCGACTTGCGTCGGGGGAGCCGCGGCTTCGGTAATAAGCTTGAGCCCCGTTACATTTTCAGCGCAGAACCGCTTGACCAGTGAGCTATTACGCTTTCTTTAAAGGATGGCTGCTTCTAAGCCAACCTCCTGGCTGTCAGAGCGTTTCTACATCTTTTCCCACTTAGCTTATCCTTAGGGACCTTAGCCGGCGGTCTGGGGTGTTCCCCTTTTGCCCATGAACCTTATCGCCCACGGACTCACTCCTGTTCCTGAAGTAATGGCATTCGGAGTTTGGTTGGGTTTGGTAGTCTTGTAGGACCCCTAATCCATCCAGTGCTCTACCTCCATTACTCAATAAAACAAGGCTGCACCTAAATGCATTTCGAGGAGTACCAGCTATCTCCAGGTTTGATTAGCCTTTCACTCCTACCCACAGTTCATCCGAGCGGTTTGCAACCCACACCGGTTCGGGCCTCCATCTCGCATTACCGAGACTTCACCCTGACCATGGGTAGATCACCTGGCTTCGGGTCTACTCCCGGCAACTAATCGCCCATTTCGGACTCGCTTTCGCTCCGGCTTCACCTCTTCGGCTTAACCTTGCTGCCGAGACGTAACTCGCTGACTCATTATGCAAAAGGCACGCGGTCAGCCGGTCCCGCCCGAAAGCGGGACATCGGCCTCCCACCGCTTGTAGGCTTGCGGTTTCAGGTACTATTTCACTCCCCTCACCGGGGTGCTTTTCACCTTTCCCTCACGGTACTAGTTCACTATCGGTCACTGAGTAGTATTTAGCCTTGGAAGATGGTCCTCCCGGCTTCCCTCGGAGTTTCTCGTGTTCCGAGGTACTCGAGAAATCGAACCCAAGAGTTCTCGGCTTTTCACTTACAGGACTATCACCTTCTCCGGTCCGCCTTTCCAGACGGTTCAATTAAGCTGAGAATTTGTAACTCTCTGAAGAAGCCGCCGCTTCCTCCGTCCGATCCTCACAACCCCGGTTCAACAACGCCAGCGGGCTATTGCGTTGAACTGGTTTAGGCTATTCCCTTTTCGCTCGCCGCTACTGGGGGAATCGCGATTGCTTTCTCTTCCTAGAGGTACTGAGATGTTTCAGTTCCCTCCGTTTGCCTTCCGGCCCTATGAATTCAGACCGGAATGTCCCGAGATTAATCGGGACGGGTTGCCCCATTCGGAAATCCCCGGATCTAAGTTTGTTTAGCGACTCCCCGGGGCTTTTCGCAGCTATCCACGCCCTTCTTCGCCTCTCAGTGCCAAGGCATCCACCGCAAGCTCTTAGTAGCTTGGCCATAAATTTATTTGAGAGTTTACCCAAATATTGAGCTTCTATATTTATTTTTCAAAGATCAGGGCACGGGGTTGAGTTCAGCTTGGTGGAGGTAAGCGGGATCGAACCGCTGACCTTCTGGTTGCAAACCAGATGCTCTCCCAGCTGAGCTATACCCCCGTTGGTGGGCCTAGGTAGATTCGAACTACCGACCTCACGCTTATCAGGCGGGCGCTCTAACCAACTGAGCTATAGGCCCAAAATCGTAAAGAACAAAAGTCTCTCTTTTCCGAGAGCCCCGGTCTTTCGACCTTCGAAAACTGAATAGCCGACTCTTGAAGATAAAACTCCTTAGAAAGGAGGTGATCCAGCCGCAGGTTCTCCTACGGCTACCTTGTTACGACTTCACCCCAATCACCTATCATACCTTGGGAACTTGCCTCCCTACCGAAGCAGGGTTAGCTCAGTGACTTCTGGTACAGCAGATTCTCGTGGTGTGACGGGCGGTGTGTACAAGGCCCGGGAACGTATTCACCGCGCCGTTCTGATGCGCGATTACTAGCGATTCCAGCTTCATGGAGTCGAATTGCAGACTCCAATCCGAACTGAGGCCGCTTTTTTGAGATTGGCTCCCCCTCACGGGTTCGCAACCCTTTGTAGCGGCCATTGTAGCACGTGTGTTGCCCTGGGCGTAAGGGCCATGAGGACTTGACGTCATCCTCACCTTCCTCCCCGTTAACCGGGGCAGTTTCTCTAGAGTGCCCAACTTAATGATGGCAACTAGAGATAAGGGTTGCGCTCGTTGCGGGACTTAACCCAACATCTCACGACACGAGCTGACGACAGCCATGCAGCACCTGTCTTCCCGCTCCCCGATTTCTCGGGGCACTCCCAGCTTTCACCGGGATTCGGAAGATGTCAAGCCCAGGTAAGGTTCCTCGCGTTGCATCGAATTAAACCACATGCTCCACCGCTTGTGCGGGCCCCCGTCAATTCCTTTGAGTTTTAGCCTTGCGGCCGTACTCCCCAGGTGGGGCACTTAATGCGTTAGCTGCGGCACCCCCAATAAATCGGGAATACCTAGTGCCCATCGTTTACAGCGTGGACTACCAGGGTATCTAATCCTGTTTGCTCCCCACGCTTTCGCGCCTCAGTGTCAGGGGTGGTCCAGAAAGCCGCCTTCGCCACTGGTGTTCCTCCCGATATCTACGAATTTCACCTCTACACCGGGAATTCCGCTTTCCTCTCCCACCCTCAAGCCATCCAGTTTCGAATGCAATTCCTGGGTTAAGCCCAGGGCTTTAACATCCGACTTAAACGACCACCTACGCGCCCTTTACACCCAGTGATTCCGAGCAACGCTCGCACCCTCCGTTTTACCGCGGCTGCTGGCACGGAGTTAGCCGGTGCTTCCTTCGGCGGTAACGTCAGAACCCAACCCTATTCAGATTGGATTTTTTCTTCCCGCCCGACAGAGCTTTACGACCCGAAGGCCTTCATCACTCACGCGGCGTCGCTGCGTCAGGCTTTCGCCCATTGCGCAATATTCCCCACTGCTGCCTCCCGTAGGAGTCTGGACCGTGTCTCAGTTCCAGTGTGGCTGGCCGTCCTCTCAGACCAGCTAACCATCTTCGCCTTGGTAGGCCGTTACCCTGCCAACAAGCTAATGGTGCGCGAGCCCATCCCGGAGTAGCAGCAGCCTGAAGCTTCCGCCACCTTTGGCCTCGGCTACCGCAGTAGCCGTGGTCTTATCCGGTATTAGCCCCGCTTTCGCGGGGTTGTTCCAGTCTCCGGGGCAGGTTACTCACGTGTTACTCACCCGTTCGCCACTTTACAGTCCCGGTTGCCCGGGATTTCTCGTTCGACTTGCATGTGTTAAGCACGCCGCCAGCGTTCGCTCTGAGCCAGGATCAAACTCTCCGAAAAAACTTCCCCGCAATCTTCAAGAAGATTACGGATTTTGACAGAGATTTTAAGGACGAGTTTACCTTTGGAGTGGCTATTCAGTTTTCAAAGATCAAAAGATATATATTCCAACATTAAAATATAATGACGGGTCTCTGGGATATCAAGTCAAAGATTTCCTCTTCCTCCCCAGCCATTATTAATGTTTTCGCAAAACCTAGTTGCTGATATTTTCGCCCGCAAATTTTCTTTTGTCAACACCCCGCATCAAATAATTATTTTCTCAATTAAATAAATTACCCACTCTTATTTAATCTTGATCTTGTGATATTTTTTCTTTCCGACCCGGATGAGGATTTCCCTGCCCTTAATCGATTTTTCCGAAAGCATGGCTTGCCCTTCCCCGATTCTTTCCTCGTTGAGGTAGACTCCTCCCTGTTGAATCAGACGCCTGGCCTCGCTTTTCGAAGGTGCCAACCCCACCTCGAAGATCAGCTCCCAGGCCGGAAGCCCGGATTTCAGGCGTTCGAGTGAGAGATTCGAGGTCGGCAGGTTGTCCTGTTCCGCGGCTAGGGGATTACGATTGATTGAACTGGTGGGGAGAATCCGGGGATCAATCCCCTTGGCACCAAAGAGCTGGGCCGCGGCTTTCCAGGCCGATTCCGCTTCTTTCTCCCCATGCACGAATTTGGTTATCTCGAAAGCCAGAATGGTTTTGGCCTGGTTCAGTTCGGCTTCAGAAAAACCCCTGGTCATCTGGATCTCGGTCATCGGTAGGAAGGTAAAAAAGGCGAGAAAACGCTCCAAGTCCCGGTCATCCACGTTCCGGAAATGCTGGTAAAAATCATAAGGACTGGTTCTCCGGGGATCGAGCCAGACCGCACCCTGGGCGGTCTTTCCCATTTTCTGCTGATTGGCCGTGGTTAAAAGGGGAAAGGTCAGGCCGAACGCTTCGGCAGACTCCACTCTCCGGATGAGATCAATTCCGGCCAGGATGTTTCCCCATTGGTCATCTCCTCCCATCTGTAAGACACACCCATGCTTTCGGTAAAGAACCAGAAAGTCATAGGCCTGCAGGACCTGGTAATTAAACTCGAGAAAAGAAAGCCCCCGCTCCATGCGTATTTTATAAGCCTCGGCCGAGAGCATTCGGTTCACGCTGAAATGGCGGCCAATATCCCGCAGGAAATTGATGTACTTCAGGGAACCGTACCATTGGCTGTTGTTCACCATCATGGCTTTCTCATCAGAAAAATCGAGGAACCGGGACACCTGCTGGCGGATCCGGCGGGTGTTGCTTTTAATCTGTTTTCCCTCCAGCATCTGTCTCATCTCGGTATGCCCGGAGGGGTCCCCGACCAGCGCCGTTCCTCCCCCCAGTAGCAGGATCGGACGATGTCCATGTTTTTGCAGATGCACCAAGGCCATGATGGGTAGCAGGCTCCCGGCATGGAGGCTGTCCGCAGTCGGATCAAAACCAATATAGGCCGATACCGGACCGGAGCCAAGCTTTTCCTCCAGTCGCTCCCGCTCGGTGATCTGGCGGATAAAACCCCGGGCTTCAAGTTCGGCTAGAAATATTTTCATCTTAAACCGGTAGAGATAACCTCTCAATTTTGAGGCACCGCCCCGAACCCGTCTCCAGTTCCAGCAGCACTCCCTGCAGATAAACGTTTTTCTGGGCCACGACAAATTTAATCGGCATCTGGGTCAGGAAATGGTCAATCGCGGGGGCTGGCTCGAGCCCGATAACCGAATCGCTGGCCCCGGTCATCCCCGCGTCGGTAATATACCCCGTCCCCCCCGGGAGGATCTGTTCATCGGCGGTCTGGACATGGGTATGGGTCCCGATGACCGCGCTCACCTTACCATCGAGATAAAAACCCATCGCCCGTTTCTCGGAAGTGGCCTCGGCGTGAAAATCCAGGAGCAACAAAGGGGTTTCCCGGGAGAGCCGCTCCACTTCCCTCCGCGCGGCCAGGAAGGGATCCTCCAACCGGTTGTTCATGTAGACGCGCCCCTCCACGTTGATCACCCCGACCCTGGACCCGGAGGCCAGGGGTACCACCACCGAACCCACCCCCGGGACCTGAGCCGGATAATTGGCGGGCCGGAGAAGGCAGGGTTCCTTAGCGAGGAAATTAACCACCTCAAGATGCCTGAAGATATGGTTGCCGCTCGTAATCACCCTGACCCCCTGCTGAAAAAGTTCATCGGCTTCCTTAGCGGTGATCCCCTTGCCCCCGGCCGCATTCTCACCGTTCGCAATCACGAGTTCCAGGGAAAGATCCGCAATCAGGGCCGGAAGTACCTGTCTCACCGCCTGGCGTCCCGGGCGCCCAAAAACATCCCCCAAAAAAAGAATCCTAATCAAACCGCCCGCTCACTTGGCGTATTCCACGGCCCGGTTTTCCCGAATCACGGTGACCTTGATCTGACCCGGGTAGGTTAGTTCGCCTTCAATCCGGTGGGCCAGTTCCCTGGCTAAATTATGGCTAGCCTCATCGGAAATTTTCTGACTCTCTACGATCACCCGGATCTCCCGGCCCGCCTGGATCGTGTAACATTTTTCTACCCCCTGAAAGGTGGACGCGATCTTTTCCAGGTCCTCCAGGCGCTTGATATAAGCCTCGTACATTTCCCGGCGCGCCCCCGGCCGGGCGGCGGAAAGAGTGTCGGCCGCCTGGACCAAGATTCCGAAAATGGTCGAAGGTTCATCATCGTGGTGGGTTCGGACCGCCTCGACCACATCCTTCTTTTCTCCGTATTTCTGCGCCAGCTCCATTCCGATCTCCGCATGCGAGCCTTCGACTTCATGGTCCACGGCCTTGCCGATGTCGTGGAGCAATCCCACCCGGCGGGCGAGCTTGGTATCGAGGCCAAGTTCCGATGCCATAATCCCAGAAATGAAAGCCACCTCCATCGAATGTTGATATATGTTCTGGGCATAGCTGGTCCGGAACTTCAGCTTCCCCAGAAGCTTGACCAACTCCCCGTGGAGCCCGTGTACCCCGAGATCAAAAGCGGCCCGTTCCCCATCCTCCACGATCGCCGCTTCAATTTCCTTCTCGGTCTTGTCCACGACCTCCTCGATCCGCCCGGGGTGAATCCGCCCGTCCTGGATTAATTTTTCCAGAGACCGCCGGGCGATCTCCCGGCGCATCGGGCTGTGGGCGGAGAGCACCACCGCCTCCGGGGTATCATCAATAATGAGGTCCACGCCGGTCAGGGATTCCAGGGCCCGGATGTTCCGGCCCTCCCTCCCGATGATCCTCCCCTTCATATCCTCGTTGGGCAGATTAACCACCGAGACCATCTTCTCGGCCGCGTAATCACCCGAATATTTCTGAGTCGCCAGGGCAATGATCCGGCGGGCGTTCCGTTCCGCCTGCTCCCTGGCTTCCTCTTCGATTTTTTTGGCGATCTTCTGGGCTTCCAGCCGGGCCGCCCCTTCCATGCTTTCCAGCAGGATTTTCTTGGCCTCGTTGGCGGTGATCCCGGCCAGTTTTTCCAGCTTCTCCCGTGCCTCGGCCAGCATCTGATTGTATTTTTTGTCCTTTTCGTCCGCCGACTGCTCGCGGCTGACCACCGCCCGCTCGCGCTTGGCCAGCTCGGCATCCTTTTTCTCCAGGAGATCGAGTTTTCTCTCCAGGTTTTCCTCCCGGTTGAGCAGCCGCCGCTCAAAATTTTTAAGTTCCTGCCGCTCCGCCCGGGTTTCCCGCTCGAAAGCGGCCCGGGTCTTCAGGGTTTCATCCCGGGCCTGGATGGCGCTTTCCTTTTTCAACGCCTCCGCTTCCTTCTGGGCATTGGCAACGATTTCCTGTGCCTGCTTTTCGGCGGAGTCGGCTTTCCGTCGGCCCCACAATTTGCGCAGGTAATATCCCAAAAACAAACCGAGGGCCAAACCGACAATCACGATCAAAATATTGATATTGGTAATAGTCATTTTCCAATCCTCCTGCCTCTCAATTAATCCGCCCGATCCGCTCCTCGGTAATAAGCCAATCCATTGCCACCCCCCGATCATCCGGGGGCAGGGGAATCCGGGGAACGATCTGGAAACCAAACGCCAACCCGGCCTTGCTTTTCCGGGAGGCTGCCGGAGCCAAAGCCCGATCATAGAAACCCCGGCCATACCCCAGCCGGGTTCCCTGGAGGTCGAAAACCACCCCCGGGACAAAAATCAGATCGAACTCTTCCGGGGTTCTTTCCTCAAAAGGAAACACCGGCTCGGGAATCCGAAAGGTCCCCTCCCGTAGTTCCGAACTCAGATAAACCCGGAAAAAACGCAAGGCACCCGGCGGGATTACCCGGGGATAGAATACCGCCTTTCCCCCCTGAGTGGC
>Ga0315295_10003078_pt1 | contig 14175 bp, 13 predicted proteins | sample YL17G14_0_MG_FD_204453 | JGI IMG/M metagenome (GOLD analysis project Ga0315295, IMG submission 204453) | Sediment microbial communities from Yellowstone Lake, YNP, Wyoming, USA - YL17G14_0 | ecosystem: Environmental > Aquatic > Freshwater > Lake > Sediment | place: USA: Wyoming | collected...
CGAGGACTTCGAATCCCTGGCTGACTTCCCGCCCTTTGCCCAGCTCATGAAGCCCAAGGGCTGAGCGCGGCCGAGAACAGAAATAAGAAAAGATCAGACGTCCCGGGGTTCAAGGAGCAGGCGCAATCCGGCGAATATTTCCGCCACGCGGCTCTTGGATAAAGCGCCGATTTTCTCTGCGAGGTCGGACTTGTCGACGGTATAGAGCTGCGAAACGTTCGCGACGCTCGCCCTTTCCAGACCGCCCTCGCCCTTCCGGAGGAGCACGTTTCCCGGAGCTTCGGCCCTCTGAAGGTTGGATGTGAGCTCGCAGACGACGACCGTCCGGATCTTGCTGACGTTGAAGAGGTCGCTCTGGACGACGACATAGGGATGCCGGAAACCCGGCCCGGAGCCGGACGGCTCGCCGAGGTTAAGCCAGAATAGGTCCCCCTGTCGGATCATCAACGCGCTCTCCCCTTCCGTCGCTTTTGCTGGTATTCGCCCATAGCCTTGCGGCGCTCGAGATCGTCCGGCGTATCGGGCTGGTCGTAGACATCGTCAAGCGTTTCGATGAGGCGCCGCGTTTCGCTCCTCCGGATGTATTCGCGAGCCGCCGAGACGAACACTTGGCTTCGGGACTTCTTTTGCTCTCTGGCGATTTTCTCGACTTCTTCGAACACGTCGTCGGGGATCGATATCGCTATTTTCATACCATTAGTATGCATGCGTTTCATACCTATTGTCAAGAAAACGATTTGAGCCCTGCCCAGGGGGACTCGACTGCTCTCGTAGCCAATAGGACGCTTCTAGGACCTGGGGATTCTCGGCAAGCCCCGGACCGGACGACAATTATTCGGACCTCAAGACGACGGCCGGGTCGGCGTTGGCGGCGCGGACCGTGTGCCAGCCGACGGCGGCCAGGAGGAGTGAAGCCACCAGGGCCAGGCCCGCGGCGAAAAACCACGGCCCCAGGACGATCCGGTAGGCGAAGCCCGCCAGCCAGCCCCGGGCGAAGACGAAAACACCCGGCGCCGCCAGCGCGGACCCGACGGCCAGGGCCCGGAGGAAATCGCGGGAAAAGAGGGCCAGGACCCGGCGGGCGTCGGCCCCGAGGACCTTGCGGATGCTGATCTCCTTGCGCCGGCTCTCGACCATGAAAGCGGTCAGGCCGAAGACCCCGAGCCCCGCGAGCGCGGCGGCCAGGGCGGCCAGGAATCCGAGCAGGCGGGAGGTCCGAATCTCCCGCATGTAGATCTGGCCGAATTCCTCGTCGTAAAAAGCCCAGACTCCGTCATCCCCCGAGATTGTCCTGCCGCAGAAATCCTGGATGAAGCGCAACGTCCCCGGCAGGTCGCGGCCGGAAACCTTGACCGAGATGAACCGGAACATCTTCGTGTTCGGAACCAGGATCAGGGCCAGGGGCTCGATGGGGAAATGGAGGGGGCGGAAGTGAAAGTCCTTGACCACGCCGACGACGCGGCCGGGCTTGCCGAAAGCCGACTGGACCTCGAGGCGTTTGCCGACGGCGCGGTCCCAGCCGAAGCGTTTGAGGGCCGACTCGTTGACGAGGTAGAACCGCTCTCCCCTCGTTTCGTCCCCCGGCGCGAACCCCTCTCCTTCGACAACGCGGATTCCGAAGACCTTGGGGAAGTCGGCGTCGACGGCGATCCAGCGGACCATGTCGTCCTGGCCCGGCTCGCGGCCGTCCCAGTCGAACGTCTGGCGGAAAGTATCGCGCGCCGGAAGGAAGTTGGAGGCCGCGGCCGCGAGGATCCCGGGATGGGAGAGGAGCTCCCGCTTCAGGACGTCGGCCTTTCCACGGACGTCGTCCGACAGGCGGATGTTGATGACCCGGTCCTTGTCGATGCCCAGGTCCTTGTTTTTGAGGTATCTCATCTGGGCGGAGACAATGATGGCCGCCGTGGCGAATCCCACAGAGGCCATGAACTGGAAACCGAGGATCAGGCCCCGCGCCCGGAACCGCCGGGAGCGTGCGCCTCCGCCCCCCTTGAGGGTCTCAACCGGCCGGAGGGCGGCCGCGAAGAACGACGGATAGGTGCCCGCGGCCAGGGCGATCAGCAGGACGATCGGCGGAAGGATAAGGGCGATACGGGCCCAGGGGAGGCCGGCTCCGTCGAGGCCCGGGCCGGCGAATTCCCCGAGCAGCGGGAAGGCCAGGCCGAGAAAGGCCAATCCGAGGACCGCGGCGGCGGAGGTGACGAGGAGCGCCTCGCCCATATGCTGAACGACGATCCGGCGCCGGTCCGCGCCGAGGACTTTGCGCAGGCCGACTTCCCGGTTTCTCCTCAGGGCCTGGGCCGTGGCCAGGTTGACGAAATTCAGGATCGCGGCCCCGAGTATGAGGAGGCCCAGGGCCGAAAAGAAGATCACCCAGCGGATGTCGCCGTTCGGCTCGAACTCGTTCCGGAGATGCGAGCGAAGATGGATGTCGGTCAGGCGCTGGAGCTGGAGGGCGGCGGGGTCGACCCTCGACCCGGCGCGCTTTTGTCTCACGTCTTCCGGGAAGCATCGGACGAGCTTCCGCCCGGCGTCGCCGGGGGAGGCGCCCGGCTTCAGGAGCAGGTAGACGCGGTAGTTCCAGTCACCCCACTCGCTCCGGTCGTCGTAGCCGCTGAATTCGGCGGCGGCTTCGACGGGAACCAGCACGTTGAACCTGAAATGGGTCGGGCCCGGCGGGTCTTCGACGACGGCTTCGACCTGGAGCGGCCACTTGTCCTCCAAGAGAAGCACGCGGCCGAGGCATTCCGTGGTCCCGAAGTGGCGGACGGCCGCCCGCCGGGTGAGGACGACGGCCCGGGGATGGGCGAGCGCGGTTTCCGGCCGGCCGTGGATGAAGGAGACGTCGAAAATCTGGAAAAAGGACGGGTCGGCGTGGAACATCCGGTCTTCGAAATGCCGGCGGCCATCGACCGAGAGGATAACCCTTCCTGAAAAGGAGGAGGATTCGGCCCTTTTAATCGCGCACACGGCCTCGATTTCAGGAATATCGCCGAGGGCGCGGACCGAAAAAACATACGGGCTCCCGGTGGACTCCGGCGAAACCACCCGGTAAATCCGCGAAGAATTCTTGAAATGGCGGTCGTATCTCAGCTCGAAGCCGAGGAAAAGGACGACGAAGAGGGCGGCGGCGAGGCCCAGGGCGAGCCCGCAGATATTAACGAAGGAATAGCTCTTATGGCGCTTGAGGTTTCGCCAGGCGGAAACGAGATAGGATCTTAGCATGATCGTGCCCTCCCCGAACATCATGATAGACTGACCGCGAGGCCGCAAGGTTGCATCGGATTCGAGTGCCCCGGCCCCAAATGCCAAAAATGGGACATTTGTCTAGAGACAAGCGGCCCCGCGGCCCCCATCATTGATCCTCGAAGCAATCTCCGGAAGGAGACCAGAAAGCGCCGTCTTCCTGGGCGACGAGGCCTCGATAGTGGTAGGATGATATGCGGACGCGGAGTCAGACGATGAATATCAAAAAATCCTTCACTCGTTTATCGCTGGGAATGGCGTTGTGCCTCGCCGGCTCGTCCGGCGAAGCCATGCGGCTTCAGCAGTTGGCCCATGAGGTGACCGTGGTCAATATCGCGGTCCCCGTGCGCGTATTCGACGGCGAGAAGTTCGTCGACGGCCTGACCATCGGGGATTTCGAGGTTTATGAAAACGGCGTGAAGCAGGAGGTCGAGGCCGTCTATCTCGTCCGGAAGACCCAGGTCGACCGGGGCGCGCCGCCGGACCCGACCCGGCCTCCCTCCGCCATGCCGCGCCAGATTGACAGCGACGTCAAGGCGAGACATTTCGTGCTGTTTTTCCTCATGGACGAGTATCTCCCCGAGCTCAGCCGGGCGATCGACATGTTCTTCGCCGACGCGCTGGCGCCCGGAGACACCCTCCGCGTCGAGACGCTCGAAGATTCCTGGCAATTGAAGTCCGACGCCTCGAACAAGGTGCCGCCCCAGGCCCAGGCCGAGCAACTCAAGTCCCGCCTGAGGAAATCCCTGGCTCTCGGCGGCTTCCGTTTAAGGAGCCATCTCGCCACGCTGCAGGCCCTGGCCAACGACCTCAAAGAAAATCCGGAAGGATTCAATCCGCTGGCCGCCCGCGACGCCGTCGAACAGATCGTGCACCTCAAATTCCTGGACGAGAACCGGGTCAAAAACCTCGCCGGCCTCCTCAAGGGGCTCGAGGGGCAGAAGCACGTCATCCTGTTCTATCAGAAAGAGTCCTACCTCGTGCCGACCCCGTTTGTGCAATATTTTGATGATCTGGCGGCGGAGCAGAGGGGCGAAGTCAGGCCCGAGAAAATTAAGGAGTTCTTCGCCGACGCCGCTACGGCCGTTCACTTTCTTTACATCACCAAAACAAAGATGACCGGGGGCGACGTCGAATTCCGGGAATCCCAATCCGTCAGGCCGGTGGAGATGACCGGCGACTTCTTCCAGGCTTTCAGGAACATGGCCGTCGTGACGGGGGGGATCATGGAAAGCTCGGCCAATCCTGAGTTCGCCCTTAGGAAGGCCGCGACGGCCGTCGATAATTATTACCTCCTTTACTACCGGCCGGCGGCCTACAAGGCGGACGGCAAGTTCAAGACGATCGAGGTCAAGGTCAAGGGCCGAGGGTATAACGTCAGCCACCGGGCCGGCTACATCGATAAGTAGGGAGCGCCCGTATTTCGACAGCTCATGAATCCGGCGCAGCGCCGCGCGCTGGGCTAAGCCCTAAATATGAGCCGCCGGAAGATAGACAGCCGGCCCGCCGCGGTTGTCCGGGCGTGGACAGCGGCTGTGCAGAAACGGACAAAGGAGTGGCCGCGACGCCGCTCCCGTCTCTTGCCTGATTGGCACGATTATTGCCATATTCATGGCCGAGGCCGCGATGTTCAAGAACTATCTCAAAACGACGCTCCGGACGATCGGCCGGCACAAGGCCGATTCCCTGGTCAACATCGCCGGGCTGGCCGTGGGCATGGCCTGCTTCATCCTGATCGCCCTCTGGGTCTACGACGAAACCCATTACGATACTTTCCACGCCAACGCCGACCGGATCTTCCGGCTCGTCCTCCACAAGGCCGATGAGCCGTCCGACCCGGGATTCCCCAGTACCCCCTATGTCCTCCCGGGCATCCTTGAAAGCGAGTTCCCCGAGATCGAGGAGACCGTGCGCGTCCGAGACGTGGCCTATCCGAGCCCGGTGCGCTACGGGAATATTCTCGCCTACGAGCCGCGGTTCTACATAGCCGACGCTTCCTTCTTCACCGTGTTCTCCCATGAGTTCCTCAAGGGCGACCCGGCCACGGCCCTAGCCAATCCCGGCTCGGTCGTCCTGACCCGCGCCGCGGCCGCCAAGTATTTCGGAGACGAAGACCCCATGGGCAGGGTCATGCGTTGGAACAACGCCGTCGACCTCCGCGTCACCGGCGTCGTCGAAAACGTTCCCTACAACTCCCGGTTCCGCTTCGACTTCGTCGGCTCGATCGAGCTCTGCGGCCGCGAGCGAATCACGACCTGGAATAGGGAGACGTCCGCCTACGTCCTCCTCCGGAGAGGCGCCTCGCGGCGGGACGTGGAGGCCAAGATCTCGGGGACGATCCTCAAGCACCATCCCGAAGACAACCACATCCTGTCCCTCCAATCCCTGCCGGAGGCCTACCTGACCCTGGTCCACGGCGGGGGGAGCGACAAGCGCATCGTCCTGATTTTCGCCATCATCGCCGTCGCCGTCCTGGCCATCGCTTGCGTCAACTTCACCAACCTGGCCACGGCCCGCTCCTCGGGCCGGTCCCTGGAGGTGGGAGTGCGAAAAGTCGTCGGCGCCCGGAGGGCGGACGTCGTCCGGCAGTTCCTGGGCGAAGCCCTCGTCTTCTCCTTCATGTCCCTGGCGCTCGCCCTGGCCATCGTCGACTCGGCCCTGCCCGGATTCAACAAACTCCAAGAGAAGGAACTCTCCCTCCTCGGCTCGGGGAGCTTTTCCCTCTATCTCTTTCTGGTTGCCGTCGCCGCCGTAACGGGCCTAGCGGCGGGCGGATACCCGGCCTTCTACCTGGCTTCTTTTAGGCCCGTAAGCGTCCTCAAAAAGGGGCCCCGGCGGCGCGGGCGGGGGACGTCGCTCCGCACGGCCCTGGTCATCGGCCAGTTCGCGGCGTCCGCAGTCATGATCGTCCTGACGATGACCGCCCGCAAACAGCTGTCGTTTATCCTGACGTCGGACCTCGGGTTCGACCGGGAGAGAATCGTCCATCTCCAGGTCAATGACGAGCTCCGGCCGAGGTTCGAGCTGTTCAAGGACAGGCTCCTCCGCGAGCCGGGCGTCGTCGCCGTGACGGCCTCTTCGGCCCCGCCCCATATGACGTTCAACGGTAACGATTTTACTTGGGAGGGCCGCGGCGACGGTCCGGGAGTCGAGGTCAACTTCCTCTACGTCGATCCCGACTACGCCAAGACCTTCGGCCTCAAGATCCTCGAGGGCAGGGACTTCGGCCGGGGATCCCCGGCCGCCGAACGCGAGGCGTACATCGTCAACCAGACGGCCGGCCGTTTCATGGGCATGTCGGAGCCGCTGGGGAAACGCGTGACGCTGGCCGGCGAGACGGGGAGGATCGTCGGGGTGGTCAAGGACTTCAACCACCTGCCGCTCATCTTCGACGTCTCGCCCCTGGTCATGGCCGTCAGGCCGGAGTGGTTTTACGACCTGCTGATCAAGGTCGCCCCGGACGACGTCCCTCGGACCCTGGCCGGGATCGAGCGGGTCTTCAAGGACACGACGCCGGGATTCCCCTTCGAGTACAGGTTTCTCGACGAGGAGTTCCGGACGATCTACAAGCCCCTACGCTTCATCAACAGCGTCTTCGACACGTTCGCGGTCCTGGCCCTATTCATCTCGTGCCTGGGCCTCGTCGGGCTGGCCTCGCTCCTCGCGGAGCAGCGGACCAAAGAGGTCGGCATCCGCAAAGTGATGGGAGCCTCGGCTCCGAGTTTGCTCGCCCTGCTTTCGGGGAAATTTTTCGCGACCGTGCTGGCCGCGAACGTCATCGCCGCGCCCCTGGCCTGGTTGGCCACCCGGGCGTTCCTCGGCCTGTTCGTTTACAGGGTGCCGTTCGACGGGCTAGCCCTCCTGGCCGCGGCGGCGGTAACGTTCATCATCGCCCTGGGCTCGGTTGGCGCCCAGGTCCTCAGAACCGCCCGGGTCAACCCCGTGGACTGCCTGCGCAACGAATAAGTAAGCGCGCGCGACGGACGCCGCCCTTAAAAAGGCCCGAGGCGGATGGCGTTGGCCAGGATGACCGCGCCGCAGCCGATGGCCAGCCAGATCGCGAGAAGCGGCAGGAGCCAGCGGACCCAGGTCGTCCAGGGGATCCTCAGGATGCCCAGCGCGGCCATGAAATAGCCCTGGGTCGGGATGAAGACGTTGGTCAGGCCGTTGCCGAGCTGGTAGGCCAGGACGTTGGTCTGGCGGGTGATGCCGACGAGGTCGCCGAGCGGGGCCAGGATGGGCATGGAGACGGCCGCCTGGCCGCTCCCCGAGGGCACGATGAAATGGAGCAGGTTCTGCATGAGGTATATGCCCACGGCGCTCAGCCAGGACGACCAGCCCTGGACGGTCACGACCAGGGCGTGGGTTATCGTGTCGATGACGTGGGCGTCGCGCAGGACGACGAGAGTCGCCCGGGCCAGGCCGACGATGAGCGCCGCGTAGGTGATGTCGGCGGCGCCCTGGATAAAACCCCTGACCGTGTCGTCGAGCGACAGCCCGCCCAGGGGTCCGGCGGCGAGACCCAGCCCGAAAAAGAGGCCGGAGAGTTCGAGGATGCCCCAGTGCCAGCGGATCGCTCCGACCACGAGCAGGACTAGCGCTCCAAGCAAGGCGGCCAGGACGAGCGGATGCCTCTTGGTGAAGGGTTCGACATTTTCCGCGTCCGGGATGGGTTCGCGCGTCTTGTCGAATTCGTACATCCGGCTGATGTCAGGCTTGGCCCCGACGCGTTTGGCGTAGCGCGTCATGAACACGACGGTCACGGACGTCATCACCGCCCAGAGCCCGAGCCGGAAGCTCATGCCGGAGAAGAGCGGCAGTCCGACGATGCCCTGGGCGACGCCGACGGTGAACGGGTTCATGAAGGCCGCGGCGAACCCGGCGTTGGCCCCGACCAGGGCGATCCCGCCGGCGACGAGCGAATCGTAGCCGAGCGACCGGGCGAGAAGGAGGAGGGCCGGCAGAAAGACGAGCGTCTCCTCGGCGATGCCGATCGTGCCTCCACCGATAGCGAACACGACGGTGAGAAGCGGCACGATGAGCGCTTTGTTCTGTCCGAGGCGCCGGACAAGGGCGCGGACGCCGGCCTGGATGACTCCCGTTTTATTGAGGACTCCGAACGCGCCGCCGATGATGAAGATGTAGAAAACGATTTCGGCGATTTCCCGGAGGCCTCGGGGAAAGGCCAGGACGAGCGCGCCGAGCCCGGCCGGTCGGGCCTCGACGGGATGATAGGACAGGGGGTCGACCACTTCCCTGCCTAGTTCGACGACCCGGTCATAGCTTCCGGCCGGGATGATCCAGGTCGAAATGGCTGCGACGAGGGCCAACCCGATGAGCAGGACGTAAGTATGCGGGACGCGGGTCTTCATCTCGATCAGGCCCCCGTGAATCGCCGGGCCGCGGCGGCGTAAAGGCGCGCGGCCAGGTAGACGTCCTCGACCGGAATGCTCTCCTCCGGCGAGTGGGCCAAGGCGAGCTCACCCGGCCCCCAGATGACGGTCGGGATGCCGGCCTCGCGGGAAAGGAGGGCGCCGTCGGTCCAGGCCGGGAAGACGGCCGTCGGCGGGGCGGATTGGCCGAGGTCTTCGAATGCCCCCAAGGCGGATACGACCAATCGATGGCCCCCGTCGATGACGAGCGGGCCGTGGAGCATCGTGGCCATGCCGCCCGGCATGCGCGTGAGCCGCGTTTTGAGTCCGGAGCGCTCCCCGCGGACGCGCTCGAGAAGCGCTTCGAGATCTCCGAAAACCTGTTCGATCGTTTCCGTGGCCACCCAGCGCCTGTCGAGCTGGATCCGGCAATGGGCCGCGACCATGCTCGGTTGCTGGCCGCCTGCGATCGTGCCCATGTTGATCGCCGGAAGGCCCAGGACCGGGTCCCGCCTTCGCTCGAACGCGGGGACGAGCTCCTTCTCGACGAGCGAGACGAAATGGGCCGCGGCGGCGATGGCGTTTATCCCGGCTTCGGGCGTGCTGCCGTGCGCGGCTTTGCCTTCGAATTCGACGTCGAGCCACTCGAGCCCCTTGTGGCCGATGGCCACCCGGTTGGCCGTGGGCTCTCCGACGATGGCCCCGTCGGCCTTGAACCCGCTCGTAATCAGGGCCTCGGCGCCCAGGCTTTCCATCTCCTCGTCGATGACCGCCGCCAGGGTGACCCGGCCCGCTGCGGGAGCGCCCGTCTCTTTCAGAAAAACGAGCGCCCCGGCCATGGCCGCCAGGGCGCCCTTCATGTCGACGGTCCCCCGCCCGGAGAGCCGACCGCTCGCGACGTTCGCGGCGAAGAGGTCTACGTTTGCCCCGGCGTTGGGCGGCACCGTGTCCATGTGGCCGCAGAAGAGGAGGTGCGGACCGGGCTTTTTGCCTTGGAGCGCAGCTAGGAGGTTCGGCCGGCCTTCGCGGACCTCGGTGAGCGCCGAAGGGATGCCGTGTCCGCGCAGGAATTTCTCAAGTTCGCGGACCGAGGCTTCCTCCTGCCGCGGCACCCCGGGGTAGCTCGGGGCCCTGACCATGGCCTGCAAGAGCTCGCGGATCTCACGGTCGTCCATCGCTCCTCCTTCCGGGCCGCCTTCACCGACAATATATATATTGTTTTCCCACCCCATATTCAAATTATTTGGACAACGTATCGGCCCCAGGACGTAAAGGATCAGATAGAGAAAGCCTTGAGGTCGACGAGAGCCTGGTCGTTCCCCGCTCTTTCGATGAGCTTTGCGTCGGCCGTGACCAGGGGGGTACCGAGGATGACGGAGAGCGCCAGGAAACAGCCGTCGTAGGTGGTGATCCGGTAGCGATAGGCCAAATCGATGGCGCGCGACAAGAGCCCGCCTTGGGCGGCGTGAAGAACGATGCCCATGTCCTCGACGGATCTAACGGCCAGCTTGACATCTCGGCCGTCGAAATTGGGATTGAAGCGCAGGGCATTGGCCAACTCGTAGAGAAGGAGGTCGGGGGCCTCCAGCCGGCATCGCCCCTCAAAAGCGGCCTTGCGGACAGCCAAGGCTGATTCCGCGCCATCTTCCCGGCTGAACCATTTGACGGCGACCGACGTGTCGACGACGAATAATTTCACCGTCCTCTCTCCCTCCACTTGCGGACTTCAGCGGCGCCGTCCCACTTGCCGCTCTTTTTTCGAAGTCCGTCCTGGACCTCGATGGCCTTGGCGAAGGCCTTCTTCCGGCGCTCCTCTTCCTTGACCCGCTCGTGTTCCACGATGTATTTTTCGCTCGCCTCCCGGATGAACCGGCTTCGGCTCTTGCCCTGCTCCCGCGCGGCCTGGTCGATGGCCTTGAGGAGGTCGTCCGTCAGAACGGCGTTGATTCTCATTATCTTCCTCACTATTGTGCCCTATTTTTACATACCTATTATACACACTTTTTTCGAGAAGACAATTGAAAGCCTGCCCAAGGCGGATTTTCGCTCATTAAAATGGACGAATGACCTCAAGAGAAAGGGCTCAGATCGAAATAAATTAAAAAAAACTCTTGACAAATAGTAACCTATGCGTTATATAATGAGTATCATATGTATCTATATGAAACTTTCAGGTGATAAGGAGAAGAGATTATGACTGACCTCATCGAAACGATCGACCGCAAAAGGAAAAGGGTCCTCCGGACCTATCTCGTCGGCGCCGTCATTTTCTTCGCCTCCTGGATGACGCGATTCATCCTGCACGAGACGGGCGCCCTGCCAGAGTGGCTGGACTGGGCGATCGCCGTGCCCTTCGTCATCGGCCTGGGAATCCTGCTCTATTCGTTCTTCGCGCTGACCCGGGTTCGCAAGGAAATCGCCGCCGACGCCAAGCTCAAGGAAGCCCTCGACGACGAGCGCGTCCGGCTCAACAACCTGACCGCGTTCAAGTACGGCTTCTTCGCCATGATGGGCGGCCTGGCCTTCTTCGCCGCGTTCAACTTCCTCTCTCCGGTCAAGGACTTCTTCGCCGTGATCCTGACGCTCCTCATGGTCGGGTCCTGGGCCTACATGCTCGCCTTCTATCGGCTGGAAAGGGACTGACCATGTCCCGGGACGAGCTCAGGAACACCCTCAAGGTCCACCGGGCCCGGATGGACTGGACCCAGGAGGAGCTGGCCCGGCGGGTCGGCGTCACGCGCAAGACGGTCAACACCATCGAGAACGGCGTCTATGTCCCCTCGACGGTCCTGTCGCTCAAGATGGCCCGGGCCTTCGGCGTCGCCGTCGAAGATCTCTTCCAGCTCCCGGAGGGGGAGCCGTAAGCCGGGCGACGGGAAAAGTCATGGGCCGGCAACCGTTTCCATTCGATAATCGTTATCCCATCAAGGAGAATCGCGCATGAATATCCTGAGAATCCTGGTTTTAGTCGTTCTCATCCTCGTCCTGGCGATGGTCGTGTTTTCGGGGCAGAAAATCGAAACCGTGGACGGCGTCCGGGTCGTCCACAACTCCGGTCCCGACGCCTGGGGCAAGAAGCCCGCGGTGACGCTCGAGCCCGTCCGCGTCCTGGGCGACGTCTTCTGGACGAAATCGGGGCAACTCATCATGGGGACGCCCAGGCTCAGGTTCCGGTTCATGGACGACGCCGCCGAAAAGAAGGCCGAGCTGCCGAAGCTCGTCAAGGTGATCGACGGCGATGGGAAAATCCTCGGGGAGTTCGGCGACCCGCGGGACTTCAAGGACGAGATGGTCAACAGCACCGCGAACGAAGTCATCCTGACGGTCGACGGCGCCGGCGGCGCCTGCCTCGTCTTTCCCCGGCAGAACCGGATCGACAGGCACGCGGCCGACGGCCGCCTCCTGTGGCGGGCCGACCGGGAGCTCTCCTATGAGATGGACATCCGGGAAAAGGGGAATATCGACAGGAGCGGCGGCAACATGAGAGTCCAGATGCCCCGGATCAACCAGTCGGCGAACGGGGTGGCCGTCGACGGCATCTTCATCTACGGCGACCGCCTCTTCCTGATGGACAAGTTCCGCGACACCCAGTTCCGCGAGTACAAGATCAGGGGGTGAGCTTTCGAGGTTCCGGCCCACCTTCCCCGTCTCTTGACATCGAGTTCCTATCTCGAGTAGTATTGGCTCACTTCAAGTGGGTTAATAATTCGTAAGGAGGCGAAATGTCTATTGATCATTTCCGTTCAAAAAGGGCCCTGGTTTTTTCCATGTTCTTCGTTTTTCTTTTCCTGTTCAGCGGCTCTCCGTCGCAGGCTTCCGCCGCACAGCAAAAAAACGCATCCGACCTGAAAAGGGAAGGGATCGAACTCTACCACAGCGGCGATTACAACCGGGCCATCGAAACATTCAAGCAAATAGAAAGCCTGACACAAGATAAGGCGTTGCTGGCCCAGGCCTATATCTATCTCTCCATGAGCTATTATTGCCTGGAAGAGCAAGACGAATCCAAGAAATGGCTCAAAAAGGCCGTGGAAACAAACCCGGAGATTAATGAGGCGGACCTGCTCTTCCCGCCGGGCTTTGATAAGCTCTATTTTGATACCAAGAGCACGACACCCAAATCGCCTCAAGCGAAAGTCGTCGACACGGCTTTCGAGACCGGCGGGGCGAAGAAGAAGTCCTCGGCCCTCCGGGTCAAGCTCTACGGCGGATACAGCCTCCTGTCGCCGAAGGACGTGAATGATGGTGTCGATGGCTACTTCGAGCTCCTCGAGCTCTACGCGGCTTTGGGGGGCGGCTCCACTTCAGGCGGTTACAGCCCTCTTAACTCCGGCATCAACTTCGGGGCCGACTTCATTTTCCAGCTCACCCCTAAAATCGGCGTGGGTATCGGCGCCGGTTATCTGCAGACCTCCAAGACTTCCCAGATGACGGCAACCCTCCCGGGTGGAGAGCTCTATGTGACGGCCACGCCAAAGCTGAGCGCCATGCCCATCCGTCTGGCGCTGTTCTTAACTTTTCCCCTCGGCGAAAAGTTGAGTTTAACGGCCGACGCCGGCGCGGCCGTTTACGCCGGGCTCAAGCTCGACGCCTCGCAACGATTGGAGGATAACTTAGGTCATTGGGAAACGACGTCACTCAAAGCCAGCCGGACCAGTCTGTCCGGCAACTTGGGCTTCCAGGGCAGCCTGGGAATCGATTATGCGTTCTCTCAAAAAATGGGATTTTTCATCGAAGCCGTCGCCCGCTACGCCCGCTTCAAGAACTTCGCCGCAGCCACGGAAATATCGGAGTTTAGCGACGGAAGCCCAGAAACCGACGAGGGAAAAATCTATCTGGAGACAAACACGGCTCCGGGTATAGGGTCGTGGAGCCGGTTCATCGTCTCGGCGGATCCCCCTATTGACGAACCTCCTAATACCGAGTACAGGGAGCCGAAATTCGACCTCAGCGGCTTCAGCCTTCAGGCCGGGATCCGCATCCGCTTTTAGGGGCTGAATCGGAAAGAGCATCGGACATCAGGCCAGGCCTGAGGGGGCGTGGCCTGCTCTTTCCGCCACAGCCTGCGCTTGACTCCGGAAAGCCGCTCGTCTCTAATAGAGGCACCCCCGAAAAGGAGACCCGCACAGTGATCAATAAGAAAAAAGCTTCAATTCTGGTCGCGGTCCTGATCGTATTGGCCGTGGCCGCGATGATCATCCTCTTCAAAGGCCAAGCCGCGGCTCAGGCCCCCCAAGCCCAGACAACCCAGCAGGCCGAGGTCCGGCCCGTTCCCGTCGTGGTCGGCCAGCCCATGCCCGATTTCACCCTCCCCGTCTATCAGGGCGGCACGCTGACCCTCTCGTCGCTCCGCGGCAAGAATGTCCTCATCCTCTTCCCGCGCGGCTACGCGGCCAAGGACTACTGGTGCACGATCTGCAACTACCGCTACGTCGAACTGGCCGAAATCGAGAAGGCCCAGAAGATCCAGGCGAAATACAACGTCGAGATCCTCGTCGTCTTCCCCTACGCCCAGGATATCGTCAAGGTCTGGCTCGAAGCCCTGCCCGGACAGCTC
>Ga0315295_10003080_pt1 | contig 14168 bp, 10 predicted proteins | sample YL17G14_0_MG_FD_204453 | JGI IMG/M metagenome (GOLD analysis project Ga0315295, IMG submission 204453) | Sediment microbial communities from Yellowstone Lake, YNP, Wyoming, USA - YL17G14_0 | ecosystem: Environmental > Aquatic > Freshwater > Lake > Sediment | place: USA: Wyoming | collected...
TCAGCATCTACAATATGTTATTGCCGAGTTGTGGCGAGCCAGTAATGACACCGACTCTGGATATGGTTCTGGGTTGTTATTATCTCACCAATATCAGACCGGGTGCCAAGGGTGAGGGGATGGTTTTTTACGATTTTGAAGAAGCTAAACTTGCTTATGAGCTAGGAGTTGTAAACTTAAATGCTGAGGTAAAGGTCAGGAGCGAAGCAGGGGACGGCCAGAGGTTGAAGACAAGCGTTGGCCGGATTTTGTTTAACGAAGTATTGCCCCCGGAATTTCGATTTTGTAACAAGGTAATGGACAAAGCGGCTTTGAAGAGTTTGGTGTTAGGCTGCTATCGTTCATTAGGTAATGCTCCTACTGTTGAAATGCTCGACAATCTCAAACGGCTTGGTTTCGAATATGCTACCAAATCGGGTACCACCATTGCGGCTAAAGATATCGAGGTACCTCGTGGCAAGGCAAAGCTTCTTGAAGAGGGTGACGAAAAAATAGCCGTTATCGAAAGCCAGTTTAACCGGGGTTTGATAACTGAGGACGAACGTTATAGCAGTGCCATTGAGGTCTGGACAGAGACTACCGATAAAATCACAGAAACCATTTCGCAATCATTAGACCGCTATGGCGGCGTCTATATGATGGCGACCTCCGGTGCGAAAGGTAATATTTCCCAGATCAGGCAAATGGCCGGTATGCGAGGATTAATGACCGACCCAGCAGGGAGAATAATCGAATTCCCCATCAAAGCAAGTTTTCGTGAAGGGCTATCGGTTATGGAATATTTCATATCTACTCACGGGGCTCGCAAAGGATTGGCCGACACCGCTTTAAGGACTTCAGATGCCGGTTATCTTACACGGCGTCTTATTGATGTTGCCCAGGACTTGATCATATTAGAAGAGGATTGTGGTACCGAAGAGGGTATCTGGCTGTTCGAGAAAGCGGAGAAAGGGTTATTGGCGTCTCTCGATGAGCGGTTGCTGGGGCGTCTCGCTGCCGCTGATATTATTGACCCAAAAACCGGGGAGATTATTGTCCGTACAAATGAGGAAATTGACGAGGAAAAAGCAGCGCAAATTAAAAACTCCGGTATCACTCAAGCATATGTGAGGTCGCCGCTTAGTTGCCATTCCCGCCGCGGTATCTGTAGAAACTGTTATGGGCGAGACCTTGGCAGAAGAGGGCTGGTGGAGGATGGCACGGCTGTAGGCATTATTGCCGCACAGAGTATTGGCGAGCCGGGCACTCAGCTGACATTGCGCACCTTCCATACAGGAGGTGTAGTTGGGGCTGATATCACCAGTGGTTTGCCACGGGTAGAGGAATTGTTTGAAGCCAGGGTGCCCAAAGGACTGGCGGTGCTTTCCGAAATCGATGGCATTGCCGACGTAATTGAGACCCAGGATATGCGGAGAATAAAAGTTACCAGTTCTGAATCATATCTGGATGAGTACACGTTGCCATCGAGCGCGGAAATAGTTGTCAGCAACGGCCAGTGGGTTGAAGCGGGAACGATACTTGCTACTTTAGCCGCCCCTAAGAAGCGGTCTCGAAGCAAGAAGCTAGCGGTCAAAGAAGAGCATCCCATGATGGCTAGAGTTGCAGGCAATGTGGTTATTGAGGATAAACATCTCTGCATCAAATACGAAGAGGTCGAAGAGCGCGAGTATATAATTCCATCTGGAGGCCACATACGTATTAAGTCTGGTGACAGAGTGAAAGCTGGAGACCAGTTAATTGATGGTGCTGTTGACCCTCAGGATATCCTACGAATCATGGGACGAGAGGCGGTGCAACAGTACTTGGTTGAAGAGGTACAGAAAGTCTACCGCTCGCAGGGCGTGAACATAAATGATAAACATATCGAAATCATCGCCCGCCAGATGCTTAGGCGAGTCCGTGTCGAATCGCCGGGTGACACTGAGCTACTTTCAGGAGACCTGGTCGACCGCTTCGAGTATGAGAGCATAAATGCTAAGGTTTTGGCTGAAGGTGGAGAACCAGCTACGGCTCAAACTGTTCTTCTGGGAATCACGCGGGGTTCGTTAAGCACAGGCAGCTGGTTGGCCGCTGCTTCATTCCAGGAGACTACAAGGGTACTCACCGAAGCCTCAATTTGGGGCAGAACGGACAAGCTCCTCGGCCTTAAGGAAAACGTAATCATTGGTAAACTTATTCCATATCAAGGTTTGCCTGCGGCGGAAGAGATTGGACCGGGTGAACCAGTAGCCGCACAAATAGAGGCTCCGGTAGCCACCGAAACCGTAACATTACCTGAGCCAGAGACCGGGCCTAGCGAAAATTAAATCACGTCTCTGAGTGTGAAAAATCCTCGCCGTCCGGCGAGGATTTTTTATTGGTAGCCATTCTTTAGTTTGGTGAAACTCGTTGTGATATAATTTCCATTAAGTTTTGGATGGCTTCCTGAGCGATGAAAGAAAAGGAAATAAAGACACGGATAGTTTCAGGTAAGCCCAGCGTTGACGATGTTTCTCTGGATACTAACCTCCGCCCCAGACGTCTGAGCGATTTCATCGGGCAGGACAAGGTTAAGGGCAATCTAGAGATAGCGATTACTGCGGCTAAGAAGCGTGGAGAGCCTCTGGACCATGTCCTTCTTTACGGGCCGCCGGGTTTAGGAAAAACTACATTAGCCTACATTATCGCCGCCGAAATGGGCGTCAATATCAGGATAAGCTCCGGGCCGGCAATTGAGCGTCCCGGTGACCTGGCATCTATACTAACTAATCTCCAGAAAAACGACGGTCTTTTTATTGACGAGATACACCGGCTCAGTCGCCCGGTAGAAGAAATATTTTATCCGGCCATGGAAGATTTTGCCATTGATATCATTCTTGGCAAAGGTCCTGGTGCTAGGAGCCTACGCTTAAGTCTGCCTCGTTTCACTTTGATTGGAGCGACCACACGCTTTGCTCTGCTGAGTCCGCCATTGAGAGATAGATTCGGCGCTGTTTACCGCCTTGATTTCTATGATGAGCCGGCTATAGAGGTCATCTTAAAACGTTCAGCCAGAATACTTAATATAGTTATTGATGAGCCCGGCATCAGCCAGATTGCCTGCCGAGCACGAGGAACACCACGCGTGGCTAATAGACTACTTAAACGAGTACGAGACTATGCCCAGGTAAAGGCAGACGGTGTAATTACCGAATCTGTTGCCATTGAGGCGCTTTCCAAATTAGAGATAGACCGCATTGGCCTGGATGAGATAGACCATAAGGTTATACGCACTATAATTGAAAAATTTGATGGTGGGCCTGTTGGACTGGAGACCATCGCGGCGTCTATCAGTGAAGAAGCAGATACTATCATGGATGTTTACGAGCCCTATCTTCTTCAGTTAGGATTCTTGGAACGTACGCCTCGCGGTAGAGTAGCCACCAGGCTTGCCTGCGAGCATCTGGGCGTGGCTTACAAGAAGGGCCAATCACCTCAGGCAAGCCTCTGGTGAAGCTTATCGGCACCTGGAATATATTTTGGTGATGAGCTTTAGAAGCACGTTAGCCGCCCTGTTCCTTTCAGTCCTGTTATTGTTGCCATTAGCCTGCCGGCAGTCCTCTGACACCGTCATGGTGGTCAAAGTTATCGACGGCGATACTATAGTTGTTGAGGGTGGTTACCATGTGCGCTATATTGGTATTGACTCGCCTGAGACCGATGAGTTCTACTATTCAGAGGCTAAGCAAATGAATGCAGACCTGATAGCCGGTAAAAAAGTCAGGCTGGAAAGCGATATTACGGACAAAGATAAATATGGGAGGTTACTGCGCTACGTGTACGTCGGCGATACATTTATTAATGCCGAGATGGTAAGACAAGGTTGTGCCTGGTCCATAGCCTATCCGCCTGATGTTAAATATCAAGTTTACTTGGAGGCGATGGAAAAAGAAGCTAGGCAATTAAAACGCGGTGTTTGGAAATAGAGTATTGTTTTCCTGCCAGTTGGCTTTGTCGGCCTGGCAGACGTTAGCGGACGGATTTTCGGGACAAATTTAGCGGTTTTTGACTGGCCTGTCTTATTTTTCGCTCCAGCAGTGCCGGGCTAAGAAGAAGTATTACGGCTAGTAAAACAAGGGCCAGCCAGCCGCTCGGGTTAATTGAGATCTTGCCGCTCAAAGCCATTACGACCAGGACCAGTATTTCCAACGTCAATAGAACACCAGCTTTGACCCAGCGCTGTCTGACGCGAATGAATGTAGCTACAGTCAGTGCTAATACTGCGAAGCTGAAAGCGATTAGAGGGGCAAACTCATAGAGCTGCTCGCCCGATAAGAATCCATTGTCACGTTCCAACGCCAGTAACCAAAGCGCTAGCAGCCACCCCAACATTATTGGTATTGGAAGTAACATCAATGAAGCAAACAGCCAGTCTTTTCTGGTGATTTGTTTGGTTACAGAGAAAATGATGAGTAGAGCTAAAGGAACGTAGGCAGAGACAGCCAGCCAGGCCCAACCACCGGGTAAATATATTAGTAGAATGCCAACGGCCATCACTGGGATCAGACAATAGCCCAGCCAGGGGAAAAGCCATGCCGGCTTGCCGTGAAACCAGCCATAAAGAACCGTGCCAACGACGCCAAGTAAGATTCCAAGCAGCCAGAGCGTGTTTTGCCACCACTGCAGAGCGAAAAATGCGGCCACCAGCAGATGGGGCAGAGCGGCGAAGATAGCTTGAAGCCAGCTTCCCTGACTATATACTTCGTATATTTGCCGGGCAACAAGTTGCGGGGGACCCATGAGCCGAGTTGCCGTAGCGGTTGCCTGTTTTTCGGAGAGTCCTGATTCTATTAATTCGTGTCTTTTGTCTTCAAGGTGCGTCCGTATTTCACGTACCACATCGCTTTCGATTGTGGTATCAACCCTCAGATAGTTCTTGAGCTTGTCAGTATAATTAGACTTAGCCTGCATTGCCTTAACCAATTGTTGGTTGCACGATTAAAGCCACGGCGGTAGAAAAGTCTTGCCAGACAACTAATCTTTCAGCCAGCGCCTTCTGCCCTTTTGGTGTCATGTAATAGTAGCGTCTTTCCTGGCCGCTGGGCAGTCGTTGCCATTTACCTTGTATAAGCCCGGCCTTTTCCAGCCGGTGTAGAGCCGGATACAGGGTACCTTCTTTGAATTGGAAATAGCCTTTGCTTCTTTTTTCCAGCTCTTTTATGATTTTATAACCATACGTTGGCTGGCGATTAATCAAACTGAGAAGCAAACTCTCAGTGCTGCCTTTGAGTAATTCACGTTCGTAACTCAATTCTATACCTCGCTTAAAATTTCGGGCTTATCTTTAAGAATAGCATTGGCCACCTTTATCGTCAAGTCGAAGCTTCATTTGACAATGATGGGTTTTAGTTGTATATTATCCCTAGATTGAATCCTCTGGTGGTTAGAGCGAGGTGGCTACACCCGTTCCCATCCCGAACACGGAAGTGAAACGCCTCAGCGCAGACGATACTAGGGAGGCAACTCTTTGGGAAAATATGCCACTGCCAGGGGGTTTTTCTAAGTTCCTTGAAATCAGGAATTCTAACTGCAACAGGCAGTATCCTAAATATTCCGAGGCTTTGACACTTCAAATTAAACGTCCTATAATTCAACTGAACACATCTAGAGAATTAGCAGCAAAGCATAAAGAACAGGATAGACATGGCCAGCAGATTTGAGAAGTTTTCAGAGAGAGCTCGTCGTGCCCTAACTCGTGCCCAGGAAGAAGCACAACGTTTTGGACACAATTACATTGATACCGAGCATATACTGCTGGGTCTGATAGCTGAAGAGGATAGCGTAGCCAGCAAAGTCTTAGCCAACCTGGGCGTACCTCCGAATAAGATAAGGGCGGCTGTGGAGTTTGTTGTGGGGCGAGGAGAGAGGTCGGCAATCGGCGAGGTTGGGCTTACACCTCGAGCCAAAAGGGTGATTGAGCTTGCTGTTGACGAAGCCCGGCGTTTGAACCACAGCTATATAGGGACCGAGCATCTCTTGTTAGGCCTGCTGCGCGACCGCGAGGGTGCGGCAGTTGGTGTTTTAGAGAGCTTTGGTGTTACATTCGACAAAGCCCAAACTGAGATAAACAACGTTTTGAGCCAGAGCGCACCGCAGTCACGGGCCGTTGCTCGAGGTGTCGGGCGGACGCCTGTTCTGGACCAGCTTGGAATAGACCTGACTAACGCAGCACGGGCGGGAAAACTTGATCCCATCATTGACCGAGAGAAAGAGATCGAGCGGGTTATCCAGATACTGAGCCGCCGCACCAAAAATAACCCGGCGCTTATAGGTGAACCGGGTGTTGGCAAGACAGCCATTGTTGAAGGTCTGGCACATCGTATCGTGGCCGGTGAAGTCCCTGAGACGCTGCAAGGCAAGCGGCTGGTCACTCTTGACATCGGTTCGCTGGTAGCCGGCACGAAATATCGCGGCGAGTTTGAGGAAAGGCTGAAGAAGGTAATTGACGAGATAAAAAGCGCTGGTAATTGCGTGATTTTTGTTGACGAGTTGCACACTATCGTTGGTGCTGGTGCTGCTGAGGGTGCAGTTGACGCTTCCAATATCTTGAAACCGTCGCTGTCACGCGGCGAGCTTCAATGCATTGGTGCTACCACACTGGATGATTATCGTAAATATATTGAGAAAGATGCTGCCCTGGAGCGCCGTTTTCAACCGGTAACCGTGACTGAGCCGACTGTGGAGCAGACACTGGCTATACTCAAAGGCATTAAAGAACGTTATGAAGAGCATCACAAGCTGGTCATAAGCGACGAGGCGTTGCAGGCCGCGGTGTCTTTAGCTGCTAAGTACATACCTGATCGCTTTCTGCCCGATAAGGCTATTGATTTGATGGATGAGGCGGCATCTCGAGTTCGTATTATGCGAGGCGGCATACCTATCGGCCTGGCTGAAGCCAGACGCGCTCTGGAGACAGTACGCAGGGACAAAGAAACTGCCATTTCTTCTAAAGAGTATGAATATGCTGCTGAGCTGCGCGACCGTGAAGTCCAACTGGTGAATAAAATAAGTTCCATGGAGCAGAAGTGGCAGGCAGACCAGCAGCAGGAAAAGCCGACTGTGACCGAAGAAGACATCGCTGAGGTGGTCAGCATGTGGACCGGCGTCCCCGTAGTGCGCTTGACTACGGACGAATCCAGCCGCCTGTTGCAGATGGAGGATGCTTTGCACCGACGCATTGTCGGCCAGGATGAGGCTATAACCGTCGTGTCCAAGGCGGTGAGACGTGCCCGGGCTGGATTGAAAGAGCCGCGTCACCCCATCGGTAGCCTCATTTTCCTCGGGCCGACTGGAGTGGGCAAGACCGAGCTGGTAAGAGCTCTGGCCGAGTTCATGTTCGGCAGCGAAGATGCCATGGTCCGCCTCGATATGTCTGAGTTCATGGAGAAACATACTGTGGCTAGATTAGTTGGTGCTCCTCCGGGGTATGTGGGCTACGACGAGGGTGGGCAATTAACCGAGGCAGTGCGGCGAAAGCCATATTGCGTGATACTCCTCGATGAGATTGAAAAGGCGCATCCCGATGTCTTCAATATATTGCTCCAGATTTTTGACGACGGTCACCTGACCGATGCTAAAGGGCGCCGGGTTGATTTCCGCAACAGTATAGTTGTCATGACCAGCAATGTTGGCGCCAAACAAATAAAAGGTGTTATGAGCATCGGCTTTGCTGCCAGGTCCGATGAAGACAAGACTCGCCATACTGAATACGATAAGATGAAGGAAAAAGTTCTGGCTGAGCTGAAGAAGACCTTTCTCCCTGAGTTCCTGAACCGCATTGATGAAGTGGTCGTTTTCCATTCTCTCAGTAAAGAACAAATCCGCCAGATTGTCGACCTAATGGTCAGCCAGGTGGCAAAGGCGTTAGGCGAGAAGAATATGAAGCTGGAAATCACCGATGCTGCCAGGGATTTTCTGGGTGAAAAAGGCTATGACCCGACTTTTGGGGCGCGACCTCTGCGCCGTGTGATTCAGAGCGAGGTTGAGGATAAGCTTTCTGAAGCACTGCTAAGAAGCCCGTTACCGGCTGGTACAACGATAAGGGTGGACTATAATGGCCAGGAAATTGAGATTCGGCCGATGCTCACTGAAGAAGGATGGATAGGGGCTATCATTAGCCTGAGTCCAGTCGCTGCCTCATTGGCGGGCAATAACATAAATATTGAATGCACTCGTGAGGCTAAGGCTCTTCTAAATGAAAAAGCTTATGATCCCACTACTCACACTATACGTCCCTTAGTCGAGGTGATCAAGAATGAGATCGAGCCTAACCTATCTGAAACGTCGCGCACCAACCCAATGCTGCCGGGCGAAACGACAGTGATATGGGGTGCTGAGCTTATTCGTGCCTGTCAGTACAGTAAGAAGGGATGGGAGAAGATCATTAGTGATCAAATTTCGGCGGCTAAATCATTTGCAGACAAGAACCTAGGTTTTGAAGTCACTGAAGCGGCCGGAGATTATCTGAATCAATTAGCTTTTGATTCCACTAATCATACTGTGCGCTCCGCAAGCGAGGTGATTAAGAATGAGATTGAGCCTGTGCTTTCTGAAATAATGCGTAGCAATCCTGTGCCAGATGAAACAATGGTGAAGGTAGACTGTATCGAGCAGGAATTTGCAATGCAATTGATTCTTACAAATGAGGGATGGCAGCAGATTATTAGTGATCAAATACCAACGGCTAAATCACTACAAGATAAGAATATAAGTTTGGAAGTTACTGAAACGGCGTCGGATCATCTAAATAAATTAGCTTTTGATCCAGCTGGCGGTATGCGCATTCTGAATGAAATAGTTCAGAGTGAGATCGAGGATAAGCTTTCTGGAGCTTTACTTCGTGGCAAGTTCAATTCTGGAGATACTCTGGTAGTGGATTGTAAAGATGAGGAAATTGTGATTAGAGCCGCCGCTGCGACTTTACCAGGGGAGGGGAGATATAAAAGGTGATTTATATCTGCTAAATTTATATTCCCGACAGATTTTATATTAGGGTGGGGATGGCCATAGATTATACCCCCGCCCTTTTTGTTATTCCGAATCATTCGTTAGTGTCATTCTGAAGGAGAGAAGCGACTGAAGAATCCCCACTCGGGGTGAACTTTGCGAAGAATCTAAAGACCCTTCGCTGTCGCTCAGGGTGACAGAAAAAGCGCGATTTTTGCAGCCATGTGGCGCATCTACAGAATGTGAAGAATATGAGTTGGCTTGAGGTCAGATAATTTGAATAAGCCGAAGTCCAAGTCTGGCTTTGTTTGCCAGCAGTGCGGTAAAGAAAGTCCGAAGTGGTTAGGCCGCTGCCCCGGCTGCCGGGAGTGGAATAGCTTCGTAGAAACCGTTGTCACCGTCTCCAGTGAAGCAACTACCTGGCTGCCTTCAGAAGAGAATGCTCCGCAGGAGCTTTCCAGGCTGAAAACTGAGACCCATCCCCGACTGAGCTTACCGTTTACTGAGTTCAATCGCGTGCTCGGTGGTGGAATGGTAGCAGGTTCTTTAGTCCTGGTCGGCGGCGACCCCGGCATCGGAAAGTCTACCCTGCTGCTTCAAGCCTCATCGGCAGTGGCTAAGGCGGGAGGCAGGGTTGTATATGTTTCCGGCGAGGAGTCAGCGCACCAGATTAAGCTGAGGTCGGAGCGCCTGGGAATAGCTGGCGACAGGCTTTACCTGCTGCCCGAGACTAACCTTGAAGTAATTTTAGGACGCCTGGGTGAGCTATCACCGAATTTGGTGGTTGTAGATTCTATACAGACCGTTTATATCGAGGAATTAACCGGTGCATCGGGCAGTGTGGGACAGATACGCGAGTGCACCTTGAGACTTATGCGCTGGGCCAAGCGAGCCGGTATTCCGGTCCTTATCACCGGACATGTAACCAAAGACGGCGCTATTGCCGGTCCCAGGGTATTGGAGCATATTGTTGATGTAGTCCTCTATCTTGAGGGTGAGACTTTCAGCAGCTACCGGATATTGAGAAGCACCAAGAACCGTTTCGGCTCCATTAATGAGGTCGGAGTTTTCGAGATGAGCGGCGGCGGTTTAATAGAGGTGGCTAATCCGTCGGAAGCTTTCCTGGCCTCGCATCATGACGGAGCAGTGGGCTCGATGGTAGTGCCCACCTTTGAGGGAAGCCGTCCGCTGCTGGTCGAAATTCAGGCATTAACAACTATGACCGGCTTCGGGCCGCCTCGCCGCATCGCCAACGGAGTTGACTTCAACCGGCTGCTCTTGATAGCGGCGGTGCTCAGCCGTCGCGCTGGTATTAATCTATCCAATCAGGATATCATAACTAATGTTATCGGTGGTATGCATATTGGTGAGCCGGCCGCCGACCTCGGTATCGCGCTGGCAATTGCGTCGAGCCATCGGGATGCCCGGATTGCTCAGGGGCTTGTCGCCCTCGGTGAGGTCGGGCTCAGCGGCGAACTCAGACCTGTGCCACAAATGGAAAGACGGCTTGCCGAAACTGCCAGGCTGGGTTTTAAGCGCTGCCTTGTTCCTGAGACTGCATCTAAGCCTTCGTTCCAGGTGAAAGGTGTTGAATTACTAACCGCAAGTAACGTCGCTCAAGCACTCAGACTGGGCCTTATCAGGTCACAGAAGAAGTCGGATTCAAATGAAGAGCCGCATGCCTAAAACGGGAGTCGTCATCGTTGGCGCCGGCAGCAGCCAGCGGATGGGCAGGAACAAAGTTTTTATATCTCTGGCGGGAAAGCCTTTGCTGGCCTGGTCAGTTGATTTCTGTCAGACTTGCAAGCTGGTCGACCAGATAGCCATCGTTTTGAATGAAACAAAGCTGGATTTGGGGCGTAAATTGGCTGCCGAAAGAGGTTGGTCCAAGGTGTTGGAGATATGTGCCGGCGGCAAACGACGGCAGGACTCCGTCAGGCAGGGGCTAAATGAGCTGGAGGATTGCGACTGGGTGGTAATTCATGACAGCGCTCGTCCTTTCTTAACCACAGACTTAATTCGTGACGGCCTGGAGGCGGCTCAGGCAACAGGTGCAGCAGTGGCCGCGGTTCCTATTAAGGATACGGTTAAACTTGGCGGCAGCGACATGATGGTCAGCAAAACACTCAACCGTCAGGAATTGTGGGCGGTGCAGACACCGCAGGTTTTCCGCTTTGATATAATAGCTGAAGCTCATGAGCAAATTAAAGAGGATGTTACCGACGATGCCAGCATGGTCGAGCATCTGGGACGCAAGGTGAAGCTCTATATGGGTTCTTATAACAACATTAAGATAACCACTCCTGAGGATTTGGCTCTGGCTGAGCTAATAGCCGGGAAGAGATAGCATGCGAGCCGGAATTGGCTACGATGTACATAAACTGGCAACGGGGCGCAAGTTAATTCTGGGTGGAGTGGAGATTCCGTTCGCCAAGGGGCTCTCCGGCCACAGCGATGCTGACGTGTTGACCCATGCCATAATGGATGCTCTGCTCGGTGCCGCCGCACTACGAGATATTGGAAACCAGTTCTCGCCTGAAGACTCTAAATATAAGGATATTTCCAGCCTTCTTTTGCTGGGCGAGGTCAACAAGCTGCTTGAGGCGAAAGGGTTTGTAGTTGGGAACATAGATGCAACTATCGTTGCCCAGCAACCTAAATTATCGCCTTTCATAGAGGACATGCGTCGCCTTATCAGCCGGACGTTGGGCATTGATTTAGAACAGGTGATGGTCAAGGCAACTACCACCGACGGTTTGGGTTTTGTCGGCCGGGGAGAGGGCATGGCTGCTCATGCCGTAGCCCTTCTGGAAGAGAAGTAAAAAGGAAAATCTTATGAATCTTATCCGGAGCATCAGAAGAGATATACGGGCGGTCTTCGAGCACGACCCGGCAGCTAAAAATGCCTGGGAAGTCCTTTTTGCTTACCCCGGGTTTCATGCCCGACAGTTTCATCGCCTGTCTCATACTCTGTGGAACTGGCACGTACCTTTTTTCCCTCGTTTTATTTCACACCTGGGCCGTTTTTTCACCGGCATTGAAATACACCCCGGAGCTAAAATCGGCGAGGGATTTTTCATCGACCACGGCATGGGAGTGGTAATCGGCGAGACGTCTGAAATTGGGGACAATGTTGCCCTGTATCAGGGGGTTACCCTGGGTGGTACCAGCCTGCTGAAGAAGAAGCGGCATCCCACACTGGGCAATAATGTAGTCGTCGGCGCCGGGTCGAAGCTAATCGGCGCTATCACCATCGGCGAGAATGTCAAAGTCGGTGCCGGTTCTGTGGTGGTAACCTCAGTGCCGCCCAATGCCACCGTTGTTGGCGTGCCCGGTCGCGTGGTTGAAATGCGTAATCCAGATACCGAGACTGTGGAGAAATTGCCCGATCCGGTCTGGGAGAAAATCGAGGCTCTGGAAAAGAGGGTTGCTGAGCTGGAAAAGAACTTGAGAGATATGCGGTCTAAAAAGAGACTAACGGCTAAACGTTCTCCTTCGGAGAAAACGAATGAAAGTATTTGATACGCTGTCGGGGCAGAAAACAGAGTTTAAGCCCCAGGGAAAAACAGTAAATATATATGTCTGCGGCGTTACCGTTTATGACGAATGCCACATTGGGCACGCCATGAGCTACGTGATATTTGATGCCATCCGGCGCTATCTTGAGTTTAGAGGTTATAAAGTCAAGCATGTCCAGAACTTTACCGATATCGACGACAAGATAATAAACCGGGCTAACCAGTTGGGGATTTCGTCATCCGAGCTGGCGGAAAAATATATCAACGAATATTTCAAAGACATGGATGCGTTGAACATAAAGCGCGCTGACATCTACCCGAAAGCAACCGAGGAAATACCCACGATAGTTGAAGTTATACAGGGACTGATAGCCAAAGGATTTGCTTATGCATCCGGAGGCAGCGTCTATTTCCGGGTGAAAAACTTCCCCGGCTACGGCAAGCTGTCCCGTCAGGACATGGATGACATACTCTCCCGCAGTTCGGCGGAAGAGGGAGAGAAGGAAAACCCGTTGGATTTCGCCTTATGGAAGGCTGCCAAGCCGGGCGAGCCTTTCTGGCCGAGTCCCTGGGGACAGGGCCGGCCGGGATGGCATATAGAATGCAGTGCTATGGCGTTGAAATACCTCGGTAAAAGCCTTGACATACATGGCGGTGGGCAGGACCTTATATTTCCGCATCATGAGAACGAGATAACCCAGTCGGAAAGCTTCACCGGCGTGGTACCCTTTGTCAGGTACTGGCTGCATAACGGCCTGCTGCAACTGGGTGAGAATAAGATGAGCAAGTCATTGGGCAACCTGATAACGGTGAAGCAAGCTCTGGAGCGCTACAGTTCAGACGCCATTCGGCTGTTCATTTTGAGCTCTCATTACCGCAGCCCGCTGACTTACAGTGAAGAGGCGCTGAAGGCAGCCGAATCCGGCATGGAAAGACTGCGACAGGCTGCCGGAGATGGAGGAAAGGTTCGTGGTAAGGATATACTTGATGCCGAGCCGTATAAAAGCCGGTTTACCGGCAGCATGGATGATGACTTCAACACGGCGCAGGCATTGGCGGTGCTTTTCGAATTAGCCAGGGAGATAAACCGCGGGCGTGAAGAGAATTACGATGTAACCGCGGCTCAGGATATATTGATGGAGCTGGCTCAAGTGCTCGGCTTCACGCTGGAGGAGCCGAAAAAGCCGCCGCTCGAGACCGGACCTCTTATTGGACTTCTAAGCCAGCTTGGCGTTGAGTTCAGTAAGGCACCAAGGAACGAGGCTGTAACGAAGATTGAATCATTACTGGCTGGAGCCACACACGGCGCTGAGCCACCGGATGCCGAGCAGCTTATTCAATTGCTGATTAAGGCACGTGAAGAATTGCGCCGGGCTAAACAGTGGCAGTTAGCGGATGTCATACGGCAGCGCCTCATCGAGCTGGGCATAGCCCTCGAAGACACGCCTCAGGGCACAATCTGGAAGCGGATGCTGTAGTCCTCATCCTGTCATTCCGAGCCCTTCCCCTGTCATTCTGAGCCTGTCGAAGAATCTCACTCAGGATAAACTCCGCGAAGAATCTAGACATGTAGCGGCGGGGCTTCAGCCCCGCCGAGGCGACCCTAAAGGGTCGCCCCTACATTGTGTTTGATAGCTAGATGGTTAAGATAATTTAGGGGCGACCCTTTAGGGTCGCCTCGGCGGG
>Ga0315295_10003083_pt1 | contig 14166 bp, 12 predicted proteins | sample YL17G14_0_MG_FD_204453 | JGI IMG/M metagenome (GOLD analysis project Ga0315295, IMG submission 204453) | Sediment microbial communities from Yellowstone Lake, YNP, Wyoming, USA - YL17G14_0 | ecosystem: Environmental > Aquatic > Freshwater > Lake > Sediment | place: USA: Wyoming | collected...
TCGGTTCGAGAAAAAACCAGAGACTTCATCCTTCAACCATAAATAAGCTTCGCAGGGAATTTGTATCGATTTAGCGGTTTGATGACGGTGTGCCTCCAAAAATCGACGGCAACCACTTCATGTCCCTCCTTCGGGGGAAGAGGGAATTAGTTTTTCGAGCAAAGAAATAATATCCCTTGACGATAATATCTTTATGGGATAATATACTCCTGTGATCAAGACATTCAAATGCAAGGAGAGCGAGAAGCTGTTTCACGGGCGGTTTTCTGCCAAATTGCCGCAGGCAATCCAGCGAACAGCGGTGATAAAGCTGAAAATGCTCAATGCTGCAAGCCTTCTTGAAACCTTGAACGTTCCTCCGTCAAATCATCTGGAGGGATTGCGCGGTGACAGGGAGGGGCAGCACAGCATCCGGATCAACAAGCAGTGGCGCATTTGCTTTGTGTGGCAAGACAGTGATGCCTATGATGTCGAGATCGTTGATTACCATTGAGAGGTGACGCCATGAAAAAACGTGATTTCCCCCCAATCCACCCCGGCGAAATCCTGTTGACGGAATTTCTGGAACCGTTGGGGGTCAGCCAATACCGGTTGGCCAAAGACATAGGCGTGACACCGCGCCGTATTAATGAAATCGTACACGGTCGGCGCGCGATTACTGCCGACACCGCACTCCGTCTTGGGCGCTTTTTCAATATGGAGGCGCAATTCTGGCTTAATCTTCAGTCGCATTATGATATGGAGGTGGCACTGGACGCTCTGCAGGGCAAGCTTGACAAGGAAGTCCACCCATTTCCGCGCGCGGCGTAAACCGTAGCCTTGCCCAACCGTTCGCTAAACCCGGACGCAGTATGAACCCGTGCGCCGGCTAGCTTCACCGTTGGTGCGTTAAGCCTAAGAAAATAAAAAGAGGCAGCCCAAAACAAGGAACAGTTTGTGTTTATGCGCGTTATGAATCCACGTCTCTAACACCGTTCCCCGGTCAATTTATATCTTCACGGACGTCCCGTCATTTTTTCCGACCAGTTACATTAAGGCCGGTCAAAATATGGACTTTTCCCTGTAGCCGACAAAGGAATGCCGATAATAATATCGGAATCCAAAAGTCTCAATGTCTTGGCAGCGGCCCCCACAGTGTACATGATCCGGTTGTCAATATTCAGTTTTCCAGCCATTTTGACTGCTGAGCCCAATGCGATTCCCAAATCAATGGCTTGAAATACGCAAATAGGCCCTGTAAAATCTTCCCCTTCTCGCTTCCCACCGGCCAAAAAGTCTTTGCAGGTTTTGTTGCCGCATCCCCCGCAATTGAACGGGAGCTCCAACCTTTTCGGGTCCCGTGACACCCCGATCAGTAAGACCGAGGCAGAACCCCGGACATTGTCAGCGTCCCTCTTGAAGATGGGAAGAACCGTCGATTTCTCATGAACCTTCTTCTCCATCGCCACAGCTAATCTCTCCAAATCCTCACCCGTTAGAATCACGGTCTTGACAGAATCAAGCCCTCTCGTCTTAGGCGCAGTCCTCGCACTCAGGGCCATCATCGAACCACCCATCATGATGGCACCTTTCTCAGTCATTTCGCTCGTCAGAATTGCCATGGTGTGTCCTCCCTTTGGCTAGAAAATCGCATAGCGCATGGAGCATAGCGCATAGCGTAAATACACGAAACAAAAAAATAAAACCTAAACCAAAAGTAGGGTGGGTTAATCGTAGCGAACCCACCGATACCATTACTAAAGAAGTGAATGACGTTTAGAAGTTGCCCTATTCATACCAAAAATTTAATTTTAAAGCAATTCTCAGATGGGTCGCCCGGGCGGTCTCCCGAGGTCTCGTCATGGAAAGTGGAGGTGGGCAACCGGCAATCCTCCCTTGACACGGAGGAATAATGGCCTTATTTTTCAAGCATAGAGAATAAACGGATACCCTATTTTGGAGTCTCTCTATGCGGATTCTTCTGGTTGAGGATGATGTTAAAATTGCTTCTTTCATTGTCAAAGGATTAAAGGTTGCGGGCTATGCCGTGGATCATGCCCCTGATGGCGAGCAAGGCCTGCACAGGGTCTTAACGGAACCCTATGATACGGCTATCATCGATATCATGCTGCCCAAGATAGACGGCCTTTCCCTCATCGAAAAGATGCGGAAAGAGAAGATCCGGACGCCGGTCATCATCCTGAGCGCCAAAGCGTCGATCGACGACAGGGTCAAAGGTCTTCAGACCGGAAGCGATGACTATCTCACCAAGCCTTTCTCCTTTTCCGAGCTGCTCGCCCGTGTCCAGGCCCTGATCCGGAGGGCGAGCGGCCTCTCCGAGCCAACCCGTCTGACCGTAGGAGATTTGTCCATGAACCTCCTCACGCGGGAGGTAAGGCGAGGGGAAAGGAAGATCCAGCTCCAGCCGATTGAGTTTTCTTTGCTCGAGTATCTCATGCGGAGCGCAGGGCGGGTTGTTTCAAAAATCATGATCATGGAGCATGTGTGGGACTACAACTTTGACCCCCAGACCAACGTGGTCGAGGCAAGGATCAGCAGGCTGAGGGATAAGATCGACAGGGATTTTGATAAGAAATTGATTCACACCGTCCGGGGAGTGGGATATGTCCTTAAGGAAACGGATTAGTCTCCGGAACACCCTTGCCTTTCGATTGACCCTCTGGTATGCGGGAATCTTTACCCTCTCCTCTTGCGTTGCCTTTTTCCTGTTTTATATGCTCATCACGTCATGGATCCGGAGCGGGACTGATCTGGAACTCTTGGGCCAGGTCAACCGCTTCTCAGCGCTCCTTGCCGCGGAAGGGACTGAAGCCATCAAGGCTGGCGCCGTGATCGAAGCCCAGGCCGCAGGAGTGAAGAAGGTCTTTTTCCGTTTTCTCTCCCCGAACGGACAGGTCTTCTCCTCGTCCAACATGTCCTACTGGAAGGATATCACGATTCATGAAGCGGCCTTAAAGGAGCTGCTTCGCGGGCGCAGGCCTGTCCTTGAAACCATCGCGATTCGAGACCGCAAGGAGGAAGTCCGTATTCTCTATGCCCTGCTCAGCCCCACGATCATTGTGCAGGTGGGGCAGGCCATGGAGAGTACCTCCCGATTTCTCGATGCCTTTAAAGGAATCTTCATCACCACCATGACCTTCCTGATCATTGTGGCCGCAGGTGTCGGCTGGTTTATGGCCAGGCGGGCGGTTTCGGGCGTCGAGGCAGTCACCCGGACAGCCCAGAAGATATCCGGCGGCACCCTCGAAGAGCGGGTTCCTGTCAAAGCCAGGAACGATGAGATCGATCAACTGGCGCTTACCTTCAATCAGATGCTCGACCGCATACAGACCCTGCTCACGGAAATCCGGGAGATGAGCGACAACATCGCCCATGATCTGCGAAGCCCCATCACCCGGATCCGGGGAATCGCTGAAGTGACCCTCACCACCGGCAAGGCCCTGAGCGAATATGAGACCATGGCAGCCAGCACCATCGAGGAATGTGACCGCCTTCTCGACATGATCAACACGATGCTGATGATTTCAAAAGCGGAGTCTGGCGTCGCTCAACTCTCCCATGAGGAGATAGACCTTGAAGGACTCGTTCGGAAGGCTTGTGAGATCTTTGAACCCATGGCCGAAGATAAAGGGGTGTCCCTGAGCTGTCACGGACCGGATCGGGGTCGTGTCATCGGAGATAGACGGTTGATTCAGCGGATGCTCTCCAATCTCCTGGATAATGCCATCAAATATACGCCTTCAGGAGGATCGGTAAACGTCTCTCTCTCTGAGGATGATGCACAGGTTGTCGTCTCTGTCAAAGACACGGGATGCGGAATATCTCCGGATGATCTTCCCCGCATTTTTGAGCGATTCTACCGGTGCGATCAGAGCCGGTCCCAGGCAGGCATCGGACTGGGTCTCAGTCTGGCCCGGGCCATTGCCCGGGCCCATGGCGGTGATATCACGGTCACAAGCACACTCCATCAGGGAAGTACCTTTACAGTCACCCTTCCAAAGAACGCAAAACGCAGAGAGCCTGGCGCATCCATCCTTCGTCCCACCTGACGTGACTACGGAGGACAGTTTACGGGAAATGAAGTGTAAGTGTAAGTGTTCGTGTCAGTAACAAACTGAACCCCCACAGTCCAATGCAGGAACTGATTCCTCAGCCTTAACCTGTCTATTCTTCCTTCGACCCACATTACCAACTTGTAATCTTTCCGTCATCTTCCTGTTAGGTTCGCAGTTTAATATTGAATCAAACACAAAGGCTGGGCCCAGCCAAAAATCTAAATCTCCCCCTCACCCTTCCCCTCTCCCCAGTGGGGAGAGGGAGGGGGTGAGGGGGGATCAAGTTTTTCCTCTCAATTATTGATGCTCGTAATCGGAGCCGGGATCCTCCCTCCGAAGCCGACAAAGGTAGATGAGCGATTGATATTTCTTACTTCCATGATATACGCCTCTCCAAAGAGGCCGCCGAAGACAGCCTTTTCTCCCACATCCTTCCCCGGAACCGGCAGAAAAAAACCGGCAGAAAAACACTTGACACGTTCTCCTAATGGGTATATAGTCCATTCTAAGAAAAGAAATCCAAAGAGAAGGTAAAAAAGATGAAAAAACGTTACTTTTTTTATGTGGGGACAATTTTTATCCTCTGCCTTTTCATCACTTCTTCTTCATGGGCCGGACAGGTCGTTACCCAGGATATCAGGGGATGGGCAAAAAAGGTCCTGGAAGAAGAGAAGACCCTTCAAGCCCTTGAGGGAAAAAATACAGTCGCCGTCCTCTATTTCCAGAATAAAACCAATCAGTCAGACCTGGACCCCCTTCAAAAAGGTTTAACCCTGATGCTGATCACCGATCTTTCCAAAGTAGGGGGGCTTCAGGTCATTGAAAGGGTGAGGCTTCAGGCACTGATAGAGGAGATGGGGCTCGGAACGACTGGCCTGGTTGTCCCGGGAGCGGCTCCAAGGGTTGGGAGACTATTGGGCGCTCAATGGATCGTGGGCGGGGAGATCTTGAAAGGCCCGGCAGATCAACTCAACCTGCAGTCGAATCCCCTGGAGGTCCTCACTCAAAAGATCCTCGGCCAGCTTATGACGGAAGGTCCGCTTGAGGAGGTATTCCGCATGGAAAAAGACCTCCTTTTCGAAATCGTCAAACTGCTGAAAATCGATGTCAGACCCATTGAGCATGAATTGAGAAAGCCATGCTCCACAAATCTGAGGGCCCTGATGGCCCTGTTTAGGGCGATCGATGCGAGCGATCAGAAGAACTATGAGTCAGCAGCCGAGTTTTATGAAAAGGCATTGAAAGAAGATCCGGCCATCTGTATTGCGAAGGAAGCGCTCAAGGAATTAGAGCGGCTGAAACTTGTCCCGATGGCTAAAAGGAGTCCATCGCTGTTGCGATCCCTTCGGGAAGGAACCTCCCTAAACGACCAATTGACTCCTACACCCGAAACGAAAAGGGAGGTTCGGCCACCCGATTCACCAAAGACAAGGCCATGTAAGAATTGCCCCTGAAATTCGGTTCTCTTCTTAAATAAAGCCTTCCTGGCTGGGGCCAGGATGATTCGAGAGGACGGACGGAAATGAAAAACTTTCTTTTTTTACTGCCGATTTCACTCCTAATTCTGAATCTGGGGACAGGCTGGGCCATTGATTGGAACGCACAGACACTCCTCAATTATGACTGGTGGAAGGATAACTCTGGCAATCGGGGGATGCAGACCTATCTCCCTCTCAGGATTGAGGCCCGCCACCAGGATTTCTCCTTCAGTGCGTTAACCGGCTACGCCTACACTCAAATCAATCCGCACGCCGGGGAAACCCGGTCCCTCTCCCATCTCCTTGATACCAAGGTCAATCTTTCTTACGAAATTCTGGATAAACTCCCTGTGGATCTCCTCGTCGGGCTCGACTTTAATCTTCCAACAGGCAGGACCGATTTAAGACAAAGGGATTTGCCTCTCCTCATGGACCCCGATCTCATCTCTATTAATACGTTTGGCGAAGGGCTCAACGTCAACCCGACCCTTTCCCTTGCCAAACAATTGGGAAACTGGGTGGGGGGAATCGGCGTTGGATATGCCTGGCGTGGGGCGTATGACTTTAGCACGAATTTCAAGGGCTATCATCCCGGCGATATTTTCAATCTCAAAGCCGAGATGCGATACTACTTCTCCTCCCAATGGAATGCCCGTATCTTCGGGAAGTTCGCCTGGTACAATGAGGCCCGCTGGAAGGTTTTATCGCCTGTGACAAGTCTCGATTTTTGGAAAGAGGGTGATTTTTTCAACATCGGCATTGGGGTCAACCATAACGAAAAAAAATGGGATGCAGGGCTTCTCCTTCAAGGGATTTTCAGGGATAAAGGAAAATTCAAATTAGAAACTGTAGGCCTTTTTACGGAAGCGGATATAAAACGCGGAAACGAATGGCTGGGTGATCTTTATTTCAGATACCTGATCGATGACAAAACAACCTTGAAATCCTATTTCGAGTACCTCTATAAAGACCAGAATTATGGTTCCCCCACCTCCCCCTACTTTGTCGGTCGGAGAGAGAAATACTCTCTGGGGCTCGGGGCAACGAGAGTCCTCTCAACGTCTGTTGAAGGCGAGGTTTATGTCAAGGGATTCTATATGCAGGAGGATGAGGTTCTGTTTCCTGACCCCCGGGGGAACCGCTATTACCGTGGATTCTCAGCAGGGCTTCAATTAATCAGCAGATTTTAGAGAAACTTAGAATAATCCCTCGGCCGCTTTTTGAGTTGCATCCATCCATCCCTGGACATTGCCAGCGGGCACCATTTTTTGGACCGCCTTCGTGATCTTTCCGGTTTCCACCTCCACCAGTCTTAAATCGATGCGCATGTTGCCACCGATGACTTGATACCCTCCAAAGATCATCCACCGCGCTCCGATCAGTTGGCCCAGCCTTAATCGCGTCGTCTCATCCACGAGGAAAGTGGTTCCCAGGCGAAGTTCCTCAAGGGCTAAAAGAAGGCGCTCCCGCTCAATGACCTTATAGGTTTCCCTTTTCTTCAAGACCTCAATAATCTGATTGGAGAGGAGTTCCCCCAAATTCGATCGGGCCGCCTTTGAGGGACTGAGGTCATCCAAATCCCAAACGGCGATCGTCCTCTCCTTCTCATGGAGGGGAGGTCTTGAAGCGCAGGAAAATAGAAACACAACGATCAGGATCGATAGACCGAAAATCTTATTCAACGACATCCTCTCATCTCAAGGCCGCCTCTTCAATTTTCTCTTGAATCTTATCATCCGCCTTCAGAGACTTTGCCTTTCTCAGAATCTTGGCAAAACAGAGGTCCGGCTCCACCCGTGAAACTTCAATCTGAGCAAAAGATTTTGGTGAGGCCTGAAGGACCTTTCCTTTGTATTTTACCGATTCCGGCTCCTCTAACACATCAAATCGGGTCCCCGTGACAACACCTTGTTTTGAGCCGAGATTGATCATGACCTGATCCTCCATCACCTTCACCAGAAAGCCCCGCAGGGGGTATTTCAGGATCACCTGTTTCAGGATGTCGCGATTCAGTTGATAGAGCTCCTTCTCTAACGAAGCCTGAGGACTGATCTGCTTCGTCCACACCTGGGCGATCCCTGAGGTCTCGGTATCGATGAGCCTAAGGCTGAACAGCGTCCCCTGAGGGAGATAATAGAGGGATCCCGTTCCGATCAGCCTGGCCGCGAGAACCCTTCCGAGTTTTAGGGCCGTTTCCGGATTGGCCAGATCCGAAGAACCGAGATTTAACTCTTCCAGAAGCCTCTCCATGAGGACCCGCTCCACCATTCGCACCCTCCCGGAGGCATTCAGATGGTCCGCGAGCTGGGCCATCAATACGGTCGAAAACCCGTCTCTTTCTGCCAGCCCCCCCTTTTCCTGAAAATCGACGAGGGAAAGGACCATGGGGGGCGAGGTCCAGGTATCCTCGGTTTTGGCTCGGGTTTCTCTCTGGCTCTGGAACCGGGAGGCCAGCTCTTTCACCAATTGATCGATTCTCTTTTTGCGCTCTGTATCTTTCTGCAGATCCAGCATCTCCTGAGCCCTTTTAGCCAGAACAGCCGCAAAGGTATCCCCTTTTTCAAGGGTTAAGGCCTGGCGATAGGATTCCAGAGCCTTGTCCCATTGGCCCTCTTTTTCGTAAGCGATCCCTTTATTGGTCGTTCCCTCAATATAATAGGGGTCAATCGTCACAGCCTTGTCATAAAGGCCTTGAGCTTTTGTATATTGCCCGGCGCTCGCATATAAGCGGCCAAGCTGATTATACTTTACCGCCTCCTGGTAGGGCTCTGACTCCCCTTTTTGAAGGGCTGTTTGGAAGGAGGCTTCGGCCTCTTTCTTCTTATCCTGTGCGTAAAGGAGGTCTCCCTTGATGACATGGACATAGGCTCTTTCAGGGGCCTTTTCTTCCACCTCCTTCACGAGCTGAAGGGCCTTTGCCGGCTGCTCGGTTTGGGCATAGACGGCGGCTAGCCCCTCCTTTCCAAGCACTTCGCCTTGAGCTCCTTCCTTGGAGAGGTTTTTAAAGGTTTCTTCCGCAACCTTGAAATTCTTCTCCTTTAATGCGGCATACCCTATGACGGTCTTTGCCTTCACATTCTTCGGATTCTTCTTGACGACCTCTTCGCTGATTGCCTTCGCCATCTTCGTCTGTTTTCGCTGTAATTCCCTCTCTGCCACCCTCACCAACATCGTTTCAGTGGTTTTTCCTCCCCCCTGATAATAATCAAGAATTTTCAGGTTAGGACCAATAATACAAACGGTAGGCAAAATGAAACGGGCCTGATAAAGGTCGCTAATATTGGATCGATCAAGAAGGACCGGGAAGGTGATGCCGGTACTTGCCATAAATCGATCCACTTTCTCTTTTTGAGAGACCGTGATGGCCCAGACCACCAGGTCCGCTTCTTTATATTGTTTTGCCAATTGATTGAGACTCAGTAACCCCTCTTGACTTGGCCTTGAGTCCACATCAAAAAAATAGAGGATGACCATGGGGCGTCCCTTCATCTGGGATAAGTCAAGGGTCTGCCCCTTCAGATCTTGAATGGAAAAGACAGGGGCTCCCTGGCCAGAAATCATTTGGCCGTAACAGACCTTATTCCCAAAGAGGATTCCAGTGGCCATCAACCCAAAAATAAGATATTTGACGATCTTCATAATCTTCTCCTTCTCAGACAGGGGTTATGGTTTTTTGTCACCGATCGGGATTAATCGAACAAGAAGGGGAGTCTCGCTCTTCTCCTCCGCTTGTACCTGGGCTTCCCAATCATAATAATCCGGTAGAATCAAACGCACCTCATGCTTTCCCTTGGAGAGACTTAACTGAAGGGGTGTTTTGCCTTTGAATGTTCCGTCCACAAAGACCTGGGCACCCAGGGGAGTACTTTCTATTCTGAGGAAAGCAGGACTTGTATTGACTTTGGCAGGGGGAGGCTTCGGAATGAAAAAATAGTAGGTGAGTCCTCCTATCCCCAGGAGGCAGATCAATAGGAGGGGTAAAAAAAAGAGGATCCCTTTCTTTTTTTTGACAGGAGGTCCGAATGTCACCTGAGTCAGGTCGTCTTCTTTAAGACAGCTTTGGAGGGCCGCTGCCAGGGTCTTGCCTGTTTCGAACCGTTTATCCGGTGTTTTCCACAGGCATTTCAGGATGATTTGGGAGAGGTTCTGAGGAATGTCCGGATTGATCTTTGCCGGCTCAGGAGGATTCGTTTGAGTGATGGAATGAAAGATCGCCGTCAGGTTCTCGCCTCCGAAAGGCCTTTTCCCCGTGCTGAGCTCATATAAGATGATCCCAAGGGAAAAGAGGTCTGACCGGCCATCGATGGGCTGCCCCATGACCTGTTCAGGAGCCATATAGGCAGGCGTACCCAGAATCTCCCCGGACTGCGTCTGCACAGAGGCAGAGGTATCTTCAATATGGGCAATGCCAAAGTCTGTGATCTTGATCTGGCCCGAGGATTGGAGGATGATATTGCCGGGTTTCACATCCCTGTGGATAATTCCCTTCTGGTGGGCGTAATCGAGTGTCTCCGCTGCCTGAATCCCTAGATGAAGGGTCTCCTGCAAACTGAATCTCTTCCCTTCCATGATCTTATGCAAAGGCTCCCCATCCAGGAATTCCATGGCAATATAGACGGTCCCCTGATCCTCCCCCACGTCATAGACCGTGACAATATTGGGATGGGAGAGCCGGCCAATGGCCTTTGCCTCTCTGAGAAATCTTTGGGTGAAGGCTTCGCTGGTGAGCCGATCCTGACGCAAGACCTTTATGGCCACAGACCGATCAATCTGTGGATCGTAGGCCTGATACACAACTCCCATCGACCCCTTCCCTAACTCTTTCACAATCTGATACCGGCCATAATTCATTTAAAGCTCGATTCTCCTCATCGTTCCTTCAGGAATTCGATCACCGTCTCGAGGGGAATCAAAAAACCGACTGTCGCCGTCCCCCGATATCTGCCCTTCACAACACCGACGAAGTTCCCCTCTGCGTCAAACACAGGGCTTCCGCTGCTCCCGGGCAGAATTTCCATCTCCACCTGCCAGAGAGGCAACCCATCCACCTGTTGCAGAGGCCCGCGAATACGACCCGTATGAATCACCCCTGGCTGACCGTCCGGGCAGCCAATCGAATAAACCTCCTCCCCTCTCCCTATCGGATCGCGCGTTTGTTCCAGAGAGATAAAGGAAGGAAAAAGGGAATGGACATCCATCAGCGTCAGGTCTCTGTTCGAATCGATCTTAACCAGATCCCCCTTCAATTCTTGACCGCTGCTCAGGGTAACGCGGATCTCCTCGACCCGTTTCAGATCATGCGCCGTTGCAAGAATGAAGCCTCTTCCAGCCACCACAAAACCGGAGAACTGGATGGGCTCACTCTTCTCCTTGGCTTTGATACAAACCACAGCGTCCCTTTTGGACAATACCCGGGCCGGTATTCCCTGCCTTGAGTTTTTCTCTCCCCCGTCCAATCCCTTCACATACCCTTCCAAAAAAGTCCACAGGGCCTCCAGCCTGGCGGGATCAGGCTGGCCTTTCAGGGTGTGCTCGGCCTGAACAGAAGAGGCCAATGGGGAACGGGGACTTAAGATCACCTCCCAGATTTCCTCCCCTTTCAGGCCGGTCAATCGTACTGTTCCGGTTTCTGGAGAGGAGCGCGAAACCTCAAATCCAGACTGCATCAGCCAACCTGAGAGGACTCCCTCCGCTTCGACGATAGGTAAAGGATAAGGCCTCAACGAGCCTTTTTGCTCAGCCAACAAAGAGGGAGGGATTAAAGATAAATTGACGATTAAGATCGCCCAGGCGATCGCCTTCAGTGGGAATCCATCATTTCGCATAGGATCACTGTGATGTTGTCATGGCCCCCTGCGGATTTTGCCAGTTCGATGAGCCTCTCCACTTTTTGATCAAGATCCGGGGAGATCAAAAGAACCTCCCGAATGGATGGGTCATCGACCATATCCGTTAACCCGTCTGAGCAGAGCAGGAAGAGATCGCCTGACACACTCGTTCCGCTAATGAGGTCGACGGCCAACCTTTCGCTGACACCGACAGCCCTCAGAATGACATTTCGAAGCGAATGCCTTCTCGCCTCAACGGGGGTAATCAGACCCTGATCGATCTGGTCCTGCACAAGGGAGTGATCCCGAGTGAGCTGTCTCAACTCGCCCCGTCTGAAAAGATAGGTTCTGCTGTCCCCGACATGACCCAGAACGAAACGCTGGTCATCGAAAGCCACCAGCTCCGCAGTACAGCCCATCCCTTGACAGTCGGGATTCTTGCCGGCATGATTGAAAATATTTCGATTGGCCAGGTCAAAGGCCTCTCGAACCCGTTCAGGCGTCCCTTTTTTAGGAGACCGGGCAATCTTATCCAGAAAGACCTCTGAGGCGGTTTTCACGAAGATCTGGCTCGCCATTTCTCCTGCAGCGGCCCCACCCATGCCATCGGCCAAAACTCCGAACCCCTCCTCTGAATCTACCAGGAAGGCGTCTTCATTGTTCGAGCGCTTCAGGCCCACATCGGATTTGCCAACGGAGTTGATTTTGGACACGGACCTCTTAAATTCCTATCTTGGAATCGGGTATGATTTGATATTATTGTCCTTACGGGCCTCAATGATACAGCTGTTGCAGTCATTGACGATACTGAGAGATAGGCCCGCCCCCGTCTCCCCCGGAGGAAGCCTCACGATAAATCTTCTCGCTTGGCTCCTTCCCGGTCTGAGCCCGTTCACCTCGGTCTCCATCAATACCGGATCGCTTCCCCAATTGAATCCTCCAGGACCCGAGAGATAGATGCCCAGGCAGGAAGGGGGCGCATCCTTCGTCCCGATATTCATAATGCTGACAACAGCCGTCACCGTACACTGCACTCCCTGCCAGGTCGTTCTGCACTGTTTGATAAGAGGAGAGACCAAATCTCCCACAAGGTCAGGACCGGAGCCTCCTTTGAGGTGTACCGTCACGGCGGGTTGATCAGGGTCATCCGATAGAATATCAAAACCATAGACAAATTGTCCCGCTCCCATCGGGGCAAATCGCGTAACGATGGAACAGCTTTCATTTATGTTAAGGATTTGACCCGCTTTGCACGTTGTCCCCCCTGGAACGATACTGAAAGGTGGGACAGGATTAGTAATCGTCCTAAGTGTGAGGGTATTTATAGGACACGTCCCTCCATTGGTAACCGTGATCGTCTTATCCAACGTTTCTCTTTCCGGGACGATTCCAAAATTTACAGTCGCAGGAGAGACGATGATATTCCTTTCACCTCCGGAACCCGTAAGTCCAACACTGACCAGTTTTTCATCAGGATCATTGGACGTGATGCTGAGACTCGATGAAAAGGACCCTGGAGTCGCAGGCGCAAATTGAACCAGGATGACACAGCTTTCATCCGGACGGAGAATCGTTCCAGGAGTGCAAGGATTCTTAACCTGTGGGCTTATCGTTCTAACAAAGGGAGCGACAGGGTCCCCAATCTTTTCAAGGGTTAAGTTCTCTCCTCCGGTGTTCTTGACAGTGACGGTTTGATTTGCCGTGTCTCCTGTCGCGATACACCCGAAATCCTTGCCCGTAGGAGTGACTCCAATATTCTGGAGCTTTTGACCGCATTGGAAAACCACCTGAGCCTCTGATTTTTGTAGCGTGAGGGGACTTAGGGATATCGGGTCTGCAAATTCTTGCTCTGGGAATACGAAAACAGGTTCTTTCAGGAGAATCTGAGGAGGGATCTCAATCCTTTCGTCCAGGAGGCTGAAGTCTGTCTGAAATCTTTCAAAGCAAGACCCTTCATTGATCCCGTTTTCTGCAAAGCCCGTAAAATGGGCGATACCGGACTCGAATGATCCGACGGAAACGATCTCTCCGGAGGAAAGCTCTGATAATCCATTGAACCCTCCATCATTATTCCCATCAGACAAATATACATATTGCCAGAGAGGGGCATTGAGGAGGCTGTTGGTGTTGTCATCGTATTCCAACTTGACAAGAAACGGGAGCGTTTCAGGTCTGCCCCCGGCCCCTATGGCAAAGCCTCCCAAAAGAAAATGACCGTCCTTTGACTGAAGCAGAGTGGGGCCCCAGGCGACACCGGTTAGCCTCACATCCCCATCTCCTGCCATGACCTTGCCCAGGGATGGGGAATTGCCAGGGCCCGGGATAAACGGAAGAAGGAGAATCGCATTCTTCCCATCCTTAAAATAGTCATGGGCTATCATCAGTTTTCTGGGGTTGCTCCTGATCTCGACGATCGTTGATCCCCTGGCAAAATCAGTGGCAGGGAATGGAATAGTGATATCATAACTCCAGTTTTCGGACGTTCCATCCTTCTTAACGCCGAATAACCGGAGATGCGTGCCTCCGACAACTCTTTTGCCATAAATCACATACTCGTTGTCGGTTTCAAAAATGTCATAGACGAGTTCGATCTGACTTAGGCGCGCTGGTCCTGGCCACTCCGCAGATAAGTCTCTTCTTAACTTCAAGATCGCCGTATAGGGAGACGGTTGAACGTTCGATATGACATTGAACGGAGGGGTTATCCTCAACCCGGCGATATATCCACCCTCTGAGGTTTCTTTCGCGACCATGACCTCGACGCGAGAATTGCCCAGGCTGAGCTCTTCTCCTAAAGGAGCGCTC
>Ga0315295_10003084_pt1 | contig 14165 bp, 15 predicted proteins | sample YL17G14_0_MG_FD_204453 | JGI IMG/M metagenome (GOLD analysis project Ga0315295, IMG submission 204453) | Sediment microbial communities from Yellowstone Lake, YNP, Wyoming, USA - YL17G14_0 | ecosystem: Environmental > Aquatic > Freshwater > Lake > Sediment | place: USA: Wyoming | collected...
CCCGTGCACGAGACCGTCTTCACCCTGCCGAAGAGGTTGTCCAGCACGTAGCGCCAGTGGCAGAGCATGTCGACGATGATCCCGCCGCCCTCCTCGGCCCGGTAGTTCCACGAGGGCCGCTGCGCGGGAATCGTGTCCCCCTCGAAGACCCAGTAGCCGAACTCCCCGCGCACGGCGAAGATCCTGCCGAAGAAGCCCTTGGCCTTCAGGTCCGCCAGTTTCATCAGTCCGGGCAGCCACAGCTTGTCCTGCACGACGCCGTGCCGGACCCCGCTCTTCTGAGCCAGCACGTACAGGTCGTAGGCGTCCTTCGTGGTCACGGCCGTGGGCTTCTCGCAGTACACGTGCTTGCCGGCGCCGATCGCGCGCGCGACGCTCGACGCCCGCTGGAGCGTGGTCTGCGCGTCGAAGTACACGCTCAACGAGCTGTCGGACAGGGCGGTGTCCAGATCCGTCGACCAGCGCGTCACCCCCGCTGCCCGGGCGAGCGACTCGAGCTTCACCGCATTGCGTCCGACCAGGAGGGGGTCGGGCATGATCACGGTGTCCGGGCCGACCTTCACCCCTCCCTGGCGGATGATAGGGACGATCGAGCGCATGAGGTGCTGGTTGGTGCCCATGCGGCCCGTGACGCCGTTCATGATGACGCCGATCGTGTGCGTGCTCATCGGGGGGCCTCCGGCTTTTTCTGGCACTGGGGCTGGGCGCCCGCGGGCAGGGGCGGGGCCTCGATGCCGGCGCGGGGGAGCGTGCCGTCCAGCTCCTGGCGCCAGTGGGCCACGTCGCCCGCGGGGGCGTAGCAGTAGATCATGACCAGCGGCTCGTCGCCGAGGTTGGTGAGCTGGTGGAAGACCCCCGGCGGGATGTACGCTGCCTGGCCCGCGCAGAGGCTCGCCCGCTCCTCACCCAGGCACATTTCGCCGGTCCCCGCCACGACGAAGTACACCTCCTCCTGGGCCTGATTGTGCCAGGGCACCTGGCCGCCGCGGGGCTCGAGGGTCACGCAGCCCATCGAGAAGCCGGCCTGGATAGGCGAAGAGCCCCCCACGAGGTTCTGCGTCCTGCGGCGCGCGGGGTAGGTGCGCCCGGAGATCTTCGAGAGGTCCGCGATGGTCATGCGGTCTCCTTTCGGCGGAAGAACACCGGGGGAGGCTCTCCGCGGATGAGGCGCTGCACGCACAGGCCGGCCTCCCGCAGGTGATAGTCTCCCCACATGCTGGACTCCCCGCACGGCACGGAACGGCCGGACGGCACGGCGTCCCACCCGTTGGGCCTGTGGTAGACGCTGTGCAGCAGAAGACCCTGGTGGCCCCTGTCGGTCGAGAGGTAGGGCTCCTCGAGCAGGCGCGAGAGAACCGCGAGGCCCGCGCCGAGGTAGCGCTCGCCGTCAGGCCCGTCGCCCGGCCCGCCGCGCGCCTTGAGGTACGAGCCGAACCGCACGAGGCCCTGGCAGGCGATTGCCGCCGCGGAGCTGTCCACAGGTTCGTGGGCATTGAACGGGTCCGCGGGCTTCTGCCGCCAATCGTCCAGCAGGGCGAGGCCGGGCGCGCCGGTATCCCAGTAGGGGATCCCGTCCGCCGCGGTATTCGCGATGTAGAAATCCGATGTCACCCGCAGGGCGCGGAGCATGAGATCGAGCGCCGCCTTCCTGCCGCCCAGCGACCGGGCAGCGTTCTCCACCTCCGCCTCTGGCAGGCTCTGGATGAACTCGACCTCCTCCGCGAAGCCGAGAATGGCCCAGGCGAGGCCCCGGGTCCACGTCGTGAAGGGCGAGTAGCCCTGCTGCGTGCCGGGGCAGCGGTAGTTTCCGTCGTTTGTATTGAAGATGGACTCGTGGGCGACGCGTCCCGCAACATCCCATGAGTCGCGTCCTTCTCCGTAGTACACGGAGAACCGGGCAGTGGCGGCAGCGTGAAGGAGCAGCCTCTCAAGGAGCGACACCCGGCGGTCGTTCTCCTCCATCAGCAGGTGCCCGAGTGAGTGCGAGAGGGCGAGGGCTCGCAGGGAGCGGATCGTGTCGACGAACAGGGAATGCGGGCCATTGAAAGAATAGATGAAACCGCCGCCGTCGGCCGTCCGTGTCCACCGCCGAGCCTGGACCGCCCCGCTCACCTTCAGGGCGAGCTCGTAGAACGCGCGCTCCCATCGGGACTCCGGGATGCGCCCCTCGTTCATCAGCCTGAGAAGGCCGCCGTAGGTGCTGACGTTGTTGAACCCGTGGTCGTGCACGCCCATGTGGGAGAGGTGGGGAGCCATGCGCTCAACGGTGCCACTCCTGCCGATGTCGAGGAACTCCCCGCCGCCCGTGGCGTCGAACTGGAGGATAGCCGAGCCGTACTGGAAGCCCTGGGTCCACTCCGTCCACCCGCGGGAGCTCCACGCGCCGCCGATGGTGAAGACGGGAGAGCCCTTCGACGGGTCGCAGGCTGCTTCGGTCGCCCTGATCTTGCGGGCCGACAGGTCCCAGAGAGCGTCAAGCTTCGGCGCGAGGTCTCGAGGGGAGGGAAGGCGGTCGAAGAGCATGCCGGGATTCTACCGGAGAGCAGGTGCGGGTGTCCAGAACAGCGGGGGGAGAAGCGCGCAACGGCGTCTCTCCGTCGCGATTGACAGACCGCGCGGGTGGGACTACCTTCGGTGCGGCATGGAACACGATACAGAGCTCGCGACGGTCATGGAGGAAGTTCGCAGTCTCGTTTCCCGCACCCGCGCGACATGCCTCTGGTTCATGCGGGAGGACTACACTCCTCAGAACGCATCGCAGGCCATTGCCTGTCTGGAGAAAATCGAGCGCCGCGGGGACAGAGAGACCTGCGTCCAGGCGAGAGGGCTGAAAGAATGGCTCTTACAGAACTCCAACGCGAAATCCTCTCGGTAATCACTTCAAGCAGGATCGGAGAAGGTGAAAGCTGCGTGGCGGGCGGGACCGCACGCACATGGCGGGCCGACAAGACTCTCCTGGAGCGCGCCGGTTTCTCGATCAGCTCCATCCGCGAGCTGCCCGGATTTGTCGAAGCTGCGCTGGGAAAGGGGGAGGCAAGGACCCTCGTCCAATGGACGGTCGACAGCGCCTACCGGTTCTTCCCGCTCGTGCGCGACGATACCCTCGGTCTGGCCCTGCATCCATTCGACCTGGCCACGAACAAGGTGCTCGCACTGGTCGGAAGGCTTGAGGCGCGTGACTGGATCGATGTCATCGGCTGCCACTCGAGACTCCAGGAGCTGGGATACCTAGTGTGGGCGGCGTGCGGGAAAGATCCCGGCTTGAACCCCGAGCTGATCCTCAAGGATCCTTGCACAGGCGGGCGAGATCGTCGCCGCGCTGCCGCTGGGGAAAATCGGCACCTGTGTCCTGAATGCGGCGGGAGGGCTGTTCCGCGGAGATCTGGAGGAACTCGGGAGCGCCGGCCACGTAGCTCCTCGCGGATTCGACTCACGACACGTTTCGGAGGAACTCCCTCACCGCGTCGGCCGTGAGCGGGCCGCCGTGCGACGCCCAGATCTTCGAGGGCTTGCGGTCCAGAAGCCGTCCGATGCTCCGCCGGACCTCGGTGAGGTCCTCCGCCACGTAGGGATAGCGGGGAGTGGAGGCGGCGGCGAGCGAGCCCCTGAGCAGGTCGCCGATGATCGCTTCCCCGTTGCCGAGGTAGATCGTGACCGAACCTGGCGTGTGGCCAGGGGTCGATTCAACGGTCCCCGCGACCCCGTATGGCGCGAGGTCGAGGGTCCGCTTGAACACGACCTCGGGCTTGAAGGGAGGGAGGGTCGGCCGGCTCTTCGCCTTCCTTCCCCCCCCCGCGATCGCCATGGCGAAGCCGAGCATTGGGCCGACCGCGGTGGTCGCGGGCTGGATGCCGGTGCGAAGCGCATCGGCGTCGGCGGCCTGGATCGCGACCGGGCATTTCAGCGCGGCGGCGAGCTCGCTCACCCCGCCGATATGGTCCGCGTGGCCGTGGGTGAGGAGGATGAGCGAGACCGAACGGGGCTTCACGCCCAGCCGTTCGAGGGCCGCGAGGATCTTTTTGCCGCTGCCCCGCATGCCCGCATCGACGACGATGGTCTTCCTCCCCCGCACGAGGAACGCTTTCACGAACCCGAGAGAAACGGGAACGACGGTCACTTTCGCCATGGACCCCTCCAGGCTCTATGGTAGCCGCGATCGGCCGCCGGATCAAGCGCCGGCGTGCTGACGGCGGCCCGCCCTCACCTCCTGTCCTTTCAGAGGCTCTTCTGGAGCTTGCTGATCCTCCTCCATCGCTGCTTCCGCTCCAGGCGCAGTCCGGCTCGCCGAGGCGGCGGCAGTCCGCGAAGCGGCAATCGGCGGCGAGCGACTCGATGTCGGAGAACGATCCCGCGACGTCCTGTTCATCTCCCCACAGGCCCACCTCGCGCATGCCCGGGTCGTCGTATGCCTGCCCCGGCTGTCGTCCTCGCGCACGGCGCCGGTCTCCTGCCTCTCCTCGCCCAGAAGGGCGTTGATGAGGGTCGACTTTCCCACCCCCGATGAGCCGAGGAAGACGGCGGTCCTGTCGGGAGCGAGGCGGTCGAGCAGCGCGGCCAGGCCGTCGCGACGCGTCGCGCAGGTGGCGAGGACCGCCACCCCAGGAGCGATCGCCCCGACCTCCGACAGGTGCGCGTCGAGATCGCCGCACAGGTCGGCCTTGTTGAGCACGATGATCGGGACGGCTCCGCTGTTCCACGCGAGGATGAGGTAGCGCTCGAGTCGCTGGATATTGAAATCGTGATCCAGGTCCGAGACGATGACGACGGTGTCGACGTTTGCTGCCACGACCTGTTCTTCGGTTTTTTCTCCGGGGCTCTTCCGCGCGATGCGTCCAGACCGGGGAAGCACGGCATGGATCGTGGCCGCCCCCTCGGCATGCCGCGGAGCGACCGCGACCCAGTCACCCACGACGGGGAAATCTGCATTCGCCGCCGCCTCGAGGCGGAACTTCCCCGCCGCCTCGGCGGTGAGCTCGCCCTGTTCGCAGATGATCGTGAAGATATGCCTCTGGTCCGACGAGACGCGCGCCGGCGATAGGCCCTGGAGCGCAAACCGTTCGAACTCGTGTGTACAATGGGCATTCCAGCCCAGTGAAGTGAGATCCATTGGAGATTCCTCTCTCGACAAGTCATGCGGCCGCGGAGGAATCCCCTTTCGATCGGGACGGAAAGCGTGGAGAGCGGAGGACTACCTCTGCGAGCCCCTCTGGCGGGCGATGGGGAGAGTGTTCGTTCGTTCGGCAGTCATACGGTTCGTCCTCCTTTCCGGGGAGGCTATCGCGAGTCGGCGGGGAGCGTCAAGAGATTCAGGCCCAGACGGAGAGTGTCCCATGCGCGCTTGAGCGGCCCGCCGCTCGACACCTCGGCCGCGGCCAGCAGGGGGATCCGTCCGACCTCGGTCCCATCAGCGCTGAGCACGAGGTCCCCGACCTTCTGGCCCTTTGCCACGGGTGCGACGATCGCGGCAGGCGCGACGACGGTCGAGACGATTCTGCCCACCTCCTCCGCACGAGCGGTAACCTCGACAGGCCGTGACGGCATCACGGCAACCTCGGAGGAGGAGCCCTTCCACACCCGCAGTGGATCGAGGCGCGGGGCGGCCAGCTGAACGGTGGCAAAGTTTCGGAAGCCCCAGGCGAACAGGGCCATGCCGTCCTCCGACCTCACGCGCGCTCCGTCGGTGAGCCCGTCGCCCGGCACGCCCAGGAGCACGGCGATGAGCCGTGTGCCGCCACGCACCGCGGTGAGGGCGGCCGTGAAGTTCCCGTCGTCGAGGTGGCCCGTCTTCAGGCCGTCGACCCCGAAATCATCCCAAACGAGGTAGTTGGCATTGAAGACGCGGTAGGAACGGATGAACTGAGAGGAGCCCGGCGGGAGGTTTCGCGGCAGCGGGTAGAAGAACTCGCGTAGGGAGTGCAGCTCCTCGAGCGCCTGCGGGTGCCACTCGACGTAGCGCCTGCAGAAGTCGGCGAGCTCGCGCGCGCTCACCTGGTTCTCGCGGCTCAGCCCCGACGGGTCGGCGAACCGCGTCATGCGGTAGCCGAGACGCCGGCACTCGTCGTTCATGAGCCGCACGAACTTCTCGACGCTCCCGGCGGCATACTCGGCGAGGGCGGTGGCCGCGTCGTTGCCCGAGGCGATCGCGGTGCCCCGCATGAGGTCCTCCACGGTCACGATCTGCCCCGGCTCGAGGTACATCAGCGAGGAGCCCGGCTCCTGATTGGTCGCCCACGCGCGCGTCGTGATGGAGACCACGTCGTCCGCTCGGATCGACCGGTCCTCCAGCTTCTCGTAGACGATGTGAAGGGACATCAGCTTGGCGAGCGAGGCGGGGACGAAGGGTTCATCCGCGTTGCGCTCGTACAGCACGCGTCCCGTGGCCTGGTCGACGAGGATCGCGGCCCGGGCCCGCAGGCCGACGGGAGGCCGCTCCCCACCGCCGGCCGCCGCGGGCGGGACGACGGTGAGAAGGAGGGTCGAGGCGAGAGCGAGGGCGATCGAAAGCGCGCCGCGCGCGTGCGAGAGCACCATGCAACCGGCTACGGGGAACCGGCCGTCCGGATGTTGATCCGGATCTCTTCGCCGGTCTCGGCCTGTTCCCGCGGCGGGACCACCAGGCGCAGGAGGCCGTTTCTGAACTCGGCCTGCGTGCCGCCCTGGTCGAACTTGTCGGCCGGCACGTAGTAGCGCTGCTCCTCGACGTCGCGCATCTTGAGCCTGCGCTTGAAGTACTGCACGGTCTCGTCAGGCTCGGACGCCGATCCTGCGGTTCCCTGCGCCGTCGGGGCAGCAGGCGCCTTCGCGGAGAAAATGAGGTAATCGCTGCGGAACTGAACGGAGATGTCCTTTTCGTTGAACCCCGCGAGGGCAAACTCGAAGACGAGCTTCTTGTCCTTGCTGAGGTAGATCGTCGCCGGGGGATACATGTAGGCGGGGTAGTAATCGGGGTTGCCGAAGGGGCCCTTCCCGAACTGTTCTGCGGCCCGGCGCATCTTCTCGGCCGTTTCGCGGTCGAAGGTCTCGCCGATGTTCTCGGCGAACTGAAAGGCCTCGTCCATGATCCGGCCGAGGTCGAACGTGAAAACTTTACTCGTCATGGCATTCCTCCTCGCGAGCTGTCTTCCGGCTCCCCTGCGGGCTGCCGCTGCGGGCTCCCCATGCGGGGCGGCCCCCTGGAGAGACCTTTTCGGCGCTCTCCAACTTTGAATGTACTACCGCCCGGGCGCGGAAGCAAGCTCACCGCGGATTGAAGAACCGCTCGGATTCCTTCTATACTTCCCTTTGCATGGATGAGCTCATCGCCGTCGTCGAGGACGAGGAGGATATCCGCGCCCTGGTCGCTGCTGGACTGTCCAAGGAGCGCTTCCGGGTACGCGAGTACGCGGAGGGAAGGGGGTTTCTCGCATCGCTCCGCCGGGAAAGGCCTGACCTCGTCGTGCTGGACGTGATGCTTCCCGACATGGACGGGTTTGCGATCTGCCGCAGCATGCGGGGCGACCGGGATTTCGCGCGGATCCCCGTCATCATGCTCACCGCGCGCGCCGGGGAGTCCGACCGGGTGCTCGGCCTCGAGCTGGGCGCCGACGACTACGTGACGAAGCCCTTCTCGCCAAAGGAGCTCGCGGCCCGGGTCCGGGCGGTGCTGCGCCGCGCCGCGCCGCAAGCGGCCCAGGGGCGTCTGGACGCGGGGGGAGGTTTGGTCATCGACTCGGACGCGATGCAGGCCTTCGTCGACGGGCGGCCGATCGATCTCACGCGGGCGGAGTACCGCATCCTCCATCTGCTGTGTTCGCGGCCGGGTTGGGTCTTCTCGCGCGAGAAAATCCTCGGCCATCTCTGGGGCGACGAGAAGAGCGTGACCGACAGGTCGGTGGACGTGCACATGAAGAACCTGCGGGAGAAGCTCGCGCCCGCGGGAGGACGAATCGTGAGCATGCGGGGCGTGGGATACAAGCTGGCGGCGCCATGAAGAGGCGTCTTTTCTACCGGATTCTCGCCGGCCTGGTTTTCGTGAGCCTTCTGGCCGTGCTGATCTTCGCCTTCTATACACTGCGTGTTCTCCGCGCAAGCTCGTACGATGCCCTCACGCGAAGGCTCCAGGACATTGCGCTGAGCGCGAAAGTGGCCGTGGCGCCGCTCGCCTCTGTAGGAAGGAGCGCAGCGCTGGACAGACTCGCGGGGGACCTTGGCAGGGAGGCGCGCGTCAGGATCACCGTCATCGACGCCGGTGGCGTCGTCCTCGCGGATTCGGAGGAGGATGCCGCACGGATGGAGAACCACGCCTTTCGGCCCGAGGTGGCGAGCGCCCTGGCGGGGAAGACGGGCATCTCATCGCGTTTCAGCGGCACGGTGAATCGATGGATGGTGTACGTGGCCGCGCCCCTCGCCTCATCGGGATCAGCCGGCGGGGTTGTGCGGGCCAGCTCGTACCGGGAAGAACTCGATGCGACCGTTCTGCGCGAGGGAGGAAACCTCGCCACATTTGCTTCTCTCCTATTCGCCGCCTGTCTCCTGTCCGCGTTTTTCATTTCCCGCTCGATCGCCTCTCCCCTGCGGGACCTCGCGGGGGTCGTGGGCCGTTTCGCAGCGGGCGATTTCGGCGCGCGGCTGCACCTGCGCCGGCGCGACGAGGTGCGGGAGCTTGCCGAGAGCTTCAATGCAATGGGCGAGCGGATCCAGGAGCTTTTCCGGGAGAACTCCGCTCGAACGCAGGAGCTGGACGGGATCTTCTCGTCCGTCCAGCAGGGGATCGTCCTTCTGGACGGAGAGGGGAGGATTGCACGCTCCAACAGGGGATTTGACGAGATTGCGGGAGGCCCCGCTGTCGGGCGGACGCTTCTCGAGGCCGTGAGCGCCCCGCGCCTGTTCGAGCTCGTGCGGGAGGTGAGCTCCTCCGGGCAGCGCCATTCCGAGGAGATCGTGGTCGGGGAGAGAACCCTGCTGTGCACCGTCCAGCGGATGGCCGGTCGGGAGGAGCTCATCGTCCTTGTTCACGACACGAGCGACATCCGCCGCCTGGAGGCCGTGAAGCGGGATTTCGTCGTGAACGCGTCGCACGAGTTGCGGACACCCCTCACAACGATCCGGGGGTCCCTCGAGATGCTGGAAGGGGAGACGATGGGCGTGGAGGCGGCCCGATGGGTCGATGCGATCCGCAGGAATGCCGAGCGCATGGCAGCCATCGTGGAGGACCTGCTCCTGATGTCGCGCCTGGAGGCGAAGGGTGCGGAGCCCGCCTCCGAGCCTGTCGAGCTGGGGCGGATCGCGGCGGAAGTGACCGGCATGTTCGCCCACCGCGCGCAGTCCAAGGGAGTTTCGCTCAGGCTCGACGTTTCCGAATCTCTCCCGCGCGTGACCGCGGACCCTTTTCTCATGGAGCAGATGCTCGTGAACCTCGTGGACAATGCCCTCAAGTACACGGAGAAGGGCGAGGTGCGGGTGTCCTGCTCCACCGAGGGGGAGGGCGGGGTGCGGATCGAGGTCGCCGACACTGGTATCGGCATTCCGCATGAGCACATCCCCCGGATTTTCGAGAGGTTCTACGTCGTGGACACGTCGCGCTCGCGCAAGCTCGGAGGCACGGGACTCGGGCTTGCCATCGTCAAGCACATCGTGCTGAGCCACGGCGGGACCATCGACGTGCAGAGCGGCGTTGGGAGCGGAACGCGCTTCACGGTTCGCCTGCCCCTCGGGCGGCCTCCCGCGAAGTGACGGGATGCACGACGCCTCTGCGGGGCATGTCGGCGGTCTTCGCGTTGAGCCGTGCCCATGCAGAGCGGCAGCCCGGATTGGCCGCCGAACATCCGGTTCACCGGACACTCGTGGCGGGAGCCGTTCGCCGCGCAGCGATTGACAGCCCCTGCCCCTCGACATAGAGTCCGGCGAAAGGGGAAGCGCCATGCGCGAATTCGACGTGCTCATCGTGGGGGGCGGCGTGGCAGGACCTGTTGCCGCGAAGTTCTGCGCGACGCGCGGCCTGCGGACCCTCCTTGTCGAAAAGGAGAAGGTTCCGCGGGAGAAAGTCTGCTCGGGCATCCAGTTCCCCTATTTTGAGAAGATCATCGGCGACCGCATCCCGAAGGACAGGCTCTGCAACAATGTGCTGTCGAAAGTGGAGATCCATTACCCCGACGGCAGGACGATGCGCATGAGGTTCCCGATGCTCAACTTCATGAGAAACCGCCTCGACGAGTGGCTCTGCCTCCTCGCGCGGGAGCGCGGCGCCGAGTTCCGGGATTCCTGCACGTTCAAGGACTTCGAGGAGGACGCCGAGGGCATCGTCGCGAGACTGGAGAGCGGCGGCAGGGAGGAGGCGGTCAGGGCGAAATACCTGGTCGACGCCACCGGCCTGCGCTCTGGCATCAGGCGCAGGATCGGGAATGCGGAGGCCTTCCGAAAAGAACGGAGCGGCCCCACGCTGAGCTACTACTTCAGGGCGGAGGGGGATCTCAAGCCCGACACGGTCTACCAGTTCTGGAACATCGAGTACAACGACGCGATGTTCGCCTGGGTGTACAACAAGACCCTCGAGGACGGCCTGGACTACTGGGTGGTCGGGACGAAGCACGACCAGGACGTCCGCGCGCGGCTTTCGCTTTTTTTCGACCACGTGAAGGCTCTCTACCATCTGACGAACGTGGAAGTGGTCAAGAAAGAGTCCTACGGGGCGAGCATGTCCATGGCCAGCGAGGAAAGAATCTGGCTGGGCAGGGGCAGGGTCTTCATGACCGGGGATGCAGCGGGCCTCGTCGATCTCGCGAGGGGCATGGGCATGGACGCTGCCGCGCTGAGCGGAAGGCTCGCGGCCAGGGCAATCGGGGCGAGCATCGCCGAGGGGAAGCCCGCTTCGGACCTGTATTCACTCCTCATGAGGAGGCTGGTCACGCGCACGAGGAAGAACCAGGGAAACACCGTCCTCTCGGTTGGGACGAACGCGGAGCTGCAGGCCCATCTCGACAAGGGCATGCTCAGGATGGGGGCGGACATGTTCGCGCAGAACCTCATCAACAAGGTGCGCAGCGGGGAGCAGCAGGTGATGCTGCCGTGAGGACGCGCCCTGCGCAGTGGCGGACCGCTCCATGACGTACCATCCGCTGCCCGCGTGGTATGACGAGGCAAAGCTCGGCATCTTCGTCCACTGGGGCGTCTCCAGCGTCCCCGCCTACGCGCCCGCCTCGGAGGGTTTCGCCCAGAGGGTGCTTAAGGGGGAGATCGGGTTCGGGTCCTCGCCCTATGCCGAGTGGTACCAGAACAGCCTCCGCATCCCCGGAAGCCCGGTTCGCCTTCACCACGATGCCGCCTACGGGGCGGATTTCGGCTACGAGCGCTTCGGGCCGCTGTTCAATGAGCAGATGCGGAAGTGGGATCCCGATTCCTGGGCCGGGCTGTTCGCGCGCGCGGGGGCGCGGTATGCGGTCCTCGTCGCCAAGCACCACGACGGGTTCCTGATGTGGAACAGCAGCCGTCCGAATCCGCGGATCCCGGGCTGGATGGCCTCGCGCGACGTACCGGGCGAGCTCTCCCGCGCGCTGGGGGCGAGGGGAATCAGGCTGGGGTTGTACTACTCCAGTCTCCTTGACTGGAGCTTCTCGACATCGCCCGTCACGTCCCTGGCTGAGCTCGTCGCCGGCAGCGACGCGAGCCGCGAATACGCCTCGTATGTCGAAGACCACTGGCTCGAGCTCATCGAGCGCTATGATCCCTGGATACTGTGGAGCGACATCGGCTGCCCCCCCGGATTCAGGACCGCGGGGCTCTTCGCGCGCTACTACAACCGCAAGCCCGAGGGCGTGGTCAACGACCGCTGGATGCAGCTGCCGAGATTTTTCTTCAATAGAACGGGCCGCTTCATCCTCGCGAAGCTGCTCGGCCGCATGAAAGGGGCCGAGCCCCCCCGGCCGGCACATTGCGACTTCGTCACGCCGGAGTACGCGGCCCTCGATCACATCGGCCCCCGCAAGTGGGAGACCTGCCGCGGCATCGGCAATTCCTTCGGGTACAACCGCATGGAGGCCGCAGGCGACTACCTGAAGGCGGATGAGCTGGTCCGCCTCCTGGCGGACATCGTCAGCAAGAACGGGAATCTCCTCCTCAATGTGGGTCCGTGTCCCGACGGATCGATCCACCCCTCGCAAGTCGAGGCTCTTGAGGGGATGGGCTCCTGGCTGCGCGATAACGGCGAGGCCATCTACGGCACGCGGCCGTGGGTCCGCTTTTCCGACAGCGCCGAGGGCGGGACCGAGCTGCGCTACACATCGAAAGGCGGCGCGCTGTACGCCATCGTCACGAGGATGCCCGCGAACGGGCTCGTCCCCCTGCCGCGCGAGGCGGGAGCTGCGGCCGCCGCGGCGGGCGGCCTCACGCTGCTCGGGACGGGCGAGCGGCTGCGCGTCGAGGGCGCGGCAGGGAAAACCCTGGCCGTCCTTCCTCACGGCCTGCGCGAAGGGTCCATCCCCACGATCAAGATCGCGGGCGCAGTCAGCCGTTGATGCGTTGCTGGAAAGAGACAATTGACATATCCGTACACCGTGTGTATGCTAGTGTGTATGAGAACGAATATCGACCTCCCCGAGGAGCTTCTCGCCGAGGCGGGGCGTTTCGCGCACGGCAGGACCAAGAAAGCCATCGTCGAGGAGGCGCTGAAGGCCTTCATCCGGTCCAAGACCGCGGAGGCCAGAAGGCGCAGCTACGGCGAGCGACTTCGTGCGCTCGAGAACAGGACCGCCGCCCTCTCGCTGAGGCAGAGCCCTTCCGAATTGATCCGTGCTGATCGGGACAGGCCGTGAGAACGCTGGTTCTCGACACCAGCGTCGCGATGGCGTGGTATCTGCCCGAATCCTTCTCGACAGAAGCGCGGCGCTGGCAGCGACTCCTGCTGGAAGGGGAGATCGCGTTCATGGTGCCCGGGCTGCATTTTTGGGAAGTCGCGAACGTATTGCGGACCTACGTGGTGAGGGGTGAGATCGATGCAACGCTCGCCACGGAGATCTATGCCCTGCACCTCGAGGCACCGCTCATGGTGAGGGAACCCGATCGAGCGGAGGTCCTCGCCGCGGCCCTGCGCTTTTCTTCGACGGCATATGACGCGGTGTACATAGCACTCGCCCTGGGCTCCGATCTCTCCCTGCTCACCGCTGAACGGACAACAACCCCGTGGGTCGTGAAGCTGGGCCGGCGTGTTCAGAGCGTACGAAAATGAGCGATAAGCGCATTGAAGGGCCCTGCGCGCAGCGGGAGCCACAGTCGCCATAAAAAGAAGGACGAGGGGAACGAAAGGCGCGCTTGCAGAGCGCCCCCCTCAACCGACGACACCCGCGATCACGCGCAGCCGGTGGCTTCCCAGGACCTTTGTGTGGCCACCCCTGCCGCCATGGGATGGATCGTCAATCCTGCCGATCTGCTTCGGCGCGGTGGGCGATGCGCAGCACGAGAATCGCGTCTGCGAGCATTGAATACACTACTCGATAGTTGCCGACCCGGTAGGAGAACAATCCCTTGTACGGGCCAGTGAGCGCCTTGTCTTTCCCTGGGTGCGCGGCGAGAACCGTGTCGATTCCATCTACGATTCGGCGGGCTGCTGGGCGATCCAGTCTTTTCAGATCCTTGAGCGCAGAGGCCTTGTAGAGTATCTCAGCGGCCAAGCGCACTCCTCGACGCATCGGAGCTGATGATCCCGTCGTCTTTGTCTCTTAATCGATCGAGGGCGATCTGATAGTCAGCCTGTTCAGACAGGTAGCTTTCCAGCGCCTTGCGGATGATGAAGGTCCGGGGACGTTCAAGGTCCCGCGCAAGCTCATTCAGCCTTCGCGTCAATTCGGCGGGCAGGGGGATGGAGATTGTCGCAGGCATGGATTGTACCACACGGCGTCCGGAAGAACGCGCTCCAGCCAGGTAGTTTTGCCTGTCCCGCGAAGCCCGAACAGGAAGAGCGAATGGTCCGGCAGCAACGCGATCGAGGCCGCAGCGGCAGAGGCTGCGACACCGTCGCCACCACCGCCGACCACTCCGGCATCGCCCCAGCATCAGGATCGCGCGCTGTAATGGAAGGCATCGGTGTCCTCAATCATACCCGGGGCAGCTGCTGCAGCCGCTCGAAGTGGGGCGTCGCGGGAAAACAGCACGAGGTCGTGCTGGACGGCCAGGGCCGCGATCCAGATGTCGTTCGT
>Ga0315295_10003085_pt1 | contig 14164 bp, 15 predicted proteins | sample YL17G14_0_MG_FD_204453 | JGI IMG/M metagenome (GOLD analysis project Ga0315295, IMG submission 204453) | Sediment microbial communities from Yellowstone Lake, YNP, Wyoming, USA - YL17G14_0 | ecosystem: Environmental > Aquatic > Freshwater > Lake > Sediment | place: USA: Wyoming | collected...
CAAAATCCTGGGCGGGGTTTACGCCCTCATTTGATGCGGCCGCCGTCGCCCGCCTCAAGGAGGCCGGTGTCGTCATTTTGGGCAAGACGCACACCACGGAGTTCGCTTTTATGGACCCGGCGCCCACCCGCAACCCCTGGAATACCGAGCATACCCCCGGCGGTTCCAGTAGCGGTTCCGCGGCGGCTGTTGTCTCCGGTATGTGTCTTGCCGCCCTTGGCTCCCAGACGGGCGGTTCTACTCTGCGTCCCGCCGCCTTTAACGGCATCGTGGGACTCAAGGCGGAGCGTGGACGAATCAGCACCTGCGGCGTTGTGCCCTTAAGCTGGACGATGGACCATGTCGGTATCTTGACCCGCAGCGTTGCGGATGCGGCCCTCATCCTGCAAATCCTTTCCGGTTACGACCGGCGCGACCCTTACTCTCTTAATGCAATTGTCCCGGATTTCAGCGGATTCTTAGGAAGCATCAGGCCGCCGCACCTGGGGCTGGCGAAAGGCTATTTCTTTGAGCACGCGAATGAGGAAATGCGCCTGCATACCGAAGAGGTGGCGGAAAAACTGCGTAAGGCGGGTGCCATCATTGAAGAAATAACGCTGCCGCCGGGTGTCGCCGTGACCTTTGACCTCAACCACATGATTATGAAGGTTGATGCGGCGGCGTACCACAAAGATATGTTCGCGAAGCGTAAGGAACTCTATGGACCGAATATCCGCGGCCTGGTGGAAGAGGGCCTCGCCACCCCGGCAACCGATTTCGCTGCCGCCCTTAAGGCAAGAGGCGAGGCGAGAAACGAGATGGAAATACTTCTTGACAGGGTGGATGCAATGCTCACGCCCGGCGCCCCCGGCGAAGCACCCCCGGGTCTCACTTCCACCGGGAATTCGGTGATGCAACGTCCCTGGTCAACCACCGGGCTGCCATCAATAGGCATTCCCACCGGACTCAGCAAAAACGGGTTGCCACTGGCGGTGCAACTTGGAAGTGCTTCGATGACGGAAGCAAAGCTCCTCGGAGTCGCCAGGTGGTGCGAGGACGCCCTGAACGTTCACTTAAGACCGCCGGTTGCGTAACATTAAAGTAATCCGGTCACAATCGAGGCTGTTCTTGGTCAAGGACGGCCTCTTTTTCTATGTAGGTTCTCGATAGAAGTCTTCTCAAAAACTACAAACAGGTAAACTAATACAAACGCATTACACCCCACGAATCACCTTAAAAAATAAAAGTGCCTGTCATTGCGAGCCTCGATGGAATCGAGAAGAAATAACATACTGTCATTGCGAGGGGTCGTGAGACCCCGTGGCAATCTCCGGCTAAAGAAAGCTAATCCTTAATCGGAGATTGCTTTGTCGCTACGCTCCTCGCAATGACAGAAAACGGATTGCTTCGCTTCGCTCGCAATGACAATTCGAATGGCTTCCCAACTTCAGTCCGATGTCAGTCTTGACTCGAAAATTCGGGGCGTATCATGTTGTGCACACAATATTGATAGAAATCGGGTCAGAAGAATACAAAAAGGGGAGCCGCCAACAAAGAAGCTCCTCCTTTTCCGTTAAAATAATCCTTTTATTGAGGTTGAGTAGTTTTTGCCCGGATTGACGCGCCTGACGTATTTTTGAACGTAACGCGATAATCCACTACTTCCAGATTATTAGGGATAGTATTGGGAATAACCACTCTAAACGGTGTTGTTTGCCCCGGCATCACCGGTTCATAGGCAACCGGGGCCTCGGCCGTCTTAAATATCCACATTATCCTTCCGTCGGTGATACGGAAGTCAGCCACGGCGATGATATGGTCAATCTTTTCATCGCTGATGTTTTTCACCTCGCCGCTAACCGTGATGTTACCGCTGGCTTTATCTATATTGTCTGTAACCACCTCCAGCTTATAGCGTTCGGCAAGGGTGATGGTCATGGAAAGGTTGCCGGTGGAAACCACGTGTTGTCTCTCTGTAATTAAGCCCTCATCATAAGCCTGGCCGAGAATAAGCACTTCCTGTTCCGGGCCGATGAGTTCCAGTGACTTTGTCTTACCGGGATTAACCGTAATTTTCTTCGATTCATTTTTTACTTCGTCATTATCAATCCGGTAGGTTGCCTGGTAGGTACCGGTCTGGCCACCGACATTTTCAACGTCTACGTAGAACCAGTATTCATTGGTGCCGCCATCCGGCACGGGTTCTACCCTGAGATTGGAGAGCTTAAAAGCGGCCGGGGGTGCGTTCGGGTCATATACCGGAGATGAAGCTGGTTTAGGAGATAAAGCCGGACTGCTCTTTGCGGGTGAAGCAGGGTCACCGGGAGTTTTGTTACCGCAGGCGGAAAGAGCTGATACCACAATCATTACAGCAACGAATATGCTAATTGGTAGAAGTGCGCATTTAGTCCGCATGAATGATTTCACGATGTTTTCACACCTCACCGGTAGCTTGGCGGTTGCACCAGGCTCAATCTGTGTTGGTACATCAAGAGACAGGCAATGTATTATACGATATTCAAGGGGACAATTTCCAAATCTTCTTGACTTCATTAAGATAGGTAGTCTATAATCCTCGCTAATAATCACCTTCCAGATTATTAGCCGTAGCTTTCTGTGTCCATAAACTAGAGTATGCCGCGGTATTTTGTTTTGGAGGAGGACATAATCTGAAACCCGGCTTCATACTGCATCTGATAGATGTCATCGGTGATTGGATAGGCAAAGTAACCAGCTTCCTCATGGTCGCTATCATCGGGTACATGATGGCAAGTGTAATCATACGGTATTACTTTCATGGTTCCATAAACTACCTCGCAATCGTCCCCAATATCTTTTTTATTTACGTCTGTCTTGGTGCCGCTTATGCCTATAATCAGAAGTCCTTCATTATTGTTGATATACTTTACCGTAAATTTTCAGCACGGAAACGGGCGGCAATAGACCTGTCTACCTCGGTACTCTTCTTTATTTTTATCCTGGCACTCCTCCAGGCATCGGCCGGCTTCGCTTTACCAGCATTAGCCAACTTTAAATTCGACCTGGGGATGCTAATCGACCCCGCCCGCTGGCCTATTACCATCATCTTTCCCGTCGGGCCGATTTTGCTCCTCGTAGCGGGCACGGTTAGGTTCATCCGTAATATCATCATACTTGTCAACGGGGGAAAGGGAGTGAGCGGCGAGAAAGAGAAGATGGTTGCGCTGGGGGCGGAAGCAAAATGAATGTCGGCCTCTTGACCCTGCTTCTCTTTGGGTCGCTCGTCTTTTTGCTGGCACTCGGGTTGCCCCTGGCCTTTGCCATGGGCGGTGTCGCGGTCGTCGGGATTTACTTTGTCATGGGCCCTCAGTCGGTACCGATTATCTACTTTAATGTCATTGCTCCATTCAAGGATATTACCTATGTTTCAATACCCCTCTTTATTTTTATGGCGTATATGCTGGAGCGCGCCGGCATCGCCGAAAACCTGTACACCACGATACAGTACTGGGCGGGAGAAATAAAAGGCAGCCTGGCAATGGGAACGGTCATCATCAGCACCATCCTGGCGGCGATGGTTGGCCTTTCTTCCGCCTCCATCATCACCATGGGGGTAACCGTCCTCCCGGCGATGATAAAACGCGGCTATGACCGGAACCTGGCGATGGGGGCTATTGCCGCCGGCAGCACCCTCGGCATACTTATTCCCCCGAGTGCTCTCGGGGCGCTGTATGCCATGGCCGCCGGTGTATCCGTCGGGCGCATGTTCCTGGCGGGGTTTTTGCCCGGCTTTCTTATCTCTGGTATTTTTATCCTGTATATCGGAATAAGATGTTATCTTAATCCCAAACTGGGCCCGGCGATGCCGCCGGAAGAACGCGTCAGCCAGGGGAAGAAACTTGTCTCCCTGAGTTCGGTCATTCTTCCTTCGCTTCTGGTGGCCGGCGTACTGGGCTCGATTTTCCTGGGCATCGCCACCGTGACGGAATCAGCCGCTGTCGGTGCCCTTGGCTCAATCCTGGTGGTTTTTATTAACCGTAAATTTACCTGGAAAAACTTCAAAGAGGTCAACTACAACACCATGCTTCTCACCCTCATGATTATGTGGATGATGGTGGCCGCCGGCTCCTTCCGTGCCCTCTACGTTGTTACCCACGCGGGAGACCTGATACAGGTGGCTTTTATGGCGGTGCCTGGTGGCAAGTGGGGTGCCATTATTGCCTCGCAGCTTATTCTCTTTATCCTGGGCCTGTGTCTCGATGAGTTTGAGATACTCATTATTGCCTTACCCATATTTGTCCCGGTAATGCGGGCTTTTGGGGTTGACCTTCTCTGGTGGGGCATCCTTTTCGTTATCAACATGGAGGCGGCGGAAATTTCGCCGCCCCTCGGGTTGAACCTCTTCTGTATGAAGGCAGTCGTCGGGGACGGGGTGCCGATGGAGCAAATCTGGCGCGCCGTAATGCCTTTTGTGGCGTTGCTCATACTGGCTATCATCATTATTATGATATTCCCGCCGATAGCCACCTATTTACCGGAGGCGATAATCACACGCGGCAGATAAAAAATCATTTTCTCGTTTTTAGTTATGAAAAAGGGAGGCTTGACCTCACATCTTCAATATTTTCTGCGGGGCTTTATCCCGTATGTGTTTAGCCGGTCGATTGAAAAGATACCGGTTGACTAATACAGTTGCTTATTTCCTCAAACTCCCGACTAGTTTGTACTGGACGTACCATCTGTAATTTAAGCCAAGCGGTAAAATATTGCGCAGCGCACTCTGGAAACCGACCTGCTCTGGACTTTGCTCGAAGTCTTCAAAAGCCTTTAAATTTTCAAAATACAGCAGGGAAAGGTACGGTGGATAATCCGTCTCTAATGGCGTTGGAATTACCCTTATAAACTTAAAGTAATCATACCCTTTCAACCCACATGTTTTCATGAATAGTGGGATAAAAACCTTGCCTCCGTACTCGTTAAACCATTTGTTGAATTTTTCCTGCTCTTCCGGCGTCATTCGGTAAGCCTCCAAGTGCATGATCGGAGCATTCTCAATCGTTGTGCCTTTCTTCCCAGGGAGGGCTGCTTCACTCCTGAAGCCTTGAACTAATCCATATACTGCGCGCCAGATGTACTCAGCCACACCACGCTTAACCCAAGTATTTATGTCCTCCTCGATTGCCTGCCGTTCTGGGGTTTTGGCTCCACTCTCAAGAGCTACAATATTTTCGACGTGGTAGATAGCTCCCGATGAAGGGTATTGGATACTTTTACGAGCTATCTCATATTGGTCAATCTCTGTTATCCCCGGGAATTTCATCGACATGGGCTGGTAAACTTCAGTCGCCCATTTTCGATAACGCTTGTAAACCTCTTCATCCACACCGGGGGCGATTCTTATCAATCCCATTCCAATGACCGGTGCGTTTTCCATGTTATTTCCTCCAGCTTTTTAGTAACTGGTATTGGACGTACCATTGGGGCACAATATTATCAGTTATGTCGGATTTCATTGCTTTTTTCACAGACGCTAATTCTGGGCTTTTTTCGTAATTCTCATAAGCCTTTTCGTTTTCAAAATACACAATCTGGAGGTACGATGGATAATTGGATTCTCTTGTTGCTAATCTATCCGTTATACTTGTCATACTTTTGCCAGCATAGCGATACCGGTCAAAGCCTTTGACGCCGGGAATTTTCATCAGTAATGGTATGTAAATCCTATTAGCATATCTTGCAAACCATTCAACATATTTTTCCTCTTCTTCGAGGGTGAACCGGTAAGCCTCAAGAAGAATAAAGGGAGCATCTTCTATGGTAGTTACATCTTCCTGCTTCATGCTACCCTGCAAATTTCTGAAACTCCTCATTAATGAATAAAGGCTTCTCCACACCCATTCTACCTTACTGAAGGTGGCAATTATGTCTTTAGTAAAGTCTGTGAAAAATTGAGTTTCCCTTACAGCGAACACAGCCTCCAAATTAGGCTGGTGCCAAAAAGCAAGATAATCCGGGTAAGATGGGTTTTTCTTTATTATGTGGTATCGGTTAATTTCAATTATCGGCGTGAGCTTGACAAGGTTTGGTATATAAACTTCCGTAGTCCAGTTATTGTATTTTTCTTCGATTTGGGGCGGAAGGTTGTATCCAATTATTGATATTAATGGTGCATTTTCCATTTTACTTCCTCCAATGGCTATCTAAAACAAAAGGGCGCCAGCCATCGCCAGCTTGGTCACCAGCGATTTCAGCTCCCTTTATCATTTGCCCTCCAAGTGTGTTAAGAGCTGATTTTCATGACAGCTTTACATTCTGGTAAAAGAATAGTTCACTTTTTGATATTTAAATATTGTTTGTGATTTGGTGCTTGGTTATTGGAATTTTCACTTAGTGTTTTTTGCCAGTATATATCGCAGTATGTGGGTGTGCGGCCCTTCGCCGGGATGGAGTTCCGGGTCTTCCATCAAGGCGCTTTCTATGATTTCAAATCCTTTGAAATGCCCTCTTAAATCCGCATCGTCAAAGAAGTGGGTCGGACGTCCCGGGCGTGCTTCATAGGTATTCTTCTCAGCTTCCTTTCCCTGGCCGAAACCGCGTTCTTTTTCCGAAAAGACAACGAAAAAGGCAAGCCCATTATCCTTGAGCCGGCGGGCGGACTCCTCGACAAAGAGCTTTCTCTCATTCGCATAGAAGAGATGCAGTACGTTAAAGCAGTAAATTGCATCGTATTTACCCGGGGCGCAGGACATATCGAGGGCCGATGATTCGTAGAGTTTAGTTGACGGGTCGTACTTTTCCGCCATCTTGCAGGCGGTTGCCGAGATTTCAACGCCGGTTACATCAAAATCGGCATCGGTGAAGAGTTTTGTGTTCCGGCCGTACCCGGAGCCGGGAACAAGAATGCTTTTCACCCCGTTTCTGCGGAAAATGTCGAGGGCATAGAAGGCCGTTTTGCTCGGCTTCTCACCCCAGACAAAGCCCTCCTTCTGAAAGCGGTTATCCCAGAATGTCCTCATATCAGCAATGTTGAATTCAGCCACCGTTCCCCCTTCCGAATTTTACAGCGTTTTATGTTGGCACATCATAGCACAACGGAGCATAAATGTGCACGGTGAGTCTTTATGGTTTCGTTCGGTTTTGGTTGGCGGAATAAACCAGAATGTTCCCGATATAATCGGGACTTCCTTGCAATGACAGGCAATTTTAACCAAAAGAGAACGTTACCGTCTTTATGAAGCAATCGCGATAGAGAAGAACTCGATGTCCACTACTTATGCAATATCATGCCCCGCTATGTCAAAATTGTTACGATTTATTCAAATTAGTTTCGTTATCGAGGGGACAAATGGAAATAAAAGCCCGCAGTGCCTGGGATACTTTGACGACGGATGCGCTTTTGCTTGCGGCTGCTTTCTTAGCTGGCATTTTTTAACATCCATTTAGTTTTTTAGTTAAACTATTATTTCACGGGGGGAATTCCGTTTCAAGTCCTTTTAGAGCAGTTTGTTCTCTCTGTGTTTGGCGAGGACGCCGTCCGCCAGTTCGTCAAGCGCCCGGTAATCCGCCTCCTCAGGGAGTCCCTGGATGAGCACCGGTGGAATGACTTCCACCTTGAGGTTCGGGAGCAGGGAGGTCAGCTGTTCGGCCGCTCTGCCGCCCCAGCCGTAAGAGCCAACGATGGAAGCGAACTTGACCTTGGGCCTTAAGGCATTTGTCAGAACGGCGGCGTAGACGGCAGCGGGATGCGCCCCGCCGAGGACGGTCGGGGTGCCGATAATGACCGTCGCTGCATCAACGAGGGACATGGCGAGCTTGCCGGTATCGGACACCGTCAGGTCGAAGCGCTCAACATTTATGCCCCTGACCGTCAGCGACTCGGTCAGGTATTCCACCATGAGGCGCGTGCTGCCGTGCATGGAGACATAGGGGATGACCACGTTGTTCTTCGGCGGTCCCGCCACCCAGTCGCGGTAAGCATTCATAATGAATCCCGGCTTATTATACATAGGGCCGTGGGAGGGGGCGATAATCTGGATGTCATAGTCCGCAAGCTTATCCCACTGCCGCTGGATGTTCGTCCGGAAGGGCATCATGATTTCGGCGTAGTAGCGCTTGGCTGACTCGTAAGCCCTTCCTTCATCGGTCACGTACATATCCGAGGTGGCAAGGTGGGAGCCGAAGAAATCGCAGGGGAAGAGGATTTTATCTTCCCTGAGGTAACTGAGCATGGTATCCGGCCAGTGCACCCAGGGATAGTGGATGAATTCCAGCGTCTTATCTCCCAGGGAAAGGGTCTCTTTATCCTCAACCGTCGTTATCCGGTTCTCCGGGATAAGCAGCAGGTACATGAGGATTTCTTTACACCTGGGGGTGGTAACTACCTGCGCCTGGGGGAAAGCGGCAAGGACGGCCGGCAGGGAGCCGGAGTGGTCCTGCTCGGCATGGTTCGTGATAATGTAATCGATGTTTTTAATGCCAGAGGCGGCGATATTGCGGAGGAGTATAGCCGTCATTGTCGGGTCAACCGTATCAATTAAGGCTACCTTCTGGCTGCCCCTGATGAGATAGGAGTTGTAGCTTGTGCCGTCGGGAAGAGGAATCAAGGAATCGAAGAGCCGCCGGTCCCAGTCAACGGCACCCACCGGGAAAATGCCGGGTTTTATCTGTCTTGGCTCCATATGTATCTCCTTCATTTACCAAGTAGCTGTTTTGATTTACCTTACTTATGACTTGGCCGGGGGCCGCTTGGTATTCTGTCCTGTGATTGGAGCGCTAATAACGCGCCGACTTCTGTTTTCATTTTGAGTTGCCGCTTGAGTTGCCGCCGTTACTCTACTTTTTTGAACTGGTCTTTGCCGACGCCGCAGACGGGACAGACCCAGTCATCAGGAATGTCTTCAAAGGGTGTTCCGGGCTTGATTTTGCCGTCGGGGTCGCCCTTGGCCGGGTCATAAATGTACCCGCAAACCAGACACTCGTATTTTGCCGCAGTGGTCGCCATACATTTTCCTCCTCGATATATTCATATGTTCTGGATGGATTTTAATCAAGTGACGGGTGCTCCTTGCCGACGAAATAGGCCGCCGGGTCCTTCAGAAATTCGAGATAATCAATGAGCGCCAGACGGTGCGCGTTTTCGGCAGCCGATATCGCCGCGTAAAATTCCTTTTCTGCCGGGTAGATGGCATGGGTATACTGCTTCCGGTAGAAATCATAGGACTCATTTTCCATCTGAATTGCCGTCTTTCCCGCTTCCAGTTCACTCTCCTCCGGCCTCACGAGGCGACACATCTCAAGAGTTATGCCGCCCAGGCGCGGCCGGCGGTACGTCCTTTTGGCGGCAATTTTCGTCACCGGCCAGGCGTACTCGCTGCGGATGGCCTCATAGATCCCCTCAAAGTCACGCTGGTGGGTGGCTTCTTCCCGGGCAAGCGACCGGAAAAGCTTTTTGCCCGGCTCGTTGCTGCAATTTTCACTCGTCTCAAGGTAAAACTTTCGGCTCTGAGTCTCCATCTGGATGGCAAGCCTGAGGGCTTCCTGTGTCACGGCTGATTCGTCCGGCATATTTTAACGCTCCAGTGGGAAACTGTCTCAAAACGGTAATTGTCCGCCCATGATTGCAACGTCACATATAAGCTGACAATTTGAAAAAACCTGGTACATAGAACGTGAATTTATGGTGCCGGCTTATCCGGCGGCACGGCGAGTGCCGATGGTGTTGCCGGAGGTATTGAAACCGGTACCAGCCGCCGTACGAAATAGTCTCTTACCTCGACTCTCGTAAGATATACAAGGACGAGTACGCCGATGACGATTCCGAACGGGATACTGAAAAGACTTAGTGCCGCCTGCACGATGCTGATGATTCTTCCCCATTCCTTGCCGATAAGCACTCCGATGCCACTGGCAATGGATATTCCGAAATAAACAAAAAGGATGATGCAGACAATGCTGAGGCCGAATATAGCCATGATATAACCCGGCCGGTCCAGCCCGTATCCGAACTGATATCGCATGGTAACCGAAGGAAAGGCAAAGAGGATTATTGCGGCGAGCACAAAGAAGGCAATGAATGCCGCAATGAATTCCCAGATGACAACCAGTATGAGAAGGTCAGGTCTTTTCATGGCTCACCTCCCGTCTTTTCCATTCTAGATACTGCACCCCACGCTGTCAAGGAGTATTTAAGTGATTTACCATTAGAATGATGAGCCGGTACGGCTAACGGCGTTTCTCTTGAGCTATCCATTTGGCTTTTACCATTCGGTTAGGTGTGATGAAACACTGTTTCAATTTGATGCCCGCACACTTACTTGACAGCTTATCATAAGAGATTTATAATACATCCATAATTTATGTTTATACCTAACTATTTCAGTAATATAAATTAGTGATATAAAATAGAAAGCGTTCATTTACAATTGAAAATCGCCTTATCACCTGCTAAATTATAGGCATGATGGCAAAATACAGCAGCAAAGTAATGGAGCACTTCTTCAACCCCAGAAACACCGGGGAATTAGAGAACCCTTCGGGTGAGGGATATGGCGGCAATCCGTCGGAAAGAAACTACATGCGTTTTACCATCCGGGTAGAGGGCGGCAGAATTGCCGAGGTCCGGTTCCAGAGCTACACCTGCCTTGTCGCCGTCGCCGCCTGCAGTTTCCTTACCGAAATGGTAAAGGGGAAAACGCTGGAAGAGGCAGAGAGCATTTCCCCGGCGGTGCTTGCATCCGAACTGGGTGAGGTTCCGCTGGAGCGGTTTGACCGCTGTACGCTGGCGGTGGAGGCTCTTAGCAATGCAATTACCGATTACCGACAGGGGGAATCGCGGTAGATTTGAGGAACGGGTATGTCGAAAATTCTGGTTGAATTTTTAAGCACCTGCCCCGGCTGAAAGGGGGCGGAAGAGCTGGTGGTCGCCATGCTCGAGCAAAGCGCCTGGAAAGATAAGGTTGAGCTTAAGATACACCATCTGGACGAAGACCCGCGCCCCGGCCAGAAGTACCAGCCCGTTGACGGGGATACGGTCGTAATTAACGGGAAGATAAGGCTTAACGGTGTCACGACCTACGGCTTTTTCCGCGCATTGGAAGAAGCAGCGAAAGCTGATAACTCGTAATGGAGGAGAAATGAAAAGAAGGATATATCTGGACTACGCGGCGACAACGCCGGTACGTCCTGAGGTTGTCGAAGCGATGCTGCCTTACTACACCGATTTCTGGGGCAATCCTTCGAGCATCTACGCCTGCGGGCAGGAAGCGAGAAAGGGCCTTGAGGAAGCAAGAGGCAAAATCGCCGCTCTTATCGGTGCCAGAGAGGAGGAAATTGTCTTTACCAGCGGCGGCACCGAGGCCGACAACAATGCCATCGAAGGCGTTTGCTTTGCGAATGAGAATAAAGGGAACCATATCATCACCACCGCAATTGAGCACCACGCCGTGCTTATGACCTGCCGCTTCATGGAGAAGCGGGGCTTCTCGGTGACTTTCCTTCCCGTTGATAAGTATGGCCTGGTTGACCCGGATACGGTGAAAAAAGCCATTACGCCGAAAACGGTGCTTATTTCCATCATGCACGCCAACAACGAAATTGGCACCACCCAGCCCATCGCCGAAATCGGCAAAATTGCACAGGAGGCGGGGATTTATTCCCATACCGACGCCGTGCAGACGGTGGGGCACATCCCGGTCAAGGTCAACGACCTGGGGGTTGACCTCCTGGCGCTCTCGGCGCACAAGTTTTATGGGCCCAAGGGCGTCGGCGTCCTGTACATAAGGAAAGGCACCAAACTCGTGCCCTTTGTCCACGGGGGAGAGCAGGAGCGGGGGCGGCGGGGGAGCACGGAGAACGTGGCGGGAGCCGTCGGATTGGGAAGGGCCGCCGAGCTTGCCGGTGAGGAGCTTGACTCGGAAATGAAGCGTCTGACCTCCCTCCGTAATAAGCTCATAGACGGCGTCCTGACCCGTGTTCCGGGGAGCTACCTTAATGGGCACCCCAGCATCAGGCTGCCGAACAATACCAATTTCAGCTTTGATTATGTGGAAGGGGAAAGCATATTGCTCAACCTTGACCACGATGGCATATGCGTCTCAACCGGTTCCGCCTGCACTTCGTCAAGCGCCGAGCCTTCCCATGTCCTCCTTGCCTGCGGGCTGCCGCCGCTTATGGCGCACAGTTCCATCCGCATGAGCATGGGCAAGTGGACGGAAGAATTGGATATTGACACTGTTCTTGAGATGCTCCCCCCCATTGTAGAGAAACTGAGAAGCATGTCGCCGCTTGTGAAGGTCAAGAAATAGAGCGGCAATTAACGAATTGAAAGGTACAGGAAGATGGCAAAAACGATTGATGCCAGAAAGATGCCCTGTCCGGAGCCGGTGATGCTCACGGCAAAAGCAATTAAAGAAGACTCCGAGGTGCTGACAATCGTTGATAACAAGACGGCTGAGGGCAACGTCTCCGAGTTTGCCAAAAGCCAGGGGTTTGCCGTCTCGGTTGCCGAGAAACAGGACGGCATTTACCTCACCCTGAAGAAAATAGCGGAAAAGCCCCGGGAAGAGGCCAAGCCGGCACCCGCCACAATTACGACGGCGGGCACTGTCGTCTTCATCACCTCGGATATCCTGGGAAGGGGAGAGAATACCGCCCTCGGCAGCCTGCTCATGCAGAGCTTTCTCCACACTGTCGCCGGGCTTAACATAAAACCGGAGACCATTATCTTTATGAATAACGGCGTGAAACTGGTAGCGGTTGACTCGCCGGTGCTGGGCGAACTCAAAGACCTGGAAAAGCAGGGCATCGAAATCATCGCCTGCGGCACCTGCCTATCCCGGCTGGAGCTTGCGGGTAAAGTGGGTGTCGGCAAGGTTTCCAACATGTACACCATCGCCGAAACCATGTTCCGGGCAAGCAAGATTGTGCCGCTGTAGGTCAGGGAAATTCCTATTATCGGATGACCTGACCCCTGAGCGACCTCCGCACGGACATTGTGTAGCTTTATATAAGCCATTCTTTGCTCTTAAATGACTGATATCCTTTTGCGTGAGAACTCAATGAGAAGCTGTCTTTTCTATAACCTGGGTCTCACGGAGTACGGTGAGGCGCTTGCCCTGCAGGAGGGGCTGCACGAGGCAAGAAAGAGCGGCGCTATTCCGGATGTATTGTTGCTGGTGGAACACCCGCCGGTCATCACGCTGGGGCGGCACGCCAGTATCGGCAATATCATTGCATCACAAGACACACTTGCAAGAGAGGGTATCGCTGTTTTTCACACCGGGCGGGGAGGGGATGTCACGTTTCATGGGCCCGGCCAGCTTGTTGCCTATCCCATTTTGAACCTTAAAGAGAACGGCTTAACTGTTACGAGCTACGTCTGGAAACTGGAAGAGACGGCAATCAGGACGCTCATGGCGCTCGGTATTAAAGGGGAGAGGGTAGCGGACTGGCGGGGAGTCTTCGTTGACGGAGAGAAAATCTGCTCGCTGGGGCTCAGGATAAGCGGCGGTACCAGTATGCACGGTCTTGCCCTTAATGTGAATATCGACCTTAAATACTTTGATTACATTATTCCGTGCGGGCTTAGCGGCATAAAGGTCACATCCATCGCCAGGATTAAAGGGCAAAAGATTGATATGCCGACGGTTGGGGAGATTATGGTTGCGAAATTCGCCGATGTTTTCGGGTTTGTGTGCTCACCAGGTGAGGAGGCTATCGAAGCTATTAAGAACGTGAATGGATAGACTGTGAAAGATTATCCATGTGTTGGTATTAGCACAGGAAATATTGCTCGAATGGATTAGTCACCACATACTTGCAAATTCGAAAATCCTGTAATATAATATCGTGCAGGTTAAGTGTGGGTCATACAGGTACAATAGCGTTGTCCTTATCTACCGACAATTTAATAAGTTGCCAGATGACCACCTCTAACCAATATTAAAGAGAGGAGGTCGTCCGATGGCGTTCGAAGAGAAGCAGCTCCAGTGTGTTGAATGTGGTGCTACGTTCACTTTCACCGCAGAAGAGCAATCATTCTTCCAGTCAAAAGGCTACACTAATGAACCGAAGCGCTGCCCTTCTTGCCGTGAGTCAAGAAGAACCCAGCGTTTGGGCGCCGATGCCGCTGGTAAACCCCATCGCCAGATGTTCCCGGTAACCTGTGCCGAGTGTGGCAAACAAACCGAAGTACCATTTGAACCACGTG
>Ga0315295_10003089_pt1 | contig 14153 bp, 13 predicted proteins | sample YL17G14_0_MG_FD_204453 | JGI IMG/M metagenome (GOLD analysis project Ga0315295, IMG submission 204453) | Sediment microbial communities from Yellowstone Lake, YNP, Wyoming, USA - YL17G14_0 | ecosystem: Environmental > Aquatic > Freshwater > Lake > Sediment | place: USA: Wyoming | collected...
TCGGGACATCCTTGAATCCTTTCGGATCGGACTCCGGGGCGTCGCCCTTCCGGACGCGCTCTAGGAATTCGTGCATCTTCATGTGTTTGTATTCAGGCAAATACTTGACATCTTCTTGGTATGGAATCACCCAACCACCGTCGTGCCTCTGAGTGCTTAGAAGCCAGTCAGCCAGTCTCTTCACTCTGGGATCATCATCCATTCCATAGATGAAGAGGTTCCTTACGGCGTACCCGTTGTAGTGTGGGAGCGGGAAGATATCGTGCTTGGGGCCCAGAATGTAGCCATCCTTCGTCTGCCAGCTCAGAATCCTCTCGAGGGACGAGGAGACGTTGCCTTCGCTCCTCTCCGTGCGGCAGTCCTCCAGCAACTGGAGGTTCCTGAGCATCGTGATGTATGTCCATCCAACCGGGGGGCCGGGACCAGCATCCTCCGCTGCCTTTCTAGCCTTGGATATCGGCCACGTCCCATCCTCCCTTAGAGTCCTGAGCAGCTTCAACCTCGGAAGGTAGGTCTTGCACTCGGCGCTGACCCTCTGCAGAAGTGGATCGTGTTCTTCATGTTCGAGCGTGTCCACCAACAGCCAGTACTTTATTGGCGGAACAGACACCTGTAGTAACTTCCTGGCAGATTCTCGAACGACACTGTCGATCTCAGAAAGCGGTATCAACGGCAGCAGTGATTGGCATATGGGATGTTATTACTTACGCATAGGGCGGAGTGGATTCACGGGTATTGTCTCCCGACGGAGGTTCGATTCAGTGGAGAGCTTGAGGCGATTCGGAGGCGTTGGCCGAACAAGGAACCTCAGTGGTTTCGATCTGGCCCGATGGAGAGCACTCATCAGTTGTCAGTTGCAGATTACCGTCGCGTTTCTTGTTTGAGATGCATTTGTGAAAGGAGCATGTTAGTGGCTCCCTTCGCCTTCCATTTCGTGAAAACCGTTATTAGTCCTCAGGTCTCTCCGAGCGGATGAGGGAGACAAAGTGGTCGAAGAAAAGAAGCTATCAGTGGGTGAGGTGAAGAGGACCATCGCGACAGCTCTGGCAGCGGCCTTCGGTTTCGTCATTGCGCTGTTGTGGAATAGTGTAGTGATGGGCGGCCTGAAGGTCGCGGGTGTCGACTCCACGCTCGATACGTTTGGCCTGGGTGATTGGATCTACTATCTCATCACGGCAATAGTGTTGACAGTTGTGATGGTCATCTTGATCATCTTGGTCAGTCGCCTGGGCAGCAGCAAGTAGAGGGAATGAGGGCATTTCGCTGGTGCTGAACGCAAGATCGCCCTATAGCGTTAGCTTTGGAGCCCGCTGGCGGAATCGAGCCACGAATGTTACTATGGGCGGCAGGGAGCGGGAACTGCCGACTGGTCCCTCAGGCTCGAAATCTACGCCGCGAGGCATGCTAGCTGTCCCTGCATGGCACAGGTGGCGCAATGCTATCTGCCCGCACTTTCGCCCCTCTCCCATGTGAACAGTGAAGTCAATCAGTGACATGTGTCGTTCAAGGGGGGAGCATTTGGATTCAGAATCGAGAGAAAATGGTTCGTCAGAGCTCACAAGCAGGTCGTGCCCTGAGTGCGGAGGGTCACTAGCCCACGTGTCAGGATGTGATCTCTGCATGTTCTGCGGCCACTCACGGTGCTGCGATTGAACGGACCTCGGGGCGCCGATGGCTTTCAAAATCACTCTAAAAAGACTTAATACCGCACATGTGTTTGTATCATTCGGTGGCCAGCTTGAAGCGCGACATCATATCCGTCATGGACATGAAGGACGATTTCGAGGACATTCTTGCAAGCGCCGTGAAGATGAAGAAGGAGCCCAAGAAGGGTTCGAAGCAGGACGTCCTGAAGGGAAAAGTCCTTGGTATGGTATTCGAGAAGCCGAGCTTGAGGACCAGAATCTCATTCGAAGTGGGCATGACCCAACTGGGCGGGAAGGCGCTCTACATCGGACCTGACGAGGTGAGCATAGGCAAGAGAGAGTCTGTCTCCGATGTGGCCAACGTTCTGAGCAGGTATGTGAACGCAATCATGTACAGAGCATTCAGCAATCAGATCATGCGGGAGCTGGCAAAACATGCTTCCGTTCCTGTCATCAACGGACTAGACGACCTCGAGCACCCCTGTCAGTGTGCAGCCGATCTCCTCACCGTGATGGAGAAGAAGGGGAAGCTGAAGGGTCTGCAGCTTGTGTATGTCGGTGATGGCAACAACGTGTGCAATTCGCTGCTCTTGGGCTGCGCTCTCACGGGAATGAACATGCGGGCCGCAACTCCAAAGGATTTCAAGCCCAACGCGGACATTATGGCGAAGGCCCAGGAGATAGCGAAGGAAAAGGGCGGCAGAATCGAGACGTTGTCCAACCCCTATCAGGCAGTCGAAGGGGCGGACGTCATCTATACAGACACATGGGTCTCAATGGGTCAGGAAACTGATAGGCAAATGCGTGAGAAAGTGTTCCTCCCGTACCAGGTCAACGATAAGCTGGCGGAGAAGGCCAACAAGGACTACATCTTCCTGCACTGTCTGCCCGCTCACAGAGGCCTCGAAGTCTCCGCGGACGTGATCGATGGTCCGCACAGCGTCGTCTTCGACGAGGCCGAGAACAGGATGCACGCTCAGAAGGCTATCCTCGTTGCTGTCCTCGGGAAGTGATTTGCGAGCCGACGATTTCGTCGAGATCGCTGAGGAATTCATCTCTCTTGTCTGCTGGGATGGTTGCACCTGCGGCGATGTTGTGCCCACCGCCCACTCCCCCGACCTTCTCCGCAGCCTTCCTGATGGCGACAGAGAGGTCAAGACCTCTCGCGACCAGGTCCTGGGTTCCTCTCGAGGACGCCTTCACTTTCGGTGTGTCCGAGTACTCGGTGGATTCTGCGAATGCAACCATCGGCGCGCTCCTGTCCGCACCCTCGCTCCCTAGGAGCATCCCCGCGACAGTGCCCACAATCGTCTCCTCGATCTCGTCTCCCGCGTCGAAGAACTGTATATTCTTCAGCCTAATGATGCCGCTGCCTTTCGCCCAAGTCAGGGCCTTGCTCAGAGCAGACCGGTGATCTCGTAGGAGAACCATGCCGTCCGACATTGCCTCTCCCCTGTCCCCAGCACATATCTTCAATCCGACGTCCGCTTTGCCGTGCCTACCGCACGCGTTGAGCAGAGTCGCGAACTCCTTTGCGTCTCTGACAGGAGTCCCCTTCTGCTCCTTCTGCAGGACATAGACCTCTCCGACGAGCCTCTCGATGGCCTCGGGCCTTCGGCGGGAATCGCGCAGCTGGTCCTTCAGGGCGTCGACTATCGTCTTCTTCTCGGAGCTGGTCAGGTCAACCCAAGTCCTCCACCTATCGTCGTCCTTGAGTTCGATCCCGAGCTCCAGGAGGAATCCGAGAGCCCCTTCTTCGTTGCCGCTTATCCTTGGCACGAATGGATCGCTTGAGTACTCGAGCAGCTTGTGAATCGGTCTCGTCTCTCTGCCGAAGTATCTGATGTCCTCTACCGCTTCGATCGTCCTCTCTTCGATTGCGGCTGAGAGGAGCGCTCTGTTCAGCCCCTCGAGGCGCCGCGTCTTCTGGTCCTGGAGGTCTCCGATCGCGCCCAAGACCGCCAGGTACGCGAGGTCGATGTTACGCGGGTCGAGTGCGAGTGCCACAAGGAATGTGCTGCCTGCGCCGCTGAGCTCGTTCGCCCCGGAGACGCCGTGCAGTTGCGGATTGACCTGGACAACCGTGCTGAAGTCTGAGAGCGCGGTCTGGCCAGACATGTTCCGAGCGCTCGAAGTAGGGTCAGGCATATGGTGGTCACTCACAACAGCTTTCATGCCTTCAATCTTGGAGAGCGAGCCACTGCCAAGGTCCGTGAACCATACCGTATCGGCGCTTTGTTCAGATAACTTCTTGATCGCAGGTCCATCAAGTTTCTTGAAGAACTCCAAGCTGGATTGGATGCCAGCCCGATCCAATGCCAATTGAGCGATCGCAGCAGAGGATATCCCATCCGCATCGATGTGGGAGGCGATCATGACCCGGCCACAACGCTTCAGAGCATCGCCTGCCCTCTGTGCTGACGACCACAGGCCTGAAGGAATGGATGGTATCAGATCCGTGCTGCCCACCTTCTCACCCCAAGAAACCAGTAACTTTCAATACGAACGCCACAAGAACCAGAACGCCGATGAACATGATGGTCTTGACTGCCCTTGAAACCAAGAATATGAATATGGCGAATACGACCGTGGCAATGATCAGCAGTAAGAGTCCGTCCATCCCATCTCCCTAACAATGCCACCCATATTCAATCTTTCCAGGAGCGGACCGCGGCGTCGAAAGTGTTCTTCTTCAGTGAGCGATACGCGAAGTCCGAGAGGGCTTTCAAATTAACACAATCCTCGGAGTTGTACTCGAGCAGGAGGTCGAGCGCATTCCTGTTGTTCTGTCTCTCCCACAGTCTCCAGAGGTAGACCGCGTCCTCGCCAGTCATGTACTCAACCCTTCGGTCTCGCTGGATATCGAGCTCTCTCTCAATCTTCTTCAAGCCGCCAGTGAGTCCTATTCTACGCAAGGAGTGCTTGAGGTCGATGTGGAGGATCCGAGGGACGGTTCCCGGGAATTGCGATTCGATCATCGGAATATCAAAACTCGAGCCATTGAAGGTGACAAGCACGCTCACCGATCCAAGAACAGCTTTCAGGTTCGACCATGTCAGGTCACGCCCGCGCACCAGGGAGTGCATGCGCGTCCCGTCGTAGATGCCGACAACAGTAATGGGCGACCTTAGGGAGATGCCTGTGGTTTCAATGTCCAAGAACGCCACGGACTTGCGGAACTCAGGCAGGCATCGCCATTGGTCCCTTGCCCGCATCCGGGAGGCGAAATACGACGAGTCCTGGTCGGCCAGCTTCTTGATGGCGTTCACCAGTTCCTGGTCCATCACAGTCTTCCGCGATTCGGATATGCCTTTTGCCCGAGGCTCGTCGAGGAAATCGTCCCATGTCTCGATGCCGGACCTCCAGATCGACGCCTCGCGTTGTTGTCCAACTCCATCAAGAAGCACGAAACTGTTCTTCAGCATCCAGATATGAGACCTGTCAATCACGTATTTAAGAGAATCAAAGGTTGTGGGAAAGTAGTCGGCGGCTCCAAACATAGTTTATACACGTAGACGATTTGAATCCATTGACGATCAAAGGATATAGAGTGAACGACGAGATGGAACTGTATCCAGGCGGAGCAGTGCTTCTGACGTCAGAGAACGTTCTTGTCGTTGCCGACCTGCATCTCGGCTGTGAAGCTGCACTAGAGTACGAGGGCCTGAGCATTCCGAGGGTCCAGACGAAGAAGATAGAGCAGTACTTGAGGAGAACAATCGAGCAGATCTCCCCTCGAAGACTCGTCATCGCAGGTGATCTCAAACACAACTTTTCGAGGAATCTGATCCAGGAATGGGACGATGTTTCCAGGTTCGTGGAGGAGCTGATGGAGCTTGTCCCCATAGAGGCCGTCAGAGGGAATCACGACAACTACCTAGGGGTCATCCTGTCGGAATACGGGGTTCCATTTCGCAAGGAGTTGGTCATAGGCGGGATACGCGTGGCCCACGGTCATTCGGGTGACAGGAAGAGATGTCCGACGGTAATCGGCCACATACACCCCTCAATTAGGATTAGGGACAAAGTCGGGGCCTCTGTTAAGGATGTGTGTTTTCTTTATGATCCTGGGTCTGAGATGGTTGTCTTGCCCGCTCTCAGCCTCGTCGCATCAGGCCTCGATGTCGTTCGCAATGCGGACTCTGACCGAGCTTCTCCTCTTTTGCCAAAGACAGGCCTCTCGTCATTCCTGCCCATAGTGTTTGCGCAGGAGAAACCTCTCAGATTCCCTCCAATCAGTAGACTGCGAGAGCTGGACCAGCAGGGATGATACCGTTTCCTCTCGCTGCAGTCGACACGAGCTCCATGAGATTTCCGGGCTCTCCTGGCCCGAAAAGACTTATGTATCGGCATAAGCATCCGCACTCTGGCAGGTGCGAGAATTGTCCAGAGGCATTTATGTCAGCGATGCTGACGTCGAGATGTCCAAAGACATCGAGAGCCTAAGGATAGACCGCCATTTGGTTTCCGACCTATCGTCGCGCATGCCCGGTCGAAAGCGCAGGATGATCGACCGTATAGAAGAGTATGGCGGGAAGAACCCTCTCGCGGTTATACCTATTCTTGTCAAGCATTATGACGACGAGGTCCCGAAGGTCAGGAAGCAGGTCCGCGCCAGCCTAGAGCGTCTGACCCAGTCAGAACTCGGCGAGCTCGCGCTCATGGAATGCATGTTCAGCAGGCATCCATCGATTGCGACCGCAGCCGCTTCGATTCTTGAGAACCGGGGTCACAACAGCGTGAACCTGCTCTCATACTACAGGCAGACCGAGAGCCTCATCAACCAGGCTCGGAAGCTGGATATCTTCTGCAAGGATGTCGAGGAGCTCATATCCGACTCGATTGAAACCTACAAGGAGGGCAGGTTCGACCAGGCCATGACCAATATGATGATGGCCAAAGACTTGCTCGAGGATAGATTAGAGTGGCACGGGCACCTCAGAGGCTATATCCAGGACGTGCTGAAGCTGACCCCGACGCTTGGCCGAAGCGGGGTTCAGGTCGACGCTATTCAGGACTCTATCAGGAATGCCTCGAAGGCGATGCAGTCCAGGGAGTACAGTGATGCGAAGACCCTGCTGGATCTCAGGCGACAGGAGACCCATCTGTGGAAACAGCTCTGGAGTCTCGAGGAGTTCATCACCAAGCGCATCAAGGTTAAGCCGATCACGGAGCTCATGGTTCTTCACGAGTCCGACAAGCGGCTCTTGGCAGCATTCAACAAAATGGGTGGCGACGTCAACGCGCTCGTTCAGGAGGGAAAGATGGTAGACGTCCTCAAGACCGTCGAAGAGTTCGTCAGAGACGATGTCTCCACCGACTATCTATCGAAGGAAGGAAAGAGGCTAGATACGAAGGATGAGGCCGCGTGGTACGCCATGTGGTCCGTTGGATTGGGCCTGCTCAAGCTGGTCGCCCCGATCATTCCGAACCTTTCAGAGGAGTTCTATCAGCAGTACTACAGGGACAGGGAGGGCTCGCCTAGCATACATTCGGTCCCGTGGCCCGAAGCTTTCTCTCAATTCCAGGGAGCTCCAGCGTACACAGAGAAGTCCACGAAAAGGCAGAGGCAGAGCTCCAAGTGACGGCTGGTGGTCGTCAGCCCTGCGTCGGGCACCAGAACTTTGCCCCTTTCTTCTTCTTGTCCCAGCCGATGAGTATGCGCATGGCCTCGACGCCCACCCTGATGCAGTCGGCCATATTCTGCTCGAAGTCGACCACCTTCTCTGTGGGGTGCCAAGGGACCACATCAGACACAGTGCATATCGCACCAGCCCTTAGGCCGAACAACGAGCAGAGAGTGAACATGGTTCCGTTCTCCATCTCGATGTTCTTCACACCCATCTTCTTCGCGTCGGAGAGCCTGTTCACCATGAACGACGGCATGTAGCCAGTCTGAGACATTGGTGCTACGATGCCATCCTTGATCACCTTGTTCTCGCTATAGAATCCGTCGACAGACAAGCTTATGCCGACATCGAACCTCGCTTTCGATTTGTAGGCGCTGGTAATGAGCGCAAGGACAACCTCGTGATGCGCTGAAGCTGGATACTCGGGCCACGCGTAGCTCTTGCTCGTGCCATCGGCCCTGACCGCACCAGATGAAATCACGAAATCTCCCTTGTCCAAACCATCCGCGATCCCGCCACTTGTACCTATCCTTATGAACGTCTTAGAGCCGAGGTTGGTCAGTTCCTCAATGAGGATCGCGGTGGACGGCCCTCCTATCCCTGTCGACGCCACTGTCACTGGCGTGCCATCGAGAGAGCCTGAATATACGCAGAATTCTCTCTTCTGGGCGACCTTCTTAGGTCCGGAGAGCTGCGCCGCGATCTTGGGGACTCTCTCGGGCTCGCCGCAGAGGAACACATACTCAGAGACATCGCCTGACTCCAGCTCGGTGATCAGCTGTTTTCCCAAATGCTTCAGCCCCTATGTCCGTTCCACGAATGCTCATAATCCTAGATAAGTCCAGTGGACTCACCCTTGTAGAGCCCCTCATCGGAGAGCCAGGAGGAGGATCGAGACTACCATCCCAAAGTATGTGCTCAAGAGGACTACCCCTCCGAGCTGGCTCACCCTCATGCCCTTGACCATGAACACAAGCATGAGGAATGTCCCAAGGTTCAGCACTGCGATGATTGGCATGACGTCCGGAATGGAGAATCCAAAGGGCTGGATTATTCCCATTAGCCCGAGCGTGAGCAACAGACCTACTATGTTCGCACCTATCCCTTCTCCTAGGGCGAGATCTCCGAAGCCTCTCTTCGCAGCATGATACGCCGCAGCGATGTCTGGCAGAGTCGTTCCAAGGGCGACGACCGTGATGCTCAAGAGCCACGGATCGAGGCCAAAGTTCTTGACCACTCCCATGGAACCTCTCACCACGAGCTCAGCACCCAGAACGGTCCAGACGATGCCGAGCACGAGCCACTGGACCCCGGCTCGGACCTGAATATTCCTGCCAAACAGATGCCCCATGAGCTCAAGCTGGACAGTGCCATCCTCCATAGTCTCCTCGAGCTCCTTGGGATCCGTCGATCTCTTCATCAGAAGAAGATTCATGGTGTAGGGCACGAACAGGATCATGAGGGCTATGCCCTCAAGGAATGTCAGGTTGCCGTCCAGGAGCAACACCGATGCAACGATAGTGAAGGTCATCAGGAAGACAGCGTCACGCATGATGATTTCTCTGGTGACCTTCAGAGGCACTATGACTGCGGCAAGGCCCACCACGAAGGCGATCGTAACGACGCTCGACCCTAGGCTGTTGCCTAGGGCGATCGATTCCGCACCTTCCTCGAGCGCAAACAGCGATACAACCACTTCCGGCATGGCGGCAAGGGTGGACACCACTAGCATCCCAATGACGAAGCGGCTCACGCCGAAGTTGCGTGACACGGCCACGGCATTGTCAGTCACGAACTTCGCCCCCTGGTTCAGTACTATGAACCCGGCTGCGACTATGGGCAAGAGGGCTAGCGATCCAGCATCTACCATATCCCATCCCGAGCGCTGTCTAGCGGCCTAGACATGGATTCCACCGATATATGGTTTTTTGACAGAAGTCACAGATCTCCGAGGATGGGGCAATGTTGATGTGATAACGGGTCTTCGTATGCTCGATGCGTGGAACCTATTGTCTTATAATCGAAGTTCCCGAGGAGAGGGAGATTGTGGTCGGCAGTCTCGGATCACACTGGTACAAGCGTGGAGTCTATGCGTACGTGGGTTCGGCTCTCGCAGGCGTGGAGCAACGCGTGGGAAGACACAAGTCGCAGAATAAGCGATTGAGATGGCATATAGACTATCTGCTGGCAAACGCTGATATCCTGGCCACTGTGGCAATTCCAGGCGAGCGAAAAGAAGTTGAATGCGGGATAGCCCAAGCGCTTCAGCGATGTGAAGGAGCCAGCATTCCCGTCCCGGGGTTCGGGGCATCTGATTGCAGGTGCGAGTCGCATATGCTGTATTTCGGTGATGTGGATCCTGAATCGGTCTCGGAGACGATCATGATGCGACTCTCAATGCTGGAGTGCATATACCCTCGAAGAACTGCAAGGAAGCCCAATCAGAAGACAAAAAGGGAATAGGATTTTATCGCATGTATGTGGTTACCATCCTGGAATGGCGCAGGAGATAGACCCGGTTCTGTTGGCTCTAGTCATCTCTGGTCTAGGCCTGTTGCTGTTCTTCCTCTATGTGTCCTCCATAGAGAAGGTCTTCGAGAGGATCGGTTTCTCGAGACAGGAGGCGACGTCCATACTGACGGTTACGCTCCTTCTCGGATGGATCAGCATCCCGATATTCCCTTACAACGGCTGGTGGGTGGGGATCAGCATCGGTGGAGGGATCGCCCCTCTGATCGTGTGCTATGTCTTGCTCAGATCGAAACGCGTTCATATGGCGGAGGCGAGCATCGGCATAGTGATCGTTGCAGTGGTCACGTATTTCATCACGAGAGCGGAGGAGGGAGTCGGCATTGTCGCTGACCTGCCGTTCGCTTTTGCCCCGGCTTTGGCAGGCGGTCTGTATGCTCTGTCTACCTTCTGGATAGACATCAGGAAGGCCGCTCCGCTCGCGTATTTCTCAGGGGTGGTTGGGACGCTAATTGGGGCGGATGTCTTCCATCTGACAGAGATCCTCTCCTTCAAAGCTCCGGCCGAGGGCTTTCCCATGCTCAGCATCGGAGGTGCCAACATCTTCGACATGGTGTATCTGTCGGGCATCGTTGCAGTCGGTGTTGATATTGTTGTGTTTTGGATCCTGCAGCAGGAGAAGAAACGAGGTTTCGGAAGGGTCCTGACGGAATGGGAGCGGGGAGCCGAGGGACTCCCATATGCGCGCGACCTCCAAGCTGAACCGACTCTCAAACCAGGGAAGAAAGGTCGGATTCAGTAGGCTTGAGATTGCACCGACTTCTTCGGGACAGGTTCTTCGAGAACATTGCGAGGGCCGACGCAGCCGCAAGGATGGCTACTATGACGAAGGCGTAGTCAGGGTTGTCCAAAGCATCTGCGACTATGCCGCAGACGTAGACCACGAACGCGCCTCCACCGAGCTGGAATCCGAAAAGGAGGCCGAAGGCGGTGCCCCTCTCAGATTCGTCGGTGACATCGTTGATCATAGAGAACAAGGCTGGATACGTTACAAAGAGGAATGCCCCATAGACCAGGAGGACCGGGCCTATGATGAACCAATCTAGAGCGAAGGCAAGGATCACCGCCGCAATTGCGGATACGAGGTATCCCGCCAGAAGTAGTCTCGTCTTCCCGAACCGATAGCTCATCGCGCCAAAGTAGTACGACGTGATGGTTCCAATCCCTATCCACATTGTGAAGATCAGGTCTGCGCTGCCGGCAGACCAATCAGCACCTTTCGTTAGTCGGGCGGGTCCGAAGAGGCTCGTGACCTGATAGAGGGCTCCCCCCGCGATTATGGGAATGACTAGGAACCACATCTTAGAAAGAGTGGCCCTCGAGGGCATGCGCTTGGTCTGATTGGCGACCCGCGTTTTGATCCCATCCTCTTTGATCAGAGCGAGACTGAGCAGCACAGCGGCGAAGTTCAATCCCGCCCACAACAGACAAGGCGCCTTCCACGTGAACATCTCACCCAGGAACCCCGAGGTCCCCAAAGCGATGATCACTCCGAAGTTGCCGACCCCGCTCTGAATCCCGAGAGCCGTTTCCACGTACTTGCCTGCATACTCCCTGGTTATCCAACTGGTGCCCACTGGATGATAAAAGGCTGCACCGATTCTCATGGATATGACCGCTAGAAACAGGCCCGTGAAATCGCTGACGAAAAGCAGGAGTACGAAAGAGGCCCCCATCAGCAACGCGCCGATCTCAAGAAGGTTCCTCGAGAAGATTCTGTCTGCGAATCTTCCGACTGCATATTGAACCACGACGGTTATGATGAGTCCGAACCCTAGGAATCCAACCTCGTACCATGAGAGGGTCATCTCCTTGATGAGAATCGGAACTAGCGCAATGAGCGCCATTAGCGTTCCATCATTGCAGGCATGATGGAAGCTGATCATCCAGAGAAGTCTTGGAGTCTTTGCCATCCCTGTTATCAACCGCCCTCAACGTGTATCATCCATAAGTCGGTTTGGAAAAGCATATTGAGCTCGTCGGAGTTACTGCTCTCGTGCTTAGGTTCCCTCACGGAATGAGGCCTTCATCCTTGGATGAGAGGCTGTCGTTCTACACCCACGAGTTCGATGTCTCGGCAGTATCGAGATGGATTGGCGATCGAGGCCATTCGATGAAGTTCGCGATGATACCCGGCCGGCATACCGGTATCGTGGCTCCAGCTCATGCCAAGGACAAGGACAATGTCGCCATCATTGACACATGGACCACGGTTTCAGATATCCGGGATTTCGCCATCGAGTATCTCCCGGAGGGCTTTTACTACGACCGGAACAGGTATTCTGACGTGAAGGGGTGCGCAGAATGCCATGAGAAGAAACCGAGGTGCGACAAGTGCTACAACTACAATGGCCAGCAGCTTGCATTCGACCTCGACCCTGAGAACATCGATTGCCCGTATCACGGTCATATCGGAGAGAAGATACAGCGTGGCAGAGGGCTGTCTTTCTGCATGTACGAATTCAAGGCCGTACGGAGACAGGCCATCGAGCTCTTCATAGAACTCGGCAACATCTACAAGAAAGTCAGTATCGTGTTCTCAGGACGAGGATTCCATGTCGTGGTGGATGATGAGTCCGCCTACCTTCTCTCGAGAGAAGAGCGGCAGTCGATTGCCAGGAGATATGGTCGAAGGTACGCGATCGATGAGTGGGTCACGGTCGGAGGATCGAGACTCATGCGTCTTCCATATTCGCTGAACGGCATGGTCTCAAGGAAATGCATGACGGTCAAAGAAATAAGGGATGTGTTGGAGTTTGATCCGCGTTCTTCAAAGCTGGTTTTGCCAGCTTTTCTGAAGTCAGCGTGATTTGCAGGCTCGGATTTCCTTTCCTTGGTAGTAACTCTTCTTCTTTGAGGCTTTTCCGGCCTTCTTTGATGCTTTCTTCTTCGGAGCCATGTAACAACCCTCGTAAAGGAGAGGAGTCCCGCTCAAAGAAGAGTTACTTCTTCTTCTTCTTGGCTTTCTTCGTTGCCTTCTTCTTTCCCTTTGCACCACACTTTCCACAAGACATTTTCTTTTCCTCCTATTTGTTGGTCAGGGTTCTTACCCTGGTTCTTCACGATGCATCAATTCCTATGAAGAGCCCTTTGTTAGCGAGCGATCCGCTCTCTTTGATACATCAGCACACATCTAAATGCGTTCTTGACATAAGTGTCTTTTCACGTAAACGTCGTTTGAACGGTGATTGTGATGAATACCATTGAGACTCGACCGATTTCCTCTCGGCAGACTCTGCGCGGGACCCTCCTGCAAAGATTTTATAGACCAGCTATCCATATGTCGCTGCAGTCACAGAGGTATAGCACTTGCCCCAAGGCGACGATTCACGTAAAATGAAGATATGTCTGATCGGCGATGTCGGAGTTGGCAAGACGAGTCTCATCCGGAGATACGTCCTCGATGTGTTCGACGACAAGTACATCGCGACGATCGGTACGAAGGTTACCAAGAAAGAGATCGAGGTGAAGAATCCAGAATCTGGTGCGCCTTCGAGGGTCATGTTGCTAGTATGGGACATCATGGGCCAGCCGAGCTTCAGAGAGGTTCTTAGAGAGGCGTATTTCTACGGCGTCGAGGGCGCGCTTGCTGTCTGCGACGTGACGAGCAAAGAGAGCCTCGGGGAGCTGAGGTATTGGATCAAGGCGATGACGTCCACGACGGGCAAGGTACCGATAGTGTTCCTGGGCAACAAGTGTGATCTGCGGGAGGAGACTCGCGTTCCTTATCAGGACATTGAGGTTTTTGCGAAGAAGCACGATTCTCCAGCAATGCTGACCTCCGCCAAGACTGGATACAATGTCGAGCAGGCATTCGCGACGCTCGTGGACATGATGCTCAATCCCAAGTAGTCTTGGGACGCGTGTCCATGAGACATAATATCTGAGATTGACGTTTCATGGGTAACGGTGCTTCGGATGAAAGCCAGATGTGCTGACGCTGTGTTCTACAACGGCAGAATCTACACGATGGACCAGGAGAGAAGATCTGCTCGGGCTATCGCTGTCTCTGACGGTGTAATCGTTGGAGTCGGCGGAGACGATGATATCAAGAGGGTCGCCCCACGCGGCTGTCGCAAGCTCGATCTCGGCGGAAAGGTGGTTCTGCCCGGATTCATAGACTGCCATACTCACTTCATCCAGATGGGTGTCGATGCGATGAACGTCGATCTCACTCGAACCAGCACGATCGACGAGGCCCTCTTCCTCATGAGAGAGGCTTCGAAGAAGATACCTGAAGGAGAGTGGGTCATCGGAGCAGGCTGGAAAGAGAGTGGCTGGAGAGAGGGAAGGTTCATCACGGCGAAAGATCTCGATGCCGCTTGTCCGAAACATCCTGCAGTCGCCC
>Ga0315295_10003090_pt1 | contig 14148 bp, 20 predicted proteins | sample YL17G14_0_MG_FD_204453 | JGI IMG/M metagenome (GOLD analysis project Ga0315295, IMG submission 204453) | Sediment microbial communities from Yellowstone Lake, YNP, Wyoming, USA - YL17G14_0 | ecosystem: Environmental > Aquatic > Freshwater > Lake > Sediment | place: USA: Wyoming | collected...
ATAATATAAAGATAGTCCAAACAAAGAAACAAGGTGAATATATAGTGCTTAACAGAAATGGCCAAGTAAGCATAAACGATAAAGATGGAAAAGAACTTGAGCGTTATCCGGTACCGCACGGAAGCATACTGATGTTTGAAGACGGGAAAAATGTCCAAAAAGGCGCGATTTTCGTAAAATGGGATCCTTATACATCGCCGATATTATCCGAGGTAAGCGGAAGGGCAACTTTTGAAGACGTAATTGAAGGCACGACTATGCATGAAGAAGTGGATCCGGCTACGAAACTTAAGAATCGCGTCATCGTTGAGCACAAGGGCGATTACCATCCGCAAATTGTAATCTTAGATAAAAATGACGAAACTGCGGCGATTTATCCTATTCCGGTAGGTGCGCACATACTTGTAACCGACAAAAAAACCGTAGAGGGAGGCGATGTTCTTGCAAAAAGGCCGAGGGTTATTACAAAAACAAAAGACATAACGGGAGGCCTGCCCCGTGTTGCAGAATTGTTTGAAGCAAGAAGGCCTAAAGACCCGGCTATAATAAGCGAGATTGATGGAATAGTAGAATTCGGAGAAGCGAGAAAGGGCTTGAGAAGGGTTATTGTTAAAAGTCAGTCAGGTATGAAAAAAGAATACATTATACCTCACGGAAAGCATTTGAACGTATATAAAGGAGATATGGTTTATGCAGGTCAACAGCTAATAGACGGCCCCATTGTTCCTCAAGATATATTAAGGGTTTCCGGTGAAAAGAAACTGCAGGAGTATCTGGTAAACGAAGTGCAGGAGGTTTACAGGCTTCAGGGCGTCAAAATAAACGATAAACATATAGAAATTATCGTAAGGCAGATGTTGAAAAAAGTAAAAATAGAAGACCCCGGAGATACGACATTTTTAATCGGAGAATCAGTAGACAGAATCGCGTTCCAGGAAGAAAACAGAAAAGTCGTTAAAAGAAAAGATAAACCCGCAAGCGCAATACCCATTCTTTTAGGCATAACCAAGTCCTCGCTTACGACGGAGAGCTTTATATCCGCTGCCAGTTTCCAGGAAACTACCAGGATTTTAACCGAAGCTGCTGCGAGCGGAAAAATAGACCATTTACTGGGCCTAAAAGAAAATATTATTATGGGCCATTTAATACCCGCAGGAACAGGATTTGCAGCGCATAGGGAAATAGATGTGGTAAAGAATGTGTTTAGCGATGCGGGGAAGAAAGAGAAAAAGGAAAAGTAATAGGAAAAAAATATGCCTACTCTAAATCAGTTAATAAGGCTTGGCAGACAAAAATTTAGAAAAAAAACAAAGTCTCCCGCTCTTCAATGCTGCCCGCAAAAACGAGGCGTATGCCTTCAGGTAAAGACACAAACGCCTAAGAAGCCAAATTCGGCTTTAAGAAAAGTCGCGAGGGTGCGGCTGACAAACGGTATTGAAGTTACGGCATATATCCCCGGCGAGGGTCATAATTTACAGGAACACTCTATCGTTACTATAAGAGGCGGAAGAGTAAAAGACCTGCCGGGAGTAAGATACCATATTATTAGAGGCACGTTAGACACCGCGGGTGTTCAGGACAGAAAAAAATCAAGGTCAAAATACGGCGCAAAAAGACCCAAGACATAAAAAATATAATTTTTAAGGTGATAAATCATGAGAAGAAGAAGGGCTGAGAAAAGAGAGACGGAGCCGGATTTAAAATATAATAATCCTCTTGTCGGAAAATTTATTAATATGATTATGTCAAAAGGCAAAAAATCAGTAGCCGAAAACATTGTTTACAGCACTTTAGAAATAATTAAGCAAAAAAGCGATAATAAAAACGCACTGGAAGTTTTTACAAAAGCAGTTGATAACGCAAGGCCCTTTCTTGAAGTAAAATCAAGAAGAATAGGGGGAGCGACATACCAGGTGCCTATTGAGGTTAAACAGGATAGAGGAAATTTTTTAGCTCTGAAGTGGATCAGGGATTATGCGAGAGAAAAAAAAGGCAAGTCCATGGAAGAAAAATTGGCAGACGAAATTCTAAACGCATATAAAAATGAAGGCCCCGCTATAAAAAAACGGGAAGATACGCATAAAATGGCAGAAGCAAACAAGGCGTTCAGCCATTATCGATGGTAGTAAAAAATTAAAAATAAAAAAGCAAAAATCAAAAATATAAGAAAATAAAATGAACGATGCAATGGTTGAGGAAAAAGAGGAAACGGTTAATAAAACGATGGAAAGTTTAAGAAACACTAGAAATATAGGTATTATCGCTCATATTGATGCGGGCAAAACAACTGTTTCTGAAAGGATCCTGTATTATACGGGTAAATCGTATAAATTAGGAGAAGTCCATGAAGGTACCGCCGTAATGGATTGGATGGAACAGGAGCAGGAAAGGGGTATTACCATAACAAGCGCCGCGACAACGTGTTTCTGGAAGAACGCAAGGATAAACCTTATAGATACCCCAGGCCACGTGGACTTCACCATAGAAGTCGAAAGATCGTTAAAGGTTCTCGACGGCGCTATAGTTGTATTCTGCGGAGTCGGCGGTGTGCAGCCTCAGTCAGAAACCGTGTGGCATCAGGCCGATAAATACAATGTCCCGAGAATCGCTTTTATAAATAAACTTGATAGGGTGGGCGCTGATTTCTACAAGGTTTGTAAAGAGATACAAAATAGATTGAAAGCAAATGCCCAGCCGGTGCAAATACCCATAGGAGCGGAAAACAAATTTAACGGCATTATAGATTTAATTGCAATGAAGGCTTACGCGTATCAAAGCCAGGAACCGGATGCGAAAATAAAGGAACTTCCGTTACCTGATGATTTGAAAAAAACAGCAAGCGAATACAGGCACGCCTTAGTAGAAAAAGTATCGGAAGCATGCGATAATGCTATGTCTAAATATATAAATGATCAGGGGATATATCCGCACGAGTTAAAGCAGTTTATAAGAGAGGCTACGATAAAAAATAAATTTATACCCATATTCTGCGGCGCCGCGTTTAAAAACAAAGGCATCCAGTTTTTATTGGACGGCGTAAGCGATTATCTGCCGTCACCTCTTGACCTCGACCCCATTAAAGGCATAAATCCTAATAACAATAAGGAAGAAATCAGAAAACCAAGCAATGACGAACCGTTTTGTGCGCTCGCGTTTAAATTGGCGTCGGATGAATTTGTCGGAAATTTAGTATATTTAAGGGTGTATTCAGGCCATCTGGTTAAAGGCGCATATGTATATAATGTAAATAAAAATAAAAAGGAACGTATAGGAAAAATTCTTCGTATGCACGCCAATAAACAGGAAATTATCGATGAAGTAAACGCCGGAGAAATTGTGGCGGTTGTCGGCCCGAAGGAAACAGCGACAGGCGATACACTGTCAGAAAAGAATGCCCCGATTTTACTTGAAAGAATGAGATTTCCGGAACCTGTTATATCAATGGCGGTAGAGCCGTTTACCAAAGCGGATCAGGATAAGTTGGCCCAAGCTATTAGAAAACTTGAGGACGAAGACCCTACTTTCCGCCGGTCATTTAACAAGGAAACAGGTCAAACGATTATAAGCGGAATGGGAGAACTGCATTTAGAAGTTTTAGTAGAAAGAATGAAGCGGGAATTTAGCGTGATTGCAAAAGTAGGAAAACCGCAGGTCGCTTATAAAGAAACAATTACAAGAAAATGTAAATCAACGGGCAAATTTATTCAGCAAACCGGCGGCAGGGGTCAATATGGCCATGTAGAAATAGAATTAGAGCCCGGAGAAAAAGGCAAAGGCATAGAATTTGTCGATAAAATAAGAGGCGGGTCCATACCTAAAGAATATGTAAAATCAGTAAAAGAAGGCGTTATTCAAGCATCTGAAAGCGGCAGTCTAGCCGGTTATCCCGTGACAGATGTTAAGGTTAGTTTATATGACGGCTCGTATCATGAAGTCGATTCTTCGGATCTCGCTTTTAATATGGCTGGTTCGATAGCATTTAGCGACGGAATAAAAAAAGCCGACCCCATATTGTTAGAGCCTATAATGGATTTGGAGGTTACGACTCCTGAACAATATCTAGGCGATGTCATAGGAGATTTAAATTCCAGGAGAGTCAAGATAGAATCCATTAATCAGAAACATGATTTAAAAATTATAAGGGGATTTGCGCCATTATCAGAGATGTTCGGTTACTCTACGGCTATTAGAAGTTTGACGCAAGGCAGGGCAACCTATACAATGGAGCCTTCCTTTTACCAGGAAGTTCCTAAAAATATATCACAGGAGATTATAGAAGGGAAGACGGTATAAACACTGTTAGGTTTTCGATGCTCGGTTCTAGGTGCTCGGTAAGGAATTCCCGATAACCGAGAACCGATAACCGAGAACCGATAAAGGAGGCCATCATGGCTAAAGCAAAATTTGAACGCACTAAACCCCATGTAAACGTAGGCACAATAGGACATATAGATCACGGCAAAACCTGTCTTACAAGCGCTATAACCAAGGTCCTTGCAAGAAAAGGGAAGGCCCAGGCAAAAAGCTATGCCGAAATAGCGAAAGGCGGAACGGTAAGAGACGAATCCAAGATCCTTACTATTGCGGTAGCTCACGTCGAATACGAAACAGACAAGCGCCATTACGCCCACATAGACTGCCCGGGCCATGCCGATTACATAAAGAACATGATAACGGGCGCAGCCCAGATGGACGGCGCAATCCTCGTAGTATCGGCAGCAGACGGGCCCATGCCCCAGACAAGAGAGCACATCCTCCTGGCAAGACAAGTCAACGTTCCCGCCATAGTAGTATTCCTGAATAAAATAGACCTCGTAGACGATAAAGAACTCCTGGATTTAGTAGAGCTTGAAGTAAGGGAGCTTTTGACAAAATACAAATTCCCGGGAGACAAGACACCTATAATAAGGGGCGGCGCCCTAAAAGCCATGAATGAACCCGATAACGAGGAAGCAACCAAATGCATATTTGAGCTTTTAAATGCCATAGACGAATTCATCCCCACACCCAAAAGAGACATAGACAAACCCTTCCTCATGCCAATAGAAGACGTATTCTCAATCACGGGTAGGGGTACAGTGGGTACGGGAAGAGTAGAAAGAGGCCAGGTAAAGACAGGCGAAAACATCGAAATAGTGGGCATAAAGGAGACCAAGAAAACAGTGGTAACGGGCGTTGAGATGTTCAGGAAGATACTTGATTCAGGACAGGCCGGGGACAATATCGGGGTTCTCTTGAGAGGCATAGAAAAGAAGGACCTTGAACGCGGCCAGGTTCTTGCCGCGCCTGGTAGCATCACACCCCATACGAAATTCAAGGCAGAAGTGTATATCCTTACAAAGGAAGAAGGCGGCCGCCATACGCCTTTCTTCAACGGTTACAGGCCACAGTTCTACTTCAGAACAACTGATGTCACAGGCACGGTTAAGCTCGCCCAAGGCGCTGAAATGATTATGCCGGGAGACAATACCTCCATAGAAGTGGAACTCATAACGCCTATAGCCATGGAAAAAGAATTGAGATTCGCCATACGTGAAGGCGGCCATACGGTAGGAGCGGGCGTAATTACCGAGGTAATAGCATAGGGGCTGTGGGCTATGAGCTGTGAGCTCAAAGCACAAAGCACAAAGCACAAATATGACGACAAAAACTAAAACAAAAATACCGGTACAGCAGGTTATAAAAATAAAATTAATGGCTTATGACCACAGGCTCCTTGATTTATCTGCAGAAGAGATAGTAGAGACTGCAAAAAAAACGGGAGCAACGATATCAGGACCTGTTCCGCTGCCGACAAAAAGGGAAGTTTTTACGGTTTTAAGATCGCCCCATATTGATAAGAAATCCAGGGAACAGTTCCAGATTAAAACGCATAAAAGGCTTTTAGGGATTATAAATCCTACAGGTAAGACAATCGATGCGTTAAGGAAATTGGATCTTCCTGCGGGTGTAAGCGTAGAGATAAAATAAAGTATATAGAAAAGTGCATAATTTGATTACGGAGATTAATGAAAAGATTACAACGATTAAGAAGCGGGAATCTCTGAAATCTTTCTTAAATCGCTGTAATCATTATATAAAATACTCACAATTATTTCTATCGAGATAAAATAATATGATGGGATTGCTCGGGAAAAAAATAGGCATGACAAGTATATTCGATGAACAGGGCAGGCAAACACCTGTAACTGTAATAGAAGTCGAACCGTCGGAAGTTCTTTTTACAAAAACAAAAGAAAAAAATGGTTATTCGGCATTGCAGCTTGGAATAGGCGAGAGAAAGAATGTTACAAAGAATAAACCGAAAAAAGCATTTATAAGGGAAATAAGATTAAGAGAGAATCCTGCGTATAAGAAGGGCGACTTTATAGGCATAGATTTGTTTCAGGTGGGAGATTACTTAGATACTACAGGCATATCGAAAGGAAAAGGATTTCAGGGAGGGGTCAAGCGGTGGCACTGGAGAGGCGGAGATAAATCTCACGGCTCTATGCATCATAGGGCGGTTGGCTCCATTGGTGCAAGTTCTTTCCCGTCCAGGGTTCATAAGGGCAAAACAATGCCTGGCCATATGGGATGCGATAAAAAAACGATACAGAATCTTAAAATAGTTAAGATTGATAAGGAAAATAAATTAATGTTTGTTAAAGGCTCGGTGCCGGGCTCTAACAATGCGTATTTGATTTTGAAAGAGGCATTAAAGAAACCCAAAAAAGAAGTAAAAAAATGAAGCACTTTGGGCTTTTGCCCGGAGTTTCCTTCAGCTTCTTGGCGACATCTCTCCGAAGTCGCGCCGCCATAAGTGGCGGACGAAGGAGGATAAATGGAAAAAAAAGAAGCTAAAGAGATAAGCAATAAAGTTCCCTATTTTGACGAAAAAGGAAAAAAAGAGGGTACGTTCGAGCTTGATAAGTCAATTTTTACGGGAAACTTTAACTCAAAACTAATTTATCAAGCCATGTTAATGTATCAGGCGAATAAACGGGTGGGTCTCGCCTCTACTAAAGTAAGAAACGTTGTATCAGGCGGAGGAAAAAAACCATGGCGCCAGAAGGGCACGGGTCGAGCGAGGGCAGGCTCAATCAGAAGCCCTTTATGGAGAGGCGGGGGTGTAGTATTCGGCCCGCATCCAAGAAATTTTAAATATAATTTGCCAAAAACGATTAGAAGACGGGCGCTTTTGGATTGCCTGAATTCTAAAGTAAAAGACGGATTGTTCAACGTTATTAAAGACCTTGCAGTCGACGAGCCGAAAACAAAGAAATTCTTGAAATTACTCGATAATACAAAGATAAGCGGCGCGGTATTAGTGGCTATTGATAAGGCTGATAAAAATTTATATTTGGCGTCGAGAAATATTTATTATGTGACTTTAGTAAAATACTCAAACCTTAACGCATACGATGTCTTGAAGCATAATAATTTCCTTATAACAGTGCAGGCATTAAACAATTTGTGTAAAAATTTAAAAGAAATTTAAAGAAAGACTAAAGCTTATGAGAGATACGTATGATATCATAAAAAGCATTTTAAGAACGGAAAAGGGCACGGATATGATGCCTCTGGGCAAGTATCTTTTTTGCGTAGACCGCAATGCCAATAAAATAAGTATTAAGAAAGCTATTGAGGAGATTTATAAAGTAAAAGTAAAAGACGTTAATACCGCCATTTTTAGAGGCAAGAATAAACGGGTAAGATTTGCTGAGGGAAGAACGCCGGACTGGAAGAAGGCAGTCGTTACATTAAAAGAAGGCGAAAAAATAGAAATTACGTAAAGGATAGGTAGCAAAAATGGGAATCAAAAGTTTTAAACCAACATCGCCGGGCATAAGAGGCATGACCGTATCGGATTTCAGCGAAATCACAAAATCAAAACCCGAAAAATCACTAACGGCGCCTCTTAAAAAGACGGGGGGCCGGAATGTATACGGGCGCATAACTGCGAGAGGCAGAAGCGGCGGTCATAAAAGAAGGTATAGAATTATCGACTTTATAAGAGATAAATATGATATGCCTGCAAAGGTTATAGCCATTGAGTATGACCCTAATAGAACTTCAAGAATCGCGCTCTTGGAGTACGAAGACAAAGAAAAAAGATATATCATATGCCCCGATGGTCTTAAGGTAGGGGATGCCCTATCAAACGGGGAAAATATAGAAATAAAGGTAGGCAATGCAATGCCTCTAGAGAATATACCGCCCGGTATACCTATACATAATATAGAGCTTACGAGGGGCAAGGGCGGCATAATCGGCCGTTCTGCAGGAAATGCCTGCACTATTTTGGCAAAGGAAGGCGAATACACGCATGTAAGGATGCCAAGCGGTGAAGTAAGATTGATAAAAAGCCATTGCTATGCAACTATCGGACAAGTTGGAAATATAGAGCACAATACCATATCATTAGGAAAAGCCGGAAGGTCGAGATTTCTGGGTATTGCGCCGTTATCAAGAGCGGTTGCGAAAAATCCTGTCGACCATCCTATGGGCGGTGGAGAAGGCAAATCAAGCGGCGGAAGGCATCCGTGCAGCCCTAAGGGATTACTCGCAAAAGGGCTTAAAACAAGAAAAGTAAAACCTTCGGATAAATACATTATAAAGAGAAGAAAATAATAAAGTTACTAATGGTTACTAAATCAAACGATACGCAGTGTTTGTTACTAATAGTTACTAAGGGTTGCGTAAAAGCAAATCCTAGTAACCTTTAGTAACCGATAGTAACTAGGAAGTTGCCTGGTATCAATTTTAGTAACAATCGACACTAGTCGGAGTTAGTAACATCTTTAAAAGAGGTGAGAGCACATGAGCCGTTCAACAAAAAAGGGAGCATACGTTGACAGCAGATTGCTTGAAAAAGTCGATAAAGCAAGAAGAATGGGTGACAGAAAACCGATAAAAACATGGTCCAGGCGCACAACGATAATACCTGATTTTGTAGGTTTTTCATTCTCTGTTTATAACGGAAAAAAATTTATACTTGTTTTTGTTACGGAGAATATGGTCGGGCATAAACTAGGCGAATTTGCGCCAACAAGGATATTCAAAAAGCACGGCGCTGCTACAGAAGTCTCGTTGGATAAGACATAAATAATTTGGGGTTTAAATGATTGCTTACGCTGTATCAAAATATATAAAAATTGCTCCAAGGAAGGCAAGGATTGTAGCGGACGTGGTAAGAAACAAAAATGTCGATGACGCGATTAGCATCTTAATGAGCATAAACAAAAAGGCCAGCGGATTGATAATCGATACGGTAAAATCCGCAGCAAATAACGCAAAAAGAAAATACCCCGAACAGAAATACGAAAGCGGCGACATGAAAATATCAAAGATCGTTATCAACGAAGGGCCGTCCCTTACCCGTTTTAGGGCGGCGTCTATGGGAAGGGCTACAACGATTAAAAAAAGAACCTCGCATATAGTTGTAGAAATAGACGTGGATAAGGAAAAATATGAGAAGAGATTGCACGACACAAAGAAAAAGACGGCAATACCTAAGCCTGATAGACTTGAAGAAAAATCAAAAATAGTGAAAAAAAAGGAAAAGAAATTGGTCGCGGCCAAAGGGAGTAAATAAATGGGACAAAAGGTTCATCCATACGGTTTTAGAGTGGGCATAATATTCAACTGGAAATCGAGATGGTATGCTAAAAAGAGCGAATTTGCCGACAAGTTTTTGGAAGACGCGAAGATTAAAAAATACGTAAAGACTAAATTCTATTCCGGGGCAATATCAAAAGTAGAGATAGAGCGCGCCAGCGAAAAGCTAAGGATAATTATTTATACCGCAAGGCCCGGCGTAATAATAGGCAGGCGGGGCCAGGAAATAGAGACGTTAAAAGACGAACTTCATAATATGTGCAAATCCGCAAAAGAGATATTCATTGATATAAAGGAGATAAAGGAGGCATCGAAGGATGCTCAGTTGATTGCGGAAAACATAGCGTTTCAGCTTGAGAAAAGAATATTTTTTAGGCGCGCAATGAAAAAATCGGCTCAGTTAGCGATAGATGCCGGATGCGAGGGCATAAAAATAAATGTTAAAGGACGCATAGGGGGAGCCGAAATTGCAAGAACCGAAAAATACATGTTCGGCAAGGTACCTTTGTCTACATTGAGGGCTGATATAGATTACGGTTTCGCCGAAGCGTTGACGACATACGGTTTAATAGGCGTAAAAGTATGGGTATATAAAGGGGAAAAATTTCATCTTTATGAAAATATAAGAAAAAAAACAAGGGAAATGCAAAATGCCGCTGATGCCAAAAAGAGTTAAATTCCGTAAGTCCCAACGAGGCCGAAGGTTAGGCACAAGCCATAGAGGCAATGAGCTTAATTTCGGTGAGTGCGGGCTTAAAGCGCTGGAAAACGGTTGGATTATAAATAAACAGATAGAAGCAGCCAGGGTGGCGCTTATGAGGCATACCAGAAGGGGAGGCAAGGTCTGGGTTAGGATATTTCCCGATAAGCCGGTAACGAAAAAACCCGCGGAAACAAGAATGGGCAAGGGAAAAGGTGCTCCGGAATTTTGGGTCAGTGTCGTAAAAAAAGGCAGGATCCTGTTCGAAATGGAAGGCATACCGCTTGAACTTGCCAAGGATTCTATGAGATTAGCGGCAAATAAGCTCGGCATCAAGACAAAATTTGTTCAAAGAACTCATCGCTAGTAAGGAATTTAACCCGCCTTCGCCTCGCCGCCTCCGGCGGCGAGGCTTCGGCGAGGTTTTCGCTTCGGCGAAGCGAAGGAAAAGATTCTACTCCTGTAAGGGCAAGGAGCTTCAAGATGGCTAAAGTTAAATTAGACGAAATCAGAAATATGACGGACACTGAAATAGAGCAGGCTATCGCTGGTTTGAAGGAAGAACTCTACAAGCTCAGGTGCGAACAAAGAAGCGGGCGTATTGAAAAGCCGCACCGTATAAAACTAGCCAGGAAAAAACTCGCGAGAATTTATACGATTATCAAGGAGAAGAAAAGTGGCGGAAACAAATAATATTAAAAAACCGATAAAAAAGATATTTACGGGCGTTGTCGTAAGCGACAAGATGACTAAGACCATAGTGGTGCGCGTGGATTCAATGAGGCCGCATTTTAAGTACCCGAAACTTATTTCTAGGTCCAATAAATTTAAGGTGCATGACGAAAAAAACAGCGCGAAAATCGGGGATAAGGTAAAGATTATAGAAACGAGGCCGTTATCAAAGGAAAAAAGGTGGAGGCTTTTGGAGATTTTAGGCAAGGGAAGCGTAGAACAACCAGGGGCAAAAAATGATTAAAATGCGGACCATACTGGATGTCGCAGACAATACAGGAGCGAAAAAGGCTTCTTGCATAGGCGTAATATACAGATCCGGCAAAAGATACGCATCGATAGGAGACATTATTACATGCAATATAAAGGAATCTACGCCGGACGCCATCGTAAAAAAGGGAGAAGTGGCGAGGGGTGTAATAGTAAGGACTAAATACAATATAAAAAGAAAAGACGGTTCTTATTTGAGATTTGATAGAAATGCGGTTGTGCTTATTGATAATCAGATGAACCCGAGAGGCACGAGGGTTTTTGGACCGGTTGCGCGAGAGCTGAGAGATAAGAAATTTATGAAAATCGTATCTTTGGCTCCGGAGGTAATCTAGTGGGCTGTGGGCTATGCGCTGTGAGCTATGAGCTCAAAGCACAAAGCACAAAATGGGCTGTGGGCTATGAGCTCAAGGCGCGTAATAAGGATTGAAAAAATGTCTAAAATCAGAAAAAACGATACTGTAATAGCTATAGCGGGCAAGGATAGGGGCAAAATAGGCAAGGTTTTAAAGGTATTTATTAACGAAAATAAGGCAATTGTCGAAGGAATAAATTTTATTAAAAAACATATGAAAAAAACCAGGGAAGACCAGCAGGGCGGCATTATACAGAAAGAAGCGCCGATAGCAATTTCAAATATCGCTATATACTGCAAGGGATGCAATAAGCCGACAAAAGTCGGTTTTAATCTATTGAAAGACGGAACAAAATCGAGATACTGCAAGAAATGCAACGAGGTATTTTAAAAAAATAAAAAATTAAATATCAAAAATAAAAAATTAGAATATAGGGGTAGGAAATGGCGAGATTGATAGAAAAATACAGAAAGAATATAGTGCCTGAGTATATGAAATTATTCAATTTGAGCAACCCTAATCAGGTGCCCAAATTGGAAAAGATAGTCGTCAATGCGGGTATAAATCTGGCAAAGCAGGACGCTAAAATTCTAGAGAATATCAAGGAAGGCATCGCTAAAATAACAGGACAAAAACCGGTTATTAGAAAAGCGAAAAAAGCGGTTGCGGGATTTAAGATTAGAAAGGGAATGCCATGCGGCTGCATGGTCACTTTAAGAAGAAAAATGATGTATGAATTTCTTGATAGATTAATAAGCATCGCGATACCGAGGGTAAAGGATTTTCGGGGGCTGTCCATTAAATCATTCGATGAGCGCGGAAATTATTCTTTTGGCCTTACCGAACAGACAATATTCCCTGAAATAGACGCTGATAAGATTATGTGCGTTCACGGAATGCATATTACAATAGTAACAAATGCTGGTTCAAAAGAAAGGTCTTTCGAATTATTAAAATTATTCGGAATTCCGTTTAGAAGGCCGGGATGACATGGCAAAAACATCGTTAGTAGTAAAGGCGAAAAGAGAGCCAAAATTCAAAGTAAGAAAATATTTTAGATGTCAGCTTTGCGGAAGGCGCCGCGGTTATTTGAGGCGATTTAAGATTTGCAGGATTTGTTTTAGAGAGCAGGCTTCTCGCGGAGAAATACCGGGCGTAGTAAAGGCAAGCTGGTAATGCGGTATAAACTCGTACGATGGACGAAAGGACGAGAGACGAGAAACGAAGCATGAGGGATGAGAGACGAGGGACGATAAGGAAATAGCAACCTTATCATCCATCGTCCTTCGGGACAGAGCATAAGGAGGTTAGAACAGTGTCTACGACAGATTTGATAGCCGATATGCTGACTAGGATTAGAAACGCCAGCAGGGCTAAAAAAGAAGCGGTTGAGATAAAGCATTCAAAAGTTATAGAAGCAATAGTAACGATACTAAAAAATGAAAGTTTTATCGCAAATTATAAGCCTATTACCGGTAAAAGTTTCAATACCATAAAGGTTTATCTCAAGTATAGCAAGGATAATACCCCGGCGCTTTTGGATTTAAAGAGAATATCAAAACCCAGCCTAAGGGTATACAATAAGAACAGAAAATTACCGCGCGTTTTCGGAGGAATAGGTATAGCAATAGTATCGACATCGCAAGGAGTCATGACAGCTGATGAAGCGCGTAAAAGAAAAATAGGCGGCGAGTTAATCTGTACCGCATGGTGATAATGAGCTGTGCGCTGTGAGCCAGAAGCGCAAAGCACATGGCGCATAGTGCAATTTGAGGTAAATATGTCGAGACTAGGAAAAAAACCTGTAGATTTACCGAGCGGGGTAAAGGCTTCACTTGCGGGAGAAAATGCCATAAGAATAGAAGGCCCTAAAGGAAAGTTGGAATATTCTTATGACAAAAAATTTAAAGTAGAAATCAAGGATAACAAGGTTTTTATCAATAGACCTTCTGATGAACGCGAAGACCGTTCAAGGCATGGCCTTATGAGAAGCCTTATCAGTAATATGGTTACGGGAGTTTCGACCGGATACTCAAAGGAATTGGAAGTAAGAGGGGTAGGCTTTAAAGCGCAGGTTCAGGGTAATAAGCTGGCATTAAATTTGGGCTACTCGCACGTTATTAATTATATTATACCGAGCGGCATAACCATAGAGACGCCGAAGCCGACGCAGATAAAAGTAAGCGGTTCGGATAAGGCGAAAGTAGGAGAGGTAGCCGCGGAAATAAGAGAATTTTATCCGCCGGAACCTTACAAGGGTAAAGGCGTAAGATACGCCGGAGAATTCGTAAGGCATAAAGCTGGAAAGACTGTAGCATAAAAAATCAAAAATTAAAAATCAAAAATCAAAAGTAATAATAAAAGGGAAACATGGGGCTTACAGGAAGGGAATTAAGGCATAGAAGAATAAGAAAAAAGATAATCGGGACAAAGCAAATACCCAGATTGTCAATCTTTAGAAGCATTAATCATATATACGCGCAATTGATT
>Ga0315295_10003091_pt1 | contig 14148 bp, 12 predicted proteins | sample YL17G14_0_MG_FD_204453 | JGI IMG/M metagenome (GOLD analysis project Ga0315295, IMG submission 204453) | Sediment microbial communities from Yellowstone Lake, YNP, Wyoming, USA - YL17G14_0 | ecosystem: Environmental > Aquatic > Freshwater > Lake > Sediment | place: USA: Wyoming | collected...
ATCTGAATCAGGCTTCCCGTTATTAAAAGTGCACACCGATTGTGACACAGTCTCCGATGGGAGAGGGGAGGGAGAGGGTGGACGCGGAAATCGGGACGGGGTCCTCATCATAAGAAGGAGACGACCATGAGATTGAAAAGGATAAGCCTGCTCTTTGAACCGAGAGTCTCTGTGCTTCTTTTCCTCTCGATTGCTTTCTGCTTGACTATGGCCGGGTATCCAGGAGCGGGCCAAACCGCCAAGCCAAAAAGGGCGCTCTTTGTCTGGGGCGGCTGGGAAGGCCACGAGCCCAAGCAGTGCGCAGACATATTCGCTCCCTGGCTCCGGGAGCAAGGCTTCGAAGTTGAGATCTCGCATACGCTCGACAGCTACCTAGATGCCGAAAAACTCAAGTCGCTCGACCTCATCGTCCACATCTTTACCATGTCCGACATCAAGCCCGAGCAGGAAAAGGCGCTGGAAGAGGCGGTCAAGGCCGGAGTCGGCTTGGCGGGTTGGCACGGCGGCCTGGCCGATGCCCATCGCAGCAGCGTCGAATACGAGTTCATGGTCGGGGGCCAGTGGGTCGCTCATCCAGGAGGGGTCATCCCGTACCGGGTCAACATCGTCGATCACAATGACCCCATCACCAAGGGCTTATCCGAATTCACCATGAACTCAGAGCAGTACTACATGCAGGTCGATCCGATCGTCGAGGTTCTGGCTACGACGACCTTCTCCGGGCAGTCCGCGCCCTGGATCGAGGGAGTGGTCATGCCTGTCGTTTGGAAGAAAATGTACGGTAAAGGGCGCGTTTTTTACACTTCACTCGGTCATGTGGCCAAGGATTTTGACGTCCCTGAGGCCCGGGAAATCGTCAAGCGCGGCCTTCTCTGGGCCGCCCGCGTCAGCGGGGAAGACGCCCGGACCCGGGTCGGCGGAAACAAATAGGTCGGGATCTCCATTTTTTGGATTCTCGGCGGACCATTCATTTTAATAATGAAATATATTAATTGACAATTACAACTATTTTAATATACAATAGATTTTCAATGAAACTAAAAAGCGTCACATTTTGAAGGTTTTAGAATCATGGACACCCAAAAAATTCGCTTACTCAGGGAGAAATTGCGGCTGATGGAACGGGAAATGAACGATCCCTTTGGTCGGGACACCGGCTGCTGCGGATTGACCCTCGCCCAATGCCACACTCTGCTCGAGGTCGGATATAAAGGGGAGGTTTCTCTCGTTGACCTGGCCTCAAGCTTCGGCCTCGACACGAGCACGCTCAGCCGGATGATCCAGGGACTCGTCGTTCTCGGCCTTGTCAACCGGCTGACCAATGAAAAGGACCGTCGCTATGTGGCCATCTCGCTCACTGAACAGGGCCGCAGGCTGTTCGATGAGATCGAGACCACGTTCAACGCGTACTTTGCCCAAGTCCTGGAGCTCATCCCTTCCGAAAAGCAGGGCTCCGTGGTCGAGTGCGTGGGGCTCTTCTCCGACGCCGTCAGGAAACACAACGAATCAGCCCGGTGCTGCGAAACCCGAAGTGATCTGGGCGATAAAAAGAGATCTCTTGGATAGGAGACACCGTCATGCCGGATGCGCACGCAGATCACATTGAGGGGCCTGGATCAGGGGAGGAGACGAGCCGCTCCGTGCCCTCGTGCGGATGCAGCCCGGAGTGTTGCGGCGGGTCCTCCGATAAAGTCAAGCCGGAGGGATTTTTCAAGGAAACCGGGCATTGGATCGGACGACGGGTCGAAACACCTGCCGGGCAGGTTCCGGTCGTCCGGACGAGGATGAGCGGGCCGGACATCCTGGGCAAGGTCAAAGCCCGTTTCGGGATCGGCCGCATGAGCTACAAGGTTAAGCCGGGTCTTTATGCCGTCGGGAATGCCGGTCCCGGATCTCCCGTCCTGGTTTCGGCCAATTACAAGCTCAGCTTCGACAGCCTTCGCCGCGAGCTGGCCGGGCTCGACGCCTGGATCCTCGTTCTTGATACCAAAGGGATCAACGTCTGGTGCGCCGCCGGCAAAGGGACGTTTGGAACCGAGGAACTGGTGCGTCGGATGGAGGACACCGGACTAAGCCATGTCGTCTCCCATCGAACCGTCATTCTTCCCCAGCTCGGAGCGCCTGGTGTCGCCGCCCATGAAGTCACCAAGCGGACTCATTTCAAAGTCATCTACGGGCCGGTGAGAGCGGCCGATATCAAGGATTATCTGGCTGCCGGAATGAATGCTGCCCCCGGGATGCGCAGGGTTCGATTTGGGCTGAAAGACAGATTCGTCCTGACGTCCGTAGAGTTGATCAATCCCTTCAAGTACCTGGCTCTTGTCACGGCGGCCCTTTGGGTCCTCAGCCTCCTCGGGCTGCACTTCCTCTCCTGGAAGGTGTGGTACCCGTATCTGGGCGCGATCCTGATCGGCGGATTTGCCGTCCCCGTCCTTCTTCCCTGGATCCCCGGCCGGGCTTTCGCCTGGAAAGGGTGGCTGCTCGGAGCTATCTGGGCGGCCTTTGTCAATGTCAATCAGGGCTTGGTCCCTCTGACTCCGGCATCCTGGCAGCCGGCAGCTGTTCATTTTCTGCTGCTCCCGGCGATCTCGGCCTTCCTGGCCATGGGCTTTACCGGTTCCTCGACCTATACTTCGCTCTCCGGCGTCCTCAAAGAGATGAGGTACGCGGTGCCGGCGATCATCGCTTCGGCTTCGATCGGGGTCGTCTTCCTGGCCATCAGTCTGATCCGGGGACTCTGAGGAGGAGAAATTGAAAGAACATCACCATCTCAGCAACGTCGCGACGCTCGATTATGATGAGGATAAATGCACCGGATGCGGGATGTGCGCCGAGGTCTGCCCTCACGCCGTTTTCATTATCGAGGATAAAAAGGCCCAGCTAAGAGACCGCGACCTCTGCATGGAATGCGGGGCCTGCGCCAAGAATTGTCCTTTCGCCGCAATATCGGTTCGCCCGGGCGTCGGCTGTGCCTGGGCGATATTGCTTTCCGGGCTCAAGGGAGGAGCAGCCCCTTGCTGCGGCTGAAGTGCGGCTACTCTTTCCTGTAAACGACTCCGCCCTTCATCACGAACTTCACCCGCTCGAGCTCGGTCACGTCCTGAAGAGGATCGCCGCTCACGGCGATGAGGTCGGCGAATAATCCGGGAGCCACTGCCCCCACCCGGTCCGACCAGCCCAGCAGGTCGGCCGCGTTGACGGTGGCCGCCTGGATGGCCTGTTGCGGAGTCATCCCGCACTTGACCATGATGGCGAACTGCTTGGCGTTCCAGCCATGGGGGAAAATGGCGGCGTCCGTCCCGAAAGCCATCTTCACTCCGGCCTTCATTGCGCGGGCGAAATTCTCGCGCTGGAGCTTTCCGATCTCGGCTTCCTTCTTGAGGATGTTCGCCGGAAAGCCCAGCCGTTTAAACTCCGCCGTGATATAATCATCATTGTAAACGTCGCCGACCAGGTAGGTGCCTTTCTCCTTCATTAGCCGGATTCCCTCGTCGTCGATCAGGCTCCCATGCTCGATCGAGGCGACCCCGGCCCGGGTGGCCATCTTGATTCCCTCGGTCCCGTGGGCATGGGCGGCGACTTTCCTGCCCCATCTCGCCGCTTCCTCGACCAATGCCTGCATCTCTTCGAAGGAGTATTGGGGCGCCCCGACCGATTCCTCCTCCGACAGCACCCCGGCCGTAGCGATCATCTTGATCACGTCCGCCCCGTTTTTGACCTCGAAGCGAACGAGTTTCCTGATCTCATCAATCCCGTCGGCGATGCCCGAGAACCGGCCGAACGTCAGGTAGGGAGAGAAGCCGACCAGGTCGGCGTGCCCGCCGGTGGCGCCGATCCCCATCGTTGACGCCTGGATCCGGGGGCCGACCACTCGTCCGGAATCGATCGCCTTGCGAAGAGCGACGTCGACGAGCTCCGGCGCCCCCATATCCCGGATGGTCGTAAAACCGGCCTCGAGCGTCCTTCTGGCGTTGACGTGGACGGTTACGGCGATGTCGATCGGGCTCTTGCGAAAGATCTGCTCGTAATAGTTGGCCGGCTCGCCCGTGATGTGTGTATGGCAGTCAATCAATCCGGGGAGGACGGTGGACTTGGAGAGGTCGATGACCTGGGCTTCGGCCGGGATCTCCAGGTTCGGCCCGACGGCCTTGATCTTTTCGCCCTCGATCAGGATGACGGCGTTCTGAACGGGCGCGGAGCTCCGGCCGTCGATCAGGCGTCCGGCGCGCACGGCGATCGTCTTGGGGGCCTTGGCTTTGGCGGGCTTCTGGCCCGCGCCGAGGACGTCCGGTCGGACAAGAATAGAGGCGAAGACGACGACAAGCAGGATCTTGAAGGCGGCTCTCATAGATTCTCCTTCGTCAATTTCAGATATTCGTTGATTTTGGCCCTGAGTTCCTCATCCTGGACCTTGGGCAGTATCTTCTCGAAGAGCTCGCGGGCCTTGGCGGTCTCCTTGATATTGATGTAGGCGATCCCCAGGTTGATGGACACGTAGATGTCGTCGGGCGCATACTGGAGGGCAGTTTGGAAGCTGGGCAGAGCGTCGGCGTACCGGTGCATCTGGTTGAGGATGACTCCCTGGAGGTTGTAATAGGCGGCCGATTTGGCGTTCTTCTGGATCGCCTTCTGGATGTGTTCGAGGGCCGGCTCGAGCTTGTTTTGTTCATAGTAGAGCTTGGCCAGGCCGAAGCCGGCGCCGGCGTTGCCGTCTATGGCCAGAGAGGCCAGATACTCTGACTCGCTCTTGTCGGCCAAACCGAGTTGCCCATAGGTAAGGCCCAGGCTGGTGTGGGCTTCGGAATCGTTAGGGCGCAATTCCAGGTATTTTTGGAAGGCTTCGGCGGCCGCGCTGTAATTCGTCTTCCTGAACTGCACGTTCCCAAGAAGAAGGAGAGAGGGAGCATGGGCGGGGTCGAGGGAAAGGGCCAGGTCGAGGTATCTGAGAGCCTCGTCTTCCAGGCCGTAACGCACCGAGATGACGGCTTTTTCGTACTGGTTCTGCGGATCCCTCTCCGGATCCTTCGCCGCCTTCTTCTGGGTCGAAGCGCAACCCGCGATGGCCAAAGTCAGCACAAGGACGGCGAAGCCCTTCCTGGACATCGCCGTTATCCTGGCACAAAACAGTCCGCGGCACAAGGCCTGAACGGACCTAGATCGCGTCTCTGTTGTCGTAAGGAAGATTCATCGCCACGGTCGCGCTCATAAGCGCACCCCGGGTGCCGAAAAAGGGCCGGTCCTAAATGACGGCGGGTGCTATGGTTGCGCCCTCATCATGCGGCAGAGGTCCGGAAGTGTCATCGCCCGGATCCCCGGACGCAAAGTAGCGAAGGAGAATCCGGATCGAATCGGAAGATGGATCAGAATGCCGTCGACAACATAGCCTGAAATGGCTCTTTTTAGACGGTCCAGCGCTTCGGCCGCCTGCGGACGTACGGTCCGGGTCGCTTTGGCCTCAAGGAGGAACAGCCGGCGACCGCCTCCCGGAACAAGAAAATCGACCTCGAGGCCTTGGCGGTCCCGGAAAAAATAGATCTCCTGTCTCTTCCCGGCGTGGACCTGGGTCTTGACGATCTCGGATGCGACAAAGCTTTCGAACAGCGGCCCGTGAAATGTTGACTTGGCTAGGCTTGCTTCGGTCTCAAGGCCGAGCAGGTGGGCAGCTAAGCCGGTGTCGGCAAAGTAAAGCTTGGGGGATTTGATCAGGCGCTTCCCGAAATTTTCGAAATAGGGCGGGACGAGAAGGATCAGATGCGTGGCCTCGAGGATGTTGAGCCATTCGGAAATCGTGGGGACCGAGACCCCGAGAGGTGCGGCCAGGTCACTCCGGTTGAGAACTTGGCCGACTCGGCTGGCGACCAGCGAAAGAAACCTTCGGAAAGTGGCCAGGTCGCGGATCGCACTGAGGGAACGGACGTCGCGCTCCAGATACGTTTGGATATAAGAGCGGAACCAGACCTCCGCTGCCTTCGGCCGCGCTACAACTTCAGGAAATCCACCCCGAACTAAGGAGACCCGGGGAGATTCCGCCAGCGACAAGGGAAGGAGATGGAAAACGGCGGCCCGGCCGGCCATGGATTCCGTAACGCCCTTCATCAGGGCGGAATCCTGGGATCCGGTCAGATACCAGCCTCTTCCTTTCTTCCCGGATAGGTCAATCCGGGCGCGGATGTAGTTCAGGAGTTCGGGCGTGTGTTGAATCTCGTCAAGGATGGCGGGCAGCCGCACCGAGTCAAGGAAAGAGCGAGGGTCGCTTCGGATCCGGGCAACGGTATCCGGATCCTCGAGCAGATGGTAGGAGGCTTCAGGGAAACAGCGACAAAGGAGCGTCGTCTTGCCGGAGCGCCGCGGGCCGGTCAAAATTAGGGCGGGGAAGGCGCTCGCTGCCTCCCGAAGCGGCTTGGTCAGAGAGCGGGGGATGTAATGCATGTGACAATATTAAACTGACACTTTATATTTGTCAAGAGTTTATTTTCCGCTGCGTCCCCTAAGTTTGACAGCCGGAGCGGAGGGCGGGATAATCATTCCCATGATGAACCAGGCCCGAAGTCCGTTGGCCGCGGGATCGGACCCGGCTTCCGCCGCGTCCTTGCTCCGTTCTGACCGCATCTGGGAGATCGATTTCCTGCGCGGGCTGTCCATCATCCTGATGGTCGGCTATCATCTTCTCTACGACCTTGGGGCGATGGCCGGCGTCGGATCGCTCCTCGGCTTCACGACGGACCTCTCGACCCCGGCCTGGCTCACGGCCCAATATTTCTTCGCCGGCCTGTTCGTCGTCCTCTCGGGTATCAGCAGCACTTTGAGCCGCGGCAACGTCCGCCGCGCGCTCAAATTGCTCGCCGTCGCCCTCCTTGTCAGCGCGGCGACGTTCGTCTTTAACCGGGCCGCGACCGTCCACTTCGGGATCCTCCACTGCCTGGCGGTCTCGATCCTGCTCTATGGTGCGGCTTTTGAAAGAGCTAAAGCCCCGGCCTGTGCGGCCGCCGGCGCTGCCGTCCTCGTCGTAAGCGCAGCTCTCCCGTTTGCCCTGAAGGGCGCGGCGATCCGGTTCGACTGGCTCCTGCCGCTCGGAATCCACAGCCCGGCCTACTCCTCGTTCGACTATTTCCCACTTCTCCCCTGGTTCGGGGTCTTCCTGGCGGGCGTTGCCCTGGGGAAATCGGCTTACGCTTCGAAACGGAGCCTGCTCCGGCGACGGCTGCCGGTAACGTTCGTCAATTTCGCGGGCCGACATTCCCTGCTGATCTACATCGTCCACCAGCCGGTCATTTTGGCCGTCCTTTACCTCCTCGGCCTGGTGCGCTGACCAATGAAAACTCGGTTCATCGCCCTCCTGACTGATTTTGGAGAAAAGGATTACTTTGTCCCTGCCCTCAAAGCCGTGATCGCCGGGATCAACCCCGAAGCCCGGACCATCGATATCGCCCACGAGGTGCCTTCGTTCGATATCCGGTCGGCGAGTTTTATCCTTTTTTCGTGCTACGCCTACTTCCCCAAGGGAACGGTCTTTCTGGCTGTTGTGGATCCCGGGGTCGCGAGCGGCCGCGCTATTCTCTTGGCCGAGACCAAGAAATACTTCTTCATCGCCCCCGATAACGGTCTCCTGACGCTGCCTTTGAAGAACGAAGAAATCGTCGGTCTCCGGAAGGTTACAGAGAGCCGTTTCTGGCTCGGCGCCGGAACAACGACCTTTGAGGCCAGGGACAGGATGGCGCCCGTCGCCGCCTGGCTGACGCACGGCCTTTCGCCGGAAGAATTCGGGCCGGAGATCAAAACCTGTAGCCGATTGAAAATCAATGAACCGCTGAAATTCGGCCGTGAAATCCTCGGCGAAATCCTCTACCAGGACAAGTTCGGCAACCTGATGACCAATATCCCTTTTTCTATGTTCCCATCGGCCAAGCGGTCGAAACAGAAGCCCGGAGTAGTCCTTAATCTGGGCCAAACACGGGTCGGCCGGTTTGTCGCGTCTTATACCGAAATCAAGGACGACCGTCCCTTTTTCCTGGTCAACAGCCAGGGCCTGATCGAGGTCGCGGTGAGGGAAGGGTCCGCCGCCGCAGCTCTCGGGGCGAGGCCGGGCGATCCGGTCAGGCTACGGTTCCAGGAGCCGTGACATAGATATCCACTGCGGCAGGATAGACCAATTGTCTCAGACGGATTACCGAGGGACGGCGTTCACTCGGAAAACGGATCGATGGAAGCGATCTTATTTTTATCCGTCAGCTTGAGGTTCAACTTAAGGATGCGGCCGTCCTCGAAGGTCAGCCTGTAGATATAGCTCCTGAGCCCAGCCTCCTCTTTCCGCTCGAGCAAGTCCACGGCCTTCGCCGGGCCGAAATCCTCCAGGTCTTCCTGGAATTCCTTGACCCGGTCAGGGAACCATTTCATCCGGGCCTCGTCCGTGAAGGCCCCGGCATCGGCTTTGCCCTGCCCCATTTTTTGGAGCAGGTCGCGGAAAAGCGCGGTGACCTGAGGTTCCTTATCCTCGATGGGTTTGGCGGGAGGGGGAGGCGTGAGCGCCTGAATATAAATCCCGGCCACACCGTGGATGATGTCCTCGGGCCGGGCATGCCGGCTGTCCAAATTGGTGAGCGCGACGACCGTCAGCCTGTCGTCCACGTAGCGGGAAATTCCGGTCGTGAAGCCCTGCCAGGATCCGCCGTGTTCGATGAGCCTATGGCCGTTCATCTCCGTGACCCGCCAGCCGAAGCCGTAGGGATAGGTTTTACCGCTGTTCAGCTTGACGGGAGTCCACATCTGGTCCAAGCTCGTCCGCTTGATCAGCTTCTCGGTATAGAGGGCGGCGTCCCACTTGGCCAGGTCGAGCACGGTGAAATAGAGAGCTCCGTCCGCGGTCGTATTCAGGGACGGATGGACCCATTCCTGGTTCTTGACGATGCCTTTGACCAGGCGGTACCCGGCCGCGCGGTTGGGGACTATGTCTTCCTCGCTGATGATCCGGGTGGTTGACATGCCGAGGGGTTTGAAGATCCGCTCCTGCAGGAAGTCTCCGTAGAATTTCCCGGTGACTTTATGGATAAGAATGCCCAGCAGCATGTACCCCGTATTGCTATAGCTCCATTTATCTCCCGGGGCAAAGTCAAAGGGCTGCGCCTGGACCATTTTCAGGAGGTCCTCTTCCGTGTAGGCGCGGAGATAGTTGAAGTTCTTGTCCGTGTATTCCTTGATCCCCGAAGTATGGGTGAGGAGATTTCGGACCGTGAACTTGTTCCAACTCGCCGGCGCCCCGGGGAAATACTTCGCGACCTTATCGTCCAGCCCGATCTTTCCTTCCTCGACCAGCATCATGATGCCCGTGGCGGTGAACTGTTTACCCACGGACCCGGACTGAAAGATGGTCTGAGGGCTGACCGGAACGTTGAGCTCGATATTGCTCAAGCCGTAGCCCTGGGCCTTGACGATCTGGCCGTCGCGCATCACGGCCAAGGCAAGGCCGGGGATCCTCTGCTGCTTGATCGAGGCCTGGACGAATTTGTCAACCCGGCTGTCGATATCCCCCGTCTGCGCCTGGACGGTCAAAGCCAGACAGCCGATGCATAGCGCTGCGATTGAAGCTTTTTGCCAAATCCTGATTAACATATGTCTCCTTTCCTTTTCTAAACGCAATAAATCTTGTGACGTCACCCTCTCCCTTACCCTCCCCCCTCGAGGGGGAGGGCGGGGAGAGGGGGTATTACGATTTAATGCGTTCGCATTAGTTCTCCGGCCGGCTCTTGAATTTCTGGTAAAGCGTTTCCCACCAGTTCGACATGTCGATGGCCCGGCCGTTGATCACCAACTGCTTCACCTCTGTCTTCATATCCAGCGGGTCGCCGGCGGCGATGAGCAGGTCGGCGTCTTTTCCCACCTCGATGCTGCCCAGCCGGTCCTCGACCCCGAAGATCTTGGCGGGGTTGATAGTCAGGGCTTTGACAGCTTCCTCATAGGGCAGCCCGAAGGCCACGGCCTTGGCCGCATGGTAGGGCAGGTCCTTGCCCTGGGCCGGGGAATCGCCCGACGAGAAACTGACCAGGATGCCCGCCTTGGCCAATTCGACCACGTTACGGTAAGGGGCGTCATACCCGTCCTCCGGCTCGGACGGCCCCGTATACAGGCTGTCGATGATCACCGGGATTCCTGACTGCTTGATCTTGTCGGCCACCTTGAAGCCCTGGGCGCAGCCCCGGAAGATGGCCTTAAGTTTTTCGTCCTGGACGAATTTAATGGCCAGCTCGATATCCTTGGCCTTTTCGACGGAGACGATGACCGGGAGAGTCCCGTCGAGCACGGGTCCCAGGGCTTCGTATTTGGCGCTGTACTCGGGCGCCCTGATGCCCGGGTTCTCGGCCGCCAGCTTCTTCAACTCCAGGTAACGGCGGGCTTCTTTCAGGTAGTCGCGGATTTTCTCGACCAGCTTGGAAGTCACGTCCTCCTTGGCTTCCGCCTGGACGGCGATGCCTTCCCCGACCGGCCGAGGCGTCATCGGGAAGCTGATAAACGACGTGGCGGCTTCCTTGAAGGTCATCTCGGGGACGGTCCAGCCGTCCATCTTGAGGAGCGCCGAAATCCCGGCGAACGTCCCTCCCGCGGGAGCGATGAGCGCCGTCGTCGTCCCCGTCACTCTTCCCGTGCCGAAGTGGACCGAATGTGGATTGATCGCCCAGACGACCCGCAGCTCGGGGTTTTCCTTGCCCATTTCGCGGAAGTCCGAAGTGCTGGCAATGGCCGCGATCTCCACCAGGCCGAAATGGCTGTAGGAATCGATGAAGCCGGGATAGACGAACATCCCGGAGGCGTCGATGACCTTCGCGTCCGCGGGCGGCTGAATCTCCTTACCCACGGCCTTGATCTTCCCGCCTTCGACCAGGATGTTGCCCCCCTCTATACGGGCGCCCACCACAGGGACGATCGTGGCATTCTTGATGAAAAGCCTGGCCGGCTCCGCCTGAGAGGAGAGGAGAGCCGCCGACATTAATACAGCTGCTGCCGCGATTATAGTGAGTTTTTTCATCTCAGATCTCCCCTCCGTTCTTCTTTTCCGGTTCTTTTTTTGTCTTCTCCTCTTCCTCGGCTTTCTTCCGCTCTTCGAGGTATTTGGCGCGGTCGAAATACACCGTGCCGTCCACCATCGTCATCTCGCAGACCGTGAAGGGATCGAGGGGATGCCGGCTGAATACGGCCAGGTCGGCATCCTTGCCGGCCTCGACCGTGCCCACCCGGCTGTCGACGCCCATGATCTTGGCCGGGTTGATGGTCAGCATCTTGATGGCTTCGTCCTCGGTGACCCCGCCGAAACGGACGGTCTTGGCCGCGTCGTTGAAGAGATGCCTCATCCGCTCGGGATCGTCGGAATTAAGGGCGACGAGCACCCCTCGATTCGCGCACAGGGCGGCGGCCTGGGGCATGGTGTTGTAGGCTTCCCACTTGTAGGCCCAGAAGTCGGCAAAGGTGGAGACCGCCACGCCGTATTTCACCAGCTCGTTGGTGATCCGGTAGCCTTCAAGCCCGTGCTCGAAGCAGACGAGCTTGACGCCGTATTCCCGGCAGAGGCGCAGGATCGAGAGCATTTCCTCGGATTGATAGGCGTGGCAGCGGACCCACAGTTTTCCGCTGAGGATGTCGGCGATCCCCTCGAGCCGGTAGTCTTTTTTCGGAGGCAGGGGAGGCGCGATCTTGCCTTGGCTCTGCTTTGCCGCCCTGGCCTTTTCCTCGTAGTCCGCCCACTTCCGCTTGTAATCCCTGGCCTTTTCGAACTCGTCGCGGATCGCTTCCTCGACTCCCATTCTTGTCTTGGGATAGCGGGCCCGGCCCATTCCCATGTCGTTGCTCTGCTTGGGGTTCTCTCCCAAAGCCCATTTGCTGGTGAGGGGAGCTCCCTCAAAGACGAGTTCGGCGGAGCTCTTTCCCCAGCGCATCTTGAGGACGATGCCCCGGCCGCCGATCGGGTTGGCCGAGCCGTGCATGGTGTGGACCGAGGTGACCCCCCCGGTCAGGGCATAGAAGATGTTGATATCCTGCGGGTTGATGACGTCCTTGCAGTCGACTTCGGCGGTGATGAGGTCTCCCATCTCGTTCACGTCTCCCTCCAGGGCGATGTGGGAGTGCGAGTCGATAATCCCCGGCATGACCCAGCGGCCGTTGAGGTCGATGACTTCGGCGCCGGCCGGCGGGGGGATGTTCTTCCCGACTTTAGTGATCCTCGTCCCCTGGATCAGGATGTCGCCGCCGCTGACTGTCCCGCTGTTCACGGTGATGATCTGGCCGTTCTTGAGAAGAACGGCCTTTTCCGCGGCCGGCAGCCGGTCGGAGAGGCAGAGAACAAGGAGCGCAACCGATATTGCCATGGCTGTGATTTTAGGCTTCATCTTTTTTCTCCTATCCCGGGATCCGCTTGGCCGTAAACTCGGCGGTGCCGGCCCCTCCCTGAACCACCGATCCCCGCATCCTTTCCCCCTCGACCGAGGCCGAGAAGAATAGGTCGAAGTCCTGGCCGGCGACGGAGATCGAGATCTCGAAGGCGATGTCCTTTCCCGAAACGGTGCCGCCGGTAAAATCAAAGGCGCCGAACGGGCTGATCAGTTTTCCGGATAGAGCCGCCTCTTCCTGGGAGAACTCGACGGTCAAGTTCATGCCCATTTGCCCCTCGATGGCCAGCTCCCATTTTCCCGTGACGTTGACCGTGGGCTTCTCGCCTTCTCCAGGCTTGGCTTCCTTGATCTCGAAGCGGGTGCCGTCGACAAAGGCATATCGCACTTTGGTCTCTTTGGCCAGGAGCTCGCCTTCGACGAGGACGGCATTGGCAATCTTGCCGGGCTCTATTGTGCCGAGAGCCCGGTCGAGGCCGAAGAAAGCGGCCGGCGTTTTGGTCAGCGCCTCGACGGCTTTGTCCCGGTCGAGACCGGCCTCGATCGCCTTTTGAATGCCCTCGACGAAGGCCTTGGGATCATCGGTGCCCAGGGAAGAAAAGGCGAACGGGATCCCGGCTTCCGCCAGGCGGGCCGGGTTCTTAGGGTAGATCTCTTTTTCCGCCCTCTCCCGTTCCGCCCGGCCGCGCTGGGCATAGAGACTGGAGCCCGGCGGCTTGAATGCGACCGTGCAAAGAACGCGGGCGCCGGCCTTCTTCAGCTCGGGGATGGCCTCGAACGCTTCGCCTCCCAGGTCGGCCACAAAATAGCTCAGCTTGTATTCGGCGGCCAGGCCGAGCGACCGCCGGATGTCGTGCTGGTTACGGCAAAGGAAGATGACCGGTTTTCTCGCGGTCGCATAGTCGGCCAGCGCCTCCAGGTTGGGATTGAATTCAGGCCGGGTCTGCCCTTTCGGTTCTTTCAACCATCGCGACCTGGCCTGGTCAAAGTAGACGGCGTCGGAGAGGGCCTGCTTTAGATAGGAGTGAACGCCCATCAGCGAATTCGGGTAGACCATGAAGTTCGAGGGGGTGAACCCGATCCCCAGGCAGATATCTTTCAGGAGGAGGGCTTTGTTCCTATCGGGGTCGCTGAAGCAGAAAAAGGCCGAGCGGCCGGTAAAAACGCCGCGGTCGGGCATGACGTGGCCGGCCACAAAGCCCAGCTTGTGGTACTTCTCGAAGACGGCCTTGCCGAGGTTGACGTATTCAAAGGCGGCCAGCCCGGGTGTGATGCCGCGGTCCTTGTCGGTGAAATCGCCCGCCCTGATCCGCGCCATGTCCAACTTTTCCTCCGGGAACTTGAGGAGCGACTGTCCCAGGGCGTCCATCAGGCCCGGGTAGACCGTGAGCTTGGAGCCGTCGATGACCTCCGCATCCTTGGGGATGGGGATATTGGCACCGGCGGCCTCGATCAGGCCGTCCCGTATGACGAGGTTTCCCTTCTCAATGGGCGGACCGGACAGGGTGATGATCCGGGCGTCCTTGACCGCCCAGACGCGGTGCAGGTCCGCCTCGGAGCGGAGAGAAGCTGCGGAGAGAAAGATCAGGGCCAAGGAAAAAAGAAACAGGCGATAGCGGGTTCGGCGCGGCATCTGGCCTCCTTTATTCGGATGGGAATAACAGAAAGACTCTCATTCTATGGATATTTACGAGAAATGCAAAAAGATAGTTCGGACAGAAGTTTTCAATCGCGGACGAAGTGGGGCATCTCAAAGGGAATTTCGATCGCCAGCTCG
>Ga0315295_10003092_pt1 | contig 14147 bp, 12 predicted proteins | sample YL17G14_0_MG_FD_204453 | JGI IMG/M metagenome (GOLD analysis project Ga0315295, IMG submission 204453) | Sediment microbial communities from Yellowstone Lake, YNP, Wyoming, USA - YL17G14_0 | ecosystem: Environmental > Aquatic > Freshwater > Lake > Sediment | place: USA: Wyoming | collected...
CTTCCGTTCATAACAGCGGATGCAGCCGGCCCAAAGCACCTGACCATCAAACTGACGCGCGCAAAAATGGAGCAGCTCGTATCTGACCTCAATGAAAGGCTTGTACAGCCCTGCAAACGGGCGATCCAGGATGCAGGCCTTTCCACCAATGAGATAGATGAAGTGGTGCTGGTCGGAGGAATGACGAGAATGCCCAAGGTGATCGACATTGCAAGGGAGCTTTTCGGAAAAGAGCCTCACAAGGGAGTGAACCCTGATGAAGTAGTGGCGGTGGGTGCCGCGATACAGGGAGGCGTTCTTACCGGCGACGTAAAAGACCTGGTGCTTCTTGACGTGACGCCGCTGACCGTTGGGCTTGAAACTCTCGGGAGCGTAATGACCCCGCTGATCGAGAGGAACACGACCATTCCGACATCAAAGACACAGGTTTTCTCGACAGCGGGCGACAGCCAGACATCGGTCGAGATACACATACTTCAGGGCGAGCGCCCGATGGCGTCGGATAACAGGACGCTCGGAAGGTTCCACCTTGACGGCATACCGCCGGCGCCGCGTGGAATACCCCAGATAGAAGTGACTTTTGACATTGACGCCAACGGGATCCTTAATGTTTCCGCCAAGGACAAGGGGACCGGAAAGCAGCAGAAGATAACCATCACGGCTTCAAGCGGCCTTACCAAGGATGATATCGAGAAGATGAAGAAAGAAGCCGCTGCCCACGAAGTGGATGACAAAAAGAAAAGGGAAGAAATTGACACAAGGAACCAGGCCGACACTCTCGCTTATACCGCGGAAAAGACCATTAAGGACGCGGGAGACAAGGTTTCCAAAGATAAGAAAGAAAAAGTGGAGAAGTCCGTAAGCGAGGTCCGCGAAGCGCTCAAGGGGACCGACATCAGCAAGGTGAAATCCACTTTCGAGCAGCTTCAGAAGGATATTTATGAGGTCTCCGCGGAGCTTTATAAAGCGCAGGGTCCGCAGGGCAAGGAAGGCGGCCCGCAGCCTTTTGAAGGCGCCGAGGGCGGACCCGAGAAAAAGAAGGACGAAAAAACAATGGACGCGGAATACCGCGAAAAATAGGCTGAATGGCAAATCGTGATTATTATGAAGTTCTCGGTATATCAAAAAGCGCTTCTACTGATGAGATAAAAAAAGCCTTCAGGACACTCGCGCGAAAATACCATCCTGACGTGAACAAGGCGTCCGATGCGGGAGAGCGCTTCAAAGAGATAAATCAGGCCTACTCAGTCCTCTCAGACCCCCAGAAAAGGTCCCAGTACGATCAGTTCGGCCACGCCGCACCCGGATTCGGAGGCGGACCTGGATTCGAGGGATTCGATTTCAGCGAGATGTTCCGCGGAGGTTTCAGCGGAGGGTTCGGAGAAAATCCCATGGAGGACATTTTCGAATCCTTTTTCGGCGGCGGAGGAAGAAGAAGGCAGGGCCCCAGGCGCGGGGATGACCTGCGCTACGACATAGAGATCACGCTTGAGGAAGCTGCCACAGGAGTTGAGAAAGAGCTTAATATCCCCCACTACGTTTCGTGCAAGACGTGCAAGGGCACGGGAGCAAAACCGGGCACAAAACCGGAAAAGTGCGGCACGTGCGGAGGATCGGGGCAGATAAGGCGCGTTCAGCGCACGATGCTGGGCAACTTCACGCAGGTCTCGGTATGTCCGGACTGCCGCGGATCGGGCGAGGTGATAAAGAGCGCGTGTCCCGAATGCCGCGGACGGGGCCAGGTCAGGGCGACCCACAAGGTAATGGTAAAGATCCCCGCAGGTGTTGAGACCGGCAATAAGCTTAGGATCCCCAAGGCCGGAGACACCGGCGAAAAAGGGGGCGGCCCCGGCGACCTCTATATTTTCATATCCGTAAAAGATAATCCTATGTTCGAGCGCGACGGAGCTGACCTTCATTACAGCGCTAAAATAACTTTTGTGCAGGCCGCGCTCGGGCATGATCTTGATGTGCCCACCATCGAAGGCAGCGCCGTGCTTAAAGTTCCCGCGGGAACGCAGCCCAACACGGTCCTGAGGATGCGCGAAAAAGGCCTGCCCCATTTGAACAGCCATGCAAAGGGCGACCTCTACATACATATTGAAGTGGCCACGCCATCCGGATTGAACAAAGAAGAGATAGAACTTCTCAAGAAATTTGGTAAGATTAGGGACGAGTTATGATACCCCGCGTTTTTGTGTCAATGGAGAACATCGACGATAAGACCGCAAAGATCGTCGGCAGCGATGTCAATTATCTTAAGAACGTGCTCAGGCTGAAGGTCGGCGACGAGATAAGGGTGCTGGACAGCAGGAGCAAGGAATACTCGGCAAAGATAAGCTCCATAAACGCGGACTGCGTGATATCGGAACTTATCGGTGAGCGCCACCCCAAGTCGGAGCCGAAGGTAAAGGTGACCATAGCCCACGGCATACCCAAGAACCCCAAAATGGACTTTGTTGTGCAAAAGGCCACCGAGCTCGGTGTTCAAAGGATAATCCCGATAATTGCCGAGCGCACCGTTGTAAAGATAAAACCCGACAAAAAAGACAACAAGATAATCAGGTGGCAGAAGATAGCCAAGGAAGCCGCACAGCAGTCGGGACGCCTCATAATCCCGGTGGTGGAAGAGTTCATGGAATTCAAGGACCTTTTCCTGCTTAAGAACGAGTTCGATATGTGCATAATGCTCTGGGAAATGGAAAAGGAGAACACTATCAAGAAGATCCTGCAAGAAGCAAAGGACCTGAAGCGTGTTCTCGTGCTCATAGGCCCTGAGGGCGGATTTTCCCATGAAGAAGCGGAGACCGCCAAGTGTGAGGGCTTTATCACCGCGACCCTCGGGACCAGGATAGTCCGGACAGAGACCGCATCTATCGCGGTGCTTTCGATGTTCAACTACGAATTCGAACTATAGCAAAAATGCCCACGATCGCTTTCTACACTCTCGGATGCAGGTCGAACCAGTATGAGACCGATGTCATGTCGAGACAGGCTTCTTCTCTTGGATTCGAGATAGTCCCCTACCGCGCCGCCGCGGATATATATGTAATAAACACCTGTACCGTGACGGGGAATGCCGGGAAAAAATCCCGCAACTATATAAGACAGGCCAAAAAAATGAATCCTAATGCAAAAGTCATCGCCACCGGCTGCGATGTTGAGATCGATAATATTCCGGAAGCCGATCTGATCCTGCCAAATAAGGACAAATCCAAACTGTCTTCCTATCTCAAGCCTCTCATCTCTTCTAACTCTTCTCGCTCCTCTTTCCGTTTGCCTGTCCGCGCGAACCTTATGATCGAGGATGGCTGCGAGAACTTTTGCAGCTACTGCATAGTCCCTTTTGTGCGCGGCAAGGTCAGGTCAAGGCCGGTCAAAGTGATACTTGATGAAGCAAGGGAAATGGTAAAAGCAGGTGTTAAAGAGATAGTGCTTACGGGCATCAATATAGGAGAGTTCGGAATGGAGCCTGAGACTAAACGCCTCGGCTCCATTAGTCATGCCGAACTTGTTTCGGCATCTCAGACCCTGAAACAAGTTCAGGGTGACACAAAGGAACCGCGACTTCAGTCGCAGGTTCATCATCTTGTCATGCTGATAGCTCTATTATCAAAGATCAAAGGTCTTCTAAGAATCAGATTGTCATCGATCGAGCCTCAGTATGTTACAGATGAATTAGTTGAGACGATAAAAAACAACCCCAAAGTCTGTCATCACCTGCACATGCCGCTGCAGAGCGGAGATGACGGCGTGCTCAAAGCCATGAAGAGAAGATACACTGCGAAAGGTTTCTGCGATCTGGTGTCTGGTGTCAGGAAGAAGATAAAGGATATCGCCATAACTACCGATATCATTGTCGGATTCCCCGGAGAAACGGAACAGGCTTTTAAGAATACCCGCAAGCTAATTGAGAAGATCAAGTTCTCCAGGTTACACATATTCTCATATTCCGACAGGCCGGGCACGGCAGCATCAAAACTGAATAACAAGGTCGATTCGAAGATCATCGGCAAAAGATATGACCTGCTCACAAAAATAAGAGTAAAACAAATGCTCTCCTTCGATAAAAGATATAAAGGAAAGCTGGTCGAGGTGCTGGTTGAATCGAGGAACAAGTCCGGAAAATACGAGGGGCTGACCGGCAATTATATCCGCGTCGGATTAAGCGGTCCGCTTATTATCGGCGAATTGCATAAGGCCAGGCTCAACCTCTCTGATATAATGATCACATGAAGATAGTTCATTTGGCAGATACCCACCTCGGGCATTCTGCTTATAGGAAAATATCCGATGACGGGTTCAACCAGCGTGAAGAGGACGTGATACTCTCCTTTCTTGACGCGGTGGATAAAGTTATCGCGATGAAGCCCGACGTTGTGCTGCATTCGGGCGACCTTTTCGACTCGGTAAGGCCCACCAACAGGATAGTCCGGATCGGACTGGAACAGCTGCTCCGTATCTACAAGGCCAAGGTCCCGCTTGTTCTGATTTCCGGCAACCACGAAACGCCCAAACAGCTCTATAAGGGAAGTGTTTTTTCCATTCTTGAGGCCCTGCCTCTCGATAAAAATCTTTTTAACATAGTATATAAGGACAGGTATGAGGTTATCGAGTTCCCGGGCCTTACCGTTCACGCTGTGCCGCAATGCACGACCGACGCCATATTCAAGGCGGAACTCAAGAAGATAAAGAAAAACCCCTCGACCAAGAACGTGCTCATGCTGCACGCGGGAGTTACCGGCATGAAGGAGTTCGCTCACGGCGAATCGAACGAGCTGCTCGTGGAATACGACTGGCTTGAAAAGACCGATTTCGATTACGTGGCGCTTGGCCACTACCACGTTTTCTCCAAGGTGGGACACAATTCGTGGTTCGCGGGATCAACGGAGAGGATGAGCTTTAACGAAGTGGGACAGGCAAAGGGCTTTCTTATGGTGGACCTCTCGGGTGAGGCTAAGGTCGACCTGGTACAGGTCAGGACAAGGCCCATGATCGAGCTGCCCCCCATAGACGCGAACGGAAAAGATTCTGTCGTCCTGCTTGAAGAGATATTGTCTGCCATAGAAAAAGCAAAGCCCTCGGGAAAGATACTTCGCTTGAGCGTGCGGAACATTCCGCAGCACGTGATGAACGCGCTCGATACGAAAAAGATCCGCGACGCTGCCGCCGGGGCCGTCCATTTTGAGCCGAGGTACGAAAGGATAACTGAAGAAGGCATTATCGAGAACATCAAGATTTCGTCCGGCGGGGTCAGGGAAGAGTTCAAGGCATTTCTTGACGCGACGCAGGGGCTCTCGGAAAAAGAAAGGAACAGGTTCGTCGACATCTGGAGCGCCAGCTACGACGAAACAATAAAGGAAGAAGAATGAGGCTTAAATCATTAACTCTTAAGAATTACCGGCAGTACAAGGATTCGAGCATCGAGTTCGGCGACGGGCTTACAGGCATCATAGGATTGAACGGCGCCGGCAAGTCAACGATAGTTGAGGCCATCGCGTGGACGCTTTACGGGAACAACGCAGCCAGGACGGGGAAAGAAGGCATAAAGCGCGTCGGCGCACCGCTTTCGGCGAGTGTTGAGACCGAGCTGATAATGGAGATCGGCGGCACCGAATATAAGATAGTTAGGGTGATAAAGGGTTCGTCCCAAACGGGCGACGCCTCCATCATAGCGGGAGGAAGGGTGATCGCGGATTCCGTAAAAGGAGTGGATAAAGAGGTCAACCATCTGCTCGGCATGGACTGGAAAAGTTTTTACACAAGCTTTTTCGCGAAACAAAAAGAGCTCAACGCCTTGACCGACCTCACGCCAACCTCACGCCGCGACACTGTTATCCGGATGCTGAGGATCGACGCAGTGGACAAGATAATCGATTCCATTAAGAAAAAGATAAGGGACAACAAACTGGAGCTCGACGTGCTCAAGAAAAGCCTGAAGGACCCGAACCTGCTTCTCAGCGAAAAGCTCTCCATTGAAAAGAACAGGAAGGAATCCGAGAAGGAGCTAAAGCTTGTTGAAGCATCGATAGCCAAGCTTGAATCCGACAGGACCAAGTTCAAGGACAGGTTCAATGAGGAACGGGCTGTTTTCAACCGTTACACGCAGCTGGACAAGAAAAGGGCATCGACCGAGGCGCGGCTCACTGGCCTTTCAAAAAGGGAATCGGAACTGAACGAAGAGCTTTCGCAGATAAAAAAGCTGGAAAAGGAATTTGTAAAGATCGAGAAAGACTATGAGGAATTTAATGTGCTTGAAAAGAAGCAGAATAAACTCTCTGTTGCCAGGGAATCCGAGAAGATGTTGATAGATAAAAAACTCGAGGATCTAAGGATGAGATATTCCGAGCTGTCTGAAAACAAGAAAAAACTCAAGCCTGGCTCGAAATGCCCCACATGTGGGCAATTGATAGAGAAAAAAGAATATATCGAGAATCATTTCGACAAGGAGATGGAGAAGATCAAAGAGGAAGCGGCAAAACTTAAGGCCAAGAGAAAAGAATTCGAAGGAGGCAAGATAGAAGCTTCGGAAAACGTAAATGAAGAATTCAGGGAATACAATGAAATATCCAAAAGGTTAGAAGCTCTTGAACCTTCTCATCATAAATATCCATTTCTAAAGGCGCAGCTAGGGAAAAAGGCTGATTCGGAGTCTTCGCTCGCACGTTTGCTGCAGGAGAAGAAAGATCTTGAGTCCGATCTTAAGTCAGCGATAAAAGAGCTGAAAGAGGTCCCATACGACGAGAAAAAACACGAAAAGATAACCGAAGAATACGACCAGGCGGAACGCGCCCTTAAAAAACACTACGATTCAAGGAACGAGATAAAACTTGAGATAGAGCGCTTTGCAACACAGGCGGGCGAAAAACAGAAAGAGATCGACGAGACCGAGAAAGCATCCAGGGACATAAAGGAAAAGACCCTCAGCCACGAAGAGAGCGAACACTTTATAACCCTCGTTTCCGATTACAGGCAGTACCTGATATCCAGGATAAGGCCAAAGCTTTCCGAGATATCGGGAGCGCTCCTCTCGGAGCTCACGGACGGAAAATACACAGGTGTCGAGCTTGATGAGGAATACAGCCTGTGGATCTATGACGGAAGCGCAAAATTCCCCATCCAGAGGTTCTCCGGAGGAGAAGCGGACATAGCGAACCTGTGCCTGAGGCTCGCCATATCGCAGCTGATAGCCGAATCAAGCGGGATAGAAACGGGCTTTATAATACTTGATGAGATATTCGGCTCGCAGGATGCTATCAGAAAGGCCGCGATACTCGAGGCCCTTAACAGGCTTTCGGTAAAGTTCCGACAGATAATACTCATAACCCATATCGAGGATGTGAAGGACACTCTTGAGAACCTCATCGAGGTGGCGGAGAACGAAGAAGGCGTAAGCTTCGTAAGATCCCAATAAAAAGCCTGCGTAAGTCGCCTCACGCAGGCTTAATAAGAATTCCGGGACTATTTATCTTTTTTTCTTGCGCGCCGCTTTTTTAGCCTTTTTAAAACCTTTCCAGTCGATCAATAAGTTGTTCCCTGTCGCGACAAGCCAGATATAAACAAAGCACGTTACAAAACCATAAACGATCCCGAGCCCCGCGCCCTGCCAGCTTATGTCATATCCGGGGAATACCCCTCCGAGTAGAGATATAAGCCTAAGCCCTTTACCCATGTACATCGCGTCGAGCGTAAGAAGCAGCATTAGGATCGCGGAAATAATAGCGGCTGATAATGCGAGCTTTACCGAGTTCAATTTCAAAATGGAACACCCCCTCTTGGCATACAAGGGTATTACTTAACGATCACTTTGTCAACTCCGTCTATCTCAGCGACGTTCACCTTTACGGAGTCGGATTGAAGGGTCGATATCTTTTTGCCCGTGAAATCGGGATGGATGGGCAGTTCCCTGCAGTCGCGGTCTATCAGCGCCACCAGCTCTATCTTTTCGGCCCTGCCGAAATCCGAGAGGCTGTCGAGCGCGGCCCTTATGGTCCTGCCGGCGGAAATAACGTCATCAACAAGTATCACTGTTTTCCCGTCAATGGAGAACGGGATGTCGGTCTTCTTCATATTGATACCGGCGCCTTTTTTTATGATGTCATCCCTGTGAAGCGAAACATCGAGCGTCCCGACCGGGACTTCGGTCTTTTCCGATGATGATATCAGCTTTGCGAGCCTTTCCGCGAGCGGCACTCCCCTGTTCTGGATCCCGATGAGCACGATATCTTTGACCTTTTTGTTGCTCTCGATTATTTCGCTGGCGATACGCTTGAGCGTTCTCGCCATTTCATCCTTATCCATCAACAGTTTCTCGGCCATAAAATCCCCCTGCTTCTAAAAAGTTTGAAAAGTTCGGGTCCCCCCACAATTGGATTTCCCCCCGAACTTTTCACGGAGAGGGAGGGATTTGAACCCCCGATACTGTTTCCAGTATACTCGCTTTCGAGGCGAGCGCTTTCAACCACTCAGCCACCTCTCCATGAACCTATCAATAATTTTCGAAAAGCTTCTCCACCCTTATATTTCTTTATCTGTTGCTCTCTAGCATAAGCTTCGTTTCTACTATTGAACTTTTCATTATAGACTATTCTCCAAGGTCCTTTATTCTTAGTTGAAAATACCCGATCTGAATTGTGTCTTTGAAGTCTATCAGCAAGATCTTCTGTGTGACCAACATAGTGTTTTCCATCAGGATTCTCCAAAATGTAAACATAAAACATTATCTCAACCACCCACCGCCTTTGGCGGGGTCCCGCTGGAAGCGGGATCAGCCACCTCTCCAGGTCCGAATATCAGTATATCAGAAAACCAGAATATCAGAAATACATTAGACCCTGGGTTTTGGGATCATCATATACCTGCCCGGTTCAAGGTTGCCCAGCAGGATGTGCCCGATGGATATCCTTATCAACCGGAGGCACGGGAGCCCCACGGCAGCCGTCATTCTCTTTACCTGATGGTTCTGCCCTTCCATGATGGCTATCTCGATCCAGGAGGTTGGCACCGTTTTTCTGAACCTGATCGGGACCGGTCTCTCCCAGACCTTCGGCTCTTCTATCACTTTTACCTTTGTAGGAAGTGTTCTTCTGCCCTCAAGAAGGACGCCTTTTCTCAGGTGAAGTATCTGCTCATCCGTCGGTATCCCCTCCACCTGGGCAATGTAGGTCTTGTACATCCTGTTCTTCGGGCTTGCCAGCCAATGGTTAAGGTCTCCGTCATCGGTGAGCAGCAGCAGGCCTTCCGAATCCATGTCCAGCCTGCCCACGGGATAGATGTTCTTGAAGTGAATGTAATCCTTGAGCGTTTTGCGTCCGAGCTGGTCGGTATACTGGCACAGCACGCCGTACGGCTTGTTGAATATCACATACGTGTGTTCAGGTTTTTTTCGCAAGTTTCCTCAGCTCCAGAAGCCCGACAAAGACCACGGCAAAAAACGCTATGTAAAATAGTATCAGCGGGCTTATCATTACCAGCCTGAACTGCTCGTTCAGGTAAGGGATGTAAATAGCCGCGACAAGAAATCCTATTGCCAGCACGCTCCACAGGTCGATGATCACGTTTGAGAAGATGCCAGACCTGTAAAGAAACTGCTTATCGGACCTAGACACAAAGGCCATTGCTATGTGCGCGAATATCCATGCAGAGAACGCGTAGGTCTGGGTCATCGCAGTGCTCAGACCGATGTGTCTCGCGTAGAAATAGACCGCCATGACGGTCACGAACAGGACGATCCCTTTAAGGAACACGTCGAGCGTTGAAGGAGCGTTCATTATGACCTCTTTCGGGTCCCTGGGCGGCCGCAGATATATGTCCTTCTCCTCCGGCTCCCTTACGAAACCGGCCGAGGCGGCAAGGTCCATGAAGAGCTCGAGCAGGATTATCTGGATGGGGCTGAAAGGCATCGGGACGTTCATGAGCACCGGGAGAAGGAATATCATGATGAGCGCCACCTTAACGGAAAGGTAATACTTGATGCCTTTTCTCAGGTTATCAAAGAACTTTCTGCCCTCGAATATCCCTCTCGCTATGGTGCTGAAGTTGTCGTCCGCGAGTATCACCTCGGCGGCTTCCTTTGCCACGTCCGTTCCCTTTATCCCCATTGCGATGCCGATGTCGGCCCCTTTCAGCGCCAGAGTGTCGTTTATGCCGTCGCCGGTGACAGCGACGACCTCGCCGTTTGATTGCAGCGCTTTAACTATCCTGTATTTGTGCTCGGGGGTCGTCCTCGCGAAAACGGACGCGGTCTTTACTTTTGCCCTCAGCTGCTGATCATTGAGCTTGTCCAGATCTTCACCGGTCACCACCTTGACGTTCCTGTCCCCTATCCCGACCTGGCCCGCGATGAATCCCGCCGTAAGCGGATGGTCCCCCGTGACCATTATCGTCCTTATACCCGCGCGCGAAGCCAGTGCGATCACATCCTTTGCTTCTGATCTCGGCGGGTCCTCGAACGATATCAGGCCGGAAAATTCCAGCCCGCTCTCAAGATCAGTGAACTTCCTGTTGATATCATTAGCGCCGATCGATCGATGCGCCACGGCGATGACGCGTCTGCCTTTTTGAGTTTCGGTTTCGAGTTCTTTTTTGAAATCGGTCACTGCGTTCCCGCATGCGCTGATGACCTCTTCAGGCGCTCCGCTCATGAAAAGCTCAAGACCGCCGTCCGCCTTTCTTATGACCGACCTTGTCTTTCTGCCGTCCCCCAGGTTCCTCTGGCGCACGATCGGCTGCGGAACATATCCTTTTGATCTTTGCCTTATCTCTTCATCGATCGGCGATGAAGAATATTCTGAAAGAGAATCCATCGCGGACCTGATCACATTCTCCATATTGTCCGGATAGACCTTTACGATCTTCAGCTTTGATTCGGTGATGGTCCCGGTCTTGTCCGTTACGATCACGGTCGCATTGCCGAGAGTTTCAGCCGCATTAAGTTTTTTCACGAGAAAATTCTTTTTGGAGAGCGTGTATGCTCCCAGACCCAGGACCATAGTTATCACAATGGGGAGTTCCTCGGGTATCGTTGCAAACGACAGGGATAACCCGGTGAGGATCATGGTCTTGAGGTCCTGCCCCCTGAAGATGCCTATCACGGGGATCAGGATCGAGAAGAACGCGGCAACATAGACAAGCTGACCCGAGAGTTTTTTCATCGATAACTGGAGCGGTGTCCTCGGCGGTCTCACTGTCTTTGCGGTCTTGGCTATTTCTCCCAGCCGTGTCGCTTCCCCGGTCTTAACTACCTCGGCAAGACCTTCGCCCGCGACAACAATAGTTCCGGCAAAGGCGGGATCTCCTTCTTTCGCTTCTTTCGGGAACGATTCACCTGTAAGAAGCGATTCATCCAGCTGCAATCCGATGGCTCTGATCACTTTAGAGTCTGCGGCGATCTTTGTGCCTGAGCCGAGAGTAAGCACGTCGCCCATCACGATCTGCTCCGAGTCCACCTCAGTGATGCTGCCGTCCCTGAACACTTTTGTCCTGGGCGCGGCTATCTTTTGCAGGGCAGCTATGGCATTTTTTGCCCTGAATTCATTAAAGACCTCCGCGAAGACCAGAAGAGCGATAACTATAAATATGGTGAGCGCGTCATCCAGCTTTCCCCATACGCTGTATATGACGCCGACGAAGAGAAGAAGAAGGATCATCGGCTCGGTCACCTCGTGCCTGGCGATGCCGAAAAAGCTTATCTTTTCAGGCTTATATATTTGATTGGGACCGCTTTCTTTTAATCTTTTAGCGGCTTCACTCGAGGTCAATCCGGTCATAAGAACCCTCCTTAAATAAAGTCAACGGAAGGGGTGGGATTCGAACCCACGTTACATTGCTGTAAACACGCTTTCCAAGCGTGCGCCTTCAACCGCTCGGCCACCCTTCCTCAATCCATCAATAGCTTCTTAAACGCTTCCCCGCCCTTATACTTTTTTATCTGCCGCTCTCTTGCATAAGCTTCATTTCGACTGCTAAATGACTCATTATATAATATTTTCCAGGGACCCTTATTCTCAGTTGATCTTACCCGCCCTGAATTATGCCTCTTAAGTCTACCAGCAAGATCTTCTGTTTGACCGATATAATGCTTGCCATCAAAATTTTCTAAAATATAAACATAAAACATTCTATCAACCACCCACCGCCTATGGCGGGGTCCCGCACACATTTATTATTACAATAATGGAGCGGGATCGGCCATCTCTCCCTATCTCATCCTCAGCTTTTTAAAGAACTTCTTTAATATCACTGAGCATTGTTTTTTCAATACACCTGAAGTGACGATCACCTTATGGTTCAGATGCTTTGATGACACCACATCCATTATGCTCCCGCACGCCCCGGCTTTCGGGTCATCCGCGCCGTAAACAACTTCCTTTATCCTTGAGTGCACTATCGCGCCGGCGCACATGGGGCACGGTTCAAGCGTCGTATATAATGTAGCGCGGTTAAGCCTCCAGCCGCCTAGCTTTTTTGCCGCCTTCTTGATGGCCAGGATCTCCGCGTGCGCCGTAGGGTCGATGAGCGATTCCCTCAGGTTGTGCGCCCTCGCGATCACCCGTCCGTCCGCGACCACCACCGCCCCCACCGGGACCTCGTCTTTACGATAACCTTTCTCCGCTTCGGCGATCGCCGCTCTCATGAATTTTTCATGCAACACCAGGAGATTTTACAGCATTTAACAGGTCAAAACAATATGCTATACTTTCCGCATGGCGATAGAAGTTTACATCGACGGCGCGGCAAGAGGGAATCCCGGTCCCGCGGGGATCGGAGTTGTCATTAAGGACGGCACGAAGATAGTCGATGAGATCGGCGCATATATAGGTAAGGCGACCAATAATTTTGCCGAATATCTGGCGCTGATAAGGGGTCTCGAGGAGGTCCTGGTCCGGGGCTTTAAGTCCGCCGCGTTCTTTTCTGACAGCGAATTGCTCGTGAAACAGCTTAACGGAGAATACAAAGTGAAGCATGAAAACCTGGTTCCGCTTCACTATCACATACTCACCCTTGTAAGCAGGATGAAGGACTTTTCAATAACCCATGTCCGAAGGGAAAAGAACGAGCACGCCGACAGGATGGCCAACGAAGGGATCGATATCCACTCAGGCAGGAACACTCCCCTGTTTAAGCACGCCTCAAGATGATATAATACTAATCGAGCAGCCCGGATAGTCGCCCGTAAAAGGGAGGAAAGTCCGAGCTCCAAGGTGCAGGGTCCCAGCTAACAGCTGGGCGCGGCGACGCGACGGATAGTGCAACAGAAAATACACAGCTCACCGGCCCCTAAAGGGTCAAGAGCGATGGTGAAAACGGGAGGTAAGAGCTCCCGAACTTTCCGGGCAACCGGAAGTGCTGAAAACCCGACCCGGAGCAAGGCCAAAATAGGAAAGTCCAGCACCGGACGTTATGATCCTGAGTAGGCCGCAAAGATCCCGGCAGCGATGCCGGGGCAAGACAGATGACTATACAAATACAGAACTCGGCTTACAGGGCTGCTCAACTTTTTCTATGCTTAGGCTTATGCCGCCTTTGGCGGCACCCCGCCGTAGGCGGTGGCAGGGCTGCTCAATAAGATCACAAAGCGAGCTTATCTCCGAGCCTATCAAGGATAATTCTCGCCGGTTCTCTTCTAATGTACGCTTCCGTAGATGTGCATATGAAGGTCCACATGCTTCCGAAACGCTCTTTGACCTGCTTCATGCAGACAAGGAACCTCTCCAGATCCTCATTGTTATAAATTTGATCCGAACCATTGGTTGATGAGGCTCCTTCCAAAGCGAATCTGTCGATATCGATGCTCAAAAATATCCTTCTTTTGATGTCGCATCTTCTGGAATTCTTTAACAGCGCCTCAAGAAAAGACGGTACATCCTCAAAGGAGAGCGTTTGAAAAAAGAAATTCTTTGCTCCCTTTGCTTTAGACGGCCGCTTTGCATCTTCAAATCCTATGCAAGGGCTGCCATCGATCAATGTTCTTCTGAAGCATCTATAGTGTTCGCGCGATTTTCCCTCGGCCAGCCATATAAGTCCGTCAAGGCTCCTGTCGTAAACCAGCGGAACGAAAGGATTATTGATCCTGAGATTATCCCTGGTGTAATACCACATCGCAGCCAGGTTCGCTCTTTTGCTCCTTCTATCATTCAGCTGTGGCG
>Ga0315295_10003093_pt1 | contig 14144 bp, 9 predicted proteins | sample YL17G14_0_MG_FD_204453 | JGI IMG/M metagenome (GOLD analysis project Ga0315295, IMG submission 204453) | Sediment microbial communities from Yellowstone Lake, YNP, Wyoming, USA - YL17G14_0 | ecosystem: Environmental > Aquatic > Freshwater > Lake > Sediment | place: USA: Wyoming | collected...
ACCTACAAGCTCATGCTCACCACGTTCGCCTGGGAGCTCGCGCGACGACTCCAGGTCGAGGGGACGCCCCGGGTGGCGGTGCTCGCGCTATGCCCCGGGGCGATGCGCACCCACATCGCACGCGAGTTGCCGGCACCCCTGCGCGCTCCCCTCGGCGTCGCGATGCACCTGTTCTTCCAGGATCCCTTCGTCGCCGACGAGCCGGTGCTCCACCTCGCCTGCAGCCGTGCGCTCGAGGGCCACACCGCGGTCTACCTGCACAAGATGGCGACCAGGGACGTCGACGCGCGTGCCGCCGATGCGGGCGTGGGTCGGGCGCTCTGGGAGGCCAGCGAGTCGGTGCTGGCGCGGGCTCGCGGCTCGCGCTAGCCGCCGGCGGTCAGGCCGCACGGGAGAGATCTCAGGCGAAGCCCGCAATTGGATGCGGAATGTACGGTGCCTCGAGCACTGCCACTTCTTCCGGGCTCAAGCGCAAGGCGAGCGCAGCAGCGGCGTCCTGGAGATGATGCGACCGGGTGGCGCCGACGATGGGCGCGCTGACTCCCTGCTTGCCGAGCAGCCAGGCCAGCGCGACCTGTGCGCGGGGAACTCCCCGCTTCTCCGAGATCTGGCCCACGCGGTCGACGATCTTCCCGTCGGCCTCCTCGGTCCTCGAATACAGCGTCTTCCCGAACTGGTCCGTCTCGAAGCGCCTGGTGCCCTCGGCGCCCCAGGGTCGGGCAAGGCGCCCTCGCGCGAGAGGACTCCAGGGTATGACCCCGATGCCCTCGGACAGGCAAAGGGGCATCATCTCGCGCTCCTCCTCGCGGTAGAGCAGGTTGTAATGGTTTTGCATGGACACGAACCGCGTCCAGCCGTGGAGGTCTGCGAGATAGAGGGCCTTCGAGAACTGCCACGCGTGCATGGAGGAGGCGCCGAGGTAGCGCACCTTCCCTGACCTCACGAGGTCGTGCAGGGCCTCCAGGGTCTCCTCCATGGGTGTTTCCGGATCCCAGCGGTGAATCTGATACAGGTCGACGTAGTCGGTTCTCAGTCGACGCAGGCTCTCCTCGACCTCGAAGAGGATGGCCTTGCGGGACAGCCCCCTCCCATTGGGCTCGTCGCGCATGATGCCGTGGACCTTCGTCGCGATGACGACGGACTCGCGACGAACGTTGGCCTTGAGAAACCGCCCCAGCACCTCCTCGCTGGCGCCGCTCGAGTAGACATTGGCCGTATCGAAGAAGTTGATCCCGAGATCGAGTGCCTGACGAAGGAACGGGTGGCTCTCGGTCTCGTCGAGGGCCCAGGCGTGACGTCCCGCCTGGAGCGTACCGGTCGCGGGCGCACCGTAGGTCATGCAGCCGAGACAGATGCGGGAAACCTGGAGGCCGGTCCTTCCGAGATGGATGTAGTCCATGATTCCCTCTGTAACCGAACCTCCTCTGGTGGGCTCGTGGCCTGGGGGGGCTCCTCGACGTCGCGGCGCTAGAGAGTGTCGTGCCCCTGAGCTGGCGAAGCAGGCGCTGACCTTGCGTGAGCTACACTGCCGCATGCCCTCGCGCCTCCGCCCCTGGCTGGCGCCGGCCGTCCTGGCGGCCTCGGCGATCCTGCTGCACCTGGCCTGCGGCGGCCGCTACGGCTTCTTCCGCGACGAGCTGTACTTCGTCGCCTGCGGCAAGCGCCTGGCGTGGGGCTACGTCGATCAGCCTCCCCTCATCGCCGCCCTGGCGCGGCTCGGCTGGTGGCTCTCGGGCGAGGGCGGCTCGGTGCTGGCCTTCCGGTTGCCGGCGATCCTGGCGCACGCCGGCACGGTCCTCGTCGCTTCGGCGCTGGCGCGCCAGCTCGGGGGTGGAGCGCCGGCCATGGCGCTCGCCTCGGCGGCGGTGGCGGTGTCCCCTGTGAACCTGGCCCAGGGCCACCTTCTCACCATGAATGCCTTCGAGATCCTTCTCTGGAGCGGCACGGCGCTGGCCGCGCTCCAGGCCGCGAGCGGGCGGCCACGCCGCTGGCTCGCCGCTGGCGCGCTCCTGGGGCTCGGGCTGCTCACCAAGTACTCCGCCGGCTTCCTGGCCCTGGCGCTCCTCTTCGGCCTGGTCGCGACGGGCGCACGGAGAGAGCTGGTCACCCGGTGGCTATGGGCCGGCATCGGCATCGCCCTGCTCCTGGCCTTTCCCGCGGCACTCTGGCAGTGGCGGACCGGCCTACCTTTCCTGGAGCTCCTCCGCAACGGGCAGCTCTACAAGAACGCGCCGCTCTCGGCCGGCCAGCTCCTCGGCGGCATCGCGCTGGAGGAGGGGCTCCTGGGATTCCCGCTTGCGGTGCTGGGCCTGGGCGCCCTCCTCTTCCGGCGAGAAGAGGGCCAGTCCCGGGTCCGCTTCCTGGGCGTGGCGCTGGGGCTCGTCGCCGCCGCGCTCGCAGCGCTCGGCGGCAAGCCCTACTACTTCGCGCCGCTCTTCCCGCCGCTCTTTGCCGCGGGCGCGCGGGAGCTGGAGCGGCGCCTCCCGGCCTCGCCCTCCTGGCAGTGGGCGATGGCGGGGTCCGTCCTGCTGCTCGGCGCTCCCGGCGTGCCCATGGCCATCCCCCTGCTGGCGCCCGAGGCGCTCGTGGCGTGGCAAGAGCGGCTCGGTGTGGCTCCGCCCAGGCTCGAGCGCTCCCACACCGCGCCCATCTCGCAGCACTTCGCCGATCAGTTCGGCTGGGAAGAGAGGGTGGCGGCGGTGGCAGCGGCCTGGGCCCAGCTGCCCGAGGCCGACCGGGCCCGGGCAGTCATCTTCACCACGAACTACGGCCGGGCCGCCGCCATCGAACTCCTGGGCCGAAGGCTCGGATTGCCGCAGCCGATCTCGGGCCACAACAGCTACTACCTGTGGGGCTTGCCGCCCGGCCTTCACGACGTGGTGCTGGCGATGGGCGGCCGGGCCGAGGACCACGCTCGATCATTTGCCGAGGTGGTGCTGGTGGGCCGCACGCCCCGCATCCCGTACGGGATCCCCGATGAATCGGACATCCCGATCTACGTGCTGCGCCGGCCAACCCGCCCGCTGGCCGAGTCTTTCCAGGGGGCGAAGAGGTTCCTGTAGCGGCGTCGGCGCGGGTCTCTGGACGCAGGACGCCCAGGTCCCCGCATGCCTGCACGGATCCCAGGCACACCTGCTACATCATCCGGGACGGAAGCGGGATGACCTTCCCGGCCACCCTGTATCGCCCCTTCCCGCGGTGGCGGAGCGTCCTCGGATTCTTCCAGGAGGGATCGTGGTGATGTTCGTCCGCCCTCTCGTGGCCGTCGCTTCCTCGAACGTCTCACGAGAGGAGGAACTTCGCCGCGGCGGCGAGGCCGATGACCACGGCGAATCCCCGCATGAGCACGGGGGACAGCCGCTTCGCGAGCAACGCCCCGGCCCACCCACCCACCAGCGAGGCCACGGTCATGAGCGCGGCGACCTGGAAGTTCACCTTCCCGCTCAGCGTGAAGAGCACGCATGCGGTCCCGTTCGTGAGGAGCGCGAGCAGGATCTTGAGGGCGTTCGCGTGCTGCATGCTCGACGGGATGAGGATCCCCATCGCGGCGAGCATCAGGATGCCTATCCCCGCGCCGAAGTAGCCGCCGTAGATCGAGATGAGGAGCTGGATGCCCCAGAGCACGGCGGGGTGGTTGCCCTTCGCGTGGCCCGTGACCGCTCGCTTGATCGGCTCCTGCAGGGCGAGGAGCCCGCAGGCGAAGAGGATCAGCCAGGGAACGACCGCGGCGAAGGACGACTCGGGGAGGAGCAGCAGCAGGGCCGAGCCCAGCGCTCCCCCCAGGACCGCAGGCACGCCGAGTGCGATCGCGCGGTGCCGCTCCTCCTGGATGTGGCCGCGGTAGGCCCAGGCCGACGAGAGCTGCCCTGGCCAGAGCGCGACGGTGCTCGTGGCGTTGGCCGTGACCGGCGACAGGCCCACGAGCAGCAGGGCCGGGAAGCTGAGGAGGGTTCCTCCACCCGCGATGGCGTTCATGATGCCGGCGACGAGTGCGGACCCGGCCACGAAGGCGGTCTGGAGGAGGGTCACCGGACCGATGTAGCGCACCCGCCGGGGAAGCGCACGCCTCGTCCCGGCGGCGACATCCAGCAGGGGAACTCGCGCGATGTGACAAGGCGCAGGCCCCCGACCTCGGAGTTCGGGGCGATGCACGTGCCGTGGCCGACGCGGGACCGGCCGGACGCGATGCTCGCAACACGCCGCGGCTCATGGTCTTTCGCATGGTTGAGGTCTTCGGCTTACATAGGCTGCCAGATGAAAGAACCGAAAGCGCGAACCGCTCCTTGGTCGCACCTCCTTCCCACGGCACCTGTCTTGCAGTATTCGTGCGCCTCCAATTCAAGAACAGAGGCACCAGGATGGCATCGAAGAAAGCGCCCCGGACTCGCGGCAGGACGACATCGAAGCCCGGTACTGGGCCGGCGAAGGCCAAACCGCCTGCCGCCAGCCTCTCCAAGCTGAAGAAGGGCGATACGGTCCCGCGCTTGCGCCCGGTGGCCGCCGTGAAGAAGAGCGGGCCTGCCGCTGGGGCCGCGCCTTCCGCCAGGGCGGCCCGGCCTCGCGCCAAGGTCGCCGCAGCCCCAGCGGCAAAGGCCCTGCCGACGGCCTCGAAGACCGCAGCGTCCTCCCCCAGGCGCACCAGCCCAAGGGCGCCCGCCGCAGCGAAGGCACCGTCGAAGCCACCGCCTGGCCTCGCCCCCGCCTCTTCCGAGCAGGACCCGGCCGCACTCGCCAAGCTGGCCTTGAGCAAGGAGGCCCTGGCGTCCGAGCCGAAGGCGGTTCACATCCCCTGGAGCTACGGCATGGACCGCGTCACCGCGGCCGCCATCGACCCCGATCAGCTCTTCGCCTACTGGGAGGTCACCGACAAGGCCATCGACCGGGCCCGCGCCGCGCTCGGCCCGGGTGGCCCGGGCGCCTGGCTCAACCTGCGCGTCTACGACACCACCGGCCTCATCTTCGACGGCACCAACGCCCACGGCTCCTTCGACCACTCGGTCGACCGCTCCACGCGCCAGTGGTTCTTCCACATCGGCAAGCCCACCTCCACCGCCTTCGTCGAGATCGGGCTCAAGTCGGCGGAGGGCTACTTCGCGGCCATCGCGCGGTCCGGCCGCGTCGACTTCCCGCGGCGCCAGCCAGCGCCCTTGCACGACCCGGAGTGGATGACCGTGCAGCCCTGGAGCGGCGCGGTGGCCGACGTCCACCGCACCCCGCCCCCGGCCTCGGCCTCCGGGCCGGCGCAGCAGCCCGCCGGCGGCGCCGCGGTGCCCTCCCGCTTCGAGCAGATCCCGCTCTGGGTCATGCGCGAGCCGGGCGAGTCCTACGAGGTCCTGCTGCGCCAGGCCCTGGAGCAGGGCTGGGAGCGGGTCGAGTGGCAGGAGGCGTCGGGCGAAGGCTGGTTCGCGCTCCAGGGCGGCGTGGAGTGGGAGAGCCCGCACGTGGTCTCCTCCTGGGAGTCCGGGCCCTTCTCCTACCCGGTCGAGATCGAGCCGCCCAGCCGGGAGGAGTGGGCCGGGCGCTCCTTCGCCTACCGCGTCGGCGGCGTGACCCACGTGGTCTTCGGGCCGTGGCGGGTCGTCATCCGCAACCTGGGCGCGCGCTCCGAGAGGGCGGTGCACGGGGCCTGGGTCGTCTACCGATCCTGGGCCGTCGAGGCTGGACACGAGGTCCGGCCGGGGCTCCGCACCGCGAACTCGAGGTCCGGCGCCTCCGAGCACCTGGCGCTCGGCGCCAGCGAGCGGCGCTGGCTCTCGGGCAGCGAGTTGCGACTCGGCGGCGCCAGCGAGATCTGGCGCGCCGGCGCGAGCGAGCTCGCCTACCGCGGCGCCAGCGAGCAGCTCTTCCTCGGCGCCAGCCAGCTGGTTGCCCGGGGCGCAAGCGAGCAACGGTTCGCCGGAGCCAGCGAGCAACGGTTCGCCGGAGCCAGCGAACGGCAGCACGCCGGTGGAAGCGAGCAGCGGCTCGCCGCCGATCCGGAGGGCGCCCTCCCCTACCCGGCCGTTCCCTCGAGGGAGGAGTGACCCCGATGGCCCGTGGCTACCTCGCGATCGTCCTGCACGCCCACCTGCCCTTCGTCCGTCACCCGGAAGATCCGACGGTGATGGAGGAGAACTGGCTCTACGAGGCCATCACCGGCACCTACCTGCCACTGCTCCAGGTCTTCGAGGGGCTCCAGGCCGACGGCGTGCCCTACCGCGTCACCGCGTCGATCTCGGCGCCGCTCATCTCCATGCTGACCGACGACCTGCTCAAGGAGCGGTACGCCCAGCACATCGACCAGCTGATCGAGCTGGCCGGCAAGGAGATCGAGCGGACGCGCCACGAGCCGCACTACCAGCGGCTGGCCCAGACCTACCTGGACCGCTTCCTCTCGCTGCGCGCCACCTGGCGCGCCCACGACGGCAACCTGGTGCGGGCCTTCCGCCGCCTCCAGGACGCCGGCCGCGTGGAGGTCATCACCTCCACGGCGACCCACGGCTTCTTCCCCATGCTGGACCGGAACTGGGCGGCGCTGCGCGCCCAGGTCCACGTCGCCGCCGACCTGTACGAGGACCACTTCGGGCGGCGCACCCGCGGCATGTGGCTGGGCGAGTGCGGCTTCGTCCCCGGCTGCGACGAGCTGCTGCGGGAGGCGGCCGTCCGCTACGTCGTCGTCGACACGCACGCCGTCCTCCTCGGCGACGAGCAGCCGGTCTTCGGCGCCCACGCCCCGGTCTACTGCCCCACCGGAGTGGCCGCCTTTGCGCGCGACACCGAGTCGTCGCAGCAGGTCTGGAGCGCCAAGGAGGGCTACCCCGGCGACCCGCTGTACCGCGACTTCTACCGGGACATCGGCTTCGACCTGCCGCTCGACTACATCGGCAAGTACCTCCACCCGGAGAACGTTCGCGGCTTCACCGGGCTCAAGTACCACGCCATCACGCACAACAAGCTGCACGACAAGTGGGTATACGATCCGCAGGCGGCGCGCGCCCGCGTCGGCCTGCACGCCGCCCACTTCCGCGGCAATCGCGCCAAGCAGGTGGAGGCGCTGGCCGCCCACATGGACCGGCCGCCCATCGTGGTGAGCCCGTACGACGCCGAGCTCTACGGCCACTGGTGGTACGAGGGACCGCAGTTCCTCGACGACGTCTTCCGGCAGCTCCACTTCGACCAGGACACGGTCGCGCCGATCTCGCCCGGGGACTACCTGGACCGCCACCCGACCAACCAGGTGGTGACGCCCAGCCTCTCCTCCTGGGGGCGCAGCGGCTACGGCGATTACTGGTGCAACGAGACCAACGCCTGGGTCTACCGCCACCTCCACGTGGCCGGGGAGCGCATGGCCGAGCTGGCCCGCCGCAGCCCGCACGCCGAGGGGCTGGAGCGGCGCGCGCTCGACCAGGCCGCGCGCGAGTTGCTGCTCGCGCAGTCGAGCGACTGGCCCTTCATCATGACCACCGGCACCACGGTCTCCTACGCCACCCGCCGGGTGAACGAGCACGTGCTGCGCTTCACCCGGCTCTACGAGGATCTCAAGGCTGGCCAGCTGGACGAGGCCTTCATCGCGGACATCGAGGGCAAGGACAACATCTTCCCCGGTGTCGACTACCGCATCTACGCGACCTGATCGAATGACCGAGCCCGAGCGTCGTCTCAAGGTCCTCTTCGTCACCTCCGAGGCGGCCCCGTTCGCCAAGACAGGCGGCCTGGCCGACGTCTCCGGCGCATTGCCCCGGGCGCTGCGCGAGCGTGGCATCGACGTCCGGGTGGTCATGCCCCTCTACGCCGGCTTCGACTGGAACGCGCTGCAGCGGCTGGAGGGAACCATCCGGGTGCCCATGTGGTGGGGCGTGGCCCGCGCCGGGCTCCGCCTGGGCAACCTCCCGCGAAGCGACGTCCCGGTCTACTTCCTCGAGTACCACCGGTACTTCGACCGGCCGCACCTCTACGGCCCGCCCGGCGACGGCTACCCTGACAACCTGGAGCGCTTCACCTTCCTCTCGCGCGGCGCGCTCGAGGTGTGCAAGGCGCTCAACTTCTTGCCGGACGTGATCCACGCAAACGACTGGCAGACGGCGCTGGTTCCCGTCTACCTCAATACGGTGGAGTGGGCCAAGCCGCTCCACGCCGCCGCCAGCGTGTTCTCCATTCACAACATGGCGTACCAGGGCGTGACCGACGGTGGCGCCATGTTCGTCACCGGGCTGGGGCGCGAGCACTACAACTCGTCCGAGTTCGAGCACTTCGGCTCGCTGAACCTCATGAAGGCGGCGCTGCGCCACGCCACGCTGCTCTCCACCGTCAGCCCCACCTACGCCCAGGAGATCCAGACGCCGGCCTTCGGCAACGGCCTCGACGGCGTCCTGCGCGAGCGGGGCGGCGACCTGGTGGGCATCCTCAACGGCATCGACACCGAGGAGTGGGACCCGGCCACCGATCCCTACCTTCCGGCCAACTTCGGCGCCGAGGACCTCTCGGGCAAGGCGGCCTGCAAGGCGGCCCTGCAGCACGAGGCCGGCCTCCCGGTCAACCCGCGGATACCGCTCTTCGGCGTCGTCGGCCGCCTCACGTCGCAGAAGGGCTTCGACATCCTGGCCAACTGCCTGGAGCAGATCCTCTCCTGGGACGCGCAGGTGGTGCTGCTCGGCACCGGCGACCGGGAGGCGGAGCACTTCTTCTGGTCCGTATCGTCCCGGCGGCGCGACCGCTTCCGGGCCTGGATCGGCTTCGACAACGGCCTGGCGCACCGCATCGAGGCGGGGGCCGACTTCTTCGTCATGCCCTCGCGCTTCGAGCCGTGCGGCCTGAACCAGATGTACAGCCTGCGCTACGGAACGCTGCCCATCGTGCGCGCCACCGGCGGGCTGGCCGACACCGTGCATGGCTACCACCAGGAGTCGGGCGAGGGGACCGGATTCGTCTTCCACGACCTGACGCCGGACGCACTGGCCAGCACCGTCGGCTGGGCCGTGGCGACCTGGTACCAGCGACCGGCGCACGTCCAGGCCATGCGCCGGCGGGCCATGGCCGAGGACTTCTCCTGGCGCCACGAGGCCGAGGCCTACGAACGGCTCTACCTCGACGCCTACCGCCGCCGGCGCGGCCACCCGCTGGAGGGTTTCCGCTCGGCGCCCCCCGCGCACGGCCCGGTGCCCGCCTCGGTGGCGAAGCGGCGCAGTCGCACGAAGCGCCGGTGACCCGCCGGCGGATGGCGAAGGCGCCGTTGCTGGGGTGAGGAAGGCGGGCGCCACGCCCTCAATCCACCGGCAGGTTCATCTTCCCGAGCAGCGCCGAATAGCGCGGGGCGCCGCGAAAAGCTGGCTCGGGGCGATCTCCAGGGACCGATCCCGCGCCTCGCGCGCGATCTCGAACCTCCGCGTCGCGGTGTGAAGCCAGCGGATCATCCCGACTGGACCGGGCCGCAGGTAGTCCTAGGCGGGAGCGGACACTTCGTCCGAAAGCGCCAAGCTCTCGGTGTTCTCGTCGTAGGAGAACAGGTCGCCGAATCGAGCCCAGTTCACGAAGGTCTCGAAGGTTGCCTCGAAGCTCTCGCTCGGCAGGTTGAGCGCGATGAGCTCGAGAACGTAGTCGCGGTCCACCTGGTGCGTCTCGGCTCCGGCGATGGCTTCCCGGACCTTCTCGAAGACCAGCAGGTCGAGGAGCTTCTCCCGGAAGATCGCCTTGCGCTCGGCATGGCTCGCCTTGACGTAGCGACTTCCTTCGGACGAGAGCACGACGGTGCGGTGCGGCGTCTCGACGAGACCGAGGAGCTCGGCGGCGTTCGTCGTCGTGATGACCTGGCCGAATTCCCGGTCGGTGTCGGCGGCGATGCGGAAGACGTCCTCGCGCCCGCCTCGCGCGTCGAGGTACTCAAGGAGCCCCTCGATCTGGCTCCCACCCGCATGAGGCAAGGGCTCGAAGACCCAGGGCGCCGCCGCATCCTCCGCGACGTCCGGCATCTCCATCCCGGTGATGATGTCGTGTAGGCGATCCACGAGCTGGAGAAGTCCCGGAGACCGGTAGTCGCGCGGCCGGGGAAGCGTGTTCTCCACGATCGTGCGGACCCGGCCCGGGTTCGCGTCGAGGACCACGATCCGATCGGCCATGTAGACGACCTCCTTGATGTCGTGGCTCACCATCACGATGGACTTGGGATTTCGATCCTTCGGCGCCCAGACGTCCAGGACCTCTGCCCGGAGGCTCTCGGCGGTGAGGGCGTCCACCTGGCTGAAGGGCTCGTCCATGAAGAGCATCTCCGGCTCGAGCGAGAAGGCGCGAGCCATGCCCACCCGCTGCTTCATCCCGCCGGAAAGCTCTCGCGGGTAAGCCTCCTCGAACCCGGCGAGTCCGACCACCTTGACGGCGCGCTCCGCTCGCTCGGCGACCTCGCCCCGCGGGAGGCCGCGCGCCTCGAGCATCATCTCGACGTTCCGGGACACCGTCATCCACGGGAAGAGCGCGAAGCTCTGGAACACGAAGCCGATGCCGGGGTTGAGCCCCTGGAGCGGCGCGCCGTGATGGAGCACCTGCCCGCGCGTCGGCAGGGTGAGACCCGCCAGGATGCGGAGGATCGTGGACTTGCCGCACCCCGAGGGGCCAAGGAGCGCGACGACCTCGTTCGCTCGCACCATCAGGTCGATGTCCTGAAGCACGCGCAGGGGAGGACCGCCGGCCTGATCGAACTCCTTGTCGACGTGGCGCAGCTCGCAGAGGATCTCGGGCTCGCGCGTTTCGTCCGTCATGAGGGCTCCACGAGCTACCGGGTGAGGGAAAACCGCTGCTCGGCGAGGGTGTGCAGTCGCCGCCACACCAGCCGGTTGAAGAGGACCACGACCACCGCCATCACGGCGACCGAGGCGGCCAGCGCGGGGAAGTCGCCGCTCGCAGCGGCGACGCTGATGCGCGCCCCGAGGCCGGCGGCGGCGATCTCCCGGCCGCGGAAGCTCACGTACTCGGAGACGATGCTGGCGTTCCAGGCGCCACCGGCCGCCGTGACCCATCCGGTGACGAGGTACGGGAAGACGGCCGGGAGGTAGAGCGTCCGGAAGCGCTTCCACGTGCCGACCTGGTAGATGCGCGCTGCCTCGCGCAGGTCGGCCGGGATGGCCATCGCGCCGGCAACCACGTTGAAGAGGATGTACCACTGCGTGCCGAGCAGCATGAGCAGGACGCTGCCCCAGCCCAGTCCGACGCCCGCCGCGGAGAGGACCGCCACCACGGCCGGAAAGAGCATCGGCGAAGGAAACGACGCCACCACCTGGACCACGGGCTGCAGCACGCGAGAGAGCTTGGGCGAGAGCCCGATCGCGAGGCCGGCCGGCACCGTCCAGAGCGTGCCGAGCACGGTCGCCATCAGCACCCGCCCCAGCGTGAGGAGCGAGGCCCATCCGATGCCTCGCCAGCTTGCCCCGGGCAGCTTCGCGAGGAGGCGGCCGAGCCCGATCGAACCCGCGGCGAGCAACAGGATGAGACCGACCATGGCCGCGATGGACGCGGCCTTGACCACACGCTCGACCTTCACCCGTCTCCCTGCCTCGGCACGGCGAACCGGACGAAGGCGCGCGAGCCGACGAGCCAGCGCGCGGGCGACGCGCTTCAGGGCGGCGACGAGCCGGGAGCCCCGGAGGACGTCCAGGAACCATGAGTGCATCTCGGCGGTCTGGCCACTCTCGTCGACCCGGAACTTCTGGGCCCACACCACGACCGGGCGCCAGAGAACCTGGTCCAGCAGGACGATCATGGCGACCATGGCGACCACGGCCGACACCATCGCCGTGCGGTCCCCTCGCGCCACGGCGACGCTCATGTACGAGCCGAGGCCAGGCAGCTGGAAGCTCCGGTCGCCGAGCACGAAGGCCTCGCTGACCATCAGGAAGAACCAGCCCCCGGCCATGCTCATCATGCTGTTCCAGACGAGGCCGATGGCGGCCGACGGCAGGTCCACCCAGCGAAAGCGCTCCCAGAAGCTGAAGCGGCCGAGCGTCGCCACCTCCTGGAAGTCGCGGGGGATGCTCCTGAGCGAATGGTAGAAGCTGAACGTCATGTTCCAGGCCTGGCCGGTGAAGATCATGATCACCGAGGCCAGCTCCAGCCCGACGTTGCTGCGCGGAAACGTGGCCACCAGGGCAAGGACGAGACCCGGCATGAAACCCAGCACCGGGATGGACTGGAGGATATCGAGCGCCGGGATGAGGATCTTCTCGGCGGCGCGGTCCCGCGCAGCCCAGTAGCCGTAACCCAAGGTGAATGCCAGCGAGAGCCCGTACGCAGCCATGCCGCGCGACAGGGAAAGGAAGGCGTAGCCGGGGAGCGCCCACGGCGAGAGATCGATCTCGAAGACCGGCCGGAGCGCCCCGGTCCATTCGGCCGCCAGGCGCGTGAGCCCGAAGACGGCTCCCCCCAGCGCCGCGAGCAATGCCAGGTCCACCCACAGCTTCCTGGCCGACCCGAACAGGAAGGACGACGCGCTTCCAAAGACGGGCGTCGGGCGGAGAGGCATCGCGGGCGGAGACTAGCTCATTCGCCCGCGGCCCGGTGATCGGCCCTCGATTCCACGCCTCGCGCACCGGCCAGGCTCCCCGCCCTGATGGGTTCCTACCCCTGCCAGGCGGCAGCGAGTACCTTGCGCCTGAGCGAAGCTCGACACTGCCACCCCCGGGGAGGTCACTCCATGGCGCGCTTCACGCTGATCTGGAAGTCGGCCGTTCCGCTCGCCGCCTGGTTGCTGGTCGCGCTCATCCCGACTCCGCAGGGACTCGAGCCTCGCGCCTGGATCTACTTCGGACTCTTCTGCGCCGTGGTGCTCGGGCTCGTGCTCGAGCCGCTCCCGGCGGCTGCCGTGGGGCTCCTGGGCGTCGTGACAGCCGCCGTGCTGCGCCTTCCCTTCACGGCGGCACAGCTCTCCGCCAAGGGCTTCAGCGCGCCGACGGAGTCGGTGCGGTGGGCGCTCTCCGGCTTCACCAACACCACCGTGTGGCTGATCTTCGGCGCCTACATGTTCGCCCTTGGCTACGAGAAGACGGGGCTCGGGAAGCGGATTGCCCTGCTGCTCGTTCGAGCGCTGGGGAAGAGGACGCTGGGACTGGGATACGCGCTCACCTTCGCCGACCTCCTGGCCGCGCCCTTCACCCCCTCCAACACCGCGCGCAGCGGCGGCATCATCTTTCCCGTGGCCCGCTGCATTCCCCCGCTCTACGACTCCCATCCGGGCCCGAGCGCACGGCGGATCGGCTCGTATCTCATGTGGACCGCCTTCGCCGCCCAGGCGGTCACCAGCTCCATGTTCCTCACCGCCCTGGCGCCGAACCTTCTGGCGGTCGAGCTGGTGCGCAAGACCGTCAAGATCGACATCAGCTGGACCCAGTGGATGGTCGGGTTTCTCCCCGTCGGCCTTCTCCTCATCCTCATCCTCCCGCTCCTGACCTGGTTGCTGTATCCCCCGGAGCTGAAGCACAGTCCGGAGGTTCCGCGCTGGGCGAACGAGCAGCTCAGGGCCATGGGGAAGGTGACGCGGTCGGAGATGGGCATGGCCGCGCTGGTGCTCCTGGCCCTGGGCCTGTGGATCCTGGGGCGCGACCTCCTCGACGCCACCACCGTGGCGCTGGTGGTCATCTCGCTGATGGTGATCGGCCGGATCGTGGTCTGGGACGACATCGTCGGGAACAAGCCGGCGTGGAACGTGCTGGTCTGGTTCGCGACCCTGGTGACCCTGGCCGACGGGTTGGCCCGCATCGGCTTCGTGGGGTGGTTCGCCAAGGGCGTGGCGGCGATGCTGGCCGGCCTCGCGCCGGTGACGGTGATGATCGCGCTGGTGATCCTCTTCTTCTTCGTCCACTACATGTTCGCGAGCTCGACTGCCCACGCTACCGCGGTCCTGCCGGTGGTGCTGGCCGCAGGCGCGGCGGTGCCCGGGATCCCCACGCTGACCTTCGCGCTGCTTCTCTGCTACTCGCTCGGCCTGATGGGGGTCATCAGCCCCTATGCCACCGGCCCGGCACCCATCTGGTACGGCTCGAACTACGTTCCGCAGCGCGACTTCTGGCGGCTGGGCCTCATCTTCGGGTTCGTCTTCCTCGGGGTCCTGCTGCTCGTGGGCGTGCCGTTCCTCCTCGTGCGCGGAACCTGAGCGCCCCGGCTCTACAATTTCTCCATGCACCCGT
>Ga0315295_10003095_pt1 | contig 14142 bp, 7 predicted proteins | sample YL17G14_0_MG_FD_204453 | JGI IMG/M metagenome (GOLD analysis project Ga0315295, IMG submission 204453) | Sediment microbial communities from Yellowstone Lake, YNP, Wyoming, USA - YL17G14_0 | ecosystem: Environmental > Aquatic > Freshwater > Lake > Sediment | place: USA: Wyoming | collected...
CGGAAGGTTCCATCTGACAGAAGCCGTGGCAGCCGGTGACTCGCAGCCGGACCTTCGGAGTCCACTGTCGGGCGAGGAGTTCGCGTTTGACGATGCGGATGAGGCGGTTGGCGCCGCAGGCCTGGCCGCAGGTGCCCGCCGATATCACAATCGTCGGTATCCCGGAATCGAGACCGCGGGCCAGTCGCTTGGCCAGGGCCTCGAACTCGCCTATGGAACTCAGTTTGCTCATCTATGCTCTCACACGCCTGCACGCACACCGTTTCCCGACCTGCCTCTTGAGGATAGGTCGTTCGGGCGCAGGGGCACCATTGAGTTCCAGCATGTGGCCCTTGCAGCCCCGCCGGGCACAGAAGCGCACCTCACCGCCCCCGCGCACGCTCAAAGACACCATCGCCGCGCCGCACTCGAGGCACTCGGAAGTATCCAGAAGGTCCGCTTGGCAATGCGGGCAAAGGAAACGCGCCACTTGCGCCGGCGGAATCTCACATTCGGTCTGGACAGTATGGCTGCCATAGAGGCAGGACAGCCTGACCCAGCCGTGCTTGTGATCGGAAGACAGAACCAGTTGAACGGAAGGATGTCCGTCCAGTGGATGGCTGGGATCCATCAAGCTCCGCCTGCAACGGGGGCAACTGACGTCGAGCGGGAAGATCCCCAGGTCCGCCTTGGGCGTCGCCTTTCCGTCCAGGCTGTCGCGAATCTCCTGCAGGATCTTCTTCACGTCAGCCGGGCTGACATTGGGGAAGTAGCGACCGTCCGCCACGACGATGGGGCCGAGCGCGCAGGCACCGAGGCAGTTGACCGTCTCCAGCGTGAAGGTCCTGTCCGGCGTGGTCTCACCCGCTCGGATGCCCAACTGGCGCTCAAGCTCTTCGGCCACCTTGGGTCCCCCGCGCACGTGGCAGGCCGTACCCAGGCAGGCGACCATGAAATGCCTTCCCCGCGGCTTCAGTCGAAAGGCCTTGTAGAACGTGGCGACCCCGTACACCTCAACCAGGGGACGACCGCTTGCTTCGGCGACCCCCCGCAAGGCGTCCGCGGGCAGATAGCCATACTTGGCCTGTATCTCTTGGAGGATGGAGATGAGAGCGCCCAACTGCCCTGCCTGCTTCGCCACGATCTCCCTGACGGGTGTCGTGCCTGCTGCTTCCACTCGCTGGTTGAGGCGGGTGCGCTGTTCGGACGAGACGGCCAAGGCGGCATCCATGTCAGCAGTACTCCTCGCATTGCCAGACCCCACCTTCGAGCCTCGTGAAGGTGCAGGTCTGCCGGTTCCCGCAATCCGCGCAGAGCCCTCTGAGTCCATCGGTCTCCTGGTCGCTGAGAGCGGACCCAGGTTGCGTTTCCTCCTGGCAAGAGAAGGTCCGGCGGTCGGCCTCTGGGAGGATGTCGCAGGGATCGAACTCGTCGCACAAGCGGACGGGCAGTTCGGCGTGCCGGGGGAACGTGCACGTGAAAGCCCATCTGCAAGCCGCACATACGCGTGAAGGAACTTCTTGGGATGACACGGGCGCGCTCCTCTACCCGCAGGCTGCGCGCGGGTTGACGCGAGGCCTTGGGGATTCCGCTGCGGGGCTTGCCGCAGTGACCGGGCTGCAAAGGGCGTGCCACCGCCAAGAGTACGGTGCCGGGGACTCTGAGGATGGACTCTCGCGATGACTGCAACTCAAGCTGAGACAAGCGGTCACCTGACCGAGACAGCCTGCCTCTTTCGGACGGTCTCGGTCTCAGTCGGAACTCGCGCTGATCTATGAGAAGGCGGGGAAAACCTACCCGCCGGGGAGGATCTCCCCGGCCAGAGCTGTTCAGGTCAAAGGTATCTTCAGGGCTTTCAGCTTCTCCCGCAGCGTCTTGCGGTCAATCCCCAGTATCTCCGCGGCCCGTGTCTTGTTCCGGCCCACGGAGTCCAGCACATTGCGGATGTGTTCGGCCTCGACTTCGGCCAGCGTCCGGTTCAGCCCTCTGTCTCTAGGGAGGGCGAAGCGCATGATCGAGGGCAGATCGGCGGCCTCGATGAGATCTCCCTCGGCCATGACCACCAGGCGTTGGATCATGTTCTCCAGTTCCCGCACGTTGCCCGGCCAGTAGTACTCCTTGAGCATCCGCAGTACGCGATCGGGGAAGCACGGCGGGGCTTTGCCGAGTTCCCTGGCGAACTTCGCCGCGAAATGGCGCGCCAGCAGCAAAGCGTCATCGCCCCGTTCCCGCAACGGCGGGACAGCTACCGAGATGACATTGAGGCGATAGTACAGGTCCTCGCGGAAGGCCGACCTTTCCACCAGGTTCGGCAAGTCCTTGTTCGTGGCCGCCAGGATTCTCACGTCCACGTGCCGCGGTTTTTGCGAACCCACCATGCAGACTTCCCGGTCCTGGAGCACGCGGAGGAGCTTCACCTGCATGGCGAGGCTCATCTCGCTGATCTCATCGAGGAAGATCGTGCCGCCTTCCGCGGCATGGAAGAAACCGGCATGGGATTCCGTCGCGCCGGTGAACGCGCCCTTGAGGTGCCCGAAGAGTTCGCTCTCCAGCAGCCCCTCCGGGATTCCGCCGCAGTTGACGGGCACGAAGGGCGCCGCGGCCCGCGGGCCGGTGTAGTGGATCGCCCGCGCCACGAGTTCCTTGCCGGTTCCGCTCTCCCCCGTGATCAGCACCGTGGCCGCCGTGCCGGCCGCGCGGCCGATGGCCTGGAAGACCTTGCGCATCGCTTCCGATTCGCCCACCAGGCCACCGAGGGCTGCGGGAGGTTCACTAACGGCTGTCTGCGCCGACTTGCGGAGGCGCAGCTTGGCAAGCGCCCGGCGGACGGCGGAGGAGAGTTCCGCGTCGGTGAACGGCTTGGCCAGGTACTCCTCGGCGCCGGTCTTGACCGCCGCGACGGCCCCCTCGATCGAGGGGTAGCCTGTGATCATCATGACCTCGGTGTCTTTGCAGTTCTCCCGTATGTGCCGGACCAGGTGCAGGCCGCTGACCTTGGGCATCTTGAGGTCCGTGATGACCAGATCCACCGGTGTGCTTTCCAGAACCCTGATGGCGTCCGCCGCGCTCGCGGCGCTGAAGACCTGGTATCCTTCCGCGGTGAGGTTGCGCTGGAGTACTTCCACCGTGTGCGGCACGTCATCCACGACCAGGATGCGCCGGCCGGCTTCGGGCTCCATGCTAACCGCCCCCCTGACCGGTGTCCGGGCGTACCAGCGGCAGATGGACCTCAAACCGCGTGCCTTCGCCCTCCTTGCTCTCCACTCTTATCGAACCGCCATGCGCACTGACGATCCCATGAACCACGGGCAAGCCCAGTCCTGTCCCTTCCCCGACATCTTTCGTGGTGAAAAAGGGGGCGAAGATCTTCCCCATGACCTCCTCGCTTATGCCCACTCCCGTGTCCTCCACGCTGAGCGAGAGGTGAGCGCCGTGCGTCTCCGTCCGCAGCGTCAGGCGTCCCCCTTCGGGCATCGCCTGCAGAGCGTTGACGACCAAGTTCACCAACGCTTGGTTCAGTTGCGCCGGATCGGCGATGAGCTCCGGCAGGCCCGGCTCAAGCTCCAACACGAGCTCAATCCCCTGTTTGGCGCAGCGAGCCCTGAAGAAGTACAGCCCTTCCTCGATGACCTGGTTCAGGTTCACGCGCTTGATCTGGGGCGGCGTCTGCCGCGCGAAGACCAGCAGCTTCTTGATGATCTCCCGCCCCTGCAGCGCGGCGGCCTCTATCTTCCGCATGTCCTCTTTGGCGGCGTGGGGCAGGTTCGGGGTCTTCTGCGCCAGTTGGGCGAAACCCAGGATGTTGCCCAACGGCTCGTTTAACTCGTGGGCCACGCCTGCGGCAAGCTGTCCGAGCGTAGCCAGCCGGTCCGCGTGCCAAAGCTGATCGCGGAACCTCAACCGCTCTTGTTCCGCCTCGTGGCGATCGAGGATCAGAGCCACCTGCTTGGCCACGGCATCGAGAAGGCTTCTCTCTTCCTTCAGAAACGGCCCTTCGCCGATCTCGGGCATCTCCTGTGCATAGTGCACCTCGATGGTCCCGCGGGGAACGCCCCCGACCACGATCTCCGCGGTTTGCCTCTGCCGTCCTTCCTGGAATGCGGGGCTGGTATAGGTCCGGCCATCCAAGATGACCCGTGCCGAGGCGACCTCCGGGTACTGCCAGGCGCGCGGGACATGCTCCAGGACGCCTTGCAGGATCTCGTCACGCGAAAGGCCCGGCCGTGTCACGCTCTGCGAGATCGCGCAAAGGCAGGTCAGTTCCTTGACCCGTTCGCGCAGGACCCACTCCACGGACAGTGATCGCGGATCATCAGTCATTGCTCGCTCCGCCGGTTTCGGGAACCGGGTCTCATCCTACAGGGATGAAGCGAGAGGTCCAGGCAAGCGCGGGAGACCGCCAGCTTGTGCCCTTTGGCGGTTCATCCCCCCGCGCGCGGCGGGCCGCGCCTCATCTCGGCGACTTTGGCTTTCCATTCGGCTTGGCGTTCCCGAACGTCTCGGGGGAGTTTGGAGCCGTAGGTCAGTTCATCCAGAAAAGCGATCACGGCGGTCATCTTCCCCTCGATCAGGTTCACCGCCGCGGGCCGGGTCGGATGGTCCGGAAACTGGCGCAGCGAGTAGTGGAACTCATGGATGAGCCGGTCCACGACCAGCAGCTTCTCCTTGGGGCTTCGCGCTCGGGGGTACTCGCGCAGGTACGTCTCGAAGGCGGGCACGGCGCCGCCCGAATGGAGCTGTGCGCGCTTGAAGCTCTTCGCGTACTCGCCCCAGGTCGTCCGCCAGGAGCAGTCGGGACAGCGGATGGGTTGGTCCCTGACGTCCCTTTTGTGGTGTTGGCGTGGGAGCATGGTCGTCCGGCCGAGGCGGGCGCAACGAGGGCACTTGACGGCGCCCTCCCGGGCGGCCTTGACGGTCAGGATGTCGTCGCAGCGCATATAGAGGCTGATCCCGACGTCGTCGAGGAGTTCCTCGTCCAGCAGTCCGCGCGCGTCGGACTCGTAGAGCCGCCGGATCTTCTCACGCGGCACGCGCGCCGCCCAAGTGGCGTCGGCGCGTCCGCTCGATCTTGGCTTCATCTGCACCACCGTCCTTGGTCGTCTCCTGGACGCCGCCCAGATTGTAGACCGGGAGGCCGTGTCGCTGCAAGTCGTTGACAGCAGGCGGCTTCTGCTGCCGAAGGAAAAGCGGATGAGTTTGGCGAAACACTACACCGAAGACGGTGTACGACATATAGTGAAAATGGATTGAGATGTAGTGAGTCGCCCGCTGCCGGGAGACGGGACATGGAACGCGACCGCAAGAGCCGTTGCCGGCTTGGCGTGGCCTTGGGTTTGGCGGCTCTGGCGGGCGCCATCGCGTGCCATGCGGGCGAGTACGCCCCGCCGAAGGAGGCCGAGGCGCGCGAGGCCGTCAAGAAGATGGTGATCGCCGCGACGCAGTCCGGGGAGAAGCTGCGGGCGTGGCTGGACCTCGCGGGTCCGGTTCAGTGGCTGGAACTGGCGAAGTCCGACGAGCGGCAAGTGGGCGTTCGCGTGCAGGGCAACGTCCTGACGCTGGCGTGGGAGAAGCTGACGCCGGAGCAGTTCGCGGCGGTGGGCGCCGCGTGTGTGGCGGGCAAGGGCGCGAATGCCTTGACCCTGAGCGACTACTACCTGGCCACGGGGCAGGCCCGCAAGGCGGACGAGGTGCTGAAGAGGGCCGCGGAGTTCGCGCCGGAACTGGCCGCCGACATGACGGCGCGCTGGGAGTTCCTGAAGCGCAGCCGGGCCGAAGCGACGGCGAGCGGGAACGGCGCGCAGCCCGCGGCCGCTCCGGCGCCCGCAACGGGCAAGCTGGACCGCGCGGCGATCCTGAAGGAGCTGACGGACTTCACGCTCGCCGGGATGAGCCGGCGCCTGGGGCCGGACTACTCCTTCTACCACAAGCAGGAGGAGAAACTCCCCGAGGTCTACCTGGCGCCGACGAAGGAAGGCGGCAAGGGCCGCCGCTACCAATTGGGCGGATCCTGGACCAAGGAGGCCGGGGACTTCAGCAGCACGCAGGGGCAGATCCTGTACGTCCCCGACAGCGGGTTGGGCGTGGACCGCGTGACGATCATCTAGATGTCCAACAACTGATTCACGGAGAAGCCGGAGCCGCCGTGGTGGGGCGGCTTCCGGCCCGAACCGGCCGTCAAGCATTGGCAGCAGGCGGCGGGCGGGAACCCGGGCGCGCCGGTCTTCATGGCGCGCGGCATGGGCAGTTGGGCGAACTGCGGCGTCATCGTCTTCTCGTCGGGCCTGGTGGGCACGGGCGGGACGTGCACCGGCCGGGGCAGCGACCCGACGTTCCAGTTCCCCCGGACTAAGGTCCCGACAGCGATCTCGGTGACCAGCAAGAACGAGTTCGCGCTCGTGACCGTGTGCGACGTCGAGCAGATGAAGGGACAGGTGGCGGTGCTGGCCCTGGAGAGCAGCGGGAAGAGCAGCCACTTCGCGCACGAGTGGCGCGAGGACCATCCGTGTCTGCCGAACGTCGCGGTCTTCACGCGCATCAAGCTGCTGGGCTACGTGGACCTGCCGGGGATCGCGGTCCCGACGGGCGTCTGCGCCGTCGGCAATCACCTCGGCGGCCGGGTGAACAGTCTCAGCGGGCACGCGGGGATGCTCAGCGAGTTCGATCTGAGCCAGCAGTCGTACCGGGACATGTTCCTGAAGGGCAGCAACGCGCACTATTCGAGCAGCGCCGGCTTCGCGGTGGTGATCGCGCGGCACGAGGACAAGGCGGCGTTCCTGGACCTGCAACCGCTCTTCGAGCGCGTGCGCGAGATGTACTTCACCACGGAGGAGAAGTACAAGCAGACCCGCGACGCGGGGCTCGACCCCAAACAGTGGCCCTACAGCTTCGAGACGGACCCGACGTGGAAGCCGCCCGTCGTCGCCGTGCTGGACGTGCCCCAGCCCACGGTCGTGATCGCCAGCATGGACGGCGGGAAGAAGGCGCGGGCGTTGATCGCGTCGCTCGACGGGAAGGTGGGCCTCTACCAGGTCGGCGGCCTCGCGACGGAAGATCCCGCCGCGCCGCAGGAGATCGCTTGCGTCGGCACGGTCCAGGTGGGCCGCAACCCGGTCTGCCTGGCCTATCAGAAGTACTCGCACGACACGGTCCTTGCCGTCTCGCGGGGGGACCGCGAGATCGCGTGGATCAAGTACGGCGAGAAGGACGCGCAGGTGACCCGGCGGCTGCGGGACGCGCGGTTGCTGGATCCCGTGCATGCCGAGGTCGCGGACACGCACGGCATCGAGACGGCGCTGCTGACGGTGGCCGACTTCAAGGGCCGCAAGATCCTCAACTACCGCTACGGGCAGCTCGTCTTCGCGACGCAGGGCGGCGCGAAGTTCGGGATGGGGGCGGAAGGGAAGGATGAGTTTGAGTGCGGGGGCATCCTGGAGTTCCCCGGCTCGCCCTTCTGCATCAGCGCCACCAACGTCAACTGAGACCGCGCGAGGAAGCTCGGAGCGGAGACCGGCAATGAAGAGAGCGGGGCTTTTCCTTCTTCTTCCCGTCTTCCTGGCCGCGTGCGGCTCGGCGGCCTGGGCCGAAGGCACCGACAACCACGTCCTCCACGCCGTCCCCGTGCCGGGGAAAGTGACCGTGGACGGCGGCCTGGAGGATTGGGACACGTCCGGGCGGATCCTGTTGTGCTCCGACGTGCCCGGCCTGGTGAACCGGTTCAGCGCGTGGGTCTCCATGATGTACGATGCGGAGGCGCTGTACGTCGGCGTGGACTGGAGCGATCCGACGCCGATGGTGAACAACTACGACCCGGACTTCGACATTGACCGCCGGAAGTGCTTCCACTCGGACTCGCTCCAACTGCATTTCCGCACCGACCAGGCCCGCAAGGTCATCGGCTGGTACTACACCAAAGGCCAGCGGCCGGGCGTGATCGCGCTCAACGGCTGGATGCCGTGGAACGACAACCCGATCGTGTACCTGGACGGAATCAAGGAACTGGGCATCACGGAAGCCTTCCAGAAGAAGCCCGACGGCCAGGGCTACACGCAGGAACTGCGCATACCGTGGAAGGCGATCGTCAAGAGCGGCCGGGCGTATCAGGCCGGCGAGAGCTTCGACTGCATGTTGGACGTCGTGTGGGGCCCGGACAGCGGCAAGGGCTGGCCCATCAACCACATGATGGACCTGGTGGCGCCCGGCGCGGTGCATACGGGCTGGTTCTGGGAAGTGAACGAGATCTACGGCAAGGTCGCGCTGGAGGCGGCGGGCAAGCTGCAACTGCCGCAGCCCGAGTTCGTCAGCCGGACCGCGCCGTCCCGGCCGCGCATCGCCGGCACGCTGCCGTTGCGGGTCGAGCTGCCCAAGGGCGGCGCGTCCTTCTTCGCCCTGGCGATCAACGACGAGGAAGGCCGGCGCGTGCGGGCGCTGCCCGGCGACTGCCGTCCCGAGGACTACAAGACCGGAGACGATCCGCGCAAGGTCGAGGTGCTTTGGGACTGCCTCGACGACCGCGGCAAGCTGGTCGCGCCGGGGAAGTACCGCGTGGCCGGTCTGGCGCGAGGCGAGATCACGCCCTTCTATGAGATGTGCTTCTACAACCCCGGCACGCCGCCGTGGGGCACGACCAGCGGACGCGGCGCGTGGGGCGCGGACCACAGCGCGCCCACCGCGGTCGCCGCCGCGGGCGACTGGGTCGTGCTGGGCTGGGCCGGGGCCGAGGGTGGGAGCGGAGTCATCGGCATCGGCCCCGACGGACTCAAGAAGTGGGGCGAACACCAGGGCGCGTTGGCGTTGGCCTGCGACGAACGCTACGCGTACTTCATGCTCAACGATTTCTGGGCCGGCAAGCGCGGCTTGGCGCGGCTGGGCAAGAGCGACGGTTCCTATCAGCCCTTCCTGGTGGACGGCAAGCCGCAACTCCCGGTCGCGCCGGAGACCGTCTTCGGCGGCAAGGTCCCCGGCGAGATACGGGGCCTGGCCGCGCATGGCGGGCAGTTGGTCCTGGCGATGAGCGGGGGGAAGCTGGCCGTGCTGGACGCCGCTTCGGCGAAGCTGCTCAAACTGCTGGACGGGAGAAGCCCCGGGGGCCTCGCCTTCAACCGCGACGGCAAGCTCTACGCGCTGCTGGCCGGGAAACTGCACACGGTGGACCTGGAGACCGGCGCCGCCACGCCGCTGTCCACGCCGGACGTGGCGGACGCTCGCGCCATTGCGGTGGACCAGGACGGCAACATCGCCGTCGCCGACATGGGACCGGACTGCCAGGTGAAGGTCTACACGCCCGCGGGGCAGCTTGCGTACACGGCGGGCAAGAAGGGCGGCCGTCCGATCCGCGGCGCGTTCGACCCCGAGGCGATGAGCCACGTTGGCGCCATCGCCGTGGACGCGCAGGGGCGGATCTGGGCCGTCGAGAACTGGGAGCATCCGCGCCGCGTCTCCGTCTGGGGCAAGGACGGGAAGCTGGTCCGCGACTACATCGGCAACACGGCCTACGCCGCGTGCGGGACGTTCCTCCACGACCAGGACCCCGAGCTGGCGTACGCCGGGCCGGTGGAGATGAAGCTCGACCGGGCGACGCGGCGCTGGAACGTCACGCAGATTCTGTGGGTGCCGGACCGCCGCAAGGGGGAGGGCTTCGAGGTCACGGGCGGGCTGCCCCAGCCGCAACGGTTCACGAGCCGCGCGAGCGGGAAGCCGCGCGAGTATCTCTTCAACCACCCCTGGGGCGGCTCAACGGGCTACACGGTCTACATGCTCCGCGGCGAACGCTGGCAGCCGGTTTCCGCCATCTGCCTGCTCGGGCATGTCACGGGCGGCCTGGACGGCGGCGGAAAGGTCGAGAAGGAACCATCGGGCGAGTTCGCCGGCCTGAACGCCTACGACGGCTGCTTCTGGAACGATGCAAACAAGGACGGCCTCGCCCAGCGCGGCGAGTGCGTCATCGTGCCGGCCAAGCGGCCCGCGAAGAAGGGCCAGGGCGGCGAGGGTCCCCTATCGCTGGAGAACGGCTGGGGCGGGCGCATGGGCCGCGACCTCGCGATCTACTCGAACGGCATCGTGCGCTACAAGCCGCTCTCCTACACCGACGACGGCGCGCCGGTCTACGGGCCGGAAGGGATGGAGAAGCTGGGCGTCTCCGACCACGGCGATCTGGTCCCGCTCGAAGACGACAACGTGCTCCTGGTGCTGAGCGGCACGGGGTACGGCGAGACCAGCTACGTGCGGGGGTTGGAGCTCGGCACGTGGAAGGAACTGTGGCGCTACACGTCCTATCACCACGGCGTCCACGGCTCGCACCACGCGACGATGCCCGAACCGGGGAAGATCATCGGGGCGAACAAGATTTGCGGCGCGGCGCGCATCAACGACGAAGTGGGTTCGGTCTTCGCCATCCGCGGCAATCTGGGCGAGGACTTCCTGATGACGGCGGACGGCTTCTACGTCGGCGCGCTCTTCCGCGATTCCCGCCTGCCCGGCCCGGCGCTCCCGGAACGCGAGGAAGACCTGGCGGGGAAGCCGGTGGGCGACCTGACGGAAGGCGGCGAGCCGTTCAACGGCTGGTTCGGCAAACAGGCCGACGGCAAGGTGCGCATGTTGACCGGCATTCCCGGCCAAGCCGGCCTGATCGTCGAAGTCCGGGGGCTTGAGAGCATCAAACGCTTCAAAGGCCCGAAGGTCGAAGTGGACCAGGCGGCGCTGGTGAAGGCGGAACTGGCCAACGCCGCGCGGGCGGCGGAGCAGGCTGCGCGCAAGCAGTACGTGGTGAAGAAGCTCTCCAAGCCGCCCACGGTGGACGGCGGCGCCGACGACTGGCGGAACGTGCCGGCGTTCGAGATCGGCCGGGAAGGATCCCCCGAGAAGGCGCAATCCCGGCTGGCCTACGACGAGCAGTCGCTATACGTCTTCTTCGAGGTGAACGACGCTTCGCCGTGGCGCAACGAGGGCAAGGACGCGGCGCGCCTCTTCAAGACCGGCGATGCCGTGGACCTGCAACTCAGCACCGCGCCCGGAGAACAGAAGGCGAGCTCGCCCGGGCCGTCTCACGTGAGGCTCGTCTTCGCGCCGCTGGAGGGCCAGCCCGTCTGCGTGCTGATGAAGCCGGTGGACAAAGACGCACCCGCGGAGAAGGCGTACAAGTATCACTCGCCCGTCGGCGACAAGCACTTCGACCGCGTGGAGCGGCTCGCCGAGGCGCGGGTGGCCGTGAAGGTCGAGGGCCAACGGTATCGGGTCGAGGCCGCCGTCCCCCTGCAAGCCATCGGGCTGAGGCCCGCCGCCGGATTGGTCATCCGCGGCGATGCCGGGTTCATCTCGTCGGACGCTCAGGGGACGATCAACGTGGCGCGCACGTACTGGTCCAACAAGGCGACCAACCTGAACAACGACCTGCCTTCCGAGGCGTGGCTGTATCCCGCGACGTGGGGGGAGTTCAAGTTCGAGTAGGGCGCCAACGTTGGGCTCAGGGATTCTTCGCGTCGAGTTCGCCGTTGAGGCGGTACGTCTTCCCCTCCTCAGTCTTCAGTTCGATGGCCTTCGCGCCGTACCGGACCTTGGCGATGTTGCCGCGCAGGGACTTGAGGACGGCCTCGGCGAGCTTCCCGTCCTTCCACGCGAGGTCCACCTCGAAGGCCCCCTTCGCGCGCAGGCCCTTCACGCTCCCGACGGGCCACGCTGAAGGAAGCGCCGGAAGCAGCACGATCTCCCCCTCGCGGCACTGGAGCAGCATCTGGATGACACCCGAGCAGCCGCCGAAGTTGCCGTCTATCTGGAACGGCGGGTGGGCGTCGAACATGTTGGGGAAGGTCCGCTCGGGGTGCAGGAGGGTCGCGAGCATCTTGTAGCTGTGGTCGCCGTCCTCGAGCCGCGCCCAGAAGTTGACCTTCCACGCCAGGCTCCAACCCGTCCCGCCGTCGCCGCGCAGTTCGAGCGTCTTCCGCGCCGCGTCGAAGAGCTTGGGCGTCCCGCGCCGCGTGATCTGCTCGCTGGGGAACAGGCCGTAGAGGTGCGAGACGTGGCGGTGCTGGCGCTCGGGCGCCTTCAGGTCCCAGTCCTCGAGCCACTCCTGGAGCTGGCCCGCCGCGCCGACCTGCATGGGGGCGAGGCGTTCGCGGGTCTTCGCGACCTGCTCGCGGAACGCCGCGTCCATCCCGAGAATCTCGGCGGCGGCCATGCACTGCGTGAAGAGGTCGCGGACGATCTGCATGTCCATCGTCGGCCCGGCGCAGATGCTCGTGCCGAACGGGTGGCCGTTCTCGGGCGAAACCGAGGGGCAGGTCACGAGCCACTTGTTCTTCGGCTCCTCGACGAGGGCGTCGAGGAAGAACTCCGCCGCGCCCTTCATGACGGGGTAGGCCGTGGCGAGGAACTCCTTGTCCCCGGTGTACGCGAAGTGCTCCCAGAGGTGGGCGCAGAGCCAGGCCCCGCCGGAGGGCCACATGCCCCAGTGCGGGCCGTCAATCGGCCCCGTCGCCCGCCAGAGGTCCGTGTTGTGGTGGCAGACCCAGCCCTTCGCGCCGTAGTGGCGCTTCGCGGTGCGGCCGCCCGGCTCCACCAGCTCGCCGACCATCTTCAGGAGCGGCTCGTGGCACTCGGAGAGGTTCCCGGCCTCGACCGGCCAGTAGTTCATCTCCGTGTTGATGTTGATCGTGTACTTGCTGCTCCAGGGCGGGTTCATGAGGTCGTTCCAGAGCCCCTGGAGGGTCGCCGGCTGGCCGCCGGGGCGGGAGCACGAGATCATCAGATAGCGGGCGAACTGGAAGTACATCTCGGCGAGCTGGGGGTCCTTGCCGTCGGCGAAGGTCTTGATGCGTTCGTTCGTCGGGCGCTTCGCGGCCTCGGTGATCCCGATGTCGAGAGCGGTCCGCTTGAAGAGCTTCTGGTAATCCGCGACGTGGTCCTTCTTCAGTTGCTCATAGGCCTTCGCGCCGATGTCGGCGAGGTACTTCTGCGCGCGCGCCGCGGGGTCGCCGGAGACGTCCTTGGCGTTGACGTAGCTGGTGGCGGCGACGACGAGGAGCGTAGCGGAATCGGCGCCGGTGACCTTGATCGTGGACCCCTCGGCCTCGGCCTTGCCGCCCTCGGTCCGGACCTTCACGCGCGCCTCGTAGGTGAGCGCGCCCTTGACCCCCTGGCAGTCGCCGTTCGTCCCGCGCATCACGAGCAGATCGGGCGCGAGGGCCTCGACGGCGTGCTTCTGCGGGCTGGCCAGGGAGGCGGTGAAGGCGACGCGGCCGGGCTGGTCGGCGGTGAGGCGGACGACGATCGCCTGGTCGGGGGCGCTGGCGAAGACCTCGCGCGTCCAGGTGACGCCGCCGGCCTTGTACTGGATGCGGGCGGTCGCCGTCTCGAGGTCGAGGTCGCGGCGGTAGTCGGACGCGGGCCCCTCGACGGGGAAGGCGAGGACGAGGTCGCCGACCGGCTGGTAGGACATCTGCCCGAGAGGGCGGGAGAGGAACTTCTGGCCGACGAGGTTGTGGGCCTCCTTGTACTTGCCATCGAAGACAAGCTGGCGGATGCGCGGCAGGGCGGGGAGGGCGTCGTCGTGGGTGGGGTCGTACGGCCCGCCGGCCCAGAGGGTGCCCTCGTTGAGTTGGAGCCGTTCGCGCCCCACGCCGCCGAAGACCATCGCGCCGAGGCGGCCGTTGCCGATCGGGTTGGCCTCGGTCCACACTTTGGCCGGCTGGCGATACCAGAGGGTGAGGCGGCCCTCGGGGGGCGGCGCCTCGCCCGTGAGCTCGACCGTATCCGCGGCGGCACCTGCGGGGGCGCTGGTGCCGGCGGCCGCGTTGAGCGCCACCGCGCCCGCGGCGGGCTTGATCGTCTTCCCCGGCTTGGCGTCGAGGACCCACTCGCCGAGCACGCCGTCCGGCGCGGGGCCGCCCTCGGCGCGCTTCGCGATCTCCTCGGCAGTCAGCGCGCGCCGGTAGACCGCGGCGCGCTTGATCCGGCCCAGGAAGCGGTTCCCACCGTCGGGGTCGGCGCCGATGCGCAGGGGGACGGCGGTCTTCGCCAGCGGCGGGAACTTGCCGTCGCCCTTGCTCGCAACCTCCTTGCCGCCGACATAGAGCTTCTGGACCTTCCTCGAGGCGCTGTAGACGCCCGCGACGTGGGTCCACGCGTCGCCCGGCAGCTTGGCGTTGAAGCCGACCGCACCGTTAAGGGTGA
>Ga0315295_10003097_pt1 | contig 14137 bp, 13 predicted proteins | sample YL17G14_0_MG_FD_204453 | JGI IMG/M metagenome (GOLD analysis project Ga0315295, IMG submission 204453) | Sediment microbial communities from Yellowstone Lake, YNP, Wyoming, USA - YL17G14_0 | ecosystem: Environmental > Aquatic > Freshwater > Lake > Sediment | place: USA: Wyoming | collected...
CATTGAGCTCCAGGTCATCAATCGGCTTATCATTGGCTACATATACACTGGTTTGAGCCGCCAAGTGGAAAACTATATCAACCTCCTTAAGTGCTTCCTGCCAGGTTTGAGGATCACGCACATCCCCTATGACATTGCTTATTTGGGCAACACTTCCGGTTTCCATCGAAACGATTTTTTTTGGCTCGAGGCAAAGGACCTGACATTTAATACCCTTTAATAAATCAACAATGTTAGAACCCAGGTAGCCTGCACCACCGGTTATTAAAATCCTTTTACCCTGGAATTTACCTAATATGTCGTGATTTGTCATATCTACCTGCAATTTGCTTTATTTGATGGGGGGGCTTTTAAGCCAGTCATATCCTATTTCCGGATCGTCATAAGGTATGCGCCCCTCATCTCCCGGGTCATAGATGCGCGAAGTTATATAGAACAGGCTGGCCGGACCGCTTAAGCATTTACAGCCATGCGCCACCCCCGGAGGTATGCGCAGTAACGTTGCCGGCCGGTTATCGCCCAATATCAGCTCCAGGGTCTCACGGTAGGTCGGCGAATCTTTCCTGACGTCATGCAGTGCCACTTTTAAGACCCCGTTGGCCACATACCACCAATCGATCTGCTTATTATGGACATGCCAGGCCTTGATGACCCCCGGATGCATGAATGACATGCTCCATTGTCCGAACCCTTCCTTGAACAATTCATCGGTTGAACGAATGATCTCCCTAAAATACCCTCTTTCATCGGTGTGGGTGACAAGTTCCTTGACAATGACCCCTTTGATCATTTTTTTGCTCCTTTATAAAAAGATCTTATTGCCTGAACGACCAGATCGATCTCCTTTTCGGTTAATTCAGGATACATCGGCAGCGAAAGGATCCGGGTAACTGCTTCTTCGGTGACTTTTAATGCTCCACCATCGGCAAGCCGGTCTTGATAAGCAGGTTGTTTATGTATCGGAACCGGATAATGGATCGAGACACCGATCTGATCTAATTTAAGACGCGCAAGCAATTTATCTCGGGACTTGGTTTGAATTACATAAAGATGATAAACATGAGAAGCACCGGACCGTGAGACAGGAAGTTCAAGCGGCAGATCGGACAATTGTTCAGAGTAATATTCTGCCAGCGCCACCCGGCGCTGATTATCTTCATCCAAATATTTAAGCTTGACCCGTAGGATCGCCGCCTGCAATTCATCCAATCTGGAGTTCCAGCCGCGAGAGCTGCTGATATATCTTTCTGCCCATCCGTACTCGCGCAATAATCTGGCGTTCCCGGCCAGTCGCGGGTCATTGGTGACGATCATGCCGCCATCCCCTATCGCACCCAGATTTTTTGTCGGATAAAAGCTGAAGCAGCCCAGATCACCGATCGAACCCACTCGCTTATCCCGGTACCTGACTCCATGCGCCTGAGCGCAATCTTCGATCACCAGTAATTTGTGTTCTTTTGCGAACTTGATTATCGGGTCAAGATCCGCCACTCCGCCATAAATATGCACCGGGATCACCGCTTTTGTCTTGGGGGTCAGGGCTGATTCCAGTGTAGCGGGATCGAGGGTCAGATAGCCAGGCTCAATGTCAACCAGGACCGGTTTGGCCCCGGACAGCTCTATGGCAGAAACTGTGGCAACAGCAGTATGGGATACGGTGATGACTTCATCTCCAGCTCCGATACCGGCTGCAACCAAAGCGATATGCAGCGCCTCGGTCCCGCTGCCAACGCCGATCGCGTAAGCCGATCCGGTATAAGCGGCGAATTCATCTTCGAAAGCTTTTACTTCTTCCCCGAGGATATAGCGGCCTCTTTCCAAAACCTTAGAAATCGCCGCATCAATCTCAATCTTCCTGGATCGATATTGCTCTAAGGGATTAGAGAGCAAGATCATTGTAATACCTTTACCTCAGGAACATATACGATCCATTTGCCGCCTGACCTAACAAAGTTCTGTTCCTTGGCCATGATCTCTTTAGCGTGATTGTAAGCGAACAGCAAGGCATAATCGGGATAATTATTCTTAAATTTTTCATACGGGCTAACCGGTATATGCACGCCGGGGCTGAACTTTCCCTGCTTGATCGGTGTGGTATCACAGATGTACTCTAATAGATCGGGAGTAATCCCACAGTAATTGATTATAGTCGTACTTTTCGAGGTCGCGGCATACCCAACTACCCGCTTATTTTGCTTTTTTAAGTCAGCAAGAATGGCAAGCAGCTTTCGCCTGGAATCCTCACATGCCTCTTTGAATATTTCGTAAGTTTTTTGCTTGTCCAGGCCGATCTTTTTCTCTTTTTCTAGCTGCTTGAGCACATTTTTTGAGATCGGCCTCCCACCTTTATGGGCAATGACATAACGCATGGAGCCGCCATGCGTTTCTTGCGGCTCAACATCAACCACTTCCATGCCGTGCTGATTGAACAGATAATTTATGGAGCTTACCGAAAAAAGAAAAACGTGCTCATCATATATTTGATCATAGGATGTCTTTTCTATGACATCTCCCAGATACGGGTCTTCGAACATAACAATCCCTGTCGGCTTGAGCAATATGCGGATGCCTTCTGCCACGGAGTGCAGATAAGGAATATGGCACATTACATTTGCCCCTAAAAATGCGTCGGCCTGGCCATGTTCTTTCATGATCGAGCGGGCTAATTCTTCATCGAAAAATTTTGTAACAGTATTTATTCCCTTTTCAATGGCAACCTGGGCAACATTGGCAGAAGGCTCAATGCCCAAATGCCTGATCCCTTTAGCGGCAAAGTTTTGAAGCATGATCCCATCATTGCTGCCGATCTCCGCCACAAAAGGATCTTTCGAGGAAATATAATCCTTCATCACATGTTCGGCAAATTCCGCAAAATGGACCGCCATCAGCCGTGAGGTCCCTGAGAAGAACGCATAGTTCTCATTGAACATCTTCTCCCGCTCCGGCTGATCGACCAGTTGTGCCATGCCGCATTTAGGGCAATACCCGACTTTTAGCTCAAAAAAGTATTCGTCCTTGAATTGATCCGGGGACAAGAATCCATTGGCGATCGGCATTTTTCCGAACGAGATAAAAGGCTCATAGGAAGCTCCACAGATAAGACATTTTGACATATTATTCGCTCCTGTTCTTTAAAGGCTGACGTTCGACTTTCCATGGCAATCGTGGGCGGACCGGGCAGGTCGGCCAAGTTCCACAAAAGTTACCCCTTACACCTCCTGGATCAAAAGTATCTTTTACATCAAAATTCAGCACATCTTTTGCAAGAGCATGGCAAGTATAAGGATTATTACTTACTCCTACAGTTACAAAGACCTGCCCTTCATTTAAGAAATCCCCGGGGATTTGACAGGTTGACCAATAGAGGCCAGCCGTTCGGCTTTCTCCGGACCAAGGCGAATCTTTATTATCCGGCGAATATAAGATCATGTGCCCGCTTATATCCTTTAAGATGATCTCTGCATCCAGCATATGATTATCCTGTAACACCCAATAACCTATTTCGATCGCGACCGGGTCACAGACGTCAAAACTGGTCGCGATGTTGCCATCCTTATCTTTCAACCTTACCGCATGCAGGCGGACCACGTTATCGCCCGGGGCTTTGTCAATATCATCCCAGACCTTTTCCCCTATGACTCCCGGCCCAAGTTGCAAATAATCATTCACGACCTCGGCGGTATCCCCTTGCTTGACGATCTTTCCTTCATCCAGCAAAATTGACCTGCGGCACAACCTCTGGATCGCCTCCATATTGTGGCTTACAAAGATCACCGTCCTGCCTTCCTGGGCCACATTTTCCATCTTACCGATGCATTTCTTCTGGAATTGGACATCCCCAACTGCCAGGACCTCATCCACGATCAGGATGTCCGGTTCCAGGTGGGCCGCAACTGCAAAAGCCAGCCGGACATGCATTCCTGAAGAATACCTCTTGACCGGTGTATCCAAGAACCTTGCCACTTCAGCAAAATCGACGATCTCATCGAATTTCCTGTCTAATTCCTTTTTGCTCATCCCCAAGATCGCCCCGTTAAGATAAATATTCTCTCTTCCGGTCAATTCAGGATGAAATCCCGTCCCCACTTCTAAAAGGCTAGATACTTTTCCCTTTATCGACACCCTACCGGTCGTTGGTTCCGTTATCCTGCTGAGGATCTTTAACAGCGTTGACTTGCCCGCCCCGTTCCGCCCGATGATCCCCAAACGATCCCCCTCGCTGATCGTAAAATCGATGTCTTTTAGCGCCCAGAAATCTTCCGTTGAGGGGCTGCGCCTGACCAGATCAGAAAAATGCTTGCGCCTTGCCACAACTTGTAATAATGTGCTTCCCTGCTGAGCGATATTGAGCGCGCCTTCCGTAAGCACATCCCTGAGAGCAAGATATTTCTCTTTTTGCTGGTGCTGGATCAGGTATTTTTTACTTAAGTTTTCAACTTTAATAACTGTCATTAATATTACCCATTCATTTAAATAATATCAGCAAATGTCTGCTCCAATTTTCTGAAATAAGACAGGCCCACGATAAATACGACCACTGTAAATAAGCAGGATAGGATAAAGCCCGGCAAATATATCTGCGAGTCTCCGCCAAGAATGGCCCAACGAAAACCGTCGATCACTCCTACCATCGGATTAAGCGAATACAAGAGCCTCCAGTTCGCAGGTATGATATTACTACTGAATCCAACCGGAGAGATATAAAGACCGAATTGCGCAACAAAGGGAATAATGAACCGGAAATCCCGGTATTTAACGTTCAATGCCGCAAACCATAATCCCATACCGAGAGAGGCGATAAACGCCAATAAAAGAAAAAATGGCAGAGTAAAAATATAGATGCTGGGAACACATTTATACCAGATCATGAGCACGGCCAGGATCAAAAAAGATATCAGGAAATCCACAAAGCTTACGATCACTCCGCTGGCCGGCATGATCAATCGCGGAAAATATATTTTTGTCAGCATTCCGGCATTGGCCAGCAGAGAATTGCTGCTCTCTGTAAAAGCGCTGGAAAAGAACTGCCAGGGCAGCATGGCCACATAGACCAAAATCGGATACGGAACGCCGTTCGAAGGGAGTTTTGCGATGGAGCCGAAAACCACGGTAAATACTAACATCGTCAATAGCGGTCGTATCAAAGCCCATAATATGCCGATAACGGTCTGTTTATAACGCACCGTAATGTCTCGCCAGGCCAAGAAATAGAACAATTCACGATAATGCCAAATATCACGCCAGAAATTCTTTACTCCCTGTCCCGGCTCGATGACCAGATCGAATTCGTCAGATGTATTGATTTTTGCGATGATCCTTTTAAGTCTTTTTAAAACCATTAAAGTTTGTCCATCACCTTGCGATAGACTTTTTTCACTTTGGTCGGCAGGCTTGGGCTTAAAAGCTGGAGGATATGAACACCTAAGATTCGGTACTGGCCGCCTATCTTGGCGGCTCTTAATATTCCTTTTCGAATTAACCTGCGAAAAGTAGAATCGGAAATCTTTAATATGGAGATGGTTTCCTGTGGCGTATAAACCTCTTTTTCGTCAACGATCATATTGTTACCAGTATAGCATCTACGCAGAATTTGTCAAGAGGAATTATTAATAGTCAATATTAGTCAAATCTATCCACAGGGGGGATGTTATATTTACCTTACATTAACTAGTGATTTTGGTTTTTTCCCAATATTCCTGGAAAAATGCTATCGCTGTACCACAAAATAATCCCAATATCGCTCCAATAATAGTATTGTATTTTCGTCTTGGCCTTATCGGAACAATGGGTTTCTCGGCAGCGTCGATCAGCGAAAACGGAGGGATCTCTTTTGACGCTTCTAGTTTGGTTGATTCCATCTCTTTTCTAAGCATGGTATAGACCGAATTATATATCTCATAATCTCTTTGCAGGCCGCCCTGGCCGCTAATCGAAAAGCCGGTAGCGGTTCGGGGCACTAATTTCATCTTTTCCTCCACCACATTTAGATCCGCCTTGACCCGAGGCAGTTCAGCTTGGATATATTTTAATTTTTTCTGTGCTTCAGTATAATTTAATTCATTCCAATAATATGACAAAGCTGCAATAAAACCATTCGCAACATCTGCCGCCAACTGAGGATCATCCGATTCGGCTTTTATTTCGATTATATTTCCATTTAATTTGGGAGATTTCAACATGCCGCTGACTGCTGAAGCCAAATCACTTCGTCTTATTTTGGGATCATCCCAACCTTTTATTCTTTTTATCAGTTTAAGGTCATCTAATACTTTTGCCGCCACCGCCTTACTTCTTAATAATTCGATCAGATCGCCGAGATTGCTCCCTCCCCCGCCAAGATTGATACCCAACATTCCTGCAATTCCCGAATATTGGGACATAGAATTATTTCCGCCGGACCTTAACAAGATCGTAGCTTTAGTTTCATAAATTGACTTTTGTCTGTAGTTATATATGAATGCGCCAAGCGTGATGACCAGCGCAACCAATAGCCAGGTTTTCCATCTGCGTAGCCAAATGTCTAAACATTCCTTAAGATCGATCGATTCATCATTAATTAATTCGCTCATCATCTGCCTCCTACTTTACAAAAGTGTTATATAAAGCCAAGCCGGTAAAGATCATTGACGCAAAAGTGCCAAAATCGGAAAAATAGAAGAAATTGCCTGGAATATAAATTACGTCTCCGCCATATATTTCAGAATCATTGATCGAGTTGCCATTATAAATGACATCCGAAGCATTGATCGTGTATTTTTGGGCTTTACCGTTTTCCTGACGCGTCAAGGTGACCGTGCTAAGCAGCGCCCTGCCGGTTGGGCCCCCGGCATAACTAATATAATCTGAAAGCCGCTTGCCTGGAATATATTCAAAGCGTCCGCTCCTCGCCACTTCCCCATAAACATAGATGAAAGTCTCTTTTCCTTCAAATAACAATTTATCTTTTGATCCATTAACTGGACTTTCGCTTATCCGCTCATTCCGCGCATCTGGTACTTCGATCACATCCCCCGCCTGCACTCGAAGGTCTTTTTCAATATCCCTGCTGCGATAGGCATCGAACAAATCGGCCCTTAAAAGCTTTGTATTACCTTCCGAGTCTTTGCGCTTAATATATATGTATCGATTGGAGGCTCCGCTGGCAACTCCACCAGCCTGCGCAATTACCTCGGAAAGCCTGGAATTATCATAAACTGCCAGTGGTCCGGGATTTTTCACCATGCCGGATAAATAGATCTTTACTTTTTTAGGCTGGCTCAACAGGACCGAAAGTTTATATTTTTCAGAATATACGGACTTGATCTTTTCATTTATCTTGCTTTTAGCCTGCGCCAAGCTTAAGCCAGATAAATATATCTCCCCAATATTCGGGAAATATATTTTTCCATCAGCTCCTATCAACAAATAGTGATCGATCGTTAGTTCTGAATCACCGACTATCAAATGGATAGCCAATTGGTCGCCGGGCCCTAAGTGGTACAGATTTACATCGATCGGGGACTCCATGACCATATCACCCGCAGTTTTCGGCCCGGATTGCTCAGAGGCCTGGATATCCTGAATACTTGGCAGGTTCAAACCCTGGGAGCTGATATCCGCCGCCAAAACTTGCGCGAACATCAGCAGGATGAGCACGAAACTGGCCGGCCTGATTATCATTTTCATAAATTTATATTTACCCCACTTCCTTCAATCGATCTTTTACCTTTGCGCTCACTTTATCATAGGCTTTTATAGCAGTTTGTCTTACTCTCGGATTGAATAATTCCAATATTTCCCGCCCTAAAATGCGGTACTGGCCACCGATTTTACTAGCCGAGAGTATCCCTTTCTTAACTAATCTTAAAAAAGTTGATTTTGAGATCTTTAATAAAGATAGAGTTTCTTGGGTAGTATAGATGCTATTTGCTCGGACTTCGATCTCCATGCAATTCAGTATAATACACAATCCAGGAAGTGTCAATAGGTGCCAAATGGTGTCATTTGAGCCCAACTGATCATTTAACAACTCTTTTTATCCAAAAACTTGTATTTCGGCTATTCTCAGGCGCAAAAGCTGGGAAAGCTGCCTTCAATTCATTCGCTTTATTGATATGAAGGTATCTCGATGCCCATAATATTTCATATTCTCTATTATATTTTAGAAAAGCATGGAGCAAATATTGCTCCGACCAAAAATAAAGATTGCCCTTGACCCAATCGATACAATATTCATCCGGAATTAAAATATCATGCCAATGTATTAGCGCCCCATTTTTAATTCTAGGCACTAATTCCAATATTTCATAATTGACGTCGCCCCCGATTTTAACCACATGAGAAGAATCAATAAATAATAGATCGCAGTCAATGATCTCATCATAATTGATTTTTTCCACTTTATTTACAATTATTTTTGAAAGCCCCGGAAAACCGTTGATAATATCCTTATCTGGAAATGGATCGATCGAGATCAATTCGCATGGATAACCTTCTTTTAAATTAGTCATGATCGCCCTTGCTGCGATCCTGGTGGAGGCGCCACATCCGATCTCGATCATTTTTTTTGGCTTGTGATGCCTAATCATCATATGCAAAACTGCAGAATCTAATATTGACAATCCTTTATTCTTAGCAAAAACGACTTCTTTTAAATAGGAAGGAAGCAATTTATTTATATAATATTTTTGGGTATCAATGTTCCAATCTATCCCTATGCATTCTGATCTTTTATTAAAGATATCATTCGTCAGCTCTTTTGTTCTTGGAATAGGGAAATAATGATGTGTGGGCGTTAAATGAAAGCCAAAATATTCAATAAATCTGAAAATCGAAGCAAAGCTTTTTAACATCAACGCTTTAATATCGATCATATTTCCCTACCCCTCAATATTCTGTCTGTTAATTTCTAGATGCAGCTAAATAGATCTTGGCATATTTCATATTCATATCTTCCAATTTGAATTTATTTGAAGCGATATGCCAGCCCTGCTTTCCCATCTTTTCTCTCAATTTAGGATCTTCTGATAATTTCCTTAGTTTGCCCGCCAGGTCTTCAACATTCTTTGGAGCAACCAGATAGCCATTAGCGTTATCCTCTATCAGCTCGGGCAGACCCCCTATCCGGGTTCCGATGACCGGTAAGCCCAAAGACATCGCCTCCAGAACCGATAAGCCAAAACCTTCCCGATTGGTGGTCAATACAAATATGTCAGACCGAGCCATCCTGTCAATGACATAATCATGATCACGCTCCCCATCCAGAAAGATCCGATCCGCCAGACCGTTCTTTTGGATAAACCGCCTGACCTCATCTTCCTCATTACCAGCCCCAATGATAAGCAATCTTAAAGGGATATCCTTTAGTTGTTTTATGGCTTCGATCAAAGTATAAGGGTCCTTGGTCGCAACTAATCTGCCCACAAAAAGAATATCCAGCTTATCTTTTTTTGCAATAGCCCGATGTATTTGTGAGGGAGTTTCTATCCCATTATGGATATAGGTTATCTTATTGATCGGACATAATCCGTCGTTTAAGGCCAATTCCATATCTGCCTTAGAAACGCAAATAACCCGAAATACCATGCGGGATACCACTTTCTGCATATTTTTTACGATGAACGCTATGAGAGGAGACATCTCCGGGAACGGCCATCCGTGATTGGTAAATATAACTCGTTTTATGCCCAGCAGCTTGCCAAGCACTGCGCCCATATAACCGGCCTTGATGCAGTGCACATGCAATAGGTCGGGTTTTATCCCGCGCAAAGCTATCCAGGCGAACAAGAATGCTTTTAGGTCCTCATAGGGATTGGGCAAGCGAATAAAATAATTATTCAAATAGACCGACACCGGAAGCTTCTGCGCTTCGGCCAAAAGCTGCTTCTCCGGGGCGCATATCAAAGATATCTCATAATCCCGGCTAAAATGCTTCATAAGCTGCAATATTTGAAGGGGCGCTCCGCCAAACTGCTCACCAACTATCATATGGACTAGCTTTTTCCTCCCATTATGCCCAGCGGAAAATCCAATCCCATTCATCGCCAGCATCTCACTATGCTCACGCGACCTGCCCAAATAAAGTTCCTCAACCTCGATCATTATCAAGTGTAGGAAAGATATTAATACTATGCTCAAATACCAGGCAAACATTATTATGGTTCGCGAATAGAGAAACTCCTGACGGATAAAGGTAAAAATGATTAATAATACAGCAGATATTGTCGAGGCAGTTATTACATTTACAACTTCATCCAAACGGTAAAAATATCCGGTTTTCTCCCTGTAGACACCGGAAAGCCAAAAAACGATCGCCCAAAGTAAAAGCAATACAACCACTACCGGAACAATAGGCTGGCGAAAGACATGCGGATATCCGAACGGATAGAAATAAGACTGGTATTTGATGATTGTTCCCGCCCAGAATGCCAGAAAAACCATTAAAATGTCCAGTGCCGGCAATACGATCCTCAGGATCCTGCGCAATTTAAGCTTCAAATATGTTGTCTCCCGTTATTATCAAGCCCAGTGCAATCCAAGTATGATTATGTGCAAAAATGCCCAAAGCTGAGCCATGCGCCAGGATTCCTATAAATGCGCATATTGATCCGGACAGCATTAGTCTGGCATCCTGCTTGTCCGTTAAAAGCGCCTTCTTTAGATTGGGCAGGATATTGAGAAGAAGCCACAGGGAAAATAAGGCAAAACCGATCGATCCGGTCTCTGCCAATATCTCCAAATATGCATTATGTGTTTTCACCAGAAAATCAAAGGGAGGCACATAATCTGGCTTATATTTATTGAATAAATAACCATAATTCCCGGTACCCACACCCAGCAATGGTTTTGCCATGAACATATTGACCGCGGCCTGAGCCATCCAGGTTCGATGCAATTTATCATCAGGATAATCCTTGGTGACCTTATATTCAGTTATCTCCTTGGAGATATTCCAGAAAAAGAATTTTGATATTACCAGGCTATTAGTATATTTTGGGTATATTAACGCCAACATTGAGATGAATAATATCAACGCAATCAATATAATGATCAGTTTGCGCCAGATCATATTTGAAAAATACCTGAAATTAATAGCCAGAAATGTGACAGCAGCAACGAATGCCCCGATCCATGCCCCAGCAGAATAGGTCATTATTAAAGCTGTTGCCAGAATAAAAACCGTGATGCATGTTTTTATGCTTGGGTTCTTTAGCAAAAAGGCCAAGGCGATGAACAACGGCAGGATCAAATAGTTGCCAAATACTTGGGGCTCAGTTGCGGTCCCCATTAAGCGCGGGAAATAAGTGCCAAGAGCCAACATTTCATCAGGAATGACCTTTAAAACATGAAGCCAGACCATAACTATCCCCCATAAGCAGGCCAGGATCGCGGATACGGTAATAATCTGCAAGATCTTATTCAGATATTCCTTGCTAATAACTATACATCTGATCACAAATACAGAACTTATGTTCGCGATCAAATAAATGATCAAAAAGACGTTATATATATGTAACCTGGTAAATCCCGCCTCATTTTGTGGATTTTCTGCACCGGGAATATTCCAATTCAATACGAGGGTCAAAATACATACTAAAACATAGCCCAAAACTAATAAATCTTTTCGGCTAAAAGGAGAGGCCAATTTCCCTTTCCATAAGTTCCACAAGGTCAGCAGGGAGAGGATGAATAATATTCCATAATATACAAATCCATAATAAAACGGCGGGGCCACGATGACCTGCCAGGGGGAGATCGACAGGAATGGCATAAGCGCTATCCAGACATAAAATAAATTAAGCAGCATATACTTTTTCTGTTCCTTTTATCATTTCTGCGATCGTGAATCTGCCGGACATTGATCCAATGCGAGTTCTATTCCCGTCCTTTAGTATCCCTACAACCGCTTTAGCGATCCCTGCATCATTTCCAGGCTTAACTAGATTATTTTCTATCAACTCCGGTATCCCACCCACCCCACTGGCCACCACCGGCTTCCCTGCCATTATAGATTCTATGACCACATAAGGAAAGTTCTCTTCCAGCGAAGGCACTACGGAGATATCCATTGCCCCATAAACCAGGTCAGCTTTTTGATAGTCAAGAAAGCTCACATACGGGGTAAGACCCAGGCGTTTCGTTAGTTTTATTAACCGTTCTTTTAAGTATCCGTCCCCAACTATCAGGAACTTCGCGTTAGGGATATCCCTTTTAACCTGTGCGGCTGCTTTTAGAAAAACATCCTGTCCTTTGTTTTTCACTAAGCGCCCGACACAAGCAATTACCGGGAGATTTAAGGGCAGGCCTAGTGCCATACGAGCTTCCACTCTATCCGGATATTTCTTTTCCGGTATCCCATTATAGACAACAGCGATATTATTTTCAGGCAAACCGAATGTCTTGGTAAAGTCCGCCTTACTTGCTTTTGAAACCGCGATTATTTTATGCAGCTTCATCAATTTAGCGCGCACTTTGCTCCGATTAAGGGCCAAACTAACAGCACCCCGAATTTTATCGAATTTATCCCAAAAGAGTATATTTAGTGCCACCCACTCCTTGAATCTTTGGCCAGCTTTGAATGTGGGGGTCTTGGAGAGGGAATGTATGGTCGCAAATAGCTTTTTGCCGGGGATGCGAGATGCGGCCTCTATCTCCCTTCCACAGGAAAAAGCATCGGGCATATTGAAATGGATGATGTCCGCATCCTTATTCCGCAGTACCTCATCAAAATCCTTAGCGACAATGACTTCATGGCCCTTATCTTTAAGCCCTGAGGCTAAGATTTTGAGGTAGTATTCTGCGCCGCCAATCGTGATGGAATCCGTGTAGAAGACAATACGCATCTATATTTATTATACCATTTCTAGGCATTTAAATCTTATCTCTAAATACTCAAATTCCTCATTCTCTGAAAGCTAATTTATCGCTTGAGAAGGACGCAATATGCCTCTTTCAGTAATAATCCCAATTATATATCTATGTGGCGTAATATCAAACGCTGGATTAGCTGCTTTAACGCCTTTCGGCGCAATTCGCTTCCCAGCAAAGCTTAAAACTTCCTCTTCGTTGCGTTCCTCAATAGGGATGTCCTTACCAGTTTTTATGGTCCTATCAATCACCGAATACGGCGCCGCCACATAAAACGGTATGTCATTTTCCCTGGCTAAAACCGCCAGAGCGTAAGTTCCAATCTTATTGGCCACATCCAAATTCCTGGCGATCCGGTCCGCCCCCACCACCACCAAATCTACCTCCCCTCTCTGCATGAAATGACCGGCCATATTGTCGGTTATCAATCTAAAGGGGATCTTCAGCCTTTTAAGCTCCCAGGCGGTAAGTCGGGCCCCCTGCAGAAGCGGGCGGGTCTCACAAGCCAGGACTTTGAACCTTGTGCCCTTCTCCCTGGCCGCTCTCAACACTCCCAAAGCCGTTCCATAATCAACGGTTGCCAAAGCCCCGGCATTACAATGGGTCAGAACGGTCATGCCAGAGCGGATCAATTTGGAGCCATTTTTTCCTATCCGCCGATTGATCTCCATATCTTCTCGGGCTATTCTCTGCGCTTCGATTAAAAGTTCGGCTCTCCCACCTCTAACTGATAGCATTCGATTGACCGCCCAGGCAATGGAATTGGCGGTCGGACGGGAAGCAAGCAAGGCTTTGGCGGTTTGCGCAACTTTCGGATAACCCAGAACCATACCGAAAGCCGCCGCCACCCCAATGACCGGCGCTCCCCTTATTTTCATGGTCTTTATGGCCGCTACCACTTCAGCCACGGTGCGGGGATAAATATACTCTAATTTATGCGGGAGTTTGGTCTGGTCAATGATCCTGATCTTCCCGTTTTTCCATTCGATGGTTTTCATGCAGATTGGTTATGATTTTATCATTTTATGAGACATTTTGCAAAATTACATCTTTTCATTTATAATAATTATGTGTTAAGAAAAATCTCATTTTTCTTGATAATTCTGACCAGCATAGCGTATGCTATGGGAGTGAGGCCAAAAATGCCGGAAAAATTGTATGCGACTTTCGAGACCAGCAAGGGGAATATCATCTGCTTCCTGTACACCAAACAGGCGCCCAAAACATTGGAAAGCTTCTTAGGATTGGCCCAAGGTACCAGGGAATGGACCGATCCCAAGACCCATGAAAA
>Ga0315295_10003098_pt1 | contig 14135 bp, 11 predicted proteins | sample YL17G14_0_MG_FD_204453 | JGI IMG/M metagenome (GOLD analysis project Ga0315295, IMG submission 204453) | Sediment microbial communities from Yellowstone Lake, YNP, Wyoming, USA - YL17G14_0 | ecosystem: Environmental > Aquatic > Freshwater > Lake > Sediment | place: USA: Wyoming | collected...
TTGGATGTATCTTGGCATGTTACATCATTCCTCGAAGGTCTGAAGATGATCTTTACATATTAACAGATCGACGTATCACTATGGCGGAGCTCAATCCCGACTCCCTGCCAGTCGTTCTTCCTTGTCAGGTCAGGTGATCTTGGATCAGAGGTGGAACTGGGCCAAATCCGGTCCCCCTGCGCGTTATGTTGGGATTCCAGTCAGCATTTGGAGGAACTGTTTCCCACGGAGCCAGAATTCCTGCCTGACCAGCGTCTAACTGCGTTTTCGCAATCCTCGGTGAACAAGACAAATCAAAGAAGAAAGAGGTTTGGGACGCCTCGCTGCGTTTCGATTTTGATTGAACCGAATGCGTGCAAGTCTGGCTATGGCAAGCCCAAATCTCGCCCGGTCCACGTACGGTTCCAATATTCGGACATGCCATCGTCGCAAGATTGGGGTGGGCAGAAACTAGCATGGTGTCGTACGGCAGGTCTTCCTGTCTCGTTCCCTACGTGGCGAAGCTGTCGCTTGAGAGCACATGGCCGCCCGCGATGCTGCCAGATTGCGTCAAGGGTACAGAGGCTCGCCCGCAGGCAACTGCTGGGTGATGCAGTGCACATCCCCTCCTCCAATACTGATGTGCTCGCACCTGACACCAACAATCTCGCGCTCGGGAAACAGAGAAACGAGGGTCTCACGGGCGAGATTGTCTTCTCGAATTCCATAGGTAGGGAAGACCACAGCGCCATTGGCGAAATAGAGGTTGACATAGCTGGGCGTTATGGAAACACCTCCAACCAACATCGGCTTTGGCTGGACCATTCTCACCACCTCCAGGGGTCGTCCTTTGGCATCAGTGGCGGATTCCAGCCGAGCCAAGTTCTCCTCCAAGTTCCGATAGTTCGGATCAGAGTCATCACTTGTGTGCGCAGCCAGCACGACATGGGGCATTGCGAACCCGGCGACACCGTCGACGTGTCCATCAGTCATGTCATCCTCGACTCCTCTGGCGAGCCAAACCACCTTTCGTATGCCCAGATAGCTGGCGAGGATCTGCTCAATCCCCTCCCGGGACATGCCGTGGTTGCGGTTGACATTGAGCATGCACTGCTCGGTCGTCAGCAGTGTCCCGTCACCATCAACGCTTATCGCACCTCCCTCGAGGACCATGGGCGCATCGTAACGCCTGACCCTCAATCGCTCTGCCAGGAGGACTGGAAGCCTGTCGTCCTTCTCCCACGGGCACTTATTGCCCCAGCCGTTGAACATGAAATTGACGAGCACAAGCCTGTTGTCTTCCCTTCGGACGAAGATAGGCCCGTTATCTCTCGCCCACGAATCATCAAGCGCTGCCTCGAAGATCCTCGCTTCTGGACCGAGTCTTCTTCGCGCCTCCTGAGCGGTCTTGGGATCAACGACAACCGTCACGGGATCGAATCGATCAATTGTCTTGATGACAGCGGAATAGGCCTTCTTCGCGTCCTCGAAGTATCCTCGCCAGGTTAGTTCCCTACATGGCCAGGAGATGAAACATCCAGCGTGCGGGCCCCATTCCGCTGGCATTGAGAATCCACCCTCTGCGGGTGTCTGCCGTGCTTCCTCGTTAGCGCTTCTCGCGGCCACGCCTTGACCTCCTCGCCTTTGTCAGGTCTCCGTAGGTATGCGGCTGGCGCGTGTCGAAGAATCCGAAGAATGAACGGGCATCTCGGATTTGCGACAGGTCCAGGTCCACAGATACCGTCTCAGGGCGGCTTATGGATGCGCGCCTGAGGACCTTGCCCCACGGGTCAGCAACGAAGCTGCCTCCGTAGAACCTGACCTTCTCTTCCTGACCGACGCGATTCACGGCAGCAACGAATACCCGATTCATTACCGCCTGTGCCCTCATCACAAGTTCCCACTCGGGACGGGAGTCGAAATCCGGCCTTACCAGCTCGGAGCCTATCGCGCTGGGGTAGATTAGAAGCTCGGCGCCCTTCAGTGCCAAGGTCCTGGATACCTCCGGGAACCATTGGTCCCAACATATCCCAAGGCCGATCTTGACATCGCCCAGACGGCCGACAACGTACCCCAGGTTTCCTGGCCTGAAGTAGAGATCCTCTCTGTACCCCTCAGAGTCTGGAATGTGGATCTTTCGATATGAGGCTCTCACCTTCCCGCTCTTGTCTATCAGTGCGAGCGAGTTGTAACAGGTCCCTGAGTCCACGACCTCTGCAAATGGCAACGCCACCGCTGCACCTGCCTCTCTCGAGACCTCTTTGAATTCAGCCAAGAGACTCATGTGATCCGGCAGACGCGCAGTCTGAGCCTCGCGATCTTCGAACTGGCCAACGTATCGGTTGGAGAACAGTTCCGGCAGTATCCAAAGGTCCACATCTTTCGCAGATAAGGCTGCTATTACACTCTTCGCGGCGACGATATTCGCCTCAGGCCTCGGCGAGCACCGCATTTGAACGAGAGCGATTCTGAATTTTGAGGATGCATTGCTGGACAGGGGACCACACTCTACGCGTCATTTCCCTGTAAGCGTAATAAACATACCTGTCGAGGCTCGATATGATTCCTGGGTGGCAGCTAATAGTCTCCGCGAACTCAAGTTCCGAAAGATTCCCACGCTAGCTCCGAGCGATCAAAGGCCCCTCGACACACTTTTGATTTTGTTGGACCTTTGAGAAAAGGTGCCCGTCTCGGGTCTGGTTCAAATACGTCCTTCCCACGCTCACTTCAATTCTGTCGACGCGCAGCAAAAGAATCATAGGAATGCTGAATCTATAGCCGGAGGCCGTGCGGCAATCGAATGGACCTCCGCCAAAGAGGAAATGGGATTGCCATAAAAAGGTCCTGATGCAAAATGAAGAACCGAACAACTCCGGTCGAAGATGGATTCTCCATGCCCGCAGAGTGGACTCCGCACGAAGGCTGCCTTGTATCCTGGCCATGCAAAGAAGAGACATGGTGCGGCTTTGTGAAGCAGGCAAAGCGCGCATATTCTGAGGTCATCGGTGCGATAAGCCAGTTTGAACCTGTTTTCGTCCTTTCAGACCCATCGACGATGAACGAGGCACGCCAAGTCTTGGCCAAGGAGACCCCAGTCATCGAACTCCCGCTTGACGACGCATGGATTAGAGACAATGGCCCTACGTTTGTATCTTCAGACAGCGGAGATCTTGCGATCGTGCAGTTCGGATTCAACGGCTGGGGAGAGAGGTTCCCACCCTATGATAGGGATGCAAGGGTGCCGGAATTGCTAGCGGATAGAACGGGATTGAGAAGGTATGTTGCGCCGATGATACTTGAAGGCGGCGCCATATGTGTGGACGGGGAGGGAACCCTTCTCACGACCGAGTCCTGCGTCTTGAACCCGAACAGGAATCCCAACCATACGAGGGATAGGATCGAGGATATCCTAGGATCATTCCTCGGAGTGCGAAAGGTACTCTGGCTCAGACAAGGAATACACAAATCCATGATAGACGGTCACATCGATGGGATTGCCGCCTTCGTTGGTCCGTCCAAGGTGGTCCTAGCTTCGACAGAGGATGAATCAGACCCGAACCATTCAATCATGAGAGACAACCGGGATCGATTGGAGACTATGAGCGATGCGAGGGGGCGTTCGATTGAGGTAATCGACTTCCCGATGCCGAAGCTGAGAGAGATTGCTGGGAATAGAATCGCTCCCTGCTATACGAACTTCTACATCGGAAATGGTGGGATCGTTGCTCCGACGTTTGGCGAACCTACTGACAGGACGGTCCTCGAGATCTTGGGAGACCTCTTCCCGGACCACGAGGTCGTAGGAGTCAGGTCTGAGTATATCGGCGTGGGCGGAGGAGAAATCCACTGCATAACTCAGCAGATACCACGGGTCCCTGGTCAGGTACGGTTTTCGATGGACTAGAACTCATTCGAGTTGACCACGGTGATCCAATTCGCCACACCTGCCTAAACGCCGTCCTCCGATTGAATAAGAGCCGTAGGACAAAGCATGTAAACAGTCCCCTACGACATTGGCGAATATGCTCGCAAGAAAGCGAAAAGAGAAAGGGTTTGCGAACGCCTCAGTGCAATTCCGCTCTAGTTGAACCGAAAGCGTGAATGTCTGGCTCGAGCGAGTTCAAGGCTCGCCCGGTCCACACCGTTTGTCTTCAGATTACCCAAAAGAGGTTCATGGCCGGAAAAACGATAGAAGGGAGGAGGACCTCCGCCCCCTCCGCGGTTTCATAAGTCTCGCTCTAGGCGTTGTACGCTGTCAGGAACGCTCCCCAGCCGGTGTCCACGGCGAAGGCCAGCTGCAGATAGGCTGCCGAATGGCTGGACCATTCATTGCCTGTGCCCCAGTACAGTGATATGCCCTTGCAGTCGGTCATCCGCTTTGCATCCCACACCTTTATGCAGTAATTCGAGACGGCGTTCTGCATGGTGGTAGTGTCAGCCTTGAGCTTCGCGTCGGTGACACCCTTCGTGACCTTCAGGTGTAGGCCGTAGTCGTACAAGTCGGTGAAGTAGTGCGTCCCCCACATGTAGTAGGCGTTCTTCAGCGCGGTCGCGTAGGCTGTCTTGTACCCAGGCAACAGGGACTTCATGTCCGCAGACCAGGTCGAGAAGGTCGATATGGTCGCCTTGAGCTGAACGACGTCGATCGCGGCAAGGTTCACCGTGGTGGCCCATGTCTGGGTCGCATAGTACTCGCCCCAGGCATCGACCATCGCCATCGAGAAGTCTCTCGGCAGCATCGCAGGAGTGTTGACGAGCTTCGTCAGCATCTTGTCGTATGGGAAGCCGTTCCCCGGCACGGACTCCTCGGAACCGACCATGTATGACACGAGATTGGTCAGCGAGACCTGGTATGCCACCTCGATGTTCCCCATGTTGCAGCAGTCGAAGGCGAGCACGTCTATCTTCTTCCCCGCGCTCGCGATGCCAGCCTGGAGTTCCTGCATGCTCAGGCTATCCCCAGAAGTGTCGTCCTTGCAGACGTAGTTCCACCCGTACCCATGATCCCACATGCTGAGGACCAGGTAGGTAGACGGGAACAACGCGGCAGCCTGGTTGATGCACCAAGTGAGCGTCGCCGGGTTGCCCATGTTCATCTCGGGCGCCGTCAAAACCGTGGTCACGGTCGTGCCGGATATCTTCTGCACCGTCATCCCGCTGGTGCTGCCTAGGTCCACGAACGCCACGATGTTGACGCTCGCGCTAGCGGGAGCAGCCTCCAATAGGGGAAGGCTCGCGCCGGCCCAATAGGTCTCCAGGCTGTTGTCCCCATCCATGTAGATGGCATATGTCCAAGCCGCGACCGCAGGCGCTGCGGGGCCTCTGCCACCTGGCTTCGCCAGGGCCATTCCCGGCACCACCAGCATTCCCATAACGATCGCCACCATGCACATGCTCAAATAACGTCTTTTCGTAGTTCCCAAACCCCCCTTGAGTACGGCGCCGTGCACCCACTTCTTCATGGTCGTACTGCTGTGGGAGTATCGCCCTGTCCGGATTAGAACGTTCCGAGGGCCCGGTCGGGATGAGGCGAGGAGTTGAAGACTGCAATACGGATCAGAGGTGAAAATCCATAATACTGCCACGCAGATACGGAAATCGGATTCTGAATGCTGAAGGAATCGATGCTCGGGGAGCTGGGGTCACCGTTGAAGGACATGCCTGAGGAGGCGAGACGCATCGTTGACCATGCACGGAGTCTCAATGTACAGCTCAGATTGATGGGCGGCCTGGCAGTAAGAGTGCATTGCACGAGCCTCGACTTCTGCGAACGGCCCTACTCGGACATCGACCTGATGGGGCTTGGCTCCCAAGCGGTTGGGATCGAGAGAGCCTTCGCAGATCTAGGCTACACATCCGACAAGGAGTTCAACGCCCTCCACGGAGGCCAGCGGCTGAAGTTCGAGGACCACGTGAACAACCGCCATGCAGAAGTCTTCCTTGACAAGTTCCGCATGGACCAGACATTGGACTTCAGAGGTAGACTCGAGATCCATCCCTACACGATATCTCTGACAGACCTGTTCGTAACGAAGATCCAGGTCGTGAAGATGGATGAGAAAGACTTTCACGATTTGTTCTCTCTTTTCAGGGATCACAAGATCGGGGTCGATGACAGGGAGGGTGTGATCAACGCGCGATATCTCGCCAAGCTCTGCGCCCATGACTGGGGACTCTATCACACGGCTCTTAGGAATCTCGATCGAATCCCCGGATTCTACGACTTCTTCAAACTCGACAATGCCGAGAGGGAATCGATGAACCGGAGGCTGTGGATCCTCAAGCTAATGATCATTGAGGAGCCGAAAGGCCCCATCTGGAAGGCGAGGGACAGGCTCGGAGAGCGCTTGCCGTACTACGAAGAAGTGGAACGAGTTGGTGGGGAGGAGTGATCCTTTCCGCTAGATTCTCTCCTGATTGAAGCAAGGTTCTCCAATGCGAACGCGTGCGCCGCTTCATCGTCTGCGAGTTCGGCTTGTCGCGCGGCCTCTTCATAGTGCTTCGCCGCTTCCGCATCCTCACCTCTCTTCTCCCGAACGATGCCGCCCCTCATGTGGACGGCGATGAGGCCCTCGCTGTTCCCGACGCTTCTCAAGAGCGTCTCCGCGGCCTCCAAGGACTTGATTGCCCCGTCCAGGTTGCCGGAATCCTCATTGATCATTGCGAGCATTAGCATTCCCCTCGCTTGGGTGCTCGGATCGCCGATCGAGTCGGCGATCAAACTGAATCGAACCAACTCCTTCTCCGCCTTCTTGAAGTCGCCTCCAACCCTCAGCAGGTCAACTAGCGCCGAGGAAAGGGCAGTGTCGCCAGAATCATAACGTGGCTGCTTCTGAAACAGACCCTTCCGTGGCCTCAGCTCCGGTCGTTCCAGCAAACTCGCGCACAATTCGATGCCTTCGGAGACCCTTCCTTGATCTCCCATGGCAGTCGCACACGCAGCCTGAAGCCGCTTGAACTCGACAACCTCGCCAGCCCGTCTGAAAGCTTCGGACGACTCCAAGAGCACAGTCGTCATCTCGCCGAGCTTCAGTTGCGCCTTGTAGAGGCTCGCCAAGTTCTCCAGACCTCGGGCTTCGCCCCCGTGGTCTTTGACCGCGTGCGCCAGCCTGACAGATTCCTTGAACTTCGACTCTGCGTCGAGAAGATCTCCCTCATCCCAATCCAAAAGCGCAAGGTTGTTCAAACATGCTGCCTGCAGCGGACGGTCCTCGGCCTTCGCCGCAAGAGATAATGCTTTGTCATATGCGCTTCGTGCTTTCGCGAAATCATGTCTCTTCCTGTGAACCCCGCCGATATTCATCCATTCGCGACCCTGTCCCTCCCTGTCATTGGATTTCTCGTAAATGCGCAGAGCCTTCTCGTGTCCTGCCAGTGAGTCGGACCATCGTTCGATCTGCGACTGGAGTTTCGCGATCGTCTCCAGCACGAGCGCCCTTTTCTCCGCGTACTCCTCACCGCTCAGAAGAAGGAGACTCTCTTCGAAATCCACAAGCGCCGCCTCCCGTCGCCCCAGCGATTCGTTCATCTGCCCGCGGAGGAAAAGCAGTTCGGCATACTCTCTCGGAGAGGCGTTATCCTTAGGTATTCTTGATATGAATGCGAGCGTTTCCTCGGGGAACTCCTTCGCGAGCTCCACAGCGTTCGAGATCGCCACGCGCCGCGCAGCGCCCCAATCGCCCGCCTCAACATAATGATAGAGAGTCTCGAGCTTCCACTCAACGCCCATATGGCTCTCGCAGTACTCAGCCCCGATCCTATGAAGCGCCGTCTTCCTGGCGGAACTGAGTCGAGAGGAGAAGAACTCACGCAGCAGGTCGTGTGTCCAAATGCCATCCTGTTGTTCCACGATCAGGGCTCTGTGCCTAAGCTTTGCCACATCATTGTAGTCGATATCCCGTACAGCGTCCAATGTCACGGGATGACGGAATACTGACAGGAGCTCCAGAAGTTCGCGCTCGTGCGCAGGCAGCGTGGAATAGACCTCCCTCTCGACGAATGCGATTACATCGCCCTTGGAGCTCCCCACGCCGCCGCGTGCCATCAGGTTGAGAAGGAGTGGATGGCCATGGCTTTCGTCCACAACACGGATGGCGTCTTTCGCAGACAAGCTCTGCGCCATGCGCCAGGCCGAATCACGGTCCAATCCAGTCACCTCAATGCCAAGATTGCCTGGGGTCGTTCTTGAGAAGAAGCTGGGGATTGACCTCGACAGGAGGATTATCTTGCCCGATCTCGAAGCCTTCACCGCCTCCAATATCACAGACAGAACGGTCGAGACCTGCTTTGACGCTTTGTGGATGTCATCAAGGAACAATATGAGCCCTGAGCCCGCCAGATCGCCGAAGATCGGGACATACAGATCTGACAATGGCGAGCCGCGTTTGACTGCCCTAGCGGTTTCACTGCGACCAGCAGATGCCAGGAATTCGGTCAACGCAGAGAGCAAGGATGCGTCGGTGTCCCACTCACGAATAGAGTACCAAAACATCGATTTCCTGCCGGACATCTCGTCAAACAGCTTGGATGCAAGAGTGCTCTTCCCTATCCCAGGCATCCCCCAGATGAGAATCGCTGAAACTTCTGAGCCCGCCAAGGCATCAGAAAAGGTCTTTCGTTCACTATCTCGTCCGAAGAACGCATCGACCTTCGGCCTCCCGAGCGATCGCTCGACGAACTCAGGAGCTGTAGGAGTCGCCGACTCTCGGCTCATTCCTTCCGTGCGAACGATATCAGACGATCGCGCAAGGTCGACCATCTCCTGAAAGGTCAGTGACACACCACCGAGCAATGCCACCTTGCGGACAGCCTCTTCGAGAGGCAGTTCCTGAACCTTGCCCGCGTGTTCGAGGACGACCTTTCGTTTGGAGATGTCAGCCCTGATGGTCAGGGTTACCTGACGACCCTTCTCGGTCAAGAAGTATGCCCGTCTCCTCCTCGGTGCACCCCTTACATGAGCCAACCGGTCGAAGACAAGCCCTTCCTCCTGAAGCGAGGACAGAGCCCTCGAGGCGTTGTGGACCTGGATCTGCAGTTCCTGCGCGATCCCCTCCTGACTCGCGGCCAAGGGTACTTCGGCATCGTCCCGGTGCTTGTCCAGTTCGTATAGATGGAGCAGCAGGCGCTCGTTCTGTGAGACCACCAGGCGTGCCATTACTACCGTGTACTATTGCCTTGCCTAATACTCCTTTCGGAAGGGACATTGTGCATGATGTGGACTGCAAAACGACTGCAAAACACTGGTCAGGGTTCATATACAGCGGTTTTGAGTTGTTACTTCCACAGAAAAACAATCGGAGGCGACAAGAACATGATTGGAAAGAATGGATTGAGGACTGCTGGCGCCACGGTGGCGGTAATGCTGATGCTCCTGGGGGTCTTTGCGATCCCCGCTTCCGTATCCGCAGCTCCGATTACCGTGAGCAGCAAGCTGACGACTGATACTGGTACGACGACCGACTTCGGCGGCGGCGATTACTTCTACGTGAGATTCGGAGCCGACGCCGCATTCGGCATCGTTTGGGGAACGAACACGACTCTGAACAACGTTTACTTCGTGGCCATCAAGGCTAGGTACTTGGGCATGGCACAGGTGTACGATACCCAAGGTACCTTGGTAGAAGCCAACCACACTGTGAAGGTCTACACTGTATATGCGGTCAAGCTCGAGGACATCCTTGAGTACAACGACTCGATCGAAAACGGCATCTTCCAGGGTCACAGGACATACGCGAATGGCAACTTCACTGGCAACTACGCTCACATTGAGGACATCTACAAGAAAGTGGACCTGAAGACTGCCTGGGATCAGTCATTGGTGACATACGCTGAGACTGAGGATACAAGGACTTGGAGCTTCGACCTGACAGCGAAGGATCTTCCCTACACAACACTGGACAATTACACTGGCTCGACAGGTGACAACAAGCTGAACGACTTGAAATTGACCTTCCACCTATCGGCCAAGATGGTCCAGGTGGATAACGCCACAATCCCACAGTGGAGGATCACCGTCCAGAGAGGCATGATGGGAGGCATGATGGGAGGCATGACGGATGATATGATGGGGTTCAGCGACGCCCAGAGAATGGATGACTACAGAGTGAGCGGGAAGGTCATCACCTACAACGTGAAGTGGGACCAGTCCATCGAGGGCTGGGACTTCGACGCTGCAGACACCAACCCGACGCTTCTGATGGAATTCGGGGCGATCGTTGGCAACTACATCCCAAGGGGAATGGCCTCTTGGATGGGCTGGAACATGGTTCGCGCGATGAACGAGAACGGCACCATGACCTGCAGATCGACATCCGGGGATGTGTCGGTCGATCAGACTACTGGCACCTACAGTTCTCCGAGACCTCTCTCCGCGCCAACCTTGACCTTCGGCGGCGACAAGACACGGATCGGCACATTCGAGTGGGTATCGGACGTGACGGTAGATGGGAACCAGGAACAGCTGCACTCCCAGATCATGGGCGGAGTGCCAGTCTGGTCAGTTGCGATGAACGGAGCGGTCTTCGGCGGATTCGCTGTCTTGGGCGGGATATCGTACCCGGGTGGCGCGATGATTGTCCATGACCCGACGTTCTCATCCGATGCATTAGTCGATGTGGGGAGCACCAATCCGAGGGCCCCCGTCTTCCTCCTCGTTGTCGGAGCGATCATCGCGATGGTGGTGGCAATCACAATCGTCGCAGTGATCATGATGGAGAAGAAGCCTGGGCAGAAGGCCCAGCAGAGCTACGAGCGCACGATGGGCTCTCAGCCGGGCGAGTGGGCCAAATACTACAACAAGAAGTAGAAGACCCGCGCCAAACCCTTTTCCATTCTCATTTCTTATTGCTACTTCTTCTTCTCTGCGAGTTCGTTCAGAGCCTTGAGGAGCGCAAGAGCTTCCTCTTTGGTGTTGTAGTGTACGAAGGTCGCTCTCACCATAGTCTTCGCCTTGTACAATGCCGGGACTCTCGAGTAATAGTCCTCCGCTCCGACGGCCAGCCCGTACTTGTCCCAGAGCAATCTGGACAGCTCGTGGTCATCATATCCTGCGAGCTTGAAGGCGAATGTCGGGTCTCTGCCGGCCTTGATGTTGATGTCCTTGGGACCGTAGAGGGTGAGGCCATCGATGTACCGCATACCAGGCAACTTGCCGTACCCGTCAAGCACTATCCTGGAGAGTTCCCTCTCATAGGTCTCGATTCTCAGCATTGCGGTTCGCAATCTGGATGACCTCTGCGGACCCGGCTTCGGCTCGACCTTCGAGTCTGGGTCCCCGAGCCATACTAGGTAGTCGACAGCTCCTTTGATAGCGGCGAACATCGCTTGGTCCCTGGTCCCCATCTCCCACTTCTCGGGCCCGTGCTTCGGCGACGCGTCGACCTTGTAGGGATGCAGCTTCTCGATCAGCTCGGGCTTCATGTAGATGAAGCTGCCATGCCTTGAGAAGATCTTGTATCCAGAGAAGACAAGCGCGTCGCATCCTATCTTCATCACATCCGTCGGACCATGTGCGATGTGATGAACGGCATCAACGACGAACAGAGCTCCGACCTCCTTCGCGATCTTGCACATTTCGACCAGATTGGATCGCGTCCCCAGCACATTCGACGCGGCGGTTACTGTGACTATCTTCGTCTTCTTGTCGATGAGCCGCTTGAAATCCTCCATATCAAGGATCCCTGTCTCCAGGTTGAACTTGGAGAACCTCAGCTCGTGAATAAGGCCCATGCCGCCGAGCTCCGCCCAGGGGTTTATGTTGGCGTAGTGCTCGTATCCGGTCGTGACGATGTTCTCTTCGCCTTTCATGTCCCTGCTCAAAGCGTAGCTGAGGGCGAACAACAGACTCGTGCACGATTCGCCCGAGATTATCGATTCAGGGCCTTCGGCCTTGAGCAGATCTGAAACCGCCTTCCTGCCGTCCAGAATTACCTCCTCTGCGCCTCTGGATTCCGGGAAGTAGTTCCCCACATTGGCGCTCCAATCCGTCCTGGCACTGGACTCCGCAGCGGCGCTCATCTTCGTGACGAGCGTGCCGGCGCCATTGTCCAAGAAAGCCCTCTTCCTGCCGGTCGGGTCAGCTTCGACAGTTGGGAATTCCCGGCGGATCCTCTTCAGAAGCCTGGAGTCGATAGACATGGGTGGGGGATTGGCGAGGGGGTTGATAAGAATTGAGCTGATAGTCCAAGGATTTGACCGCGACTCTCGGATGAGCGGATCAGCGCTTCTGAAGCTCGGCCTTGATCCTGGCGTACTCCTCTATAGACATCTCCCCAGAGGCGAGCCGTCTGTCCAGGATGGCCAAGGAGTCACTGCTCGACGGGGGGACAGGCGAATACGGTGGGTAGTATGGGGGTTGATACGGCACGACCCTACCGGTCGAATAGGGCCGGTCAGACATCGCGACCAGGATGATCACGACGATTGCAGTGATGATGCCGAGGGGGGCGAGCATCATGAGGCCGAGGCCACCGCCCGACCATCCCATCATGTCGAATCCCGAGTGATCCCATGACCCTGTGAGCGCCATCGCAATTAGCATCACAGCTGGGACTCCGATCAAGAGCACGATGAGCACGACAATCAATAGATCGAGGTGTCTGTCATTGGGATTGGACTGCAATTGTCATTCCTCGGGTTTGCCATTTGACCTCGCAGTATAAGAGGGCTGTGCCGAACTCGCCTTGATGCGTCATACGGAGCGGGCTTCAGCCAGTGTGCATATCACTGGCAGGAATGATGCTTTATCGCGTTGACGGGACAGGCCTCTTGACAGGCGCAGCACTGAATGCAGTCGTCTATGTTTGGGGCGGTCGTCTTCCCATCCACGAGCTCATACACGCTTGAAGGGCAGGCCAGCGCGCATTCGCCATAGCCTTTGCACTTATCATAGTCGACTTCAATGATGACTCCTATCTTCTTGCTCTCCCACTTCCTGATGTCGACCACAGCATACCCCTGGAAGGACTGCATTCCGCAAGCGACTGGCCCGTTTTAGCCCTTTCGCCAGAATGCAATGTGCGACCGAACTGGAATGGGAAAGAGCACAAGCCAGAGAATCATTCATGAAGGCCTTTGGCAGATCCGCGGAGGATGAGATAGATGGCGAAAGTCAAAGTGGAGATAGTCAGGCCAGAATGCACTGGGTGCGAGCTCTGCACGACAACATGTTCAGATGTGTTCGAGATGGCAGCGGATGGTTTGTCCACTCTGAAGGGTGGAGATAGGGTTGGGGAAAACGACGAGCTAGAGCTCGACGATGAAGGATGCGCCAGAGAAGCCGCAGCAGACTGCCCTTCCAACTGCATCCATGTCTACCTCGATGGCAACAAGGTTCTCTGACCACTGTCAGAGTATTCCTTTCAACCTGAAGAACGCCCACAAACCTGCCACCGCAGCGACCGAGACGCCAACGACCAGCCAGAACGACCAATATGCGTCCTTGTCAAAGGGCAATGCAACGTTCATGCTGAACCAGCCCGCTATCATCATGGGCAGAATGAGGATCAAGCTGATGGTCGTCAATGTCTTCATGACGGTCGAGAGGCTGTTCGCGAGCGTTGACTCATATGCGTTGAGGACGTTTGACATGATCTCTCGATAGATGGTCGTCATCTCGTAGAGCTGCGCCACATCGTTCTCCAGGTCTTCCGCTATATCCAGCTTTTCCTTTGCGAGACGCAGGTGTTTCGCGCGGGATAGCATGGACATCGCGTTCAGGTTGGACAGCAGGGCTGTGTTGAGCAGGATGAGCACGTTGCTCAGAGCGAATGCCTGCGGCGCCACCTCTCCCCTTTTGGCGGTCAAGATCGTCTCCTGGATCGAGGCGATGGTCCGCTCGAGAGGTCTGACCTTCTTCTCGATGTCCTTGTTCACCTTTCTCACGAGTGCCAGGAAAAGGTCCTCTTTGACATCTATGCGCGGCTTGTGCTTCAGCTCCGAGGTCAGCTCCTGGTAGGTGAAGCTCGAGCCTATCCTCACCGTTATGATCTTGCCCTTGGTGACGAAGATTCCGATAGGCATCGTCTGGATTCTATCCCCGTTCCTCTCCTCGGAGAGGATGCTCCTGAGCACCAGCAGGTCGTATGTTTCCTCGATCTCGACCCTAGACCTCTCGTTTGGGTCGAGACAGTCCGCAACGTCCTGAAGGTCGATATCGA
>Ga0315295_10003099_pt1 | contig 14126 bp, 7 predicted proteins | sample YL17G14_0_MG_FD_204453 | JGI IMG/M metagenome (GOLD analysis project Ga0315295, IMG submission 204453) | Sediment microbial communities from Yellowstone Lake, YNP, Wyoming, USA - YL17G14_0 | ecosystem: Environmental > Aquatic > Freshwater > Lake > Sediment | place: USA: Wyoming | collected...
TCGCTTGGCATCCACGCGGCCCGCGCCGTTTGCGCCCTGCCGCTTTTCGGACGCGCCCCAGAGCCCGGTTCGCCGCCCAATGTCCTGCTCATCGTCGCCGACGATCAGGGTTATGGGGACTTCTCCGGTCACGGCAACCCTGAGCTGCGAACTCCCGAGCTGGACCGCTTCCGCGGCGAGTCCGTGCGGTTTACCGACTTCCACTCCTCTCCGATGTGCACGCCGACGCGCGCCCAACTGATGACCGGGCGGGATGCGCTGTACACCAGGGCCATGAACGTCAGCAGCGGGCGCACGCTGTTGCGCCGCGATATTCCAACCGTCGCCGAGGCCTTCCAGGCCGGCGGCTATCGGACGGGGATTTTCGGCAAATGGCATCTGGGAGACAACTATCCGTACCGGCCGCAGGACCGGGGGTTTCAGGAGACGCTCTGGTTTCCGTCCTCGCACATCGGCTCGGTGCCCGACGCCTGGAACAACGACTATTTCAACGACCGCTATCGGCACAACGGCCGGCTGCAGCAGTACGAGGGCTATTCCACCGACGTGTTCTTCCGCGCCGCTACCGAATGGATGGCCGCGCGGCAGAAGGCAGGCGAGCGGTTCTTCGCCTACCTGCCGCTGAACGCGCCGCACGGGCCGCTATTCGCGCCGCCGGAGTTCGTCGTGCCCTACAAGCATCTTCCCGAACGCATCGCACGCTACTACGGCATGATCGCCAATATCGACTACAACCTCGGTCGCCTGGAAAAGCTGCTTCGCGAGCTGAAGCTGCGCGACAACACCATCGTCATGTACCTCACCGACAACGGCGGCGCCACGGCCACGGCCCGCTTCAACGCCGGGATGAGGGGCAGCAAGACGACGCTGTGGGAGGGAGGGCACCGCGTGGCCTTCTTTATCCGCTGGCCGGCGGGCGGCATACAAGGCGGCAAGGACATCAGCGAACTGGCCGAGGTGCAGGACGTTTTCCCCACGCTCATCGAGCTGTGCGGGGTGAAGCGGCCGGCCGGCGCCTCATTCGACGGGGTGAGCCTTGCGCCGCTGTTGCGGGGCCGCGCCCAGGCGCTTCCCGACCGCACTCTCGTCGTGCAGTTCAGCCGCATGGACGCCCCCCGGCCGCGGAAGAACGACGCCGCCGTCATGTGGAAGAGGTGGCGGCTGATCGGCGGCAACGAATTGTACGACCTGGCGACAGACCCGGGCCAGCAGACGAACCTTTTCGACCAGCGCCCGGAAACCGTGGCCCGCCTCCAGACCCATTACGATCGGTGGTGGGAAAACGTCGAGCCGTCGCTCGACAGTTTCCTGCCCGTTCACGTGGGCTCGGATCAGGAGAACCCGACAATGCTTTCCGCCTGCGAGTGGGCCGACGTATTCCTGGATCAGAGCGCGCAGGTGCGGCGGGGCGAAAGGAAGAACGGCGTCTGGCATGTGCAGGCGGAGAAGCCGGGAACCTACGAAGTCGCGCTGCGGCGCTGGCCGCGGGATGTGGATGCGGCGCTCAGCGACGGCGTACCCGCCCACCAGGCCGAAGACGGCGTCTATCCCGCCGGCGTGGCCATTCCCATCGCCCAGGCCCGGCTCAAGATCGGCTCCTTCGACCAGAGCAAGCCGGTTTCGCCGGCCGATCGCGAGGCGGTTTTCCGCGTTGTCCTGCCCGCCGGCCCGGCCACCATCGAGAGCTGGTTCCTGGATGCCGGCGGCGAACCGTTGCTCGGCGCGTATTACGCCTACGTCGAGCGCAGGGACGCCGGCACGGCAGGGCGTTCGCGAGGAAGCAGAACCCGGTGAAGGCGGCGCGTCAGTCTTCGGGCACGGAGAAACGGTCACCCGTGTCGGCGATCCATTGGCGCAGCCTGCCGATCAGCCGTTTACGCTCGGCCCGATAGCCGCCATGTTGCGCCAGATTGACCATCTCAAACGGATCTTCGTTCAGATTAAACAGGAGCCAGGAGATTCCCTCGAAGCAGGCATACTTCCAGCCGTCCTTCGTGACCACGCCGCGATAGGGCTTGTTCAGGTTCTGGTTGCCGCCCTGAGGATCGACCACCTGGAGGAAGGCCGAATCGGGTTCCTTGGCGGGCGCGCTTTTCCGAACCCGGTAGTGCGAATAGTCGTAGCCCTCCATCCACGACGGCGGGCGGATGCCGCACAGGCCGAGAGTTGTCGGGGCGATGTCGACGTGATTCAGCGGAACGGGGATGCGTCCCACGCGGCGGCCGTCGTAACTCATAGGACGCTCGCCGCCGATGATGAAGGGAATGCGCGCTGACTCCTCGTACGGCAGGCGCTTGTTGTACTGGCCGTGCGACCCGTGCATGTCTCCGTGGTCGCTGAACAACATCAGGTGGGTGTTGAATGCCAGGCCGGCCTTGTCCAGCGCGGCGCGGATGCGCCCGACATTCCAGTCCCAGTTCTCGATCATGGCGTAGTACCCGGCCAGATCACGGCGCGCTCTGTCCAGCACCTCGGCATTCGGGGGCACATTCGGGCGCAATTGCAGGTGACCGCCGTTGTAGCGGCCCATGAACTCAGCGGGAGCGACGTAGGGGTTATGCGGCGGCTGGACGGAGAGCGCGGCAAAGAACGGTCTTGCGCGTCCCCGCCCGGCCTCCTCGCCGCGTTCGGCAATGTAACGGACCAGCAGGTTCGTGAGTTCATCGGTTTCGTAACCCGGCAGGCGATAGTGGAAAGCGTCCTTGCCACTGCCGCCGTGCACCCAGCAGTCCCACTGACTGTTGTTGTTCTCGTACGCCGCCCAGACATCGAATCCTCTGCGCCGCTCCGGCGGAACTATGTGCATCGCCGCGCGCCCTTCGCGCTCGTGGAACCCATCCAGGTGCCACTTGCCGAAATAGGCGGTCTGGTAGCCCGCTTCCTTGAGCGGCGTGGTGATGGTCTGCTGATCTTCCGGCAAACGGTATTCGTTGCCCGGAACGCAGTGGTGAGGATACCGCCCGGTCAGGAGTGATCCGCGGAAGGGACAGCAGAGCGGGAATCCCGAGACGGCCGCGCTGACGTTGACGCCGGCGTGCGACAGGTTGTCGAGATTCGGGGTGCGGGCGTTCGGGTCGCCGTTACAGCTTAGCGCCTGTGCCCGGTGCTGGTCTCCGAAAAGCCAGATCATGTTGGGCTGGTCCGCGGCGGCCGGTGCGGTGCGGCTCTGCACGCCGGCGACGGAGGCATAAGCGGCGCCGCCCAGCAGTTGAGCGGATGCGCGAAACAAATCCCTGCGATTCACCTTGTTCGTCCTCCTCATCAATCGAGCGGGCGGTGGCGGTTCTGGAGCATGAGTTCGACGCCCTCCCGCCACCAGTCGCCCATCAGGCCGGCAAAGGGCCGATCCAGTTTGCGAGGCCTGACCGCCAGCGCTTCGATAAGGGTGTCCTCTGCGAAAAAGGAGGCCTCCTTCAAGATGTTGCCGTCGTCCGCAATGACGCGGCTCTGGCCGTGAGAGCCGGTCGTATCCAGGTTTGCGGGAGCGTTGGCCGCAACGATAAACACCTGGTTCTCCACCGCGCGCGCCATCAGTTGCGCCCGATAGGGCTTGAGCTTCGATTCTTGGCGCATTCCCGATTCGCAACTGATGTAATAAACCACACGCGCGCCGGCCAGCGCGGGCAACCGAACGAACTCCGGGTAGCGCTCGTCGTGGCAAATCATGACCGTGGACGGAACTCCCTCGAGTTCGAAGAACGCGATGTGATTGCCCGGCGTGGCCCACTTCTCGCCGGCCAGCATCAGTTTGCCGTAGCGCTCGACCAGTTCCCCGCGGGAATCGAAGATGACGGCGGTGTTGTAGGCGCGCCCGTCGATCCTGTAAATGGTGCCCACCACCGCGGCGATCTTTCCGGCGCCGCAGGCCTGGCGGATCTGCTCCTCGGCCGCACTCAGCTCTTCGGCGGATGCCGGGGTCAGCGCGTCCTTTCTGTAACCGGTCAACGCGCATTCCGGAAACACCGCCACCTTTACGTCTTGCTTGGCAAGGCGCTGCAGCACAGCGACGATCCTCGCCCTGTTGTCCTCCACGCTGAAAGACGAACGGAACTGGACCGCGGCCACCTTGAGGTTGACGGGACCCGTCTGTGCACGCGCCGGGGCGCCGGCAGACAAATGGGCCACGAGGATGGCGGCCGTGGAGAACAACCATCGCAATTTCATGATCGATTCCTCAACCACGCGCACCGGCGATGTCAACGGCCGGGTGCTTCTTGCCCGACCAACCCTTACTTTATACTCTGCTGGGCTTGAACGTACCTTGCGATTCTCTCCGTGGACGCCGCCATATGGGGCTAGGCGGTCTTCCGGCGTGGCCCGCTCTGCCGCTTGCCTTCGTTGCCGCCTTCCAATTCCTGCCAGAACTCCTGGTGGGGAACGCCCGCTCCTGCTCGAATGCGTTGCCGCGCAGCCTCTAGAATCGTTCGCAGCCGCGGCGAATAGGCCAAAACCAGGCGTTCCAACTCTTCTTCATCGCCGACCGCCAGCAAGGCCCCCACGGGCCTACCGTTCCGCGTGACAACCACGGGGCCCCGTACGGCGGCCCTCAGGTAGGCGCTGAAATGTGCCTTGATATCCGCCACCGAAGCGATCTTCATAGGTCTCGTTACTCGGCAAAGAGAATTGTGATCTTTGCTTGAACATCTCGCATTGAGGCGAGGCGCTGCCCGTGGACCGCTTCGACTTCTGCGACGGTGCAAGGGTGGGTCGTCAGCAGCCGCAGAAGTTGGTCACCGTCGCACACTCGAATATCCCGCTCTTGCGCAACCTGTTTGGCCTGCGCCGTCAGCTTGCCGTTCGTGACGAGCGTCCCCCGAAGCGTCAGCCTGTCCGACGATCCGCGAAAGCGCTTCGCTCGGTACCCGTCGAAGGCTTGAATGAGTTCTGCAATCGCATCGGCGTCAACTGCAGCGTCCCAGAGCGTATGCTTGCATTGCAGCAGTTCGACAGTTTTATCACCAACCGCAATTACATCGACGCCCTCGTCGCCAGACTTAGGCGTCAGGATCACCCGAGCACCCTGCCGCTGCCAGAGCGCAGCGGTCAGCGCCTCGAAGCGATCCCACGTTAGCCGCCGCAGTTCTTCCGTGCCGAGAGCGGGCAAGGCGCGTGTGCCGGATGAGTCAGAAGGTTGCTCCAGTATGTCGCTTAGCAGCTCTTTCTCGAGATCTTGCTCGCTCGGCATCGGGGCAAGGAAATCCGCCGCCAGTGACCGGCGGCGCTCGATGAGCGCGTCGAGTTTTTCGTCAAAGCTCACAAACTGCTTGAGCGGGTCCTCTGCGATCAATTGGTAGACGTGGACATCCTTCGTTTGCCCAATACGGTACGCCCTGTCCGTCGCCTGCGATTCTTTTGCTGGGTTCCACCAGCGCCCATAGTGGATCACGTGGTTTGCCTCGACCAGGGTGAGGCCGATTCCTGCCACATCCGGGGACAGAATCAGAGCGTCGAACCCCTGACTTGCGGTAAATCGTCGCAGGATGGCTTGACGAATCGAATGCCCGCCACGGGTTCCGCCGCGGCGGCTCGTGGCCCCGTTAATGATGTCCGCTGCCACGGCAAACCGTGCCTTTAGGACCGCGGCCAAAAGCTGTTGCATATCGAGGCTGCGGGTAAAAATCAGCGCTTTTTCCCCGCCTCGCTGAATCTTCTCTAGGCGCTCGACAAGGCACGCCAGCTTGGGGCAAAGCCGGAGTGCTTCGTCGACCGCCAGCGGTTCGTAGCATGGCACAAGCGCCGGGTGCTGGTATACCCGCATAAGCAGGTGGATCAGCGAAAAGGGATGGTTCTCTTCACCTCCCGCCCGAGCCCGGCCGACCAGGTCAAGGTGCCAGTCTCGCTGGACGCTCGAAAGTGGACAGCGGATTTTGTGCTCGTGCTTCGGCGGCAGGTCCGTGAGAACATCGGCTTTGTCGCGGCGGAGGACGAAGGCATCGGGCGCGCCGTACCGCAACACCCGCCGTAGCTCCTGCACCTGCACGCCGCTCGGCAAACCCGCCGTCCCTTCGTCGTCGCTGCGCTCGAACCTCTTTGAAAATTCAGCCGAGCTGCCGAGCAGCCGGCCGGGTTGGAGGAAGTCAAAAATGTTCCAGACGTCGAGTAGCCGCGTTTCGACGGGGGTGCCGGTGCAGGCGATACGGAAACGCGGATCCAGGCTCTTTAGCGCGTGGGACACTTTCGTGTTCGGCGTTTTGTACTCCTGCGCTTCATCGGTGACGACCACCGTCCACCGGTCCTTCATGCGTGCAAACGAGTGCTGGTAGTTGGTGATCGTCTCGTAGTTCGTGAGGATTACGCGATAACCCCGGAGCGCGTCAAGATCGAGGACCGGTTCGCCGAGCACGGTCTCCCGTCCGGCAACTCCCGCCCGCCGGAAGCGCTGCAAAGCGGCGCCGTGCAGCGGCAGCCACGGCTGAAACACCGCCCCGTCCCCGGCGAAGAATCGCTTCATGTCGCTCGTCCATACCTCGTTCTCGAGGAGGATCACCGGTGCAACGATGAGGACCGGGTCCCACGGGGCTTTTTCGGGGTCGTCGCCGGGGTTGGAAAGGCTTCCTTGCTCGATCAGCCAGGCCAGGAACACCAAGGCCTGCAGCGTCTTTCCAAGACCCATGTCGTCTGCGAGCAGGCACCCATGGCGTCCAAGACGGAAGTTCCGCTGCAGCCATGCAAGACCGCACCGTTGGTGGTCCTTCAGTTCCGCCGTGGGCAGAAGCGATTGCGGAATCTCCGGCGCGGGTTCCGCGATCCCCACGTTGTATTCCTCTTGGTACTCCAGCGCCTCCTCATTTGTGTAGATCAGAACAAATCGTCGCACGTCTGCCGACGTTTCAGGTCGCTCCTTGGGCTGCGGTGTGACTCGTCGCACAAGTTCGTCGAGAGCCTGTAGAAATGGCCTGTCAAGTACGAGTGATTTCCCGTGGAAAGCTACCTGACCCTGGCCAGTTCGGTGGGCCTCCTTCGCCGCCGCTTGGAGTTGCAGAAGTTCATCCCGCGACCCGAAGCCGACCCGCTCAGTACTACCATCGGCATAGGCACACTCCAGCCCGGCAGCGAACGGCGTTGTGCGCATCGGTGCAGGCTCGGTATCGACGTCCTCGAAAACCCCAGTCACGCTCCGCTGGAGGTAGGGGCGCACTACAAACGGGAAGTCACCGATGCCCTTGACTCGTGGGCCGAACTCGCTCAGGTCAATGTCCACCGCCTCGGCGACTCCATCGAAGACTGCATAGGGGTTCCGGAGGACCTCGGCACGCTCCGCGCCGCCCACGTGGCGGACACGCTGCATCTGTCGGAGCACGTCACGCTGGACGTCGCTCAGAACAACTCGGATGCGCTCACCCTCCGCGGTCTGGCAGGTATAGCAGTCTTCGACATCGTCGAGTGCGAGGAAGCTCTGCCGCATCGCTTCGTCTGGCACCCCGTCGACCTTCGGCACGAAGGTGATCCGCTGCTGCTCGTCGACGATGACATCCAGTCCCACCCGCGCCGGCACGAGCACGCGCTCACGCGTCAGGTACTTGTCGAGTTGCGCCCCAACTTCCTCAGCTAATCCTTTGATCTTGGCAAACTCGATGAGACACGCTGTGCCAGTCCGTCTGTCTGATGGGAGTTCGTTAAAGCCGTCAATTGTCTGGAGCAGCGAGAAGCCCTGCCGGTCTAGGCGGTAGAGTTCGGGGCCGCGGCGCACGAAGCAGCCGCGCCGTTCGAGGTGCACCGGTCGGTTCCCGAGATAAAATCGCACGAAGTACCGGAAACGCTCGTCCTGTAACCAGCCGGTACACTGTAGCTCAAGGCTGAACGGCGACCACTGCCAACTCCCCTCGAAAGCATCGACGCCGCGCTCCTCAAGCCTGACGAAATCCTCATGCGTGATGTGGACGGCGCCGTCGTGCAGCGTGGCGATGCCAAGTTCGCACAGTTGCGGAACGAGCGTTGGAAGCAGACGGCCAAGGCGTGTGAGCGGTGCGTACGAACGCAACTCATCCGCACTCCCGAGTTTCCGCTCGGTGCCCCGCAAAACCACGCCGTCCTCTGCCGCCCAGAGCTTCAAACCGCGAGACGGCTCGCCGAGGTGCCAGTCAGCGGGTCCGGCTGCGGAAGTCGCTGCTGTGTCTGTGAGCTTCACGTGGATCGGACTCCATACCAGGCGAGCATGCGCGCGAGTTCAGCTTGCCAACCGGGCCTGTGAATGATCCGGTACCGGTTGTCCGGAAGCAGTTCCCGACGCTTGAGGTCCCTTTCCTTGAAATAGCCGGCATACCAGAAGTCCGGCACCACCCGATCGAAGACGGCCCGTGGGTAGATGTAGCACGCTCCAACACGGTTGAACTCAATGACGCACACGTCCCCGAAGTCGAGTAGGAAGGCGCTGCTCATTCCCATCACGTGCCCGAAGCTGCCGACCTCGGTCCCCAGTTGCCTCATCACAGTCCTCAAACGGGCGAAGTCATCCTGGTTCAGGAGCGGGCGGGTCACGACACGCGAGGAGACGTAGCCCAGCCAAAACGGCTTGCGCAGGTGCGGATCACCGCCTTTGGGGAACGCGTGATCAAAGAAAAAAACGATATCCGCCCGCGACAGCCACTCGATCAAGCGACGCGTCGCCTCGGGTCGGACGCCGAGCCAATTCGTGCGCTTCGCAGGCAACCGCGGGTCGCCGAAACGCGGCTCGCCGATGATGAAGGCCTTTAACGGCTCGTGAACATTGGGTGCTTGTGCATCACGGTGAAGGATGCACTCTGCCACCTGTTCCTTGAGATCAGCGAGTGCCCAGCCGCTCCACAGGAGCAGGGTGCGGCACACGTAATTCACCAGCGCCCTATTCTGTCCCCATCCGGCCCGTGCTCCGTTCAGCAGGCGCCGCATTGTTTCGGTAAAGAACGCAGTGCCCTCATCGAGACCCCACTCCGTGGCTGTATCCCGAAGTGAACGCGTATCACGCAGCATCCAATCCGCTAGCTCCTGCGGTGCATCCGCTGGCAGGAGCATCTCTGCGTGCTGCTGCCAGCGGTTCACCACTCGGTTGGGCCCCTGGTATGCACGCAACCGACGCACAGCGATTCGCTGAATAGTGTCATCCGCCAGGAAGGCTGCCCACCGAAGGTGGCAGGCACGCACCAAACCCTGGATCCCTCGGGCCCCCATCGTGAACTTCTGCTCGTCCAACACAGAATGAAACGCCGGATCCAGGACAACCTGCGGCTCCCAGTAAAGGAAGCGGACGGCGCGCGGGAGCAGCGGAACATTTCCGCCTGCCCGGCGCTCCCTCCATGCCCGCAGATACTCATCTGGACAGACGAGCGGCTTTGCTGGCCGGTTCTGACCGAGTGTCTCTATAGCGGCGGCGAGCCGACCGAGAGTCGGGGCTTTTTGCTGTCTCAGCGCCTCCGACTGCCGTCGCAGTATCGTGCTGCTCGCTCTGAGATCTTCCAACGATTCAAGAAGCTGAGACATCCCGTTCCGGCTTTGCCTTTCTACCTCGCGGTTGCGGGGGTCTGCACACCGCCAATGATTTCCCGCAGGTCGCGCTGCTCGATGGAACGGACACGGATCTTGAAGACGACTCGGCGACTGCGGTCTTTGTCTTCTCGCCCTTGCATGTCCCGCACTGGGTCGCGGCTCCCCCGACCTGTCGCTGAAACGAAATCCATAAAACACTCGCGAGTTTTGGGCCTAGCGGAGTCTTCTTGCTCCAGCGCATCAAGGACATTCAAGCTGGTCATGGCGACTTGCAGCGACCGTTGCTGGCTCCTTTCTAGGTTCGCCTTGTCTGTGCCGAGCGAGTCAGCATGTCCCTCGACAATAATCGAGTGGATCTCTCTTCGGAACCGGGCGGAACAGACGGTCTCGGAGAGGCGCGGTGCAAATCGCCGCAAGAACTCGACTCCCTGCGGCGAAATGTCAGACTTGTCGAAGGCGAACTGGAGCAAGCCCTCGGGCACCAGCACGAGCAGGCCGAGCGGGTCCCTATCGTCGTTCTTGACTGTTACACCTTCCCCCGCAAACTCCCGGAGAGCCTGCTTCAATTGAAGCACCATCTGGTCACGTGTTTGCACGCCCTTTTGCCCCATGTTGTTCAGACTGGCAACGAGGAGCAGAACAAAGATCACCGCCAGCGACGTCATGAGGTCGGTGAGCGAGCTGGCCAAACTGGAGTTGTCGGTGCCGACGCTCATGTGCCTGATCTCCTATGCAGACGCGCCCTTGCCCTTTCGCAACTCCTCAATGAGTGTCTGGAGAACTTCATCAAGTTCGTTCACAGAGTCGCTGAGGCGCTTGTAAGCATTTTTGAAGTGCTCGTCAGAAACCTTCACCAGGCCCTCAAAACCCTGTTGTGACGTCTGGACGTAGTTTGCAAGGTGCTGCGCAACCTGCGTGAGGAGGGCGCTTGCCTCGCCTTCGACTTTTGAAAAAAGCTGCTGGTACTGCTCCATGCTGTGATGGATCTGCCGCCAGATTTCCCGCTGATCGCGGTTGGCATTCCCCAACTGTTCGAGTTGCGTTGTCGCAAGACCTGAGATCCGCTGCACGGCTTCGTGCGTTTCGCGCGCCGACTTGGCGGTTCCGGCGAGCGAACCCGCCGCGCCGCTTACGTTCGCCACAACCTGTTCCAGACTGGTGCTGACCCTCGTGTAGCGTTCCAAAGCGCCGTTGAACCCGGCCAGTGATTGTTCGAGGGCGGCCCGGAGATTCTTGACCGTGTCGAGTTGTGAGTGGTGCGTTTCGAGAAGCTGCCGTAGTTGCTCGGCGTTCTGCGTTGACCAGCGGTCCGCTTTCTGGATGATTTCGTTGGCCGCGCCGGTCGCGAGCCCCGCGCTGTCAATGATCGAGTTACTCATCTTCTCGCTGAGTTCGCCGACCTGTTGCGAGAGGCCGTGGACGACCGCCGTGAGTGTCGTATTCATCCGTGTGACGGACGTGTCCGCCGTCTCGTTCAATTGCGCCATGAGGCCCCGCAAGACCTCCGTTAGTTCGGTGATCTGGGTCTTGCCCGTTTGCAGTTGCTCGGCTGTCGAATTCTTCGCCAGCGCCACGACCTCTGCCAGCATCTGCTGTGTCGCCGTGGATTGTGCATTAATCCCTCCAATGACAACGGCTGCTTCCTTCAGAGACTCCGTCACCTTCTCGAACTGGGCCATGGCGCCACCGGAAAGCGACGCCTGAAACCGGCTGCTCATTTGGCCCAGTGCCGCCGTCATTGACCCTTCGAGCCGGGTCATCAGACTTTCGAGCGAGCCCGTAATCGACTCCTGCTTCTGCGCCTCCGCAGCCCGGAGGAGTTTATTGAAATCCTCGATGACCTCTACCATCCGTGCCAGGGTTGGCCCCATGCTCTCGCTGAAGCTCTGCTTGAGCTTTTGCGACAAGTCGGCGTTAAACGCACGAAAGGCCGTGGATTGCTCGCTGATGTCGCGCGTCAGGTCTACCAGTATCTGCGACGGAGACAGGACAGGAATCAGGGCATCCAGGGCCGTGGTCAACTCGTGGCGCCCTCGACTGAGTCGGTGCTGCAACGGCTTCTCGCACAAAAGGTAGACGGTGGCCGAGAACAGCCCCGCGATCGAGGACAGGAATTTACCAGACAAGCCTTGGATCAGGGTATCCAGCCCCTCGACCTGGGTGCCCTTGAGATGGACATCAACAAGGGCGACCAGAATGGCCACGAACGTGAAGAGCAGGCCGGCGCCGGTCACCACCCCCGGAATGGCGGCGTACAATGCGCGGTCAATTTGCGAGTCGACGACAGCCCCCTCTGTGAAAGCCGTCTCCGCCGCTTGGCTTGTCCAAACCTGATCTCCACCCCGCGCATTCCGGCGCAAGATTCGGTACCCACTCAACTGGTTCCATGCCGAACGCAGTGGTCCCTGTTGCTCGAAGAATTGAGTGAGGCTGTCGAAGGCGCGTAGCGCCAAGCCTTCGCCCGGCGCGAGTGGATACTCGATCACTATCTTGCGGACCCTGGTGGTCACTGTGCGGAAAAGAGCCTCCTGCTTCCGCACGTCCCTCCAGAACTTGACTAAAAAACGGAAAGTGAACAGAACCAGTCCCAACGCGGCGAGCCACAAAAAGGGCGGGGCCTTCAATTCAACAATTGTCCACGCGCCCTTCAGCAGCTCAATCACCAGCCAGTAGACGGCCGTTCTTTCCACAGGTCCGAGATTCTATCCCTCCGCACAGCTAGTGTCTACACTCCTGCGGGCCCCTCGGTACCAAGCCGCGAATCGGGAAGACTCCGGGCTTTGTGGAGAGCTGAATGGTCGATCCGGTTGAAGTTGGCCGGGGTGACTATTAACTCGACGGCGCCAACATCGCCCGAAGAGTAATGCCGCCTGTACCCCTTAATCCGCCACAGCCATCGAGCGCCCCTCAGCACAGTCGTTTCCGTGCAACCCGCGCATGAACGATCAAAGATCGTCGACGCATTGGGCGACCCACTCCGGCCGCTGCTTCCGCCGTTTGTGCGGATTTGCGGATTGCCTGTCCGAACTTTATTTCCTTTGTTTTCAACGGCCACCTACCCAAAAACGGCTCAAACCCTTGACACGTATGTCATAATGGAATCATGGGACTGACATGGTGATTTCAGTGATTCCGGGGTCGCTCACCTGCTTTCCACATGTGGGTTGCAGGCGACGGCAGTTTGGGGAGGCTGTGGGCTGTAGGCTGTGGGCTATAGGCTGTAGGCTGTGGGCTGTAGGCTGTGGGCGCGGAAGCGGCGCGGCGCACTCTCCGCGGTGAGGTGGTCGAGAGACTCGGGCCGAGATGCGGACGGTTGTGGGGTTTAATCCTGCTTTTCACCTGTATTAGCAGGTGCGCACTGGAACACGGCTCAATCTATTGATAATAAACAGGTTAGTAGCCAAGCAGGGATCCGCGCCAGTCGGCAGTCAACCGGCCATCCGCTGTAATGTGCTGAAAACAGGGCGGTTGCGCCAACGCAAACAGCACGCCTGATAAAAGACGCCTCAATTGGTGCTTTTTCCTGGTCGCATGGTGCAGCCCACAGCCTACAGCCTACAGCCTGCAGCCCCCAGCCGCACTAACTGAGAACTTAAAACTGGCGACTGAAAACTGTTGGCCTGCGGTAAACTGCGCGGCAAGGAGACCAGGAGATGAATCGGCGAACGCTTCTCAAAGCATTATCGGCAGGGACCATTGGCGCGGCGGCGCAATGGCCGGCGCGGGCGCAGGCGGCGCTGCACGGCCTGCCGCCTTTGACCATCCGCGACGTGCGGGTGATCCTGACGGCCCCCAACGGAATCCGGCTGGTGGTCGTGAAGGTGGAGACCAGCGAGCCGGGCCTCTACGGCCTGGGCTGCGCTACCTTCACGCAGCGCGCCTTCGCCGTGGCCACGGCCGTGCAGGAATACCTGCGCCCGTTCCTCATCGGCAAGGACGCCAGCCGGATCGAGGACATTTGGCAGTCCTCGTTCGTCAGCTCCTACTGGCGAAACGGCCCGGTGCTGAACAACGCCATGAGCGGCGTCGATATGGCGCTGTGGGACATCCAGGGCAAGCGGGCCAACATGCCGGTGTACCAGTTGTTGGGCGGCAAGTGCCGCGAGTCGGCGGATTTGTACGCCCATGCCTCGGGGCGCGATTTACAGGAGGTGGCCGACAACGTTCGCAAGGCGATGGAGCAGAGCTATCGCTACGTGCGGGCGCAGGTCGCCGTGCCGGGCCAATCCACGTATGGGGCGCGCAGCGCCGGCGCGACTCCCTCCCAGCCGGGCCAGAGCGTGCGGCCGCGCGCTCCTTGGGAACCGGCGGCATATGTGCGCTTGGCGCCCAAGCTGTTCGAATTCCTGCGCGCCAAGCTGGGAGAGGAAGTGGAACTGCTTCACGACGTGCACGAGCGGGTGACGCTGCCGCAAGCCGTCCGGCTCTGCAAGGACCTCGAGCCTTACCGGCTTTTCTTTCTGGAAGACCCGCTGCCGCCCGAGGAGATCGATCATTTCCGGATTATTCGCCAGCAGTGCAGCACGCCGCTGGCCATGGGCGAGCTGTTCAACAGCCCGCACGAGTTTGTTCCGCTGATCTCGAACCGGCTGATCGATTTCATCCGCATTCACATCTCGCAGATCGGCGGGCTAAGCCCGGCCCGCAAGGTGGCGGCGCTCGGC
>Ga0315295_10003100_pt1 | contig 14125 bp, 16 predicted proteins | sample YL17G14_0_MG_FD_204453 | JGI IMG/M metagenome (GOLD analysis project Ga0315295, IMG submission 204453) | Sediment microbial communities from Yellowstone Lake, YNP, Wyoming, USA - YL17G14_0 | ecosystem: Environmental > Aquatic > Freshwater > Lake > Sediment | place: USA: Wyoming | collected...
CGCTGGCTATCGCGGAGCGGGTCGGCTACCCGGTCCTGGCCCGCCCCTCCTACATCCTGGGCGGCAAGGCCATCCAGCTGGTGTTCGATCCGGAAAGCTTGCGGCGCTACGTGCAGGAGCGTATCCGTCTGTCGCCGGAGCACCCGGTGCTGATCGACCGCTTCCTGGAGGATGCCTTCGAGTACGACATCGACGCGTTGGCCGACGGCTCCAGCGTGGTCATCGGAGCGGTGATGGAGCACATCGAGGAGGCCGGGATCCATTCCGGGGACTCGGCCTGCTGCATCCCTCCCATAAAAAGCAGACCCGGCTGGATCCAGACCATGAAGGAGCAGACCCGGCGCATCGCCTTAGAGCTGGGGGTGATCGGCCTGCTGAACATCCAGTTCGCCGTCAAGGACGAGGTGGTGTACGTGCTGGAGGTGAACCCCCGCGCCTCGCGCACCATCCCCTTCGTGTCCAAGGCCACCGGCCTGCCCCTGGTGCGTATCGCCTCGGGGCTGCTGGTCGGCCGCACCCTGGCCGAGCAGGGCATCACCGCGGACCCGGCCACGCGGAACGTGGCGGTCAAGGAGTGCGTCCTGCCCTTCGACCGCTTCCCCGGGGTGGACCCGGTGCTGGCCCCGGAGATGCGCTCCACCGGCGAGGTGATGGGTCTGGGCGCCTCCTTCGGCGAGGCCTTCTACAAGGCCCAGGCGGCCGCCGGCACACCGCTGCCCGTAGCCGGGACCGTGTTCATCAGCGTGCACGACAGCGACAAGGAAGCCATCCTGCCTGTGGCCCGGCGCCTGGCCGAACTCGGCCTGCGTCTTACGGCCACCAAGGGAACCGCCGCCTACCTGTGGGAGCACGGGGTCTGGGCCGACGTGCTGCGCAAGGTGCACGAGGACCACCCCAACGCCCTGGACTACATCCGGTACGGGAAGGTCGACTTGTTGATCAACACCCCGTTGGGGCGGGAGTCCCAGATGGACGATTATCTCATCCGGGACGCGGCCATCGTGGCCGGCATCCCCTACACAACCACTACCTCCGCCGCCCTGGCGGCGGTGGAGGGCATCGAGGCGCGCGTCCGCGGGCACATTTTCGTGCGCCACCTGCAGGAAAACCCGTGGCGCAACGTATGAACGCCCGGGAGCTGGAGCCGTTGGTGCGGCGTCTATCCGCCTTCAGCTTCACCCGCGCCGGCGGGCCGGGCGGCCAGAACGTGAACAAGGTGTCCTCACGGGTCACGGCCCGGCTGCCGCTGGCTTCCCTGCCGGGCTTAAGCGGGGAGGAGCGGGCCCACCTGGCCGCGCGCCTGGGGAAGAGGGTCAATGCCGAGGGGGTGTTGCAGCTGAACGTGCAGGACACGCGCGACCAGGCCCGCAACCGCGCCCTGGCGGTCCGGCGCCTGGCCGGCCTTCTGTACGCGGCCCTGAGGGAGCCGCGACGGCGGCGGGCCACGCGCCCCACGACGGGCTCCCGCGAGCAGCGCCTGGCCTCCAAGCGGCGGCGCTCCCAGGCCAAGCGTCGCCGGTCCGACCGCCCCGAAGCGGAGTGAAGCAGGGTGGGGCCGGCGGGCGCCCAGTGGCTTCCTGATTGATATTTGAGCCCTGAAATGGCTCTGAGGATACTACGATGGCGGAATACATCTTGAGTGACGATATCGACAAAGCCCTGGCGTGGGCCGTATACGAGAAGTTAGAAGATGGGACCTACGCCGGGAAGATTCCTGGATGTACCGGCGTGATGGCCTTTGGAAAAAGCTTACGAGAATGCGAAGAGGACCTTCACTCTACCCTGGAAGATTGGGTTTTAGTGGGTTGGAAACAAGGCCATGAGCTACCCGTCACAGAGGGCATTGACTTAAATAAAGAGATTGCCCGTGAACCGCTGGAAACCCTGTAAGCGGAGGGTCTATATCAAGAAGCTCCGTGAGTTGGGATTCGACGGACTTTTCACTGGAGCAAAACATCAATTCATGACCTATTTGGGGCGCCGTTTGGCCATCCCCTCGAATGAAGAGTAATCGATTCCTCAACTACGTTTCAGGATCGAGGAAGTAGAACTCATCCTACGCAGGGAAATTTCCCTCGACAAACGGGAGAAGATCTAGAAATCCGCCTTATCCACGAACCTGCCGGGCCTGAAGGCCTATAGCGCGGGCTATCACTCATTTGTGTGATCGGATCGATCGCGAGGTGCATGCCGCAGAGCGGTCAGTTCTATCCATGTAGAGGTCACTACGGGAGGTGGAAAGCATGATGTGAAGCAGCAGCGTGCACTACCCCATGTAGTTCCACAGACCTTCATCCATATCGTAGGAAGGCTCTTTCCAATACTGCTCGTACCACGTTCCGCTGGTGGTGGCACCGTCGATTTCCCCTGCGGCGAAAATCTCACCCCTCACAATCAGCTCAAACTCTGTGTTGATCGGCGGATCCGTGAACTGCCCAAACAACACACCGCTCTCTTCCCACTCGTCGAAATCAGGGTAGTTCCGGTACATGCCGAGGAGCAACTCTTCGCTGCAGGTGAAGCAGAAGGCGCCCATTCCGTCGTCACCGGCCAGATCATAGTCGGTTTCGACCAGCGTGTTGCTAGGAGGGGTCTGAGGTTTTTCCTCGGGGAACTCCTCATCAGTCTATATCTCAATCGTCCTTGTCGCGCCGTAGCCAGCGGTGAACACCCGGATTTCCAGATCGCCACCCATCTCATTCGGGAGGGCTGCGACCGTGCCCGTCTTTGTCTCGGTTCCTCGAGTGCGAGTGATTGTTCCCGTCAAACCGGAATCTGGGTCGTAAGCTCCCACGTCAGATAGTTCGGCAGTTCCGCCGGCTTCCTATCAGTCGTACTCAACGTTGACCGACCAGTCCTTTTTATTATACCCTCGGCACCTGAGCCAATGAGAGTGCTTCTTGTTTCTCCGAGAGCCAGACTGAAGGGTTATAGCGCCCTTTTCAACGAGGCGGATGAACTCGGCCTGGGAATCCTCTATATCGCCGCGGCCACGAAGGCGCATCGGCATGAATGCCGTGTAGTGAGGAGCGACCACGCCGGCATCAAAGCAATCATTGGGGAGTATTCTCCCGAGGTCGTCGGGATCACCGCGGTCACCGCAACCTATCCCATGGCAATCGCAACCGCTGAAGCGATAAAATCGCTTTCTCCAAATGTGAAAACCGTGATGGGCGGTCACCACGTAACTTTCACCGTCCGGCAGACGTTGCAGGAGGACTGCGTCGATTATATCGTCAGGGGCGAAGGTGAGGAGGCATTCCCCGAGCTGCTGCGCAGCCTGGAACGAGGAGATCCATTTCCATCGATCCCTGGTGTATGCTTCAGGAAAGACGGGACGATCCAAAACGAGGAGACCATCGCGACGATCCGCGATCTCGATAGCCTGCCCTTTCCCGACCAGGCTCTGCTCCAGAATCCGGGAAGGGTGCTGATCATCGGCAGCAGGGGCTGTCCCCACCGCTGCAATTTCTGTTCGGTTCCAAAGTTCCACAGTCGGACGTGGCGCAAGCGAACAGTGCGCAGCATACTGGACGAGCTGGAAGCCATTGCGAAAACAAGGAAACTGACGAAGGTCGAGTTCAGAGATGACAATCTCCTGGCAGACCCAAGGTGGACCAGGGCGCTGTGCCAGGGAATCAGGGAGAGGGGATTCGATTTCACCTGGCATTGCCTTGGAAGAACCGATGCGCTGGAAAAGGATCCCGAGCTTCTCGATCTCATGAAGGCATCCGGGTGTTCCATCATCGGCCTGGGTCTGGAAAGCGGTATGCAGGAGATCATTGATTCCTACGGCAAGGGGACATCCATCTCACAGGCTCTCACGGTATCGGGGCTCCTGAGAGAGAGGTCCATCCTGCAGATCTGGTATTCCATGATCGGTTCAGGAGATGAATTTGATACACCGCAATACATACAAGAGAACGTAGAGTCTCTCGCCTCTTTCCCGTTCGATCTTCTCCAAATATCCCTCCTCACCCCTTTTCCTGGAACCCCTTTGTACGAAAAGCTGGAAAGCGAAGGGAGACTATTAGACAAAGGCTGGGAGTGCTATGACGGCATGCACTGCGTGTACCAGCCCGTCGGGATGTCCGCCGATCAACTCGAAGGAGAGCTGGTCAAGGCGTACAAGAAAATTTTCATCGGTTCCGGAATGAAGCGGGTTTTCCACACCCTCCTTTCTGCCCGGAGCTTTATCTTCCACACTGTGAATCTGCGGAAACTGATGAAGATCTTTTTCAGAACTGTGATCTTGAGGAGAGATCTGATATAATTCGTGAGCTGCTCGTACACCCAGAAGGAGGGCGCCCGCGCCGGATGCCTGTGTCCGTACATTGCCGCAGCAGTTCGCGCGCGTATAGCGGTTGTAGATCTCCGTGTCGCTTTCTTCGATCCTGTTGAGAATGAGATGAATCACACTGTAGGGGTGCTGGGCTTGGTAGGCATCCGGCTTTACAGGCGAGATGACGTCGTAGGGCTGGGAGAGGCACAGGCCGATGTCTTAGACGTATTTCGGATCACAGTGCAGCACCCGAAACGGGTGGACATCATTGGCCTTTTCGGGCATGGCGCGGTCTTCTTGAACTCGCACGATAGGATAGATGGCGGAGGGGGAAATGGTAAGCTGAATTCCTCAGGGAACGGAGAATCGAAATCCCTGGGGGATGGAAAGCAGAATTGACCAGAGAATGGAAGACGGAATCCCCCAGACTGCGGAAAATGGAAATCCCCACCAGTGGATGCTCTTTGGGCAAACCCGGATTTCTACCAAAATCTAGAAAAAAGCCTTCCTCCCTGCCATTACCCTCGCTGCCGCTGGATGTACACGGCACCGATAATGACAAGGCCCTTGACAGTCCCCTGCAGGTACGGGGAAATACCGATCATGTTGAGCATGTTGTTGATGATTCCGAGGATGATGGCACCCATCACGGTTCCCCAGATCGTACCCCGGCCGCCGGACAGCGTGGTACCTCCGATAATGACTGCCGCGATCGCATCGAGCTCAAAGCCCATGCCCACGTTTGTAGAACTGACGGCATTAAACCGGGCAGTCAGCAGATACGAGGAGACGCCTACGATCACACCGGTGATTACATAGGTGAAGAACCGAACCCTATCGACATTGATCGCCGAGAACATCGCGACCCGCGAGTTGGAGCCCACCGCGCAGATGTATCGGCCGTAGCGCGTGCTGTTGAGCACGATGTTCATCAAAGCGGCAAGGATCAGCATGACCCAGACCGGGATGGGGATGTAGAGCAGGTTGCCCATCCCGAAGTTCCCGAACATTTCGCTTTTCGAGCGAAACTCGCCGGCGTTGCCGAAGTACAAGGTGAGCGAACGGAAGATCGCCATGGTGCCGAGGGTCACGATGAAGGGCGCGATCTTGCCCTTGGTCACATCGGGGGAACCTCGGCTAACGCGCTTTGAAGATCGTGTAATTCTTAACCTTTTTCCGATTCAGCCGCCACAGTGTCGCCTGGATCTGCTTCTGCGCGAACTCTGAAGCGATGTTCGGCCGGGACCAGTGAATATCAAAAATTCGATTCCAGCTATTTCGTACGTCAGCGTGGAAGACTTGATTACTGGCATGTACTTCCGAAGGAGTGTTAGCAGCCAATGATTCAAGGATAGCATCGAATCGTGCTTCATCTTTGTTGGAATGCGGCAGATACCAGTAGTTAAGAACGTAGTGCCATAGCTCAAAGTCAGATAAGAGCACCTCCGACTCCTCTGCGTGAAACTCAATGAGTACACCGGCTTCACTGCGGGGTAAATGCCCTGAGAAACGTAGGTCCGGTCGTCTCTTGTTGCAGCCATGCCACTGGAACCACGCCCAATAGGGAAAGCAACCTGCGCAGGGAGGTTTCCCCAATCTCTGGCGCATTTGGTCTTTCATCCATATGTAGGCGGAGCGGAAATGTTCCTCCATGCTGGGCCCTATTGCCTGAAGGCAGCCGGTCGATTGCAGCATCTCCCAGGCCGAGAGAGTCTGAATTGTCCAAAGAATCATGGAGTGAGACAAGCGTTGCTGGGGAATTGGTATGTTGGGCTGTGGTATTGGGAGAACATGCTTGCCAGTATTGCCGAAAGAAAGGATTCACGCAAACTGCCTCTCTCCGATTGTGGCCTCTGACGTGTGAGAGGCACCCGCAGAGAGCAAAGTCCGTCGCATCGTGGTCGCAGTTGACTTGAGCTCGGTATTAACCACCCAGGCGGCCGTTCGACTCCCGTTGGGGGAGATCAAACAGAGTCGAACGAAGCCTTTTTCTGGGATTTCCAGACTTCAAGCCTACTGGATGCGCCACTCCATTCTTTTATAGACATCCTTCCGGTGGCAAATGCCCAGAATTAGGATATCTTCGCCTGCGAGTTTCAAGACAATCCGATAGTCCCCAACCCTCAGTTTTCGATAGCCCTTCAACGTTCTCCTCAGAGGTTCTGAGTATTTCTCGGGCGCCATCAGCAACCGTTGTTCTATAGCCGTTTTGATTCTTCTCTGGATGGTCCTATTGAGTTTGGGGAGATCCTTTACTTTGACATCCGGATGGTACCGGAGCCCGTATGGCACTTCTATTCCCAGACCTCGTCATGGGACAGCGTTCTTCGGCCGGCAAGGCTTACCTCCCGCTTTTCCGCTACCTGGACGAGGGTGGTGTCTTCAAGAATCTCCAAGGCTTCCCGGATGAGGTCCCTGGTCACCATGGACAGAGAAAGCCCGCGCTCATGGGCCAGTTTTTCAATGGTGGAATACACCGGCTTTTCCAGGGCTACATTAATTCGCGGGTTCTTCGTAGGCATTGCTGACCTCCACATTGGAGTGTATCACTTTTGTATCACCACTGACCATAACACATCTTGATTAACAATTGTTATGCAATTTGAGAGCTCAAAGCGACGGGTAGCGAGAAAATACAGAGCAAGTCGCGGCAGGTAGAAACATAGTCCGTTGCGACTAACAAAAGCGCAGTGGCTGGCAAGAACGAATCATCCGAGAAAAGCCGCCAAAATCAGCACCCGGGCGTGGTGGGTTGAAAGGTGGCGGGTGAGGCCCCAGCTACATGAGGACTCCTATAGCCAGAAACTGATTCCGAGCGATGGTCCCTGGTACACGTTGCCTGCGAAGTTGTTGTACGTGTAGCCCACCGCTAGACCAAACCGCCATACCGCGAAGTTCAGGGAGCCGGCTAAATGCATGATCCACAAGCTCTCCAGCACCGCGTTCAGGTTGTACAGGTCCAGGTAGAAACCGCCCGGAAGGAATAGCTGGGAGCTGACGCCGAACGACGGTAACGGTCCGTCCAGGAAGTCAAGCCAGTAGGCGCCCGCGTAGCCACTGAAAAGGAAATCTGGCAGCACGAGCGAGCACCCGGCGTTGATCGACAACAGTGAAAACCGCTCTGAGGTGGCGAAGAAGCTCTGCTGGACGAGATTGAAGTGAAATGCCGTCAGCTGGAACGTCAGCCGATTCAGGTTTCCGTAGGTGCCGTCGAAGTGATACGCCGCGGAGGACTCGACCTGCAGAGAGTAGAACTTGGTTTCCTTCGGGTGGACAAAAGTAGAGGTGCTGAAGGCGTAGGGCGAGCTCGGAGCGTACGGGTAGGCGGCGAAGCGGGCCGCAATAGCATACTCCAGCCAGACGAAACCCTCCCCCTCTTCCCCGTCGTCGGAGCGTCCGTAGTCACGGTTGTCCTCTCCCGGATCCTGTCGCCAATACTCTTCTTCTTCCGCCTCTTCCCGCTTCCTCCGCTCCTCCTGTTCCTTACGGGCCTGGGCCTCTTTCTTGCGGATGTCCTCTATCGTATCCTTGATCTTCTGGTCCCCTTCGGCGCCCGAGTCGCTGGATTTAACCGTGACGCAGGACATCGCCACTACGAGGACTAGGAACAGCAGGACGGGAACAAACTTCTTCATCCCGGCCCCTGCTGTACAGTATACACCATTGCGGGCCTTTCTGCTCCGCATTCCAGCCGCCCTATCCCTGGAGGCGCATTCTTCCAGGCGGAGGAGCGGATAGGCAGGACAGCGGCTTCGAGACAGAGCCGCCCGATCGGCCTGGTCCTGGCTCCGGTAAAACGCAGAAGCATTCCGGGCGATCTCCGCCACCTACCCGCTTTCGCGAGCAAGAGAATTCTTCTCGTTCACCCGGAGTTTCCCACCACTTGCAGGAGCTTCGAGCACGATATGAAATTCTTCGACCGGATCATGAGCCTCTCATGACGACCAGCTGTCTATTCGCTGAGGTTTATCGAAAAAAGAGGTCGCCCGCGAACCTGCGGACGACCTCTAGATAGCTGCATAGTGAATGCTCGTCTGACTCTTTAGCTTAGAACTGTACCCCGACAAAAATCCCCGGCCAGAAACGACGGTCGTCGCTGCTGAAGCCGAACTCGTATCCGTGCACGGGCTCGAGGGTGATGCTGGTGTCGTTTTTATTGCTCAGGTAGTTGAAGGAAACCCCGCCGATAAGCGCGAAGGAGGAGAACTTGTATCCCAGGTAGGCCCTGGCTCGAAAAAGGTTCTCGTACTCTACGGCTATGGCATCCACTGGGGAGACCGCACCGAAAATCGCCTCGGTGTTGAAAAATACCTTGCCAACAGGGATATGAACTCCCAGACCTAGTCCAACCGTCAGATCTTCGAGCTGGCTGTCAACACCTGCCGTGTAGATATTGTAGACGGTCTTGGTTCCGTGGATCAGCGCAATATTCATCAATCCCAATTCATCGTACCAGGCTTGCGCATGGGTCTGTCCGTTCTTGCGCACAATGCTGATCAGGCCGATGGGTATGCCCTCATTCTCTGTTGCTACGTTGATCACGCCAAGCTGAACGCCTCTAGCGTTCCTGCTGACATTCACCACTCCGGCTTGGGACAAGGAGGTGCTTCTTGCGTAGTTTAGCACCCCGGCCTGAACGCCATTTGCCGTACCAAAGACCGTATTGACCACACCGGCTTGGATTCCGATGAGATTCCCGCTCGTCCAGTTGGCCACCCCGGCTTGAAGTCCCACTGCATCTTTTCCGATGATGCTGATCACCCCGAGGGCCGCTCCTCTGAGCATATCAGCGTATCCGGCCACGATGTTCAGTTGTACAATGTCCACGGTATTTTGCCCGGCGGGCCGCCCCAGGCTGAACGCAGGAACCAGGGAAAGATTGACCGGTACCACAACATAACTGTCTTCCGCGATAACCGTTTTGGAAACCAATGCTGCGAAAAGCAGTGCCAACAGAAAGCCTCTCTTGTTCATTATCCTCTCCATATTCGATTAGTTTTAAAGAATATCCGCGGCCGCAGCTAGGATGCGTCCCACGCCATAGTCGTTGATGTTCCCCATGACCACGACCCCCAGCCGCCGCTTGGGGTACAGCCGCATGAGCGTTTCGATGCCGGCCCCCCCGCCCCCGTGCTCCAGGATTTCCTCGCCCTTCTCCTGCTGCAGGGCCCACCCGAGGCCCCGGTCGAACGGTTGACCATCCGCAGAGCGCTGCATCCGCTGCATGGCCTGCAGCGTCGAAGGGGACAGGCCCCACAGGGACTGGGCGACGCCCGCGTCCATGTTCGTCCAGAGGAATCGCGCGACGTCTTCCGCCGTCCCTACGAGTCCTCCCCAGGGGGCCAGGATGTCGAAGTCCGTCAGGTAGGTGTGCGCCCCTGATCTTCCGTCAATCACGCCCTCACCGTCCCGCTCCGAGCGGTTTTCCTTCAACACAGCGAGCAGGGCCGACTCGGCGTGAGCCTGGATAACGGAGCTGGCCAGTGGGGTGCCCGGCGGCAGATCGGCGTACCGGAACGAAGTGTGCGCCATTCCGGCCGGCCGCAGGACGGTCTCGGCAACCGCGGACGCAAAGGGCCTGCCGGTGACGCGCTCGATCAGGACTCCCAGGGCCAGGTAGTTCCAGTTGCAGTATTGGGACTCCGTGCCGGGCTTGAAGTCCAGCCGGTCCACGTGCGCCAGGTAATCGGAAAGAACGACCTCCAGGGCGGGCAGAGGCTGGCCGCGGTAGGACACCAGGTGCGTGACCTCCCTTTCCGGAAGTCCCGAGCTGTGGTTCAGCAGGTTACGTACCGTGATCCCGAAACGCGCCGGAAACTCGGGCAGGTAGCGCGCTATGGGAGAATCCAGTCCCACGAGCCTCCGCTCCTCGAGCTGCATGACCGCCACCGCGGTGACCACCTTCGTCATAGAGCCCCAGCGGTAGGCCGTATCCGGAGAGCCCGGCTCGCCCCGGCGGGCCATGCCGGCCGAGTACTGGTAGATGATCCTGCCATCACGAATCGCCGCGAGGGATATGCTCCCTCCTCCGCTCTCGGCCGCATCGCGCACGAGCGCCTCCAGCTCCTCCCGGGTGGTGGCCGCAGCAGCGGCGCCCCCGACTTCGGAGAACCGGAAGCTCCCGAGAATGCCCATCACGGGCCCGGGGGGGTCCCCAGGCATGGCTGAGGCGCTGGCCGCAACGATGAGGGAGTACACCACTCCGCCGCGCATCTGGTAGGCAACGGCCACTGCACGCTCCCTTCCGCGGTCGATCAGCCGCCTTGCCCGCCAATCGCCGAAAGCGGCGCTGCCGTCCAGCACCAGAGAGGCCGGGTCGACCCCAGCCGAGCGGAGGCTCTCCCCAACGCCCTCCTCCTCCGTACCGGCGGAGACGGCTTCCACGTACACGTCGATGCCCCGTGCTTCCAGCCGGTAATGATAGAAGCCTTCTTTCGCCTCCTGCGGGGTGAGCTCCGGGCTCACGCTGAAGGAGAACCCGCGGGCCGGGTCCGAAACCCTCGTTACCCGCTGGCCTCCGCCCACGCTGGCGCAGCCCATGATCACCCCGAAGGCGAGTGAGGCAGCCAGCGCTCTGAAAAAGTTCTTGTTCATGTTATCCTCCTGCCGTAACAAAACACTTTTTCGGCAGGGAAAAACATCGACCAACAGATTGATTTGCGGTCAGGGCCTGTCCATCAACGGATTGATTTTCGGCTGGGATCCATCCATCAACGGATTGAGTGCGGGGTAGAAGGGCGGCGGCTACTGCGCCTTTTTCAGACCGGGGGGCTCGACCAGGCGAAAGAGCTCATATCGACTCCTGGCGCCTGTTTTCTCGTAGATGTTGTGAACATGAGTCTTCACCGTGGCCACGCTGACAAAGAGCTTCTGGGCAATCTCCCTGTTCCCCAGCCCCTCGTTCAGGAGCACGATCACCTCCCGTTCCCGGGATGATATCTGGAACCGCTGGCCAAACTCATCGCTGACCTTCCGCGGCGGCGCCGAGTCCGCGACCAAGTAAGAACCGAAATAATACGCGAGGATACAGCCGAACAGGGCGTAAGGAACGGTGCTGAACATGAATCCCTGGCCTGCCGCGGACAGACGCACGATCGGCTCCCTCAGCTCCGCAACAAACCCGAGGACGCTTTCCAGGAAGCCGACGACCCCGAAGGCAAAGGTGGCCCATATGAGCACGAGCTCCCGCCGGGGCCGGTCCGTCTTGGAACCCACCGCCGCGACCACCAGGACGTACGCGAACAGGGCGATGTACGCGGCGGAAGCCAGAACTATCGGCAGATTGCGGACCAACAGGTTCCGGGACGCCTCTAGGCTTACCGCATTGGGCCAGAGGAATCCTGCCGCGTTGAGCAGCGCGACAGCTGCCACCAAGGCATCGCGAAGCTTCTGGGAGCGGACGGTGAACACCCGGTGGTAGTAGAGGGTGATTGCGGCCACGCACAGAATGGTAAGGAGAGAGCCGGCGAGGTAGCTCATGAGCACAGCCCGAAGCGAAAAGCCGGCGATGTTCACGTACAGGTACTCGCGCACGAACAGCGCGGCGATACTCGCGGTGAACGCCCCGTAGAACAGGATCAGCAGCCAGTAGGAGGCAACCCGGGACCGTATCGTGCCAACCACGGAGATGGCCAGAGCCGCCAAGCCCAGCATGATCACTGCAACGTAATACAGCACCAGGAAATGAGGCATCCTGTAAATTCTACTGCCGGCCTGCGGCGTTGTCCATCCCTGCCGGCTGTCGATTCCCTGCCTCCAAGCAAGAGGCACTCATGAAAACGGTTGAAAGCAGGTTTTCGCTCCACTTGCCCTTGCTGCGAGAGGCATATGGGCCGTAGCGACGGATATACTGGCAGCTTTCGGCGGGATAGCATCGCACTAGATGGCAACGGCTACCCCCATATCAGCTATTACGATCGTACCAACGGTGACTTTAAGTACGCGCGGTACAGCGAGTGAATCCGGATCGTGGGGCCAGCGGGGCTCTTCCTTGACTATTTTTGAACCAGTTGACCGATCTCCTCAATGGTGATACATTGGATATACAATGGTCAATCCGATTGGAGGATGAGATGGTCAAGAAGCTGACCAAACACGGTAATAGCCTTGCGCTGGTGATCGATAGAGCTGTCCTTGATCTGCTGAAGATCGGAACGGATACGCCGCTGGATGTATCAACAGACGGCCAGGTATTGGTCATTGCTCCGGTCCGAGACGAGAACCATCAGAGAAAGTTTAAGCTGGCCCTCGAAGCGGCAAACCAGAAGTACGGACGGGCTCTCAAGCGATTAGCTGAGTAGCCGTGACTCCGGTATTTCTCAGTCTTGCTGAGGTTCTTGAGATTCATCGCGATCAGATCGAACGGTATGGCGGCCATACAGGCATCCGCGATCTCGGTCTGCTGCAGTCTGCATTGGCCATGCCGGCAGCAGGGTTGGGCGAAAGGTATCTTCACGGCGACATGCTCGAGATGGCTGCGGCATATCTTTTCCACATCGTACAGAACCATCCGTTCATCGACGGAAACAAGAGAACAGGCACGGCTGCTGCGATAGTGTTCTTATCGATAAACGACATTGAACTCGAAGCGGATGAGACTCAGCTGGAAAAGCTGGTGTTCGACGTGGCAAAAGGTAAAGCAAGGAAGAACACCATTGCAGATTTTCTTAGGAAGAACACACATGCTTGAGCAGTAATCAGCAGGGCAAGTCTTCGATACGGGACATAAAGTCCTTTTCCGGCGCGAGTTCCTGCCTCACGGCATCCATCGCCCGGTAGCCGCAAGGTATCTCCAATCAACCAATAGACGCTTGATGCTAACCACCCCGCCGGCCGTTCGACTCCCGTTGGGGGAGATGAAACAAACAGCAGGCGAACTGGCAGCCGGCGCCACCAGCACTCATCAAGGGCACGCTCCCGCTTCCGGGGCTATCACTTCTGCGAAGTAAATCCTACCTTGAGCAGCTTTACTCCCGACGGCACCTGTCCCCCCATGAGATCGCCAGGCTGAACGATGCAAGCCTTTCAGGGGTGCTGGAGGCCCTGGACCGATTCGGCATCCCCCAGAACGGCAACGGTCGCACGCATCCCGGCCAGCTGCGCTTCGGGTTTGACTAAACCGACTATCGGCTCGTGAAGAGCAAGGCTGAGCAGGGCGTGATTTGGCCGATCCGACAGTACCGGGTCCGCGGCCTATCGTTGCGGCAGATCGCCGGCCGGCTCAACCAGTGCCTGGTCCCCACCAGGAACAGCGGAATCTGGCAGGCCAATACCGTGCGGGAGCAGTCGGGTAACCGGCTGTCCTACCGTTACGGCGACATGGCAGGGCAATTGTCGCTGACCCAAGCGCGCAGCAGGATAGGCCGATGGCAAGGAACACTCTTCGTAATGAGTTCACGGCAATAATCGAGCGCGACGAGAAATGGTACATCGGGTATTGCCCGGAGATTCCCGGGGCCAACGGTCGAAGGAAAACTGCTGAGGAGTGTAAGCAGAACCTTGCCGAGGCAATCGCGTTGATCTTGCAGGATAGGTGCGAGGATGCCCAACGCGGCCTGCCCGCCGACGCTGTTCGGGAAATCGTTAGCATCCCGTGAAGCGGTCTGCGCTCCTGAGACACCTGCGATTCAACGGCTGTGCTTTGAAACGTGAAGGGGCTGATCATTCGCTTCGCCGACGCCACGGACAGGGTTGGCCGCCCCGATAGCCTCAAGACATCCGCCCTGGGGCCATGCCCGATACCCGGCTTTCCGGTTTCTGAGAAATGAAGGTTAGAATTCTCCATTTTATTGGATGCTCATTCTAAAAGGAGAAGAAGACCCTTCAGGCACTTCATCCTGATCG
>Ga0315295_10003101_pt1 | contig 14123 bp, 11 predicted proteins | sample YL17G14_0_MG_FD_204453 | JGI IMG/M metagenome (GOLD analysis project Ga0315295, IMG submission 204453) | Sediment microbial communities from Yellowstone Lake, YNP, Wyoming, USA - YL17G14_0 | ecosystem: Environmental > Aquatic > Freshwater > Lake > Sediment | place: USA: Wyoming | collected...
AGGCCGGCACAAAAGCTCCGATCGTAATGATAAAAATTTTGGATTCTTCTCCTATGCCAAACCAAAGGATAGATAAGGAGATCCAAGAGATGGGGGGCATGGGTTTGAAGATGTCAAAAACCGGCTTGACGATGCTCCTGACGTACCGGTTCAACGCCATGAACAGACCCAAAGGGACGCCAATCGCTGAGGCGATACAAAAACCGATGAGTACCCGGCGAAGACTGGCCCAGAGATGCCCCCATAATGTCTTTCCAGCCAGGGTATCTCCTGTCATGTGAATGAGTTGGTGGTAGACTTCTATCGGTCGAGGCAGGAACTTGGCAATGGAGCTATGAATGGCTGCCCAGTCCCAAAAGAAAAGGAACCCGGTCAGTGAAATGCCGTAAAGAAAAAAACGGTTTAGCAAAACCACTCTCAAAAGGCATGCCACCCGGTGGCCAACCCCGGTTGTCCGTGAAAGTGCAACTGAATCGAATGACGTGCTCAACTTGATACTCCTCCCCTTTCAAAGCCTGCAGAAAGTCGTCGCTCTATCCAGTCGATCAAGAGGCCGATCACCAAACCGGTCAGACCCACCATGAGCATCCCCAACACGATCATGTCAGGCCGGAGCAACCGCCGGCCCATCGTAATCAGAAAGCCCAAGCCTGCATCTGCAGCGATGAGTTCAGCCGCAACCAGAGTTGTCCAGGCCATGGCCAAAGCGATTTGGAGCCCCCCGAAGACCATCGGCAAAGCCGAGGGGACACAAATATAACGGAAAATCTGCCAGTCCGAGGCCCCGTAAGTGCGAGCCATTTGAATCAGTGTTGGGTTGCTCATGCGGACGCCAGTGTATGAATTGATGACACAAGGCACGACGGCGCATGCCCAGATAATGAATACTTTGCCAGCGAGGCCGATGCCGAACCAAAAAATTGTGAGGGGAATCCAGGCGACAGGTGGAATCGGCCGAATCATTTCAAATATGGGCCGGGCAAGTCCTTCCGCGACCACAAACCAACCCATGAGTAAACCCAGGGGGATACCGATGATCAACCCGAGTAGGTAGCCATAAAGAGCTTCCTGGACACTGACCAATGTGTGGGTTAACAGTACGGCCCCATCCGGTTCTGCGTGAGTCAGTTTCACGACCAGAAGGCGGATGACTTCAGAGGGCGATGCCAAAAACACACTCGGAATAATATGTAAGTCCACCAGCAGCTGCCAGCCGACAAAGAAAACGGCTACACTTAGAAGAGGTAGAACTCTAAACACAAAGAAATCGTTGGTCTTCGATTCTTTCCCCATGGGTGATCTCCGGTTGGGGCCGGCTAGAACTCTAGAGTTCTAGCCGGCCCCAATAATTTGAGGTTACATTTTTGTGGCCAACTTAAGAAACTTGTCGGTTACAAACGGGGTTGCCAAAACCTTCTTACGTTCCTCAGCAGTGAACCGCTTGTTGGCGGTAAAAAAATCGGAAATGAGGTCCATGTAGCCGAAGGCCTGACTCTTACCCTTCGAGGCGTCAAAAATGGCAAGATTCTGCTTCAGATCCAGCATGGGGTGCAGTTCGATGTCCATCTTGACCAATTCATCCGCGAGTTCGATGCCACACCAGTCTTTGAGGAACTTCTTGTATTGCGGCGCTTGGGCTACGGTTTCTTTCTTCTGGCGCGTGACCTGGTCAAAATAGAACTTCATGAAGCGGGCAACGACCTCGGGATTTTTGTCACCAAACTCTTTGCTCGTAATGATGACGAGAGGAATGATGGCGCCGCAATCAGGACCATTCGCCACCTTCTTCCAACCTTTCTGGTAGCCACTCATACTGAAGGGAGCCCACAGGGCTACTGCGTCACCCTTGCCCGATTCAAAGGCGGCTACCGCTTGCCCCTGTTCCATGTTCAAAATCTTGACATCGCTATCCTTCAGACCCAACTGCTTGAGCCAGCTGCTCAGGGTGTAATGTCCGGAAGAGACTGTGGTGGCGAGGATGGTCTTGCCCTTGACAGACTCGGCTGTACCATACATTTGCGGGAACTTGGGGTTGGCCCCCTTGACCTTGAGGATGGGGCTATCGGGTCGGACCATGACCATGTTGTTGAAGCCATCGTCATGGGTCATGCCAACCATGTAGGCCTGATAGCGCAGAGCGGCCATCGTCATTGGGACCGCACCGATGGCTCCGACAACCCACTGTTTGGCGGGCAGGGCTTCAATTTGGGGCATGCCGGAATCGAAGTAGATCATTTCCATTTTGAAACCGTACTTCTGGTCCAGACCCTCCTGGATCCCTTGCCAAGTCAAAAAGGATTCGAATTCGGGCTGGTGACTGACCTTGAGGTCCATAATCTTTTGGGTTTGACTCGAGGCCGGACTCCAAACCAAGAAAACCATCACTGCCACGACGACAAACATTCTGATGATTCGCTTTTCCTTATTCATTTTTCCCTCCTTCACGGGACTCTCAACGTGACCCTTTGACTCAGCTCCGCTTGACCCGGCTCGGAGCCTTATATCCGATGACATGCCGGGGCTGTCACCACCACCTAATTAAATCGGTCACTTCCTTTCTAATCTCCATAAATCGTTCATCCAAGAAATGTCTCGGCCTGGTAAGATTGACCATCACCTCCTTTCTGATCGTGGTTGGCTTGTTGGTTAAGATAAGGATTCGGTCAGCCAAATAGACCGCTTCCTCGATATTGTGTGTGACAAAGATGACCGTTCTCTTGGTCTCCTGCCACAGCCGGACCAGTTCGTCCTCCAGATAGTAGCGCAATTTAACGTCCAACTGGCCATAGGGCTCATCCATGAGCAACAAGTCGGGGTTCGTGGCAAAAGCCCGGGCCACGGAGACTCGCTGTTCCATGCTTGCCGAAATTTGATTGGGTAACAAATTGCAGCAACTGGTTAGCCCCACCAAATCGAGAATAGCTTGGGTCCGTGTCTCTCGTTCTCGGGAATGCACCCCCTTCACCTTCATCCCAAAAGCGACATTTTCTCGGACCGTTAGCCAAGGCATCGAGGAGGGCTCTTGAAAGACGAAAGCAAGATTGTGACGCCTGGGATTTGCTTCATCACCATCGATGAAGATATTGCCGCTGGTTGCCGGAGTGAGTTTGGAAAGGACATTAAGAAATGTGGTTTTGCCACATCCCGTGGGCCCCACAATGGCCAGAAATTCCCCTTCGCCGACATGGAAAGAGATGTTGTCCAAGACTAACAAGTCGCCAAATTTCTTGGTCAGCCCTGTGACAACAACTTTGGACGCCCGACCGAGGGGGGGGACATAAGCTGGGTTGCCATGGGCTTCTTTCTTCTGGTCCATCAGGCTTCACTCCACATATTCTGCGTCTGAAATAGACAAGGCTTTATCGATGACGCTGACTCCAAAATCTATTTCATCTTTGCTAATCCCTAGAGGTGGACAAATCATCAGGACGCTTGCGGCGCCGGCCATGATGTAGACTCCTTCCTCCATTGTTTTGGCCAGGATCTTCATTTTGGCCGTGGCTGGCCGTGGGGGTTCCATCAGTGCCTCATGGATTGGCTCCTTTGTTTTGCGGTTCTTCACCAACTCCAAACCACAGAAAAGGCCTTTTCCACGCACATCACCCACGCTTGGGTGTTTATTCTGAAGCTCAAGGAGTTTCTTCATTAAATATTTGCCGGTCTGAGACGCCTTTTCGATGAGCTGGTCAGACTGGTAAGCCTCGATCGTTGCGACGGCGGCTGCCATGGCCAAGGCATGGCCTGAATAGGTATGCCCGTGGAGGTACGCTTCACCTTCAAACTTTTGAGCCACCCACGGGCGCATACAAGTCATCCCTAGCGGCACAGAGCCCGTGCTGATTCCTTTGGCACCGGTCAGAATGTCGGGGACAACCCCCCAGTGATCCACAGCAAACCATTTCCCTGTGCGACCGAACCCTGTCATCACTTCGTCGGCGATGAGGATCACTTCGTATTTATCGCAGATACGGCGTAGTTCTGGCCAGTATTCGTCTGGAGGGACAATGACGCCGCCAGGTCCGAAAATAGGCTCGGCAATGACTGCAGCGACCCGTCGTGCTCCACCCTCCATTCGGAGGACCTCCTCAACATGTTTGACACATTGAATGTCACACGCTGGATAGGTGGCGCCAAAAGAGCAACGATAGCAGTAAGGTGGCAAGCAATGAACGATTTCCGGGATACCCGATCCACTACTCCAATTGCGGAAATCAGCCGAGAGGGACATGGAGCCAAAAGTGGAACCATGATAGGCACGATATCGGGCGATTATTTTCTGTTTTTTGGTAGCCCATCGGGCTAGTTTAATGGCTCCCTCATTGGCCTCTGTACCCCCGGTGGAGAAAAAGGATTGTTTGATGTCTCCCGGGGTAATTTCTGCCAGCAACTTACTCAAGCGAGCTTTAGGCTCCGTAGCAAACTGAGAGTTAACGCTGTCCAGGGTAGCTGCCTGCTTGGCAATAGCAGCTACAACCCGGTCATCGCAGTGACCCAGATTGTTGAAGACGTACTGCGAGGTGAAATCCAGATATTTTTTACCCTCATGGTCATAAATGTAGTTGCCCTTTGCCCGATGGGCAACAAACGGCTTGAACCCCTTTTGAGCTATCCATGGATGGAACACGTACTCCGCTTCATATTGCCTGATGGTTTCGGCATCTAGACCCTCTCGAATTGGTGTTTTGGACATGGATGTCCTCCTTTCTCTGGCTAAATCGGTCGAGCACCTCCCGCCGGCCTGAATCGCCGGTGGGTCTCGCGAAAAACCTTATACTCATGAGTCAGACAGTATGTTTCCCGGTATTCGTATGGTTTCTGGCGGTAGGTGAATGATGTCATCTCAATGTAAAGCACTTCGCTGCCCACCTTGACACGAAGTGCCTGAGCAGCCTCGCCCTCGGCTAACAGGGTACCGAATAACTCATGGTTGAGAATGGTCGGAAGATGATAGTGTTGTTCCAGAGCGAGATAGAGGGGGGTCTTCTCGAAGCGGCTCGTGGACCATTTGTCAAGATCAGGAAACAATTTCTGTGGCAAATAGGACGCGGTGTATACGACTGGCTTTTCCCCGTGTAAAAAGAGACGTTTGATCTTGTACAGTTTCTGACCTTGGTGTATCCCAAGGTAGCGGTCGATTGGCGTCGAACAAGAAACTTTGTTTATGTTAAGCAATTTCACCTTGAGTTCCGCTTCTTTGTCTTTGAAGCTTCGAAGGAGTCGATAGTATCGCAAAGACTCGCTTCTTAGGGCGGAACCGAGGACAAAGGTCCCCCTTCCTTGGATTCGGTTGACATAGCCCTCATTTGCCAAGTTGAGGAGTGCCCGTTTGACTGTGCCAAGGCTGACTTGATAAATCTGGGCTAAGGTTCTTTCTGTAGGGATGGCACGTCCCGGTCTCCACTTCCTTCCCTCGATCTCCCTTTTGAGTATCATCTGGAGTTTGAAATACATCGGGGTTGGATCGCCATGGCGAGAAATGACGGGTGAATTATTGCTGATGGGAAGCTGAACTTCCGCCATAGGACACCTTGGTGCAACTTAGAGGATGGTCGTAGTGAATAAGAACCCATCCGTGAAGAGTTTAACAGGCAAGACGAGGGCAAAATAGATCCCGCTAGCGAGACAGAGTTGCATTCTTGAATTTTCAAAGACATAACTAGTTGAAATGTTTCGAGTTCATAAAAATTGATCTATACAATATGACGTTTATATCAAATAATATTTTTTGTCAAGCTTTTTTTGGAATTGTTTTTTTAGACAACCTCCGCATCTGAAAAAACTTGGATGTTTAGAGGAGTTCGCTTCGCAGGATGCAGCGATGCAAAGGTTGGCCCCAACGATCCGGCACTTCTTCACTTTGAAGTTTAAGGGAGGGCGAATATGGGTAAGAGGAACCGCGTTAAGATGACCTTGGTCTAGAAGCTGAGTCCGAAGGAGGTCTGAGGAATGAGCATATTGCGTTTTGAAGGTTTGTCCGTCTTCTGAGCGCCAAACCGTTATGCTGGGAAAAAAATGTTCACTTTACCGTTTTCTCCTTTCTTGAAAAGTGACTTAAGCCTAAATAGATCAGAGTTTTTAGAGAGTTATGCCTCCAGTGGGTCTTCTTCGCTTTGGCAAGGAATTTGCTATCCTTTATATATTGTGTTCAAACAGGACGTGAAATGGCTACTTCACCCTTAGGTTGGAAAGCAACGGTCAGTCGCAAGGTCAAACCCTCATGGATCATCGGTTTGATGTTCGTCATTGGTTTTGTGAGTCTTCTTCTCATTCGTCTTGGTGTCTTCCAGAGAGGAGACACGGGACGGACGAGAGACTATCTCTTAGCGACCCAGACTTGGGTGGACCGTGAGACCTGGATGTCCATCTCACAGCACGACCAGAAGATAGGTTATTCGCAACGGCAATTCTCCAGATCCAATGAAGGATTTCGGGTGGTCGAGTTTGTCTTCATGCAGATCAACATGATGGGAATGATCCAAGACATACGTTATAGAACCGAGGGAATGTTTCAGCAGGATCTTACCCTCTCTTCCTTCAATTTCGACTTGCAGTCAAACCTGTTTCAGTTCAAAGCCAGGGGGATCTCTGATGGAAAGACACTGATTCTCATGGCGGGTCCGTCCGGTTCAGAACGACGAGTTCAACTTCCTCTCGAAAGTGAAACGTTTCTTCCCGTCGGACTTCTCGAGATCCTGAATACCAAGAATCTGAAACCGGGATTCAGTCGAACTCTTCATGTCTTTGACCCTGCAACTCAAGCTTCTCGTCCTCTCAAAATTGCCATCCTGGGTGAAGAAGCGATTTCTGTCCTGGGACGTCAGGAAAATGCGCTGAAAGTCTCCCTTGATTTCATGGGGGCACCCCAGTTTGCGTGGATCGGCAAGGACGGGACCGTGCTCAAAGAGGAAGGATTTCTGGGGATCAGGCTTGAGCAGGTGACCCGGGACGAGGCCCTGGCCAAACTTCCTGTTTCGGCAGGGGCTGACCTAGGAGAAATCGCTTCGATTCCCGCCAATAGAACGCTCGATGAAGTGCACCAATTGATGGAACTGAGAGTCAGGCTGGACCACATCGAAACAGAAGGCTTATTTCTGGACGGGGGGCGGCAGTCTTATAGAGACAAAGTCTTAACGATTCGTAAAGAATCTCCCTTACGATCTAATTCGCTCGAGACAGAGAGGAGAATCTTTGAGGATGGGAAAACTTACTTGGAATCAACGCCCTTCATTCAGGCTGACCATCCCGAGATACTCTCCAAGACCAGAGAGATCGTTTCGCCCAGTGACTCCATCAGAGTAAAGGCGAATAAACTGGTCGGCTGGGTGAACCACAACATACAAAAAAGGCCCGTTCTCTCCGTTCCCAACGCCCTTGAGACGTTGCAGAGACGGATGGGTGACTGCAACGAGCATGCGGTGCTCTTGGCAGCACTCGCCAGAGCCGCTGGAATTCCTGCCCAGGTTGAAGCAGGGCTGGTGTATCAAGAGGGACGCTTCTACTATCATGCTTGGAATATCCTGTATGTGGGGAGTTGGATGACGGCGGATGCGGTCATGAATCAGATGCCTGCAGATGTGACGCATATCCGGTTAGTGAGAGGGATGGAAAGGCAGGTCGATTTAATGGGGGCCATTGGCAGAGTGAAATTGGAGATTCTCAAAGCTTCCTTCCGGTGAGAGGTGAAAATGATCGAGCTTCATCATCTGAGCAAACGCTATGGTGACTTGACTGCCGTCAACCGACTCAGTCTCTCCGTGAAGAGAGGAGAAGTCTTCGGTTTTATCGGGCCGAACGGTGCAGGCAAGACGACGACTCTTCGGATGATCGGTGGCGTCCTTGCTCCTACCGAGGGTTCCGTGGTCATTGGCGGGATCAACATGGCCCAGGAACCGGAGAAAGCCAAGAGGCAAATCGGTTTCATCCCGGATCGACCCTTCTTGTATGAGAAGTTGACCGGCATGGAGTTCCTGAGGTTTACGGCTGATCTCTATGGCCACGGGGATGGGATGTTCAATGCAAAATCAGAGAGGGTTCTGAAACAATTTTCCCTTTGGGATTGGGCCGATGAATTGATTGAGTCATACTCTCATGGCATGAAACAAAGGCTCCTCATGGCTTCGACACTCTTGCACGATCCTGAGGTCCTGGTCATCGACGAGCCGATGGTGGGGCTTGACCCTGCAGGAATCCGGATGGTGAAGAAACTCCTCCGGGATCTTGCCCAGAAGGGGACGACCATTTTCATGTCGACCCATACCCTGGGGATTGCTGAAGATGTCTGTGACCGAATCGGGGTCATTCACAAAGGGGTGTTGATTGCCATAGGCACTCTTCAGGAGTTGAAGCATCGGGCTCAAATTGAAGAGGGAGATCTTGAAGAGATCTTTATGATCCTTACCGAGGCAGAGCCGACTGTATGAGAGAGATTCTCATCCTCCTCAGACCCCGTCTTTGGTCTTTCAAGAATCGAATCGTTTCTCGGACGGGGAAACGACGGACGCTTAGAATCATCCTTTTTGGGACGATGGGATCCGCCTTCTGGGTAGGGATCTTTTGGATCTTCTATCGCCTGTTAACCTACTTCCAGAGTTTTGAGGACTTTGGGGACATTCTCGCCTATAAACTTCTCTCTATGGCATTGATCACCTTTTTCTCACTTCTCCTGTTCAGTGGCATACTCACCTCCCTATCGAAACTCTATCTCAGCAAGGATCTTGGCCTCGTTCACGCCATGCCGGTCTCGAGTTCAAAGATCTTTCTCGCTCGCTGGATCGAGAGCACCGTGGACAGTTCTTGGATGGTTCTCGTGTATAGTCTTCCCATTTTTCTGTCCTACGGCTTGGTTTACCAGAAAGGGGTCGTCTACTATGCCATCCTGGGAATCAATCTCCTGCCGTTCTGCATGATCGCGTCGAGTCTCAGTGTCTTAGTTGTCATCGTGGCGGCCGCGTGTCTGCCGGCCGGCCGTATTCGAAGCGTCTTTCTGTTGCTGGGATTTCTCGTGTTTCTCATCCTGATCATTTCCTTCCGAATGATGAGGCCCGAGAGGTTCGCCAATCCCGAATCGTTCACGGCCCTCATGTTCTATCTTCAGACGTTAGAGTCCTCTCACTCTCCACTGCTCCCCTCGACCTGGTTCTTCGATAGTCTGAAGGGAGCCCTTTCTGGAAGGATGGAAAAGGTCTTTCTCAGCTCTGCCCTTTCCTGGACGGGTGCCATGACCTTCATCTTTCTGACGACGTGGGTGGCGGGAGCACTCTATTTCAGAGGATTGTCGAGAGTACAAACTGTGCCTTCGAGATTTCTACGATCTCTCGGGACAACGAGATTCAGGGTGGGTCTCGTCCCGAATTTCATTCCCGGTCCGGTGAGAGCGTTGGCCATGAAAGAGATCAAAACCTTCTTCCGTGACCAGACGCAGTGGTCCCAGATCTTTCTCATCGTCGCGCTGATTATCATCTATCTCTACAACTTCTCAGTCCTCCCTCTGGAGAAGAGCCAGGGGAAGGTGGAATATGTTCAGAACCTCATCTCATTCCTCAACATGGGACTGGCTGCGTTTGTTCTGTCCGCCGTGTCGGCGCGGTTTGTCTTCCCGGCTGTGAGCATGGAGGGCGATGCTTTCTGGATTGTAAAATCATCACCGATCTCTATCCGGACGCTCCTATGGGCTAAATTCGCGGTCTATCTCTTTCCACTCCTGTTGCTGTCCGAGATTCTGGTGATTGTCACCAATCTTCTTCTTCACGTGAACTCGTTCATGATGGTCACGTCTGTGGTCACGACGTTTTTCATGGTCCCCGGCATCGTTTCCATGGGGATTGGCCTGGGTGCACTCTATCCGGATTTTCACTCTGAAAATCCGACTCAATCTGTAACCAGCTTCGGAGGGGTCATCTACATGACACTCAGCCTGGCCTTCATCGCAGCCGTAGTTGCTGTGGAAGCGGGTCCTGTCTACAAAGTTTTCATGGCAGGGATGCGAAAGATTCCTGTCACACCTATGCAGGTCGTAGGGCTTTCGGCGTCGTTTGCCCTGGTTCTTGTTTTGTGTCTCCTTGCCCTCATCCTGCCCATGCGCTTGGGAGAGCAATGGATCTCTCGGTATGAATTTGGTCAAGTGGGATCAGGCAGTCACCGACGGAATGCGCGTCGAGGAAGGGAGAGGTTTATCGATCCGCCGCCGGCTTGAAACAGTCAGATTATTATGTTAGTAGATAAAAATATTGTTTGAGGTGAAAGCTATGGCAAAGGTGTGCGACATTTGCGGCAAGGGGCCTGTCTTCGGACATAACGTCAGCCATGCCAATAACAAGACCCGGAAGACGTGGCATCCAAATCTTCAAAAGGTAAAGGCAACCCAGGGCGGAAAGACGATGCGCATCAAGATCTGTACTCGATGCCTTCGATCAGGATGGGTGACCAAAGCGGCGTAATTGCCTGCATCTACTCCCTTACCCGTTCTACCCGATTCACTCCCTTCACTTTTTCAAGATCGCGGATGATCTTCTTGAGATGATTGAGATCTCGAATCTCAACTTCAAAGGTTCCGACTGCCTTTTTCTCATCCGTAGTCTCGAGCGTAGCATTCGTGATATTGGCCTCATTGGCTGAGATCGAGCTACTGATCTGAGCAAGTATTCCTTTCTTGTCGTCTGAATAGACACGAATCCGCACAGGGTAGCTGTATTCCTTGTTAGCGTTCCACTCCACATCGACCCGTCGGTTGGGGTCACTGTCCAGTGTGTTTTTGCAGTCTTCCGTGTGGACGGTGACGCCCCTTCCTCGAGTAATGAAACCCACGACCTTGTCCCCGGGGAGTGGATTGCAGCACCCGGCAAACCGGACCATCACATTGTCAATCCCCTTGATGAGGAGGGCATCTCTGGATCGGTGGGTGATCTTTTGGAGAAACCCTTTCAGGGCACCTTTTCCCTCACCCTTCGGAATGCCTTCCTTCTGTTCCAGTTTTTCCTGAGGCACGACCTTTCCGAGGATTTGATTGACGGTGAGTTTGCCATAGCCGATGGCTGCGATGAGGTCGTCAACCCCTTGGAAACTGAAATCACTGGCGACCCTGCCCAAATCACCCGACTTCAGGAGTTTGGCTGTGTGGAGATCGTACTTATGGAGTTCTTTCTCGAGAAGTTCCTTCCCAAGGTCGATCGATTTTTCCCTTTCCTCTGCGGCAAACCATTGACGGATCTTCGCCTTTGCTCGCGACGTCTTGACGACCTTCAACCAGTCCTTGCTCGGCCTCTGATTCGGCGAAGTCACGATCTCCACGGTATCTCCGCTTCGAAGTTCGTATTTAAGTGGGACAAGTCTGCCGTTTACCTTGGCGCCCGCACAATGGTGACCCACCTCGGAATGGACACTGTAAGCAAAGTCAACCGGAGTCGAACCCGCAGGGAACTGTCTCACGTCGCCCTTGGGGGTGAAGATGTAAACCTCGTTCGGGAAGAGGTCCACCTTCACACTTTCAATGAACTCGGCGTCATTCTTTAGATCGTGCTGCCACTCGAGAAGTTGCCTGAGCCAGGTAAAGCGTTTGTCGTCCACCTCTTCGAGGACTTCTCCCTCTTTGTACTTCCAATGGGCCGCAATTCCCTCCTCGGCAATCTTGTGCATCTCATGGGTTCGGATCTGGATCTCGATCCGTTCTCCATAAGGTCCAATGACCGTGGTGTGGAGGGACTGATACAGGTTTTCCTTGGGGAGACCGACATAGTCTTTGAATTTTCCTGGAATGGGTTTCCATAAAGAGTGGATAATCCCCAAGACGTCATAACATTCCTTGATCGAGTTGACGACAACCCTGAAGGCCACGATGTCGTAGACTTGATCGAGATCAATGTTCTGATCCTGCATCTTTCGGTAGATGCTGTAAGTCTTTTTCAATCGACCTGTGATCTCTCCCGAGATGTGATTCTCATAGAGCTTCTTCATGAAGGTCCGTTTCACCATGTCGATGTAACGATCCCGCTCTTTCTCCAGTTTGGCCATCTTCCGTTTGATCTCCTCATAGAGATCGGACTGAAGGTAACGGAAGGCCAGGTCCTCGAGCTCGACTTTGATCCAATCAATTCCGAGTCGATGAGCTAGCGGTGCGTAGATGTCGATCGTTTCCTGGGCAATCTCCTTCTGTTTCTCGGGGGAATGGTACTGGAGGGTTCGCATGTTGTGGAGGCGGTCGACAAGCTTGATGAGAATCACCCGAATATCTTTCACCATAGCAAGAATCATCTTACGGAAATTCTCCGCTTGGTTATCTTCCGAGGAACGGATGGGCATTTTGCTGATCTTGGTGAGTCCGTCAACGAGTTGGGCGATTTCGTCACCGAAACCGTCTCTGATCTCTTCGAGGCTCGCCAACGTGTCTTCGACGGCGTCATGGAGGAGTCCAGTCGCAACGCTGGCGGTGTCGAGCTTGAGTTGAATGATGAGTCCGGCGACCTCCATGGGATGAATGAGGTAAGGCTCTCCAGAGAGACGGACCTGTCCCAGGTGGACCTTCGCAGAGAAGACGTACGCCTTTCTGAGGAGATCGATATCCGCATTGGGATTGTAAGCGAGGTGCTGCTCCAAAATGTCATTGAATCTCAACATCTTGTCCTCATCTTACCCATTATCGCCTGTGAATTCAAGAGGAAAGACAGAGTTGGCCGATGATGTGCACACAGCCATTTATGGCATAAGAGAGCCCTTCATGCAGAGGAGAAAGAAGATTGGACAAAATTCTTTGACACCTTACCGAATGGTATTTATAATGCAGGATATCGAACGTGTGAGAAAATTGAAGCTACCCGCCCCTGTCTGCCGACAGGCAGACACGGGGCGGTGCTTCCGGGAAATGCAGATATGATTGCAGGGTCGACTTTGACTCCAGTGCTGGAGTCTCTTACCGCCCTCCCTTCGGGGCATCCAGCGGACTTGCCCGTGATACCATGAAGAAACTCCTCATCATCATTCCTATTCTTTTGGCGATTGGCGGGTACGTTTATTATCACTTCACGTTGGACGAAGACGTCAACAACCTGTATCTCAAAGTTTCTGGAAACATTGAGGCTACGGAAGTTGATGTCGGATTCAAGATTGCCGGAAGGATTATGGACCTTGGAGTGCAGGAAGGGGACTGGGTAGAGAGCGGAAAGGTTCTCGCCAGATTAGATGACGAAGACCTCCGTAACCGTCTCAGCGTTGCCCAGGCCGCCCTACAGTCAGCACAGGCCAGGTTGAACAAGTTGTTGGGTGGCTCACGGCCTGAAGAGATAAGAGAAGCAGAGGCGGTCGTCCACCAAGCTCAGTATGACCTAGAAAATAAACGGAATGCTTTCGAGCGAATGAAGGCCCTCTATGAGAGACGTGTGATTCCAAAGGAACTCTTCGACAACGCCGAGGCGGGATTCAAGATTGCTACCGCGTCTCTGCAGAGGGCCGAAGAAAATTACGAGCTGGTCAAACAAGGACCCAGAAGGGAAGATATCGAGGACGCGAAAGCCCAGGTTGAGCAGGCGCGTGCTTCCGCGAAGCTGACTGAGACCCAACTCGGCTACACCGTTCTTTATTCCCCAATCTCAGGAGTTGTTCTCGTCAAGTCGGGCGAGATGGGGGAGGTCGTGAATCCCGGGACTCCCATCCTGACTCTGGCTGACATTGATCACGTTTGGTTGAAAGCCTATGTCGAGGAAACTGACCTCGGCAAAATCACATGGGGCCAGGAGGTCATCGTGACCACAAATCTTAACCCTCCCAAGGAATATATGGGAAAGATTTCTTTTATCTCTTCTCAAGCAGAGTTCACTCCGAAGAGCATTCAGACCGAGAAAGAGAGGGTGACGCTCGTCTACCGGATTAAGATCAACCTCTCAAACCCTGATCGAGAATTGAAACCCGGGATGCCGGCTGACGGGAGGATTACCTTGGGAAAAGCTAAGGGATCCGAGGGATCAAAGGGTCAAGCCAAGGAACCTTAGATCTCTTGGATGGGCCCCAATGAAAGAAAAACTCTTATCCTCGGCCCTTGAACTCTAGAACCCTTTTTCCTCCCTTGAACCCTAGACCCCTGGAACCCTGACACCCCAGAAGAATGTTATCTATCCAGACGACCCATCTGACCAAGT
>Ga0315295_10003103_pt1 | contig 14117 bp, 15 predicted proteins | sample YL17G14_0_MG_FD_204453 | JGI IMG/M metagenome (GOLD analysis project Ga0315295, IMG submission 204453) | Sediment microbial communities from Yellowstone Lake, YNP, Wyoming, USA - YL17G14_0 | ecosystem: Environmental > Aquatic > Freshwater > Lake > Sediment | place: USA: Wyoming | collected...
GATTCACCCGAATTTCCCCTGCTTATTAATCTCCCCCAGGGGGCAAGAGTTTCTCAAAGTATTTAAATATCTTAACCAAGAAAATTGGAAAAGGCAACGGAGATTTAGGTTTGGGCGGCGAGATGAGCCCTCAGGCCCCTGATAAAGGGTCATTCCCTCTGCAAAATTCGTAACTTCCTTTGAAAGGACCTGACCTTCCGCCCTTCAGCTTAAGAAATTGTGGGTGGGGGGGGTAATCTGCAGTTTTCGGAACTCTTCTTCGCTCGGAAATTCAATCAATTCCCACCAATCCTTATGGGCAAGGAGTTTGCGAATCAATTTATGATTCAGGGTGTGGCCGGATTTATACCCGATGAAATGACCGATGACCTGGGCACCCAGCAACCATAGATCCCCGATCGAGTCCAATATTTTATGTCGGACAAATTCATCCGCGAAACGGAGTCCACCTTCATTGATTACTTTAGTCTCGTCAATTACCACAGCATTATCCAGTGACCCCCCCCTGGCGAACCCTCTGGCTTTCAACATTTCGTATTCCTTTAGAAAGCCAAAAGTTCTGGCTCGGCAAATTTCCCGTTCGAAGTTTCCGTTGGAGATTTGGATGAGATAGTACTGGTTGGATATGAGCGGATGCTTGAAATCAATGGTGTAAGAGATCTTAAAATCGTTGCTGGGCAGGAGCGTGGCTTGTCGATCCCCGTCGGTCACGGTTACCGGTCGCTTAATGATCACAAATTTCTTGACCCTATCCTGGAGCTGAATGGCGGCTTTTTTCAGAAGGTTATTGAAGGGCTCGGAGCTCCCATCCATAATCGGCACTTCCGGGGCGTCCAATTCCACTTCAGCGTTATCAATTCCCAGCCCGGCGAACGCCGCCATAAGGTGCTCCACTGTTGAAACCTTTACCCCGTCCAGGCCTAGGGTGGTCGCCAGGGTGGCATCCACCACGTTATCGATGTGCGCTTTAATCCTCACTTTCTTCGGCAAATCCTCACGGATAAACACAATCCCCCGATCGGGGGCGCCAGGGCGGATTATTAAATTACATGGTATTCCGGAATGCAAACCAATTCCTGAGCAGCTAACTGTATTCAAAACCGTGGTCTGGGATAGCATTATTTCCGCTCCTTAATCGGGCTTTCTTATTTTAAAAAATATTTATTAGCAATTTTAATGCCATGAAACGAAAAACTTGAATTTTTTTAAGAAATCATCGACTCCTCTAAACCATTTTAATATTTAATAAATGGAGTCTTTAACCCTTGGCCACCACCATAATCCAGGTCTTACAAACCTTCTTTAACCTGGGGAAGGGAAAAGTTGTGGCAAAGGTGACACAATTCCCTTACAGTTTATTGTTTTTTTGCAACCTTTTATTTCCTGAATAGGGCCACAAGAAGGGTGAGCAAAATACTAATGAGCAGGCAAGTGACCCAGGGAAAATAGACGGTGAAATTCCCCCGGCGAAAAAAGACATCACCCGGGAGCCTACCCAGCCAAGGAATCTTCGGCATGAACAGGAAGAGAACCCCTAAGGCTGTGAGGATTAAACCTAAAAGGATTAAAATTTTCCCCCAGTTTTGGAATCCAAACATCTCGCCGGTACGCGCCTTAACATCGTGCAGGGAATTAAAATCGGTTAATTATACGAATCCCTAAAAAAAATAAATAATTTCCCCTCCTGACCAGACACAATTTTTGAAACTGACTTGGCGTGACCCGGGCGGTGAGGAAGTTGAAATCGGGTGGGGAAAAACTATTTTTAGCGGTCTGCTATTTTTCCCCAAATATTCGGGGGAGGAAAAATTTGCCCAGAACCCTGAGGGTCGTATATTTTACCGACAAGATTTAGGACCTTCTCCCCCCCCCATCCGATGAAAGCCTCAGGGCTTCATATTGAGGAGCAAAGCCTCCGTTTGCCTGGGCCTACTGCTCGCCCGAATGAAAGTCCGACCTCTCTGGAATAAATAATTAAGAGTGCTATCCACCCAGCCTTTAATCTCACTGCCGAGCTTTGTGAAACCCGGCCTGGATCGCTTCCTCCTCAGTATCAAATTCTATACGATAGGCAGAACCAACTTTATCATGGTCTTTCATACCCGGAAGGTAATAAGATTTGCGAGCCTTATTCCCGATTACCTTCCGATGGGTCTTTGCGGAAGTGGTTGGGCCGGGGGGCTCCCGCTCGATTTGCCGTTTATTATTTTCCTTCTTGGCGGAGGTCCTCTTTTCAGAATTCGTTTCCCCTGAATTTTCTTCTGCCCGGCCTTGACTTCCCAGAGGGTAACCTCCGACTCTTTCTGGACCCTTAGAGTTAAGACCCACCCCTCTCTCGGTGGAAGCTTTTGGGTTGGCTTCCTGCGAGAGAGTATGCTCGACCCCGCGGAATTTTTCTGTCCGTTCGGTCTGCTTCAAAAGATGCCGGAAATGCAGCGTAAGCCCCACCGCAGCGAGCACGACGGCTCCCTGGATAAAAATTCTCCGCTGAGAACGTTTGCCGTCCTGAGATTGAGGGGGACGATTAGAAATTTTCTCCGGTTCGCGGATCTCTTGGGCGCCTGCGGCAGAAATCGGGAAAAGGGGCAATTGCTGGAAGGTTTCTTTGCGGGTCGTCAGCTCGGATTGAATATGGTAGCGCTTCAAAACTTCCTCGGCATCCAACCCCAGATGCCGGGCATAGGCTTTCAAGAATCCCAGAATGTATTCCCGCCTGGAAATGAAATGGAAGTTATCCCCCTCCAGAGCTTCTAAGAAAGGAAGGTTGATCCGAGAGCCTCTGGAAAGTTCCTCGAGGGAAACGCTCCGGGCTTCCCGCATCCGCCTTAAATACTGGCCCAGCGATTCTGTAAGGGACACTCCACTTTCCGTCCAATCCAATCGATCGACTCCGTCAAGAAACCAAGCTCCTCTTAACCCAACAAAAGCCCTCCCCTTCCCGCCTGGCCCCATCCCCTGTAAAAACCAATGAAGAAATGGACCACCCTTTCGCCCAAAAGAATGGGGGATTTTCTTCCATTGGACTCCGGGTTAGGTATAGTAGCGGAAGATGGCTTCCGCAACGCAGGCCGGCTTCTCCTTGCCCTCCACTTCGAAATTTAAATTGAAAGTCGCCTGCACGCCTCCTTTAATCTCCTCGACCTCCGCCAGGGTGGCTCGCACTCTCACTTTGGAAGGAATGGGTACTGGGGCCGTGAACCGCAGTTTGTTCAGCCCGTAGTTCACCCCCATCTTTTTCTCCTTTACGTCCATGAGATTTGCCAAAAGGTATGGGGCTAAGCTCAGCGTGTAATATCCATGGGCAATCGGCCCGCCGAAGGGAGATTCCCGCTTCGCTCTTTCCGGATCCACGTGAATCCATTGATGATCGAGCGTGGCGTCGGCGAACAGGTTGATCGCCCCCTGAGTTACTGCATGCCAGTCGCTCACCCCCACCTCCTGTCCGACCATCTTTTTCAATTCCTCCAGATTTTGAATAATACACTTGGGCATGGCTCCCTCCTGATAAACATCAATCGGCTGAGAATATCAACAATGGACCTCATTTAACACAAAAAGCCGGTCCGGTCAACCGGGAACTTTTTCACCTCCCCTCTGCCTTTCCCTTCTCTAATTCAAAGGCACTCCGCTGATCTCCGCAGATCCTCAATCCCACCTCGAATCCTCGTCTTAATGCTGCTTTGCTGACCGTAAGGGTCTTCTCTGAAATCCGTCCAGGTAAAGTTTCTTCCAAAGCTTTCAGGCCGACCCAGCCCGTGCAGGCGGACAGGGCCCCCAGCAGGACCATGTTGGCGACCACCCGGTCTTTGAATTCTTCTTCGGCGATGCGGGTCGCTTCGATGGCCAAAATATCCGGAGAATGAGGGGGAGTTTGGGCCACCAAAGTCTTGTCCACCAGCACCACCGTCTTTCCCTCTTGAACCTCAGCCCAGTATTGTTCCACGGCAGTCGGTGACAGACCGATGAAAAGGTCTAAGGCCAATGGTTTGGTATAATCGATGGGCTCATCGCTGATGATCACGTCTGAACGACAGGCTCCGCCCCGGGCTTCGGGTCCGTAACTCTGGGTCTGAGCCACTTCCAGGTTTTCATGGATCCCAGCAGCCGTAGCCAAAATCGCGCCCATGGTTACGACCCCTTGGCCTCCGAATCCAGCAATACGAATTTCCCTTCTCATTTTTCTTCCTTCAAAATGGATATGGCCAAATCCGGGCAAGTCATTTCACACAGGAGGCATCCTGAGCATTGCCTCTCTTGCAAAACCTCCGGCATGGGATAGCCTCCCCGGCTGCGTTTTGCTCCTTTGGAAAACAGTTTTTTCGGACATACCTGAATACACAGATGGCAGCCCTTGCAAAATTGTTCATCGATGATAATCGTGGCGGACCTTCTATTCGGCCGGGAAATTTTCATGAAGCGCCTTACTGAACTCCTTCTTCTCTACCGAGTGATATATCTTGCCCACGATGATCCTTCCTTCCAAATCCTGCCCAGGGATATTCTTGGCCCGCTCGACCGGGATGGCCCTTTTTTTGAAGAGGGCCAAAAGCTCACTCGGGTCGCTGGTTCCCTCAATATATCTCCCGGCCTGAGTAGGACATTGGGAGATTACCTCGACGAAAGAAAATCCCGAATGTTCAATTCCTTCAATGATGGCTTTCAGGAGTTCTCGGGGATGGGCCGTTGTCCAGCGGGCCACATAGGTGGCTCCCGCAGATCGCGCTAGATCGCAGACATCGAAAGGGAACTCCAGGTTGCCATAGGGAGAAGTTTGGGTCCGGCTCCCGAGCGGAGTGGTGGGGGCGACCTGGCCTCCAGTCATGCCGTAGATCCCGTTATTCATCATGATCACCGTCAGGTCAATGTTCCGCCTGGCCCCGTGGATGAAATGATTCCCGCCGATTCCTACGCAATCCCCGTCCCCCGTAAAGACCACGACCTTTCTTTGGGGTCCGGTAAGTTTTAACCCGCTGGCAAAAGGAATGGCCCGGCCGTGCAGGACATGGAGAACATCGGTCTGGAGGTAGGTGGGCAGCCATCCAGAACAGCCAATCCCGCCCACCAGGGCCAGCTCTGCAAAAATACCCATCTCCTCGACCGCTCGCAAAAATACATTTAAGACCGTCCCATCTCCACATCCTGGACAAAAGATCAAAGGCAGGGCGGCCTTTCTTAAATATTTTTCGGCTAAAGGATTCATGACCAACTCATTTCCAATGATGATCTGCCCCAGGGCATACCCAGAACATCGGTTGATTTGGGTTCAGGATGATGGGTCGGAAGCCCCGGGATAAAAGCTGGGATTTGCCGATTTCGTTTTCCAAAATTCGAATCATTCTCTGTAAGCTCTGTACTTCTAATGCTCAGTTTCTCTAAATTTTGTTAAGGATTTCCCCCCCACCCTCTCCCTCCCCCTCGAGGGGGGAGGGCAGGGAGAGGGTGGTTTTTTGGTTGCGGCTCTGCAGCACTGTGTTCTCTGTGGCCCGAGGAAATCATCAGTTAATGGCCTTGAATATTTCGGATGGCGCATGCATTTCGCCCCCCAATTTAGGCAAGGAGATTACTTCCCCTCTCCCTGCGGCCACTCTTTCCACCTCTCGCACGATTTTCCCCATATTCATCTCGGGAACGATAATTCTCCTCACTCGGTTGCAGAGTCTATCGATTACTTTTTCGGGAAAAGGCCAGAGGATGCGTATCTTCAAGTACCCGGCCTTCATTCCCGCGGAGCGAGCATCTTTCACCGCCCGCAGGGCGGCCCTGGCTGGGCTTCCATAAGACACAACAGCCACTTCCGCATCCTCAAGCAGCCATTCTTCCACGTCCACAAGATCGTCCGCATGATCCATGATCTTCCGGCAAATTCGTTCCACTAGCTTTGCCGATACATCTGGCTTGTGGCCCGCTCGAATCCCAAATTCATCGTGCAGCTGTCCATCCACCAAAATTCCATACCCCTGATTGAAAGCTGGCATCCCGTCCAGGAAACCCCGCGAGGTAGGTCGGAATGGGATGTAATCCCTGGATGAGCTCTCCGGCTTTGTGCGGGGCACGACTTCTACCTGTTCGGGAATCCGAACTTTTTCCCGGGTGTGACCGACAATTTCGTCAGAAAGAAGGATCACCGGGTTCCGATAAATTTCCGCAAGATTAAAAGCTTTCACGGTCAGGTCAAAAGCCTCCTGGACGCTCGACGGAGTGAGAGCAATCACCTCGTAATCCCCGTGAGAGCCATACTTGGCCTGCATCACGTCCTGTTGGGATGAAGAAGTGGGTTGCCCGGTGGATGGTCCGCCACGCATGACATCGATGACGACGATGGGCGTGTCCGTCTCTGCCGCCCAGCCAATTCCCTCCTGTTTTAAAGTGAACCCAGGGCCCGAAGTCGCCGTACAGGATTTAGCCCCACCCCACGCCGCTCCCAGAGCTGTACAGATGGAAGCGATCTCATCTTCCATCTGCACGAAGACCCCCCGTTGCTGCGGGAGCATCCGAGCCATGAGTTCGATGATCTCCGAAGCAGGGGTAATGGGATAACCGGCAAAGAAGCGGCAGCCAGCGGCAATCGCTCCCCGGACGCAAGCTTCGTTCCCATGGATTACCAGGGTTTGCACTGCAAAAACTTCCCTTTTCTCCGGAATGGAATTGAATCTTACCCGATTTTCAATAAGGATGGCTTAATATAGCAGGAAAGGGCCTCCACCTCAATCCTTTGATGATGGAGGAAGGTGGAAAAATCAACCGCTCCGATTGATTCCAACCTGCCAAAGAGCGGAATTTGGACGGCGGCCCTGAGGATTGATCATTCCTGCGCATGAGGAGCTGAGCTTCGAATCGAGTCCTCGTTTTCCAGCGGTTTCTTGGCCTCTTCAATCCTTTTCGCTCCGATGAACCGAGTCGAAAAATAACGTGATTCCAAACTGTCAATTTCCACCCGCCGCTTTCGAAGCGAGGTGTGGATGAACTGGCCGTCGCCGATGTAGATTCCCACGTGGGTGGGACGGCGGACCTTGCTGCGCTTGAAGAAGACCAAGTCTCCCATCTCCAGGGCTTCTCGAGCGACTCCGTAACCAATCTGAAATTGTTCCCGAGCGGTTCGCGGGAGATCGATATCAAAAATGCTGAAGACCTTTCGGACAAAGGCCGAACAATCCATTCCATTGACGCTGGATCCACCGCGGCTGTACCTAAACCCCAAAAAGCCTTTGGCCACCCGGACCAGAAGCTGTCGATCCTTCTCCTCAACGAGAAATCCATTTCCCCTGACGTGAACTTTATAATCCTCCACCCTGGCTTCTGTTTTCTCTCCTTCTGGTGCCCCCCGGCCAGCGTCGAGTTCTTCCTGATCTCCATCCCGCACTTTGAGTTGCAAGATCTGTCCCACCTTAAGCTTCTGCCCTTTTAACTGATTGACCTCCTGCAGATCCTTTACCCGGAGGTTGTACCGACGGGCGATTCCGGCCAAAGTTTCCCCTTTTTTGACGGTGTGAGTTTCCGGGATTTGCCAATCCTCACTTTCATTTTCAGCCGTCTCCAGCAGAAGCCTTTTCCTTCCCCCTGACCCACTTTCAGCCTGGGATTGCTGTTTGGGAATGACCAGGGTTTCCCCGGCGCGGATTTTGTCGCTGCTCAGTTCATTGGCTTCCCGAAGTTGCTCCGTTGAAAGATGATACTTTTTGGCGATGCTGTGCAAAGATTCTCCAGGCTTGATGATATGAGTAATTTCAGAATTTGCGGGTGGAATAAAGAAGAGGGAAAAAAAGAAAAACCAAAGGATGGAAAATCGCCTCGGGAGAACGCCTGATTCTTTCATCTCCTGTCCTCCTGAATGAGAATTTCAACAGGATTTTCATAAGAGGGGGTAATTATAATAAAGAAAGGGTCAAATGGCAATTTTTTAAATCTCTTTTCGGGATTCCGGGCCTCATCTCCCTTGCCGAATGATCTCGGATCTACAAAATACTTGACCTGGGGTCGCTCCAATTTATTAAAGGCTCATTCCTTGTACCTTGGCAATTCGGCGGGTTTTCCTTCGGTCCAGGATTTCCGCCAAGAAGGGCAACATCAAAGAACCGCCGGGAAGAAGAAAGATGATTAAAATTGGAACGTATAGAGATAGGCGTTTCAAATGATTCTTGATCTGCTCTTTTTCCTCTTTCGTCCATTTCACGTCCGTGTTTCTCTGTTTGAATAAGAGGTGAAAAAAACCTTGAAATTGTTGGGCCTCACTGAATATTAATTCCTTATTCTTGATTATAAGTCTCTTGAGAAAAAATCGGATCATGTATAGTCCTAAACAGAGCTGAATAGCCGTAGGGCAGAAAACTAAGAAAACTGGCACACCTCCAGGGTAGTGGCCAGCTGAAAAATGCTTTTGGCTGAAAGCAAACTATCATCCATCACCCGGCTAAATCAAGAGAATATTTTCCCGCCGGGAAGGTTTTTTACATTCATGGCTTAATGCTTTCTATTACCCTGCTTATTTAGAATCCGCCTGCTCCCAAGCAACTCCCAGCCGGAAATTTTCCGGAATCAGGAAATTCCTTTCTCCCGTAAAAATTCTAATCCGTGGAGAAGCTCCAGACGGGTGGCCCGGTGGTGAGTTTCAACGACGCAGATGGTATCAGGCTTGAGGAATTTTTGGATGAGGGTGTAATCCTCCTCCCCAGTGCCTGGAGCGTAATGATCATTATACCCCTTACATCCATGAAGGTGGACGCCAACAAGGAGGTCGCCAAAATTTTCCAGAAGCTCCCCCTGAACCGTCAACCCAAGATTCTCCTGGGTCGTGGCGTGGCCGATGTCGTGCCAGTAGCGGATGCGGCTCCCGCCCAATTCTTTAAAAAGGATTTTAAACTCCTCGAAGTTTGGAAAATCCTGGATATTGTACCGGTTCTCCAGGCCCAGAAAAATATCCCGCTTTTCCGCCTCCTTGGCCAGATTCTCCAGACACCACAACGCTGAGTCCAGATGGGCTTGGATTTTTGCCTCCCGAAGCTTTTTTTGCTCTTTGATGAATGCTTGACCCTCTTCGGATTGGATTTTTTTTTGATCATAGAGCTGCTTCAAGGTCATCATCGGGTTGTCTAAGAGAATCCTTCCCAAGTGTAGGACCACGGCCCGGGCTTCCAATTCTTGAGCCCACTCGACCGTGCGCCGGGTATATTTCACCGCCAACTCCCTTTCTTCTTTATCCGGGGAGGACAGGGAGAAAATATCGCCGCCGGCTTTCTCTTTGGATAGGCCTTCGGGCAACGGAAAGAAATTATGCAGGCTGATCACAGAAACCCGTCGCTTTTTCAGAAGGGGGATAATTTCTTGCAGCATGGGCAGGGTGATCCGGTATTCTAATTCCACTTTATCGGTGCCCAAATCTAAAATTTCCTCTATGATCTCCATGCCGCTTTCGGAAATTTCCGATCTCCATGAAGTAGATATCCCTAACATCTCTCTCCTTTCGAAAATGATCACCCACCACAATTCACTGAGTACCCAGAATAATCTTAATCCAGTGAATATCGATTCCCAAATTGGGATAGGCGAGCAATGGTTAACTTGCCATCCGGAAGTTTTTAATATGGGAAGAAACAGGGGCCCCGCTGGATGCCGGCATGAAAAAACGATATTGCTTAGAGAGTAGCGAGGAATGTAAGCACGGGTGGAGCCCCCTGCCCCGCCAATGGGTCAAAGATCCGGCCTCAAGTTTTTGGGCTTGCTTATCTACCCTCTTCAAAAATTTGTCGGTGATGTAATTTTGGGGATCAGGCTTCTGGTCGATTTTCTTTGAAGAGATGAATACTCGGCGAGATCATCCATCCATTTGGCCGCCTGGCTCATCTTTCCGCCTTAGTTTTCCTCTCTTTTGCTCTTAATAAACTCGTCCGCCCAGAACAGGTTCAGTTCGGCCAGCTTCCCCTTTGTTGGGACCCCTTCCTTGGGATCCCAGCCCTCCCCCTCCCAGGTAAGTGCGATAGAAGACTTCCCCGGGCTCTTCCACTCTTAGCTTCTTGGTGGTCAAATCCACCCGCAAGATCTTTCCATTGTAGCTCTTAGGCATAGAACCTCCCTCCTCTTGATCCTGCGGATAACCCGGCCGGACAAAAAGAAATTACGCTCAAAGGTAGGACCGAAACCAGGAAAAAAAATTCCCCAGGACTCTTTCATGAAAAGGCCATCGCAATAGGTCGCCTTCGGTAATAGGCCCTGAATCCAGTAGGTCCTGGGCAAAGATCCTTTCCATCTCCTCCCCAACTGCGCGGTCCAAGATGCCCACTCCGCATTCATAGTTGTAATTCAAGGAGCGGGAGTCTAAATTGGCTGAACCCACGATAGACCAATGCCCATCGAAGACCATGGTCTTGGCGTGAAGCACACGGGGCTGGTAATGGAAAATCTTCACCCCCTCCCGCAGCAGGGTCTTGTAATAAGTGCGGCTGACATAAGCCACTAGACGTAAGTCAGACTGGCCGGGTAAGATGATTTTCACATCCACCCCCCTGCGGGCAGCTTTTAGAAGAACCCGGAGAAACTTATGCGTGGGAATGAAATAGGCCATGGTGAAATGGATGGATTTCTGGGCGGCGTGCACACTAAACTGGAGCATTTGCCTAAGGATCCGCATGCTTTTCCTGGAAGAGGAGAATAACGGAAGCATAGATATATTTTGCTCTGGCCTCCCACCCTGACTTTTGAGATTTTCTTCGATCGCCCTTCCCCCGCATTCTTTCCAGCTTTTCTTGAAAGCATCCAGCATGACCCCAGCAATGGGCCCTTTAACCGTCACACCCGTATCCCTCCAGCCCGCGAGTTTCTTCCTCAGGTAGCCGCGGTACTCATCCCCAACGTTCAATCCACCGGTGAAGCCCACCCAGCCATCTATGACCACAAGCTTCCGATGATCCCGGTGAAAATAGAGGTTGGGATTCGTCCACCGGAAAGGGTGGAAGGGAAGAACTTCAACCCCGTGGGACTTCAAAAATTTCCAGAATCGACTGGAGGTAAAGAGGCAGCCAAAATGATCGTAAATCAACCAAACCTGGACCCCTTTCTCCCTTTTTCGAGCTAAAAGTTCGGCCAAGCCCCACCCTGTTTCATCATCGCGGAAAATATAGAAATCCAGGCAGATGAATCGTTCTGCTTCCTCCACGGCCCGAAAAACTTCTTCGAACGCCAAATGGCCATCTTTCAAAACCTGAATGGAGTTTCCGGTTAAGAATGAAGTTTGCCCGACGTTCTCCAGGGTTTTGCGAAAAAATTGATCCTCTAAATCTTTTCCCGGATTTGACAAGGAGAATCCTCCGCCCCCCAGTAGTGGACGATGGTCAGTCACCATAAATCATCAGATCATAAGCTATGAAAATCCAAAAGTCAAAGTGGTTTCGAGCTGACTGCCGATCACTTCCTCCAATAGATAAAACAAATGGGGAGAGAAATAGGAGATGAAGTTAACCCTCTGCCCAAGAGTTTTGTCGGCCGATTTACTCTTCGCCTATCGTTCTGCCGTCTGAGCTTCTAAAATGGAGGGTGAGGTGAGGAAGAAAACAGTAAGCCCTCATGCGGGTTTTCCAGCGGGGCTATAAAAAGAAAGCGGCGGAATAGATCCATTCTCCCACCGCTTTCTTCTGACATATGTCTTCCCCCCAAACCCCTTTCCTTCAGGGTTTGGAATGGGAAATCACATTTCTTTGACCGTGATGGCCCCCGTGGGGCAGACTTCGACGCAACTCTCGCAACCTAAGCATTCATCAATATTCACGGGCTCGGACTTGCCGTCTCTAATCTCGAACACGCTCACCGGACAGGTATCCACGCATTCTCCCTTCCCGTCGCACTTTCCTTTATCCACGGTTACGACAAACATGGCTCCTATTTTCACCTCCTCTTAGAGAATAAGTATCACTTCGTTTCGCCTAGACAATTGTTAATATATCAAATCCCCAAAAATTCCATCATGACCCGGATCATAAAAAGGTCCTACTCCGCCAACTGCTTAAAAGGGAATATATATCTGTCCTCTGACAATTGTCAACGGAAAAAGATATCCTGGGAGGGGCCTCGGTTCCTTGCAATTAAGGGAATTCAGAGTTACAGTATTTTTAACGAGGGCCGAATTTGGCTTAACCAGATGCTTTCTCCCGAGCAAAAGGAATATATTCTTCAAAAAGCGTATGTGCCGGAGCATATCCCAAATTTAATAGTGGGGATCTCCGATGGAGAGCCTTATTGGGTACAAGATTATGTCTTTTACGCCAAGGGCGACTGGCTGATCTTTGTAGGCTATCCATTTGGCCATTATTTTCAGGTAAAAGATTTTGTCGCTACGTTAAATGCCACTATAAAGAAATTCAACCCAGCCTATACATGGTTTATCGCTCCGGAAATGCCCGAGTCGTTTCTACACGCCGCCCGCCAAAGGGAAAGCGACGAATACTATAAATTGGATATCCAGAATCAGTCGGTGAAAAAAAATTTTATAAAAGCAATTCAGAAGGCCACGGCGATTTTAACGGTCGAGAAATCCCGGAAATTTTCCAAAGATCACGTCACCCTGACACAGGAATTTTTGAACCAGGAGAAACCTTCCCCGCGAATTCGAGAGCTGTTCCTGCGTATGCCAGAATATGTCGCCCGCTCCTCCACTTCCCTTATCCTGAGCGCCTGGGACCAGAACAAGAATTTATCCGCCTTTTATGTGATTGAACTGGCCGCAGGGCAGTTCGCCACCTACGTGGTGGGTTGTTTTTCTAAAAGTCATTACGCCCCCCACGCTTCGGACCTCCTCTTTTTTGAAATGATCAACCTGGCCAGAGAGAATCATAAGGAATATATTCATCTGGGTCTGGGAGTGAACGAAGGAATCAGAAGATTCAAAAAGAAATGGGGAGGGATCCCGTTTCTGAAATATGAATTCTGTGAAATCACTGCCGGGCCTGAGGAACCTTTTCCATGGCTGCGGTCTCTGGAAGCCAAATTATGACCTTGGCGGGAAAACTCTCTTCCTTCCTTCATAGAAATCAAAAAGAACTAAAAACGATCTGGAGGATCGAAAGGGGTGGAACCAAGGGGTATCTGGCAGGTACGGCGCATTTTTTCCCCTATCGTTTCCAGAAATCTTTGCAGCGGCTGATCCGGGAGGCCAAGATTGTTTTATTCGAGGGACCCCTGGATGAGCTGAGCATGAAGCGGGTTGTGGAACGTGGATCCGCGGGGGAAGGAGCCTTGCCCCTTTACGAAAGATTGGACCCCCAGACCATCACCCAGATAAAAAAATGCACGGAAATTTACTCAGACGGATCGAATCCCCTGCCTCTTTTCTTCCCTCTGGGTTCGAAGGGAAGCGACCCCTTGTATGCGCACTTCCAGAAATTCCGACCCTGGCTGGCTTTTTTAAACCTCTGGTCCCAGTATTTGAGGGGAAAAGGATGGAAATATTCCGTGGACCTGGAAGCGTGGGGGATCGCCGCCCAGATGGGCAAGGAAATCCATTATCTCGAAACCATCGAGGAGCAGGTGAAGGCTCTGGAGGGAGTCCCATTCGAGAGATTTGTCAATTTTTTGAAAAAGATCCATCGCTGGGATGAATATACCAAAGCCCATGTGCAATCGTACCTGAAAGGGGACTTAGAAGAAATGATGTCCGGGACCAGCGAATTCCCCACTCGCTGTCCGGCAATTATTGAAAATCGGGACCCCGTTTTCTATGACCGCCTGAGGCCCCATTTGGAAAAAGCGGAGACCGTCGCTTTCATCGGTACGGCCCACATCCCCGGCCTGAAAAAATTGTTCTTAAATGACGGGTATAAAGTCGATCAAGTGCTGGAGACGGATGAGTGATCACCCCCGGGGAAGAGGAACTCATCAAGCATAATGCCTATGTCCCAGAACACTTGCCGGGGTACGGAGCAGCCGTTTCCGGAGGGGAACCGTTTCTTTTAGAAAATTATCTCTGCTATCAGGGCGGAGAATCCCTCATCTTTTTGGGCTATCCCCTGCAGGAACCCTTCGAGGAAACAAAAATGGAGAAGATCCTGGAAGGGGCTATCGAGAGATTTAGACCTTCCCGCGTAGCCTTGATCGCTCCTTACATCAGCCGCAGGGATGGCGAGCGAGGGGACCGG
>Ga0315295_10003105_pt1 | contig 14111 bp, 7 predicted proteins | sample YL17G14_0_MG_FD_204453 | JGI IMG/M metagenome (GOLD analysis project Ga0315295, IMG submission 204453) | Sediment microbial communities from Yellowstone Lake, YNP, Wyoming, USA - YL17G14_0 | ecosystem: Environmental > Aquatic > Freshwater > Lake > Sediment | place: USA: Wyoming | collected...
GGGGAGGGGGAATATATTTTGCATTATTTATGAATAGATCAGGTGTGCCCAAGTTCGACAGTAGTCCGGTTTTTTTTCGTTCTAAGATGCTGCTACATCGCTTGGGATTCAGGCTCGCGAATCGGCCTAAAATTATCGAAAATGTAGTGGCGACTTTGCCCTCTTGATGCCCGTAACTCTATGTTTATCAACAAAACAACTTATAAAACTGTCGAACTTAGGTTAGTTGGATTTGGACTTAAAAACAATTCGACTTTTCTATTCAGCCGGCTATTGAAGGGATTCGAGGCGTTTCCGGGCGTCGGCCAATTCCGGATGGGTCGGGTCCGCGTCCTTCCAGTATTCGAGGAATCTTTTATACTCGGCGGCGGCTTTCGCCTTTTCCCCCTTTTCTTCATAACAGCAGCCAAGCCGATAATGATAGAGGGGATGAATGAGATAGCGGACCTGGCTATTCGGGTCGATAGTGGTCAGCCGAACATATTCTGCGATCGCCTTGTCGAGGTCTCCCTTCTTCCAATCGGCCCTGGCCAGGACGTCCTTGAGGAAGGGAATATTATAGCCGGGCATCTCCGTGGCCGTCATGTGCGGAAAATTCGCCGGAACAATTTTTAGGCCGGCCTCGACCGCTTTCTCAGGCAAATTTTCCGCGAGAAAGACTTCTGTTTCCAAAAGATGGTAAAGAAGGGTCATTGCTTCTTGCCCGCTTGATTCCACTTTGGGAAGAAGAAACTCTATCTCCTTGAGTCTGGGTGAGGCCGCGGCCACACGACCCTGCTTCAGGTCTACCCAGCCAGTAAAAAAAATTTGCTCTGTCGAGTAATAATTTTTGTAAGTGGGATTTCGCTTCACTCCCCAGTCACTGTACGCCTGGAACGCCTTTCGGGCCAGATCATATTCTCCCCGATCGGTGTACAGGTATCCCGTGGCCCAATCGCTTCCGGCCACGATAGCAGTCCCCCCCGCTTTCTCAGCTTGTTCTCTTATAGTCAAAAATTCGGCCAGGGTTTCATCCCAGCGGCCGAGCAAATAATCGTAGTAGCCCTTCATCCAGAGGGCTTCCATTTTTTCATTAGGAGTTGGTGCCCTTTTTATCCCCTCTTCTATCCAATATCGGGCCTCCGGGTAATTTTCCTGAAAGGCAAAGACATATGACAGGCCGATGCAGGAGGAGTAAAAATCAGGCCTGATCTCCAGGACCTCTTGATATTTTGCCTTGGCTTCGTCGAACTTTCCCAGTCGGAAATAGAGTTCAGCGATGGAGTCTATGGGATTAGCCTGCCCCGGGTTTGCTGCCGCGTAGCGCTCGAAATATTGAAGGGCTTTTTCAAGCTCGCCGATGGCGGCATAATCATAACCGGCCTGGTTTAAGGCGGGGCCAAAATTCGGGTCGAGGGTCAGGGCTTTTTCGTGTTCGGCAACGGCTTCGGAATATTTCGCGCGGCCTTCATAAAAGCGCCCGAGATCAGAGTGGAACTGCTTTTCCTGGGGATATTTGTTGGTTAATTCCAGCAGCAAACGAAGCCTTTTCTTTGGGTCCCGCTCGACCGCATTGGCGTACCCGGCTTCAATGTAAAGTCTTTCTTTCTCGCTCGCCCTTTCAGAATATCTCTTGGCCATTTCATAGGCTTCGTTTCGGGCCTTGGTATCGAAGATCTCACCCGCGACCTTGCCCAAATAAAGGTAAGCGACGGCGAACGTCGGGTCGAGAGAAACGGCCTTCTCTAAAAATTTGCGCGCATCGGCATAATAAAACTTTTCATAGTCATCACGGCCGCGCAGGAAGTAGTTATAAGCTTCCATCGAGCTCGTGGTCAGGTCGGCGATCTTCGGCGGAGCGATTTCGATCTTGGCAGTTAGGGGGCCGAGTCCGCGCGAAATCGTCCGGCTGATCTCGTCGATCTGGGTCTTCAGGACGCTCGAGACGCCGTCGCCCTTGGCCGAAGCGGTCCGGAGAAGCTTTTTTGTGCCCACATCCAGGACCTTGGCATCCGTGGCAAAGGCCTCGCCTGCCTTGATGTAGCTTCCGAGGACAAGAGCATCGATGCCTTCTTTGCGGCAAACCTCGAACCCGGCCTCTTCGTCGGAGACCGCCGTGGCGTCCCTCCCCGATTGCCGGAGAAGGTCTTTCAGCCGTTCCCAGGAAGTGACCTGAAAGTGCCCCGACTGTTCGAGGCTGGTGATGAGGAGATTGGGAATCGCTTCCTGGAGGTAGTCAAGGCTCTGTTCGCCGGTCCGATTAGCAAATCCGATGACGGCGATGGCGCGTTTGGGCCCTGCCTTATGAGGGATCATCTTCCAGACGGTAAATCCGATGATGGCCACCGCGATCAGAGCAACAACCGGCCACAATGCCTTTTTCAGGCTGAATTGAACCGTAAACTGCTTTGAAGTGAGCGTCTTCCGGATCGGCAGAGCCTGCGATGTAGTCGGTAGGCCCTTTTCGATCCTGGCCAGCTCCTTCAGCAGCTCGTCGGCGCTTTGATACCTCATATCTTTCGGTTTTTCCAGACATTTCAGAATGATTCGGTTGAGCTCATCCGGAATTTGGGCGTTCAGGGTCTTGGGGTCGGGCGGACGCTCGCTTTTCTGTTTGACGGCTACGCTTAAGGGGGTGTCTCCCTCGAACGGCAGGTGCCCGGTCAGCATCTCAAATAAGATGATCCCCAGGGCATAGATGTCAGCCCGCTGGTCCGCCTCTTTTCCATCTACCTGCTCCGGCGACATGTACTCGGGAGTCCCGATCATGACACCGTCTCCGGTGATTCCCTTGGCCGCGAGGGAGCGGGCGATCCCGAAATCCATGATCCGGGCATTCCCCTCCTTGTCGATCATGATGTTCTGGGGTTTGAGGTCGCGGTGGACGACGCCGAGGCGGTGGGCTTCGGAGAGGCCCTCACACACCTGCGCGGCGATGCTGACCGCTTTCCCGACCGGAAGCGCCCCGATCCTGTGGATCAGACTCTTGAGGTCCTCGCCGGAAATATATTCCATGGTGATGTAATAGGTCCCTTCCTCCCGGCCGAGGTCGTACATCCGGCAGACATTACGGTGCGAGATCCCGCGGGCAAGCTTCAATTCGTTCCGGAAGCGCTCGATTGTCCTCTCGTCGGCGACGATATCGGGACGGAGAAGCTTCAGGGCCATCTTTTCCTGGACTTCGGTGTCAAAGACCTTATAGACCCGGCCCATTCCGCCTTTGCCCAGGTCTTCAATGATCTGGTATCTCCGGGCGAAAGTCGCCCCGGCGGCCAGCTCCTTGATCGGCATTTGCAGCGTCTCGCTGAGCATGAATTCTTTATCCGGCGGCAGGGGAGAGGCGCAATTCCCGCAGAATTTTGTGCCGGAGGGGTTTTCAGAATGACACTTCGGGCAATTCATCAGGATACACCCTTAGGCAGTTCCTTTTTACGAACGATATCTTCCCTCAACGTCCTCCTGGAGGACCCTTAAGTCTTGCCTCAATAAATAACATTGCCTCGCCGCCCTGTCAATAGCGCGGGGGATCAAGACAAACCCTCGAGGAGGTTCACCTCGCGAGCCGGTTTTTGCTTATCAAGGGGCAGAAGGATCGTCTTGATCTCGCAGGGACGGAGCTTATAGGGGATGGGCTTATCCGCGAGAGCCGTCCTCACTTCCCCCGCGGTCTCCCGGCCGGCGAGCTCGACGAGGCGCAGCACAAGTGTATTCTCCTTCTCCGCCATCTTGAGGACCGTAGCGGCAACGTGAGGGGATGAGACGGTCAGGAACTCGCGCCGGCCTTCCCAAGGCCCCCTGTGTCTATCGGTCAGAACGACCAGGGGCTTCATCCCGAATGACTCGGCCCGGCGGGCGACATCAGCGTCCCGCCAATCTCCCTGATGCGGCTGGAGTGCATACGAAAATTCGTGAATTCCCGTGTCCATGAGCCGGAAGCCTTCACTTTGATCCAGAGCCTGCGGGATGTGGTGGGACCAGGCCGTGCTGTGGAGGACGGTCAGCCGGATCTCTCCGTCCTTGACACTGTAGCCGCACTTGCTGTCGTTGAGGAGGGCGAGCCCGAATTTCCCAAGTTCGTCCCGGCCGCTGATATCAACCCAGGTCTGACCAGGCTCCTCCTCGCCGTTCATGGGCCTTTCGATGAAACCATTGGGAATGGAATAGGTCAGGCTACCCATATCTAGTACAGTTGGAAAAGAGATCTTCAAAACCTTGTAGTATTCGTTCCAATTCACCGTCAGGCGGCAGTGAAGGTTTGGACTTGAGGCATACAAAATGTAGTCCTGAAGAAGAGTCGAACCACCATATTTAGTTTTAACCTGGATCCGGCCTCTCCCTGGCCCGGATTCAATTATCTGAGATCCGGCGGAGCCGAACCGTCCGACCTCGCGGTCGTACGCGATAATCTTATGGCCCCAGGTGTCATCCCAGTCCTCGAGGACGATGGCTCCGGCCTGGCCTTTGAGGAGCTCGCGATTCATTATCTTATCGAAATAGGAGCGGATGGCCCCCGTCCCAGGGTCGAAAGAAATTTGGACAAAATCGTTCTCCAAGGACTCAGGTTTGACTTTGATGCCCGTATTCCGAGCGGCAGGTTCTGTCCCGCCGAAGTCGAGACAATAGAGCGCATATCCCAGGGAGGGAAATTCGTCTATGAAGGAAAGGCGGATGCGGCTCGAGACCTTGACGCCGGCCGTCCGGATTTCCTGGTAATCGATCTCTTTCCCGTCGTGCCGGACGAGCCGGGGAGGGCGATTCCCCAGGCGTTCAACCTCGACTTCGACCGGTTCGCGGACTCTCCAGGATTGGGGATTGAACACGAGTAACGGGGCGCACGTCTCATTAGGCGTGGCGGCCGTATTCACTTTTTGGGCGATATCCTGGAGGGACTTGATGCTGATGTCGCGGGCCACCGACAGGGCATATCCGAAATCGTTCCTCGCGTCGCGGTAGGCCTCCTCGACGGCCGAGCCGGCCAGGATATCGTGAAACTGGTTGAAGAGCACCTTTTGCCAGGACTGACGGAGTTGTTCCTTTGGATATTCTATTCCGAGAAGCGCGGCATCGAGCGAAGCCAGCTTTTCGGCTGTGAGCAGGGCCCATTCGCTCTCCCGGTTCAATGATTTAACGGGAGCGCAGGCGGAGTAGCAACCGCGGGCATGGTGCTGGAGCTCACCGGAGACGACCGGCAGTCCCTCCAGCCCGGACCCGATCGCGCCTAGATACCGGTCGAGAGTCGAGAATTGAACCCTGGGGTCGGCAGTGCGCATCTTGATTATCTTCTCGATAGCCGCCCTGGTCGGCCCTCCCCCGTGGTCCCCCACTCCATAAAACACGGCCCAGCTTTTCTGGCCAGGCTGATTCCGGGTGAAATACCGCTCCGTTTCTTTGACCTGGGCTTCCAGGCTTTGATCGGACCCGTTATAAGAGCCGAGGATCTGGACGGCCGGGATTTTTGTCCCGTCCGGCCCCTGCCAGAGGAAAAGGGGCGTTTGGAGGTCCGCTTTCTCGTGCGGGCCGGGCCTCATAAAAAAATAACCGGCCAGTCCCTGCCCGCTCAAGATTTGAGGCAGCGTCCAGGGATGGCCGAAGGAGTCGGGGTTGAACCCGATCTTAGTCGCGCGCCCGAAGTTCTCGATAAAAAAGAGCTGCCCGTAGAGGCCCTGACGGACCAGCGATTCTCCGAGAGGACAGTTGACGTCGGCTTCCACCCACCATCCGCCGACCGGATTCCAGCGCCCCGCTTTCACCAGGATTTTGATTTTATCGAAAAGAGCCGGGTCGGCCTCCCTGACCCATTGGTAGAACTGGGCCGAGCTGGCGATGAAGGCCGCCTCCGGGTATTCCTGAAGACGGGCCACGGCCGACCGGAACGTCGCCAGAACTTCGGCGTAGCCTTCGTCCTTGGTCCAGCGCCAAACCGGGTCGATATGCGCATGCCCGATCATATGGATAGCGGGCTTTTGCTCTGCTTGGACACCCGCGGAAGCACGGATAGCGGTTGGAGCAAGGGCCAAAATGAGCAGCGCGGCAAATGCCGGAAAAGCAGACTGTTTCGGCTTGATTTCTCGGCTCATCCCCGGAATCTCCTTTTCAGCAAGGAAAAGTCAGCCCGATGGCATGGCCTTTTTGAGGCGGGCGGGTGTGATCGGGAGCCTGTAAAGCCTTGCGCCCGTTGCGTCGAAGACCGCATTGGCCACGACCGCTCCCATGTTGACTATCGGCGGCTCGCCGCCTCCCTGGGGTTCCAACTCCTGGTTTTCCACCAGGATCGTCTCGATCTTCGGCAGCCAGGAGAAGCGCGGGAGCTCGTAGCTGTCGAAATTCCTGTCCCGGACATCGCCGCCGCGGAAATGGATCTCTTCGCGCAGGCAATACCCCAGTCCCATGGTGATAGAGCCTTCGATCTGGGCCCTGGCTCCATCCGGGTTGATTACCCGGCCCATATCCTGAGCGCAGACGACTCGCTTCACCTGGACGTCGCCGCTCTTTTCCACGCCAATCTCCGCCATCGTGGCCACATAGGTATTGAGATAGTTCACGCAGGCCACTCCGACGCCTCGTCCGCTCGGGGCCTTGGCCGGCTTCCAGCCGAACTTATCGGCTGCCGCCGCCAGCACTCTCTTCATCCTCTCGTCCTTCAGGTTGACCAGCCGGAACTCCAAGGGGTCCAGGCCCGCTTTCGCCGCCATTACGTCCATGTGCGACTCGCGGGCGAACGTGTTGGTGTTGCTTCCCGGCGCCCTCCAGGCGCCGACCTCGAAGGGATGGGCCCCGCCGCCTCCCCGGCCCCAGCTGCCTCGCGAGAGGATCCGATAATGCGGGATATCGTAGAAAGGCTGGGATGTCCGCTCGCCGGCGAAAAAGATATCGTAGTCCCAGAGGACAAGCCTGTAGGCTGCGTCCAGGCCGGAGACGATCTTGATAACAGCCGCCGGTTGAAACGTGTCATAGAAGAACTCTTCGCTGCGGCTCCAGGCCACCTGGACGGGCGCTCCGGCGAGTTTCGCCAGTCGCGCAGCCTCGACCGTCTGAAGGTTCCTGTTCTTGCCGCCGAAACCGCCGCCGACAAACGGTGTGATGACGCGGACCTTTTCCATCGCCAGGCCGAGAGCCTGGGCAACCTCCTCCTGGAGGCCGAACGGCCGCTGGGTCGAGGCCCAGGCCGTGGCTGAGCCGGCTTCGATTTTGACCGTTGCCGTGTGAGGTTCGAGGGGCGCGTGGGCGACATAGGGAGCCAGATAAGATTCTTCGAAAAGCGTCGCCGCCAGCTTTCTCCCTTCCTCCAGGTTCCCCTTTTCCTCGATGACGTCTCCTGCGGGGGCCACCTTGACTAGATGCTCGTGGATCGTCTCTTCATCAACGGTCCCTTCGGGCAGTTCCCACCCGGCCTTGATCTTGGCAAGGGCTCTTTCCGCAAGGTCGAAAGAGCTGTGGAGCACGGCGATCAGGTCGCCCTCCTGGACGACTCGGGCTCCCTCGGTTTTCTCCGCACCGGAGAGGTCGATCGTCCTGAGCTTCGCTCCGTGAGCCGGGGGCCTCAGGATCCGGGCGTGGAGCATCCCCGGCAGACGGATGTCGCCCGCATACTGGGCTTTCCCGGTGGCCTTGAGCACGGCATCTTTGCGGCCGGCCGGTTTGCCAACGATCGAATATTCGGCAGGCGCCTTGACGGGCGGCTTCGGGTCGAGATGCCGTTCGATCATCTTCCCCTTGGCCAAGGACCCATAGGAAACCCGGGTTTGCGGTTTCCCTTTTTCCTGAACAAACCCGTCCATGGTCGTAAGTTGAGAAGCTGGGAGCTTTAAATATTCGGAGGCGATCTCGATGAGCACCGCCCTGGCCTCAGCGGCCGCCTGCCGGAGCGCCGGGCCGAAATACTTGATCGACCGCGAGCCGAATGTGCCCATATCCCAGGGGCAGAGCGCCGTATCTCCCATGATAACCTCCACCGAGTCGAGGGAGACATCGAGCTCCTCGGCGAGGATCTGACTCAGCGCGGTCTGCGTGCCCTGGCCGAGCTCGGCCTTGCCAGAAAACCCGGTCACCTTTCCGTCCTCGGCGATCCGGAGATAGGCGTTGAAGTCGGCGGGATAGTCCCGGCCCCCGGCCCGCTGTTGGGCCTCGAGCCAGTCCCCGGGGTCTCCGACTGTAAAGAACACGAACACGCCGCCTCCGGCCAGCTTCATGAATTCGCGGCGTCTCATCTTCGGGCTCCCTTCTTCATTTCCCGGGCGGCCGTTTCGATCGCCTGGATCACCCGCATATAGGTGCCGCAACGGCAGAGATTGTCCTCCATTCCCCTGACGATCTCCTCCCGGCTCGGTTGGGGATTCTTGTTGAGGAGGCTGTGCGCCGTGAGGATCATCCCCGACGTGCAGAACCCGCACTGCATGACGTTGTGTCGGACAAACGCCTCCTGGAGGGGATGCAGCTTGCCCTCAGCCGCCAGGCCCTCGATGGTTGTGATCTTTTTGGCGTGCACGTCTTTCATCGGATACTGGCAGGACCTGACGGCCTCTCCGTTGACGAGGACCGTGCAGGCGCCGCAGATCCCCTCCCCGCAGCCGTACTTCGTTCCGGTGAGCCTGAGCTCGTCGCGCAAGATCCAGAGGAGCATCCGCTCGGGGTCCAGGTCCAGGCTGACGGGCTTGCCGTTGACTTCGAAGCGGATCGTCTCTTTCATACCCTTCCCTTTCCTCTTAAAATTCTTCCGAAGTCATGTATACCATCGACAAACCAAGGCGTCAAACGGTTATCGTACCCAGGGGAAGCGTCTCCTCACAGGTGATGAATAACTTGGGAATGGAAAAGCGACCTCTCGGGTTTACCTAGCCCCCCTCTCCTCCATCCTCCCCCGCCAGGGGGGAGGAATCAAATGAAACTTCTTGAGTTCCGGACTCCAATATATATCCTCCTCCTCCTGTGGGAGGAGGTCGGGAGGAGGGGGGATTCTCATCAGTTGCGGGTGTCGGCAAGTCCGGAAGATTAGCCTTTCCGATTGGCTGGTAAATAGGGCTTGCTCAGGACCGGCGAGGTTTATATAATGCGCCGAAGGAGGTTCGAGAATGAAACATCGGTTCGGTAAGGTCCTTGTCTTATTTTCGCTGATCACTGTCCTGGCGGCCTTCGGATTCTCCCAGGAGAAACAGGAGAAGAAAGAAGATCCGGTCATCGCTCTCGTCGGCGCGACTCTCATCGACGGCACGGGAGCGGCCCCGGCCGCCAACATGACGGTCCTAATCCAAGGCCAGAAGATAAAGGCCATCGGTTCATCGACAAAAGTCCAGGTCCCTCCCGGCGCGCAGAGGATAGACGCCGTCGGCAAATGGATTCTTCCCGGCTTCATCGATTGCCACATCCATACCGGCTATCCTTTTGACAATGACCAGTACTTCACGGATACGAACAGTCTGGCGACGCTCCGGAGCTTCCACATGTTGGATATGTACTTGCGGAGCGGAGTGACCGCGGTCCGCGACGTCGGTTCGATCGTCGAATCCATGCAGGCGCTCCTGGCCGCCCAGGCATACGGCTATATCGACAGCATCCGGCTCTTCGCCTGTGGAGACTTGATCACAGTGACCGGCGGCCATGGCGACGGTCTCCGCGGAGTCAGGACCGCTGACGGGCCCTGGGAATGGCGGAAGGCCGTCCGCGAAATGCAGAAGGCCGGCTTTGGACATATCAAGATCTCGCCGACATTCACCTTCGAGGAGGCGCAGGCGGCTGTTGATGAAGCCAAAACACTCGGCCTCCGCATCACGGCTCACGGCGGCGGCCTCTCGGACACGACACCCACGACCATGACCCGGATCGCCGTCCAGGCCGGGGTCCAGTGCATTGAACATCTCAACGAGATGGAGGACGACGTCCTCGACCTGATGGCCCAGAAGGGTGTCTATAACGTCCCGACCATGGCGGTCTACCGGGAGCTCTACAAGGCCAACGCAACTCCCTCCGTTCTCGTTGAAAAGAGGCATTGGACGCAGTCCATGCACGAGACGCTCTTCAAGAAGGCCCGGGAGCGGAAGATCCTCATGGGCATAGGCACGGACGGAGTCGGCGGGTTCATGAAGCTCTATCCCGGTCTCTATTTCACCGAGCTCAAGTACTTCGTGGAGCTGGGAGCCAGCCCGATGGAGACGATCGTGGCGGCGACGAAAAACGGAGCGATCATCCTGGGCAAGGAGGATGAACTCGGGACCGTGGAGGCGGGAAAGCTGGCTGACCTTCAGGTTGTGTCCGGCGACCCTATCAAATCTTTTGACGTCCTGGGCAAACCCGAGATCGTCATCGTCGGCGGCAAGGTCCACCGGTTTTAGTATAGTCCGCTAAGGCCTATTTGGCCTCGTCTTCCTCTTTTTCTTTTTTCTTCTTGGTCAGGGCGCTTTTTAGCTTCTCGGCGAAAAGCCCGCCAAAGGTAATCTCCTTGGCAGCCTCAGGCTTGAGCTCTTCCTTCTTATCGCGTGCGGCGATCTCTTCCTCGGCTTCGTCTTTTTCTTTGACGGCGGCGAGAGCCTCCTGTTCGCCCTCGGCCAGCTCGATCCGCTCCTCGATCACCCGGCGCTCGCTTTTGCGGGGCCTCGGCCCCCGCTCGCCCTCGACCTTGGGCTTCTTTTTCTTGACCGGCTTTTCCTTGGCCGGCGGCGCTTCGATCTTGACTTTTTCGACGGCCGGGGCGACCTGGACCGGGACGGGAGAAATGAACTCCTCCCCTTCGAATTCTTCTTCGGGAATGACCGCTTCGGGGACGGCCTCTTCGGGCGCTTCCCCTGCTTCCAACGGAATCTCCGGCTTGACCTCCACCACGGCCTTGCGGGGCTCCTGATAAAAGAAGAGACCCTTCTTTTTATCCGAGGTGCTGAATTCCGGGGAGTTGAGAAGAGTAGTCTCGACATCCTCCTGGGTGGTCTGCTTAAGCACGTCCACGAGGTGGTAAGCCCTGAGGAAGTGCAGGGAATGTCCGTCTGACTCCAGGCCGAAATTCTGGAAGATGAGGACGAGGAGGTCGTGGAGGTCCTTCTCCTCCCTCTGCTCATTCAAGGCCAGGAGCTGAGCCAGGGTCTCTTTCTCCAGGAAGATGATCTTGTTGGGCAGGGCAAAGGTAAAAGCCTCGGCTCCCGGGCTGACAAACTTGTCCTCTGCCGGGATGTAGTTCAACTGCGGCACGGAAATCTTTTTCTTGGATTTCTTCAGCCAAAAGTTGAACTGGCCGGGGCCCTTTCTCTCAAGGGTCAGGCTCGTTCCCTGGGGGATGTTGCTGGCGAGGAAGAAATCCTTCAGCCCCAGGAAGAAGTAGCCCGTCGGATAATAGAAGACGGTGTAACTTTTATTCTCCTCGGCATCCAGGAAGGTGTACTCGCGGGCATGGGAGAGCTCCTTGTTCAGGCTCTTGGGGACCCGGACCCCTCCCGACAGGACTTCCCGCCAGGTGAGATAGATCTTGAGAGGGAATTCGTGGAAAGTGCTGAGCTGGGACTTCTCCGTCGCTTCGGCCTCCGGCAGCTTGGCCGCCGGAGCGGCGAGCGGAAGCTCCTCCAGGAAGGAGTTGAGGATGGACTTGAGATGCCAGCGGCCCCAGCCGAGGGGCGAGACAAAGACGAACTCCTTTTTGTACTTCTTCTCGAGGGAATAGTTGAACGATACGCAGGTAATGTCGAAAAGATCGTGGGAAGGCTCCAGGCCGAAGAACCGGCTGACGAGTTCCTCGGTCGCCGCCGAACTGCGGGTTTCCTGGAGGTGTTTCTCCGCTTCTTGGACCTTCTCGTCCGGGATGACGACCTGCCTTGCGGCCAGCTGCCAATGGTCGTTCCAGTTGAAGAACCGGTCGGACTTGGAGAGGGCCGTCCGCAGGTTTTTCTCCAGGGTTTTTATATCCCGGTCGGTCATCGGGAGTTCGCTGAGACGGGGGTCCTCGGTCTTTTCCATCGTCTCGGGGGCCAGGCCCTTTCCGTCGCAGTCGGACGGGAGGAGGACCTGGGTTTTGGTTTTTTTCATATAATCGACATACTTGCGGAAGACGCCGCCCCCCGTGTAATCCACCTCCAGCATCTCGCACGCAAAGCTTTTGTAGAAGACCTTTTTTATGACCTTGAGGACGACAGTCCCTTTGAAGTGTTCGACAGTCTTGCTGCTGACCGTCAAGGCCTCATCGTATTCTTTGAAGATCAGGTCGCCGACCTGGTATCTGCATTGGGGGTCGTATTTGAGGACGTCGGCGACCCTTTGGCTGGCGGTCTTGTGAAAAGCCAGCTTCTCGTTGATCTGCTTGAGAGACAGGGGCCGGGGTGTCTGCTCGAATTCCCGCTCGACGAAAATGAGGTTGTCCGCGTTGACCTGGGTGAGGTTGTTCTCTTTATCCATTTTTCTCGGTTTTCCCCATTAATAATACCATAATCACCTTTTGGACATGAAGCCGGTTCTCGGCCTGCTCGAAAACCAGTGATCTTGGGGAGTCGATGACCTCGGCGGTGACCTCATCTCCCCGGTGGGCCGGCAGGCAGTGCATGAAGAACGCGTCCTTCCCGGCCAGGGCCATCAACTCGCGGTTGACTTGGAAGGGTGAGAAGATCCGGTTTCGAGCTTCTTTTTCGGCTTCCTGGCCCATGGAGGTCCAGGTATCGGTGTAGACGGCATCGGCCCCGGCAACGGCCTGTCGGGGATCGCCGGTCAGGATCAAAGAGAAGCCCGTGTCCCGGCCGTCTTCCCTGGCCAGCTTGACAATCCCGGGATTCGGCTCGTAGCCGGATGGGGTCGCCACTGCCATAGTGCATCCCGCTTTGGCGGCGGCGAACATCAGGCTGTGGCAGACATTGTTCCCATCGCCCACGTAGGCGAGCTTGAGTTTCGAAAGGTCGCCGGCCTTTTCTTTAAGCGTCAGGAAATCCGCCATGGCCTGGCAGGGGTGGAGGAGGTCGGAAAGGGCGTTGATGACCGGGATCTTCACGGCGGCCGCCAGGTCGATGATGTTCTGGTGGACGAAGGTCCGGATCATGATACCATGGACCCAACGCTCCAGGTTCTTGCCGACGTCAGAGAAACTCTCCCGCACGCCGATTTGGCCGTCCGAAGGGCTCAGGTAGATGGCGTGCCCGCCAAGCTCGAGCATCCCGACATCGAAAGTCATCCGGGTGCGGAGAGACGGCTTCTGGAAGATCATGGCCAGAACCTTGTGCTGGAGCGACTTGTGATAGTGATGGGGGTCGGCCTTCATCTTGACCGCCTTATCCAGGATCTCGTGGAACTCGTAAAGGCTGATGTCGTGAATGGAGATAAAATCTTTGTTCACCTGTTTCCTCCTAGGCGGCCACTATCTGCGTTCCCGAACGGTTGAGAAGGGCGGCCTTGAGATGGCTGGCCGAGGTGATCAGGACCTCTTTTCCGCCCGCCTCTATGTATTCGATGGCTGCCTGGATCTTGGGACCCATGGATCCCCGCGGGAATTGTCCCTGGGCCAGATATTCTTTCGCCTGCCCGACGGTAAGGGTGTCGACCGGCCTTTGCTGAGGTGTGCCGAAGTCCAGGAAAACGCGTTCTATACCGGTCAGGATGATGAAAAGGTCGACCTTGACCTCCCGGGCGATCAGGCTGGATACGTAGTCTTTATCGATGACCGCTTCGACTCCCTCGAAAAGGCCGCGGCCGTTGATGATGACCGGGATCCCTCCTCCGCCGGCGGCGATAACGATCCGGCCGGCGAGGACGAGGTCCCGGATGACCCACTTGGGGACGACATCGATGGGCTTGGGGGAAGGTACGACCTTCCGGTATCCCCGGCCGGCGTCCTCGACCATGGTCCATTTCTTTTCCTTGGCCAGGGCCAGGGCCCGGTACTTGGTATAGAAAGGGCCCACCGGCTTGGTCGGGTTGGCGAAGGCCGGGTCGTCCTTGTCCACGACGACCTGGGTGACCAGAGTGGCCACCTCTTTGTCGATCGAACGGGTCCGGAGCTCGTTGACGACCGCCTTTTCCAGCATGAAACCCATGCTGCCCTCGGTCATGGCGTCGCAGACCTCGAGGCTGAAGGGGGCGATCTTGGTGATCGCCTCCTCCATCTGGATGAGCAGGTTCCCGACCTGGGGGCCGTTGCCGTGGACGATGATGAGCTCATAGCCCTTGCTGACGATGTG
>Ga0315295_10003107_pt1 | contig 14106 bp, 10 predicted proteins | sample YL17G14_0_MG_FD_204453 | JGI IMG/M metagenome (GOLD analysis project Ga0315295, IMG submission 204453) | Sediment microbial communities from Yellowstone Lake, YNP, Wyoming, USA - YL17G14_0 | ecosystem: Environmental > Aquatic > Freshwater > Lake > Sediment | place: USA: Wyoming | collected...
AATCTTAAAGATGCCGGGGATGTTGAACTGTTCAGGACCATTGGGATTGAAACAGCCAGGCTTGTTAAAAAATACCGCGGATCACTGAGCGGGGAGCATGGTGACGGTAGGCTCCGGGGTGAATTTATACCACTTATCCTGGGTGATGCCAATTATGAATTGCTTAAAAAACTGAAGGCTTCCTGGGATCCGGAAAACATACTGAACCCCGGGAAGATAGTCAACACTCCTCTGATGAATACCTTCCTGAGGTACGAACCAGGCACCGTAACACCTGAAATAGAAACAGTGTATGATTTTTCATTAACTGAAGGAATAATAAGAGCTGCAGAGAAATGCAACGGATCAGGTGATTGCCGTAAATCAATAAAACTTGGAGGAACAATGTGCCCCAGTTTTATGGCTACCATGGATGAAGAAAACTGCACAAGGGCAAGGGCAAACATTCTTCGTGAATTTTTAAGCAAAAAGAACTCAGATCCCTGGGATCATAAAGAAATATATGATATTCTTGATCTTTGCCTTGCATGCAAAGGGTGTAAATCGGAGTGCCCGTCGGGTGTTGATATTGCCAAGATGAAATCGGAATACCTCCAGCACTGGTATGATAAGCATGGTATTCCTCTCCGGACATTCTTAATAGCCTATATTTCGACTTTTAACAAACTTGGTTCATTTGTTCCTCATTTCTATAACTTCTTTCTTAAAAATAAATCAATTTCGGGTTTGCTGAAAAAGACAGTCGGATTTGCGTCTGAAAGATCAATACCGCTTGTTTATAAAACCAGCCTTCGGAGATGGATCAGGAAAAATCTTTCCGCTCTGAATCCTTCCAGTCCAGTTGGCAGGGTGTGCCTTTTTATAGATGAATTCACAAATTACAATGATACTGAAGCAGGTATTGCTGCTGTGAGGTTGCTTACGGCATTAAACTACAAAGTTGAAGTTGCAGAGCATGATCTAAGCGGAAGAACCTTTATTTCCAAGGGACTGCTTAGAAAAGCAAGGGAAATAGCTATCAACAACATTAATGCTTTTTCAGAACTGATTGATGAAAGTCTGCCGCTTGTTGGTATTGAACCATCAGCTATTCTCGGATTCCGGGATGAATATCCTGATCTTGTAAACTCTGAGTTAAGGGAAAAATCGGAGAAAATAGCCGGTAACAGTTTCATGATAGATGAGTTTATTTCAAATGAATTCAGGGCTGGAAGGATTATGAGAGAGTCATTTACCACAGATAATCTTCAGGTCATACTGCATGCCCATTGTCAGCAGAAAGCCGTTTCGTCGTCGGCATGCTCTATCGAAATGCTTTCAATACCTGTGAACTATAATGTCAGCGAGATCCCTTCAGGATGCTGCGGAATGGCCGGTTCGTTTGGTTATGAAAAGGAACACTTTGAATTGTCGAAAAAGATCGGAGAACTTGTTTTATTCCCTGAGATCAGAAATAGTGGAAATGAAGTAGTGGTTGCTGCTCCCGGAACCAGCTGCAGGCATCACATCAAGGATGGAACAGGAAGAATAGCAAAACCACCTGTAATTATATTATATGAAGCACTAAAGAAAGGCTGAGGGCGACAGGCGACAGGATCGATCTGCGGGATCTGCAGGAAATAAAATACTTAATCTAAAGATTTATTGTAAAATCATCTCCGTCATTCAAAACAGGGAATTTTTTACGGAAGACTAATAACTCATGTATTGAAATATCACCTGAAATAAGACCTTCCTGGTCTTGTTTGCCTTCTGCAATAATTTCACCCTTAGGATCTAAGATCATTGAATCACCGCAGTATTTTATTCCGGTGCCGTCAATTCCGATCCTGTTCACTCCTGCCACGAAGCATTGATTTTCAAGGGCGCGTGCTTTCAGCAAAGTAATCCATACATCCCTCCTGCTTTCAGGCCAGTTTGACGAATTTATCAGAAGATCATAATCATTGCAGTTTCTGCTCCAGACAGGGAACCGGAGGTCATAACAGACATTAGGACAGATCCTCATTCCCCTGAAATTAAACACAATACGTTCTCTTCCGCGGGTGAACATTTTATCTTCGCCGCTCAGACTGAAAAGATGTCTTTTATCGTATTTCCAGGTCTCATTATCGGGCGAGACAAAGATCCACCGATTATAAAAGTTACCATTTTCGCTTACAATATAGCTGCCGCAGACACCGCAATTTTGTTTTCGGGCGATGCTCTGCATCCAGTTATAAGTTTCTGAACAAGACGGTTCAGAGAGATCACCCTGATCGACAGAAAAACCGGTATTGAACATTTCAGGTAGAATAATAATATCGGTACCAGCCGGGATCGTAGAAATCATATCACCAAGCCTTTCCAGATTCCCGGACTTGTTCTCCCAGATAATATCAGGTTGTATAAGTGTTAGTTTTATTTTCACTATAGGTGCTATTTCTGAATAAACTTATACAAATTTAACAAAAAAGGGCTGTTTCCGCAGCCCCGAATGCATTGTACCAGAACAACCTGGCTTTTTATTTTGATTTCAATGATGAATAGTAGTCACTGAAAATCGTACTTATGAGGGGCTTATAGTATAGCCAGAAGAATCTTCTTGTATCAGCAGGCTTATCTGAATATAAAATGCCTTTCAGCTTGCTAAATCCCTTGATCCTTGATGAACAGAAGTTTACCTTGTTGTTGGCAAAATCGCCTGAAAAATAGTAAATTCTCTGGTTAACAGGTTCCTGAGTTACAGCAGGGAAACTACTGCTAAGCATTTTGCCTTTCAGCAAAGTATCTCCCAGTGCTGTTGTTTCGAGTCTGAACGTTGAAATTACATTGCTCTGCATCGGATCGACTATATCGAACCATTTGTCAAATGCAACTGATGAGGGCACCCCGTATTTTTCGCAATTTGCCGTATCGGTAATAATATAAGGTAAGGCATCCTTAAGGTGAGTTCCTTCCTCAAGCACAATAATGTTTTTCTCCCTAAGCAGAACAATTCCTGGTTTTGTAAATGTCCAGGGTTTTTTGTACTCTTTCCTGTACATTGAGGCCATCCAGACGGGGAAATTTTTTGCAGCGGTATCGAGTCTCTCAAAATACTTGCCTGACCATCCTGAAAATGTAATGCCAAGCTTCTCCTGAGTTCTGTAAGCGTCAAATGCCGGGGTTGGATAATCAAAGGAATTATACTCAAGAATTATAAGCTTATTTCTGTTTTTCATTTCATTAATAAGCAGATAGTCAGTATTATTCAGACCTCCATATATTATTCTTGACCTCCTGCTCTTATTTACGCCTGCATACCAGTCATTAAAAAATACTCCGTATGTGTCTGCAAAATAAAGGGCATCAACTTTTTCCGGGAGATCTATCATCTCAGAAAGATGATATTCATTTTTTGTATTTCCTCTGTCCTTAAGCGGCCTGGTGGGGGCAAATCCGTAATAATCCTTTTTGAATGAATAACTCTTCTTTTTCTCTTTCTTAACGAATCTCCCGTTATTAAGAACCCATGTCAATGATTTGTGATTAAGACGTTCAAGAGTAGGTACTGTCTTGTCCAGAATTACTATGTCAATTGGCCTTTTCTCCTGGAAAGACCAACTCAGATAGTTAATAAAAGGCAAGGCAAGAACCAGAATAAGAATGATAATTGTTATCAGCAGAGGCTTTTTCATAACTGAATAAATATCTGAAATTATTCAAATACAATATTATATAAACATTTATAGACAGTTAAATAACTATAAAAAGTTTCATTTATTTTCTACAGACAAAATATTTTTATGGCAATTTAGCAAAATTTTTATGGCAATCAAGTAAAAATTCTTAAAAACAGATCCTCTTAATAACCACATGCTGAATTGTTACCTCTCCTGTCTGCTCCTGCTGCTTTCCTCCCGTCGGGTAAGATCATAATTGCATTTACTCTTCCGATCGCACCTCTCTCCCTTAGTTGGTGTCCCATCCCTTGAAGCTTCAAAACAGTAGTGCTGTCAAAGGAATTCCTTTCATAACTTATGTAATCGGGGAACCACTGATGATGAAACCTTCCTGTGTCAACTGCCTGACGGACATTCATGCCATGATCAATGACATTTAAAATAACCTGTAGCACTGATGTCGGTATTGTTGAACCGCCGGGAGAACCTGCCACCATAAATAATTTCCTGTTTTTTTCTATTATGACCGGAGTGATGGAACTCAGCATCCTTTTACCAGGCTGAACTGAATTAGCCTCTCCTCCAACAAGACCATACATATTCGGAACACCAGGTTTGACCGAAAAATCGTCCATCTGATTATTCATAAGGAACCCTGCGCTGTCGACGATAATGCTGTTGCCAAAAGTACCATTGAGAGTTGTTGTTGCGGCAACAGCATTCCCCATACAGTCTGCAACAGAATAATGGGTTGTCTCCTCACTTACAACACCCTGCGGTGAGCCAGGATTTATCTTCGACGAAGGTGATGCAGAGTCCTTGTTGAAACTGCTCATGCGTTGAGCCAGGTAATCATTGCTGAGCAATTCATCAACAGGAATTACCGTGAAACCAGGATCACCGAGAAAGCGTGACCGATCAGCATAGGCTCTTCTTTCTGCTTCTGTAATAAGATGAACAGATTGCCATGTATGGAATCCTGTCTCCTTCAGGTTATATGGCTCAATCATTCCAAGGATCTGAAGAAGAACTATACCCCCTCCCGAAGGCGGGCAAGCCGATATGATTTTATAACCCCGGTAATCATCCGATACAGGGTCCCTGAAAACAGCCCTGTATTCTGAAAGGTCCCGGGCAGAAATTATCCCGTTCCCTCTCTGCATCTCCTTAACAATAAGTCTTGCAGTGGTACCGGAATAAAATCCATCGCGGCCGTGATCCCTTATCCTTTCGAGTGTTTGTGCCATGTCTGTCTGTCTGAGAGTATCCCCCTCTTTCCATGGGGTTTCCCTGACAAAAGCAGGCAGCGATCTGTTTCTTCTTATAAAGTTTTCCCTGTTGCCATTAAAATCGGCAGCCTGACCTTCGGTTACCGGGAATCCATTCCTCGCCAGGTCTATTGCTGGCTGGATTACATCCTTAAATGGAAGGACCCCGTATTTTGAATGTATATTGACCATACCATCAACTGTACCCGGAACTCCTGATGCCATATGCGTTTCCGTACTCAATCCCTCAACTACAATGCCCGACTGATCAAGATACATATCCCTCGTAGCCTGAAGAGGAGCCTTTTCGCGGTAATCAATCAGGTCGGTCCTGCCATCTGCTTCCCGGATCAGCATAAAACCGCCGCCACCAATATTGCCTGCCTCGGGGTAACAAACCGCAAGGGCAAATTCTGTTGCGACAGCTGCATCTACTGCATTTCCACCCTTGCGTAAAATTGCGATTCCAATCCTGGAGCTTTCAGGATGGGCCGACACCACCATGCCGCTGTCGGTAATAATATTACGTCCTTCATTTACTGTTAAATTTTTAACAGTTGATTTTCCGGAGCACCCGTAAAATACAGATGCAATAATTACAATGGATAATATTTTGTTCATGATTTTAAAATGATCTCAAATTTATAAAAAAATCTTTTCGCTATTTTTACACAAATATCCAACAATGCTGACAAATCAACCACTGGCCGACAGGCTGCGACCAAAAAACCTTGATGAATTCTGCGGGCAGGACCATCTTGTCGGTAAAAATGCTGTTCTCAGACGGGTTATAGAATCCGGTAATATTCCCTCATTTATACTCTGGGGTCCTCCGGGAGTGGGCAAGACAACCCTTGCCTGGATCATAGCCAATTCATTGAAAAGACCATTTTTTCATCTCAGTGCAGTTCATTCAGGTGTCAAAGATGTCAGGGAGACAATTGAGAAGGCAAAAAAACAACAGTTTTTCGATCAGCCCAATCCAATTCTTTTTATAGATGAGATCCACCGTTTCAATAAATCCCAGCAGGATTCCCTTCTCAGTTCTGTTGAACAGGGTATTATTACCCTGATCGGAGCCACAACCGAAAACCCCTCATTTGAGGTCATCTCTCCACTCCTTTCCCGCTGCCAGGTTTATGTTATGAATCCGCTGAACGAAGAGGAGCTTAGTTTGCTTTTAAATAAAGCGCTGAAAAAAGATATTTACCTGGCAAAATTCGATATTGAAATAAAGGAAAATGAGGCTCTGCTGAGAATTTCAGGAGGGGATGCAAGAAAATTATACAATGCCCTTGAGCTGGTTGTGTCTTCTGAAGCTGACGAAACTGGTTCAGAAAAGATAATTGTGGATAATGAAAAGGTCTTAAGACACGTTCAAAAAAACCTCGCAATTTATGATAAGAACGGAGAACAGCATTATGATATAGTTTCAGCGTTTATCAAGTCTATGAGGGGAAGCGATCCGAATGCAGCCGTTTACTGGCTTGCACGAATGGTTGAGGGTGGGGAGGACCCTAAATTCATTGCAAGAAGAATGCTTATCCTTGCAGCCGAAGATATCGGCCTGGCTAACCCGAATGCTCTTCTCCTTGCACAGTCATGCTTTGAAGCTGTTAATGTAATCGGATGGCCCGAATCCAGGATCATATTGTCTGAAACAGCAGTTTACCTTGCAACATCGCCAAAAAGCAACGCCTCCTACATGGCAATAGAAAATGCACAGGCAATGGCAAGGGAAAAAGGAGATCTGTCTGTCCCCCTTCATATAAGAAATGCTCCCACAAGGCTGATGAAAGAGCTTGGATACCACAAAGGCTACAAATATGCCCATGATTTTGAAGGAAATTTCATACAGGATAATTTTCTGCCTGAAGAAATAAAGGGTACCAAATTCTACGAACCGGGATTAAATCCTAAAGAAGAGGAAATAAGGAAGAGGCTAAAGGGTTTATGGAAAGATATTTACGATTATGATAAATAACAAAGACTTTTCTATCTTTACCACTAAATGCTTAAACACGGAATAAATATACCCGGGCTGAAATACGGGGAAACAGGAAATTTTCTTCTGATAGCTGGTCCTTGCGTTGTTGAAAGTGAGGAAATAGTCTTTGAGATTGCGGACCACCTGGTAAATCTGTCTGATAAATTCAGGCTCCCATTTGTTTTCAAAGCTTCGTACCGGAAAGCCAACAGGTCAAAGGCCGATTCTTTTACAGGCATTGGGGATACCAGGGCACTTAAGATCATTGCAAAAGTGAAAAAGCAATTCGCAGTTCCTGTTATTACCGATATACACAATCCGCCTGAAGCAGAAATAGCTGCTGCATATGTCGACATACTTCAGATCCCTGCATTTCTCTGCCGTCAGACAGATCTTCTTGTAGCCGCAGCCAAAACAGGAAAATGGATTAATATAAAGAAGGGTCAATTTTTATCAGGAGCCTCAATGAAGTTTGCCGTTGATAAAGTAAGAGAATCCGGGAATGATAGAATTTTGCTTACTGATCGGGGCAACATGTTCGGCTATCAGGATCTTGTAGTTGACTTCAGGAACATACCCATAATGCAGAAGACAGGAGTGCCTGTAATTATGGATATTACGCATTCGCTCCAGCAGCCAAACCAGGAAAAAGGAGTTTCGGGAGGAAATCCTGAAATGATCGAGACTATCGGAAAAGCTGCAATAAGTGTCGGAGCTGACGGAATCTTCATTGAAACACACCCCGATCCGGCTTCATCAAAATCAGATGGGGCAAATATGCTTACCCTTTCAAAAATGGAACAACTTTTGATAATGCTAACGGAATTAAGAAAAACAATCAATACCTTTTAATTATTATTAACAAAAAACAGTTCTTATGAAAAAGTTATTTCTCACAGTTTCATTTCTTCTTGCTGTTGCAACCTTGAACGCTCAGTCGATTGAAGACATAATTAACAAGTACACCATAGCAAACAAGCTCGACAAAATCTCCAGTTTTCAGACTATCAAGATATCTGCCAAAACATCAATGATGGGCATGGATATGCCAATGGAAGTATGGATGAAAAATCCAAATAAGATCAAAACCGTAACAAGTATTAACGGACAGGATATGGTCCAGGTCTTTGACGGGGAAAAAGGTTATATCATCAGTCCGATGACCGGTTCAAGCGAACCCGTTGAAATGACGGCTGACCAGATTAAAACTGTTGTGAAGAGTAATATGTTCCAAAACTATATGATTGAATATCTTAAAGAAGGGAAGCTCAGTCTTGAAGGAGAAGACAATGTAAACGGGAAACCGGCATTCAGGGTAAAAGCTACGCTTGAAGGAAGCACAACAACAATGTTCATTGATAAATCGACCTATCTCATGCTAAAAACGGTTTCTGTTGGCAATCAGGGAGGTATGCCAATGACTCTGGAGTCTTTCCCCACTGATTATACAGAAACCAACGGGATCCTTCTGCCGATGAAAACAACCTTGTTAACAAGCGGAATGGAAATGGTGACCACCTTTACGAAAGTTGAGGTTAATGTTCCGATAGAGGACAGCGTGTTTAAGATTAAATAATGCAGCAGGCCTGTAAGCCGGATTCTGTTCCGGTTCAGGCATCTGCGAAAGATATTTGAACCGGCTTCCATCATTTATCTTGTCCTGTAATCACTTGCAGGATCATACGACCTACCCCCCGGCATCGGACGAGCAGTCCTTATCGCCGGTATACATGGTCTTTCAACCCATCAGGTGTACGGCTCCCGGTGTTGCCATCAGGACCGGTAAGCTCTTACCTCACCTTTTCACCCTTTCCCTGACGCTTCGGTCAGGGAGGTTATTTTCTGTTACACTACTATACCCTCACGGATATCTTCCCGTTAGGAAGCATGGCGCTCTGTGTTGCCCGGACTTTCCTTGGCGCCTAGGCGCCACGATGGAACGGCCTGCTGCACTGCAAAGATACAAAAAACAGTGGAAACCCTTAAAAATTGTTATTTTTGAAAATTCCAATAGTCCCCCTGTGAAGGGGGCCGAGCGTTAAGAATTTGCCCGGTGGGCAAATTTAGCGAAGGAGCCAGAATGCAGGGCAGGGGGATGTAAAAAAAATGAAAAGTATAAATATTGCTGATTATGATTACGAACTTCCTGAGAACAGGATAGCCCAATACCCTGTTAAGGACCGGGATGCTTCCAAACTGCTGGTTTTCGACGGGAACAATATTTCATCGGATGTTTTCAGGAACCTGGACAGATTTATACCTGCTGATACATTGCTTGTTTTCAATAATACACGTGTGATCAGGGCGCGTCTGCTGTTTCAGAAAAAGTCAGGTGCGGGAATTGAAATTCTTTGTCTGGAGCCACTTTCTCCTCCTTCCTATGAAATGTCATTCTCCTCAGGAATTCCTGTTGAATGGAAATGTATAATCGGGAATCTGAAAAAATGGAAAAACGGAGTTTTGTTATTGAAATTTCATCTGTATAGTAAAGAACACGAACTATCTGCTGAAAGGATTTGCGCCGAAGGAGAAGCCTGGAGGATCAGATTCAGCTGGAACAACGGAAACTTAAGCTTCAGTGAAGTTATTGAAGCTTCGGGACATACACCACTTCCACCCTATATCACCCGGGAGGATGAAAAGGAAGATTTCGAAAGGTATCAGACAATTTATTCTGTTGTCAAAGGTTCGGTTGCGGCTCCGACTGCCGGACTCCATTTTACAGAAGATGTTCTGAAAAAACTTGCAGAAAAAGGTACAAAACTTGCTGACATCACCCTGCATGTCGGAGCAGGGACCTTTCAGCCGGTCAGGTCCGGAAACGTGTCTGAACACGATATGCATTGCGAACATTTTTTTGTAACAAATGATACAATTGATGAATTAATTAAGAATCATGGCAGAATAATTGCCGTCGGCACCACTTCGGTCAGGGCGCTTGAAAGTCTCTACTGGCTCGGAGTGAAAGCATCTCACCACAATATCCAGGATATTGCAAATATGTCTGTAGAACAATGGGAACCGTATCAAAAAGATCCGGGAATTCATGTAAGATCTTCCCTGACAGCCCTGAAAGCTCTGATGAGAATGAATAAAATTGCTGTACTCAATGCTTCAACAAGAATAATTATTGTCCCCGGATACAAATTCAGACTGATTAAAGGGATGGTCACTAATTTCCACCAGCCGCGAAGCACTCTGCTCCTTTTGATTTCAGCCTGGACAGGAAAAAGCTGGCAAAAAATATATAAATATGCTCTTGAAAATGGATTCAGATTTTTAAGCTATGGAGATAGTTCCCTGTTATTCAGCTCATTGTACTAAAACTACGTTTAGTGTAAATAAATAATAACTTGATAAAAATATGTTTTGATTGTACAATGATTATTTGTTATTTTGTTAACTAAAAGATTCGGTATGAACGATAATAAATTAATGGAGAAGATAAGTGCCATCTTTAGTATATTTATGGTCCTGTTTTATTTAGGTGCCGGAATTTATCTGATCTTCTTTTTTAAATCCACTTTAAACAGTGCTATTATTGGGTTATTTGGTGCAGCGCTTATCCTTTACGGAATATTCAGAGCCTACACCAGTTATGTAAACATTATCAGGCTATTCTTCAGAAATGATATCTCAGATGAATAAATTGCTCAATTATTGAACATAAAAAGTGTTGGCATGTACTTTGCAGTAATTCAACCAGGTAAACATATAAATACCTTTAAAATTTAAAGTCTATGAAGTTGGCTGAAGTTTATCAAAATTTTATTATTATTGCATCCCGGAGTTTTTCACCAAAGACCTTCAATACCGTGAGAATTATTTCCCGAAATATTTTGAGATCAGGAACCTCTATGCTGATTCTTGGAATATTTTTTATTCTGATGTCGTGCAAATCCAGGGGTCCGAAGGAAATTGCAGACACTCCTACCAGCGGCAATATCAGAATTTCTGTTGATGAATCATTTCAGCCGCTGATTGATACTGAGGTTTATACTTTCACTTCCCTATACGGGAGAGCACAGGTTAAGGCCCGATACAATCCTGAATTTGATGTTGTTAACGATTTTATGGATGATTCTGTAGAAGTGATGGTAACAAGCAGGAAACTGTCTGACAATCAGATACAGTATCTTCGCGAAAAGCTTATTATTGCCCGTACGATCACTTTTGCCTATGATGCACTGGCTCTTATTACTAATAAGGAAAATCTTGACACACTTGTTACATATTATAATGTAAAGGATATTTTTAAAGGTCAGGTGAAGAACTGGAAAGAAATAGATGCCAAATCGAAGCATGGCAAGATCAGCGTGATTTTCGACAGCAACAAATCGGGTAATATAAGGTATTTCAAAGAACTCTTTGAAATAAACGATAGCCTTGGCAGTAACTTTTACGCAGTAAACAGCAATGCCGAGGTAATCGATTTTGTATCAAGAAATCCTGATGCAATGGGAATCATCAGCGTGAACTGGATAAGCGACAAAGATGATCCGGTCAGCAGGAGCTTCATTAAAAAAGTAAATGTGCTGGCAATTTCACAGCAATTTATAAATGACGGATCATATTACCGTCCGTATCAGGGTTCAATTGCCAACAGATCATATCCTTTTGTCAGAGAGGTTTATCTAATTACAAGAGAGACCTACAAGGGGCTCGGATCGGGATTTATCCAGTTTGCAACTGCTCAGCAGGGACAAACTATTGTTCTAAAATCAGGTCTTGTTCCGGCTACAATGCCGGTAAGACTGGTGCAGATAAAAAAAGAATAAGATAAAGTAATTCCTCAGATCCCCTCCTGGAGGGGTGAGGGTGGGTTAAGAAGAAAGAACAATTAAACTCAGAAATTAATACTAAAAACAATAAAATGATTTCAAATTTGAAAGCTATGAAAAGTTCGATGTTTAGTAAGGTCGTTTTGCTGACAGGTTTATTTTCTGTTATTATGATTTACAGCATTCAGTCGCAGGATTTGAAAAGTGCCATTCAGCTGACAAAAAGTGAATCGTACGACAAAGCCGAAGAAATGTACAAAGCATTGATTCAGAAAGAACCGGGAAACAGCAAGTACTATTTTTATAATGGTGAAAATTATCTTCTCAATTATTTTGCTGATACAATTTCCAACTCCCTGACAGTTGCAACCAAGGCTGCCAATGAAATCTACCAGAAAGGGGTCAGTGCAAATCCAAATGATCCACTTAACTATATCGGTCTGGCAAAAGTTGCAAATTACCTTGGTGATGATGCCAAAGCAAATGAAATGCGTGCAAAAGCCAAGAGCTTCCTGTTGCCTTATAAAAATATTAAAAAGATTGTTCCACCCGCCCAGGATTATGCATTTGCACTTGCGAAAATTGCAGAATCTTATGCGAATGACGGTAGTGTAGACACATCACTTGCACTTCCGCTTATAAGACAGGCCGTTAAAATTGATTCAAAAAATGCAGAAATATTCCTTATTACAGGTGATCTTTACATGATGGCAAATGACGGATCAAATGCGATCAGGAACTATAATCTTGCTCAGTTTGCAGATCCTCAGTCACCGACCGCGGCAATGAAAATAGGCTACGTTTATTTTAAAAGCGGTGCTTTCACCCCGGCTATCCAAAACTTCGAGGAGGCAATCAAGCTGAATGCCAATTATGCTCCTGCCTACCGCGAACTGGGACAGCTTTACTGGCGAGCCGGCCGTCTGGAACAATCAAAAACAAATTTCAAAAAATACCTTGATCTGACCGAAGGAAATATCCCGGCAAAAACCAAATATGTCAACTCACTTTTCTATGCAGGAGATTATGAAGAAGTTATTAAGAATGTGGAGGAAATCATGGCAGTTGATCAATCACGAGGTTATATGAACCGTCTTGCCGGGTATTCATATTTCGAGAAGGACAATCCGGATTATAATAAAGCCCTCTCATATATGGATAAGCTTTTTAAAACAGTGGACAAGGATTCTTATCTGCAGAAGGACCACCATTATATGGCAAGAATACTTCTGAAAAAGAATCAGAATTATCCAAAGATGGTTGATGAACTCGCAAGTGCGAAAAATCAGTTAGACAGGGAGAAATCAAAACTTGCAACAGCAGCTGCTGCGGATAAACCGAAATGGAAAACTTCAGTTGATGAGCTTACCAGGAAGATCAGCGGACTGGAAAGCAGTATTGCTTCAGCCAATAAGGAGATCGACAGGGCATTCACTGAATTTGATAAAGCATTCAAATTCAAGCGTACCGATCCGAATGCCCCGATGACATCCCAGGAGAGAGCAATATTGAGTGAAATGGCCAGCAATTATTATACTTACAGAAGGTATGATTCTGCGGCCAAAACACTGTCAAAACTTATTGATCCTGCCAAGGAAAACAATCTTGGTGATTATATGCAAATTGGAAGAGCCTACTATCTTGGAGAAAAATATAAGTCAGCCGATTCAGTGTTCAGTGCAGTAGTTAAGAAATCTCCTGATTACCTGCCGGCTTATGTCCAGATTGCCCGTACCTACTCTAAAATGGATCCTGAAACAAAGCTTGGACTTGCCAGACCAAAGTTTGAAAAGCTTCTAAGCGTAGCCGCAAAGGATTCTGTCAAGAATGAAAACGAAATGAGTGAAGCTCTCAGATATCTTGGTTACTATAACATGGAAAATGGCAATTATACAAAAGCCAAGGATTATTATAACAGATTGATCAACCTTAATCCGCAGAACAAAGAAAACAAGATAAACGGACTAAATGGATTAGGTGGTTTGGAATCAAAAGCTGCAGGACAGGAAAAAACAGTTGAGGGGAAACTGGGGTTTCTGGCAAAATCAGCCGAAGCTTACGAAAAAATAATCGCCATTGACGCCAATAATGCTTCTGCAAAGAGTAACCTTAACTGGATACGGGATTATCAGGCATCTGTAAAGAAGGGGATTAATCCAAATGAAATTAAGGGTGTTATCACAAACACTGCCGGTCAGCCTCTGGCTTTTGCATCGATAAAGGTAAAAGACACTGCTGCTGAAACTCTTACAAATGCCAAGGGTGAGTATAAGTTCGAAATTCCACAGGGGTCAGAAATACTTGTTTTCAGTGCAAAAGGTTATAAATCACAGGAGGTTGCAATAACGAAGATAAGAGTGTATAACGCAAAACTTGAACAGTAATATCAGGCTCAGGGCTCAGAGCTCAGGGCTCAGACCAAAAAG
>Ga0315295_10003108_pt1 | contig 14102 bp, 12 predicted proteins | sample YL17G14_0_MG_FD_204453 | JGI IMG/M metagenome (GOLD analysis project Ga0315295, IMG submission 204453) | Sediment microbial communities from Yellowstone Lake, YNP, Wyoming, USA - YL17G14_0 | ecosystem: Environmental > Aquatic > Freshwater > Lake > Sediment | place: USA: Wyoming | collected...
CGCAGCCCACGCGGCCGCCGAGCGCGAAGCCGACCGTCTCAAGTCCAGCCTCCTTTCGTCCGTCTCACACGAGCTGAAGACCCCTCTCGCAGCGCTTACCGCCACGGTGAGCAACCTCCTGGAGAGCGACGTCGATTGGGACGAGCAGAGCGTTCGCGACGAGCTGCGCGCCATCGTCGCCGATGTCGCCCGGCTCAACAACAGCATCGGCGCGCTCCTTGACCTCTCGCGTTTGGAGGCGCATGCGTGGGAACCGAGACGGGAGCTCTACGATCTCCCGGAGATCCTCGCCGCCGCAATCGAGACCCTCCCGGCGCATCTGCGCCAGCGTGTCCAGGTCGACATGCAGGGCGAGCCACCGATCGTCGACGTCGACTTCTCGCAGTGGGTGCGCGTCGTACAGAGCCTGCTGGAGAACGCGCTGCTGTACGCGGGAGAAACGGGCCCGGTGACGGTCGGCGCACGCACTTGGAACGATGGCGTGCGCCTTTGGGTCGAGGACGAGGGGCCGGGCGTGCCGCCCGACGAACGCGACGCCGTCTTCGAGAAGTTCTATCGCGGGCGGGCAGCGACGGGACGCGCTCCCTCGGGCACCGGTCTCGGCCTCGCGATCGCCCGCGAGATCGTGCGCAGCCACGGCGGCACGATCAGAGTCGAGGATGTCGCCCCTCACGGCGCCCGGTTCGTGATCGCGTTACCCTGGGGCCGACCGGCAAGCGGCTCCATCGTGGTCGAGGAGGAAACATGACCGTGCCCGAGCGACCGACGCGCGTCCTCGTGGTTGACGATGAGGACCAGATGCGTCGCGCATTGAAGTCGATCCTCGGCACTCGCGGCTATGCCCTGCAGATGGCGGCAACTGGTGAAGAAGCGTTGCTCAAAGCCATTGACGCGCCTCCAGACATCGTGGTCCTCGACCTCGCCCTGCCGGATCGTAGTGGCATCGAGGTGTGCCGCGAACTGCGGACCTGGCTCTCCGCCCCCATTCTCATCCTGTCGGTGCACGCCAACGAGGCCGACAAGATCCGCGCCCTCGACGAGGGCGCCGACGACTACCTGACCAAGCCGTTCTCCGCCGGCGAGCTCCTGGCGCGTATCCGCGCCCTGCTGCGGCGTGCGGCGGCGCTGTCATCACCCCCGCCAGTCGTCACCGCTGGCGACCTGACGATCGACATCGCCCGCCGCCGCGTCTCGCGTTCCGGCGTGGCGATAGCCCTCACGCCCACGGAGTTCGACATCCTCGCCTACTTGGCGCGCAACGCAGGGCTCGTCGTCACTCAGCGGATGATCTTCGAGCACGTCTGGGGACCGGAATGGGTCGAAGACGCCCAGACCCTGAGGGTGCACGTCAGCAACCTGCGCAAGAAGATCGAGCCGCGCCCGGGAGGGCCGCGGTTCATCATCACCGAGCCAGGTGTCGGGTTCCGACTCGCCGCCGATCAACCTCCACCCCCCCAGCCCACACCGCGGGCCAGGTAGCGCGCCTAAACGAACCCTTTATCTCCGCGGGCCGGCGATTCACGCCCCCTTAACGCCCGCCGCCCTATGCTGCAAGTGAGGGTGGCTCACGGGCCGCACAACGTATGCCTTGAGAGGCCGACAATGCTGCTACTGGAAACCCTGATCGTGGTTCTTGCCGCCAGCGCGCTGGTGGCCGCGGTGGGCGGACTCATCTACGTCACGGCGCTGTGGGTGCGCGCGGAGCTGGACGAGCGCCGCCACACGCGTGCTACCGCGTACATCTGGCGACACCGGCTGCAGGCGCGGCCGGCGGCGGTCGCCGCGCCTATCTCGCGACCGTACCTTCCCCCTCAGGCGCACTGAGGAGCGACCGCGGCGGAGCCGCGGTCGCGGGGCGCGCCGCCGAGAAGCTTCGCCCCCTGCGCCGGACGTCGTCGCAACGGTGGTCAACAGCGGCGGCGTTCCGCACCGCGCCCGGGCGGGGAGACACGCTCAGGCTCAACGCCGACCGGCAGCTCCGACTCGGCGACCGCCGACAAGCGTCCCGGCACCGGCGGTCGACGGCGAAGCCGGGTGCCTCCTCGGCCGCACCAGCACCGGCCGCGGGACGGGACGGCCGAGCGCCTCAGGAGACGCCGCCGCATGGAGCGCCTGAGCTGACCGACCAGGCATCGGTCGTCCACGCGTTCGCGGCTACGACGAACTGCCCGGCAGACGCTGGACCGCCGCGACTCCGGGGCGGAGCCCTCTGGCCTCGGGCAACCTCGTCGTCTGGGTGCATCGCGGTGGAGCGGCGCCTGCCGAGGATGTCCTGACCGGTCTCGATGTGGTCACCGATGAGGAGCTCCACCTCGCTGTCGCCGAACGCCTGCATGACCTCGCCGTGTGTGGTCAGGACGCCGCCTGGGTGTCGGGGAATGGCGCGAGCGGGTTCGTCTGGGCGGGATCGCTCTTCGGCGCCTCACGCCAGCGACTGACTGCCGCAGCCGTGGAGGTCGTTATGGGCGAGCAGCACATCGTGCGGGTGGTCACCGGCCAGCGGGGTAACGCCGCCGTGTGCGCGTATGGCTTTGCTCAGCGGCGTGCCTTCGCCGTGAGTGATCACCCCGGGCGCACGGCAAGCCCGGTGCTGGCGGGGAAGACCGTATTCCGGGCAGATCGTCGCAGTGGGCGATGGGACCGTACGGCAAGACGCTCCAGGCCAGCGGGGCGCACCACCTAGCGGGGCGCACCACCTTCCCTACGTGCCGCCCAGACGCGGTGCGGCTCATGTAGACTCGCGAGGATCGTTCTCATCGCCAATCTCCGGGAGAGACGATGCCCGTCATCGAAGCCGAGCAACTCACCAAGCGTTTCGGCAAAAAGGTCCTCGCCGTCGACGACATCAGCTTCGCCATCGAACCCGGGACGATTACCGGCGTCCTCGGGCCCAACGGCGCCGGCAAGACTACGACGCTGCGCATGATTCTGGACCTCGTGCGGCCCACCAGCGGCAGCGTCAGGATCCTCGGCCGGCGCTACCGCGATCTCGACGCCCCGGCGATGCGCGTCGGCGCGCTGCTCGACGCGTCGGGGTTCCACCCCGGACGCTCCGGCCGCAACGCCCTCCGCGTCATCGCCACCGGCGCCCGGATCCCCGCAGTGCGGGTCGAGCGAGCCCTCGAGCTGGTCGAGCTCGAGGGCGCCGCCAAGCGCGCCGTGAAAGGCTACTCCACCGGCATGCGGCAGCGTCTGGCGCTCGCCGCCGCCTTGCTCGGCGACCCGGATGTTCTCATCCTCGACGAGCCGACAAACGGGCTCGACCCCGAAGGGATGCGCTGGCTGCGCACGTTTCTTCGCGCGCAAGCCGAGCACGGGCGCACGGTGCTGGTCTCGAGCCACGTCCTCGCGGAGGTCGAGCAAACCGTCGACGACGTCCTCATCATGAGCGAAGGGAAGCTGCTCGCGCAGGGACCCATCGCGACGCTCACGTCGTCGGCACAGCCTGTCGTTCGCGTGAGAACCCCGCAGGCCGAGAAGCTCGAGGCCGCGCTGCGCTCCGCCGGCGCGTCCGTCACCCGGCTTGGCGAGGCACTCGCTATCCGTGGGCCCTCGGCCGCCCAGGTTGGGGACGTGGCGCACGCCCAAGGGCTGCCGGTCCACGAGCTCCTCACCGAGCAGCCTAGCCTCGAAGATCTGTTCCTCCAGATCGCTGGCACGAGGAGGGGACAGTGATCCACCTCGCCCGCGCCGAGCTGCTCAAGCTGCGCAGCACGCGCACCGCCATGGGTTTGGGTATCGCCACGGCGGTGGTCGCCCTGGTCCCTTCGATTCTGCTGGTCGCCCTGCTCCCGATCGACGACCTCTCCCGCGATCAGGCTGCCACGGACCTGATCGGGGTCAGCGCGCTGGTGCCCTACGTGCTTCTCGTCTTCGGCATCCTTGGCATGACCAACGAGTACCGCCACGGCACGATCACGTACACCTACCTCGCCACACCGCGGCGCTGGCAGGTGATGGTCGTCAAGCTCGCCGTCTACGCGCTCGTCGGCATGGTCCTCATGCTGCTTACACTCGTCGCGGTGCACCTCGTCGTCCTCATCGGCGGAGAGGCCCGGGGAGTGTCGATGCTGACGTTCGGCGATCTCGACTTCGTCGACTACGCGCGCCAAATCGTCGTGGCAGGGCTCATGACCGCCTTCGGCGTATCGCTGGGCGCGCTCTTCCGTGCCCAGGTCCCCACCGTGGCGAGCGTGCTCATCTGGGCGCTCGCCGTCGAGGGCATCATCGCCGCGTTCAAACCCGCAGTCGGCACGTGGCTGCCGTTTGTCGTCTTCGCCCAAGTGACCGGCGGGCGCCTCGGCGGCGACACCGGGGTCGGGCTCGGGCGCCCGGAGGCCTTTCTCGTGAGCATCGCGTACATCGGCATCGCCAGCGTGGCGGCCGTGTATCTCTCGATGCGACGTGACGTGACGTGAGACGCTGGGGCCGGGCGCAACGGCGCCCAGCCCCAGCGTCTCATCCAACGCGCGTCGATGCCTCGCCTGCGTGCGCGGCGCTCCGCCGTCGACCCGGTCTCAGGCGCCGGCGACAGCAGGCGCCGTGAAGACACGCGCCGCCAGCTCCTTGTCGAGCTGGTAGAGTCCGGCCGGATGCTCGCCGGCCATGGTGAACTTCTGCACCATGTCGCCGGCGCTCTCCTCCTCCTCAACCTGCTCGGCGATGAACCACTGCAGGAAGTTGTGCGTAGCGTGGTCGCGCAGCTCGAGGGCAAGCGTCGCCAAGTCGTAGATTCGGCCGGTCACGACCTCCTCGTGCGCCAGCGCTTGCTTGAACATGGACAGGCCGTCAGGCCACTCCGCCGGCGGCTTGGCGATCGCCTCCAGCGTCACGCGGCCGCCCCGCCGCAGCACGTAGTCGAACATGAGCTGCGCATGGACGAGCTCTTCCTTGTACTGCACCGTCATCCAGCTCTGGCCGCCGGGCATGCCCAGCGCCGCGAACTGGCTCGCCATGGACAGATACAGATACCCCGAGTACAGCTCCCAGTTGATCTGCTCGTTGATCGCGTCCTGCATCCTCTCGTCCAGCATGGTCACCCCTCGCTTGCGTTCGATCGTTCCCGCGGCGGCAGAGAACCGCCACTCTCTGTGCTATGTACCCGCCAGCGACCCGCGCGGCACGCGACCGCCGCACGAACGCGGCGCTTGCTCCCTGGGGGACTCCGCCGCTCCATGTCGAACGGTGAGATCACTGCGACACCCGGATCGGAGTCCGCATGAGCAGAGCGTTCGTCAAGGAGCCCGACGATGGCGGACCCGTGGAGGGCCTGCCCGAGCGGCAGATCAGCGACCATCCCAACTACGTCACGCCGCTCGGCCTCGCTCAACTGCGCGAGAAGGGTGGGGAGCTCGAGGCGCGCCGCCTGCGGCTCCTCGACGACGACGATGCCCTGGCGCGAGAGCAGCTCGCCTTCATCGACCGGGACCTGCGCTACTACGCCAAACGTCTCGACACCGCGATCCTCGTGGATCCGCGCCGCCAACCGCGCAGGATGGTGGCCTTCGGGGCCACGGTCGTCGTGCGACTGCCGGACGGTAGCCAGAGAAGCTTCACCATCGTCGGAGAAGACGAGGCGGACCTCAAGGTGGACAGGATCAGCTACGTGTCGCCGCTGGCCGCGGCCCTGCTCGACGCCAGGCCCGGGGCGACGGTGCTGTGGCGGCGGCCCTCCGGCAATCTCCAACTGGTCGTCGAGACGGTAGCGTACCCCGAGGAGTAGGGCGAGGGGCTACTCCAGCACCCGCGCCAGGTAGGCCGCGGTCGGCTGCTGACCCAACAACAATCCCGTCACGCCCTTCTGCGTATCCCAGCCGTAGCTGCGCGTCGGATTGTCGTCGCTCATGACGGCGAGCGCCCAACGCCGTTTGCCTTTCTTCAGCCACGCAGCCTGGACCATGAGCTTGTTATCCATCCCCAGCCAGCCGCCCTTGAAGTAGACGTCCCAGCCCTCAATCCCAGCGGCCGCCGGAATGCCCCAACGCTGTATCGGCGTGATCCCCGAGAGGAGGCGCCGCGCGAGCCTGCGGCCGGCGGCGGGAACGAGCCCCTCAAGGTGGTAGAAGAACCGGGCCTCGTCGGCAGCCGACACGCGCGTGTCGACCCATCCGTCCCCCTGCTCGTAGTCCCGCATCCCCGACGCTCGCGCGACGGCCCGCATCCCCTTGGCGCCGACCGTGTTGAAGACCGTGTAGGCGCAGCCGTTGTCGGATTCCTCGATCATCTGCATCAGGGTCGCCTTGGTGGCGGCGTCGGGCGTGGGATCGGCGCGCAGGCTGGCAACGAGCAGGATGGCCTTGGCCAGGCTCGCTGCCTGGAACGTGCGGTGCACGCGCAGGCCACGCACGTCCTCGCCGTTGCTGTCGACGACGGCCACGGCCACGTTGCCGCTGCGGCCCTTCGCCCAGGCGAGCGCCGCGGCCGCCGCCCGGGCGCTGGGGAACCCCGGGGGGAGCGGAGGCAGGACGCGCAGGGTGGCGGCGCTGCCCTGCGCGTCCGCACTCGGCGTCGGCGTGGGCCCGTCGGCGTCGGGCGACGCCGGCGGGCTCGCCGATGACGCGGCAATGCCAGTCGATGCCGGACGGAGCGCGAGCGAGTACCGATAGCGGCCGGGCGGCAGATCAATGCGCACTGCGGCGCGCGCACGCTCACCGGCGAGGACACTGCTCTCGATGCGCCGCGTCTTGACTCGCGCGCCGGTCGCGTCGCGAATCACGAGATCGATCTGCCAGCGACTGCCATCGGCGGCGATCACCCGATAGGCGACGGTCGCGGTCTCGCACCGATGGACGTTCAAGTCGTCGAGGACGGACAGCCGGGCGGGCGGCGGCGGAGACGGCGGCGGCAACTGCGTCGTGGAGGGCGGCGTCGCCTGCGGCGCGCCGCCGCGCAGCATGACGAAGGCGGCGACCCCGCCGACGACCGCGACGACCAGGATCAGGATCAGCCGGCGCCTGCGGCGCCTGCCCCCCGACGTGTAGATCGACATCCTCGCGTCCGTGGCCACCCCATTATCGTATCGCGCCGGAGCCCGTCCTCTCGCGCGCGATCAGTCTCCCGAGAGGTCAACCGCGCCCAGGTCGGTGGAGACGGCCAGCAGTCCGTCACGCGCGTCGATGCGCTCGCCCTCGAACACCGGGAGGCAGCGGCTGGGATCGGCGTCGCCGCGCCACACCGCCCAGGCGAAGGCCAGGCAGGTGACCTCGCCGCACACGCCGCAGTTGGTGCCCGGCAGGTGCCTGTAGATCTCGAGCGCAGGCGGTCGGCGGCGAGCCTCGCACAGCGGCGTGATCTCCGCGCGGCGCGACCATATCTCGTTCGCCAGACAGCGCGCGCGCTCCAGGCTGGCCCAGGCGTCGACGATGTCGGCGGCTTTCGCGATCGCGACGCGGTTGCGGAAGAGCGACACCACGCGACGGCCATCCATATACGTGAGCGCGGGTATGGTGGGCACGTAGGACCCCTGGCGGAGCTCCGCGTTGAGATACGGGAGCACGGCCGCCGTGTCTCCCGAGAAGTGCGCGATGAGACGCAGCCGGTCCGGGTCGGCAACGCAGGGCGCCAGCACAACGATCGCGACGCGCCTGACGATGTCCTCGGTGAACGCACGCGGCGGCTCGTCGGGCACACTCGCCGCGGCCGGCCGGTAGGCAACCCAGCCGGTGTCCACCATCTCGCTGCCTCCGCCTGCCATGAAGGCTGCCCTCGCCTCGTCGCTGAGCACCAGAGCCGGGGAAGCCACAGCGGCGTAGGCAGGATCGGGGGAGACCACCGTGTGCGCGAGTCCAAGCCTTCTGAGCAGCAGCACCGAGCGGTCGAGCTCGCGGCGGTCGCTGTACGTCGTCAGCATGTCCATATGGCGCGGTACCCCCGTCTTGGCTCAGAGAACTGCGCTGCGGAGAAGGCAGGCGACCATGATACTGACGCCGACCGCCGCGTGGAAGCTGAGGATGGGCGCTCGTCACCAGTGGTTGGCATCGCCTGCCACCGCAGGCCGAGCGTGACGAAGAGCCGGAGCGGCAGCCGTGGGCACGCCCGAGATCCCTGGGTGCGGGGGTACAGACTGGCGGAGCGACATGGGAGTCGAACCCACCCAGGACGGGAGCACCGCCCCGCAGACGGTTTTGAAGACCGCGGCGATCACCGGATCGCAAGCCGCTCCGCAGAGACCCATCATGCCATGCGGCTTCGGTACCGTCACGCCCGCGCGGTGTGCCCACAGCGCGCCGCGCGTATGTCCTGCTCTACTTCGCCAGATCGAGCAACGCTTGCCGATCCCTGGCGATCTTGTACTCGGACTCCATCTCGAGCAGCCCCGCCGGGAACTCGTACGCGGGCATCAGGGCGACGTAGTCGTCGGCGTTGAAGGCCTCGGGGTTCTGCACGCCCGCGGCGGGATCCCCCGGCCTACGCCCAAGACTGCCGCGCGCGAGCAGCTCCAGCGTGATCACCGGCGTAAAACCGGCCTGGGCGACCACGACCTGGGTGGCGTACTTGGCGACGCACTCGTCGTTGGCGGCGACCTGATACAGGTACACCCTCCGCTCCATGCCATCCTTCTTGCCCAGGACGCAGGTCCCGGCGGCTGTCTTGCCCACGTACCTCTTGCCGATCTCGCTGGGGTCCGGAGCGGCGGCGGCAATCACGTCCCGTGGCGCCACCATGACGTCGCCGACCTTGATCTTCTCCTTGTTGTCGATGTTGAGCGAGCGAAAGATCTCCATCGCCCTCATGAACTCGCCGCCCAAGGCGCACTTGAACGTCGCCTTCTTGACGCCCTTGAGGCGGTCGGCGTTGCGAGCGATCTGGATGACCTCCTCGTGCTCGACGTGGCCGACCTCGACCTCACCGATGCCCGCGGGCAGCCAGAACGTCTCGCGCTCGGCGAACGGTTCGATCGTGTGCACCTCGCCTTTCTCGAAGACGATCGCGGGGTTGTCGCACTCCTCGATCGTCGTCCAGATGCTGAAGCCGAAGCTGATGCCCGTCGCGCCTGGAATCTCGAGGTTGCTGCCGTCGCGGATGCCGATCTCGTCGATCTCGTCGAAGAGGTGGTCGGCGGCGTAGCGGGCGAAGTAGTCGACCATACCCGGCTCGACCCCGAATCCGGCAAGCGCGTACTTGCCGATCTGCTCGAACTCCGAGCTCAGCGCGTATTCCTCGTCGCCGAGCTTGATGCCGCACTTGTGCATGGGATCGGTGGGGTGCGGCTCGCTGAGCGTCATCGCCGTGTCGAGGTAGTGGATCTTGGCCCTCAGGGCGGCCTGCAACAGCGGCGGGTTGAAGTTGGGCGCGCAGAGGTTCATCAGGATGTCGATGCTGTGCCTCGTGGCGAGAGCGGCCACGGCGTCCGGGTCACCGGCGTCGACCTGCTCGGCGACAAAGCGCGCATCGGCCAGGGAGGCGACGAAGTTGGCGGTGCGCTGGCCGTCGTAGTCGGCCATTACCATCTTGCGGAGCCATTGGCCGTCGGGGTCACGCCGCCTGGCGATCGCGGCGATTGACTGCCCGACACCTCCGGCACCCACGACAAGCGCGTTCATGCTGCCTCATTTCCTCTCCTCAGCCGGCGGGCGCCCGCGCCATGGAGGTCTCTGTGAGGAGTCAGAACGACCGACGCAGCTCTTCCGCAGGCACCCAGCGATGATCGCTGTTGAGGAGATACTTCCCCATCACGGCGTTCAGACTCCGTAGGCTGCGAGGTCCTTCCGAATCGGCGCCATCGCTGACGGCGGAACGCAGGATGAGGACGCGCTTCAGCGACCCACCCTGTACATCGTGCGCTCGCCTAACCCGGTGACCACCTTGGCATAGCCCGCGAAGGCGTAGTCGAGCGCGGGATCGCCGGTATCGACAAGCAGAAACCGTCCCTGAAGGCCGAGCAGTTTGGCGTGCGTCGCCATGACGATGACGCCGGCCGCCGGGTTGACGATCGCGCTGAGGCGCCTCGTCAACGCTGCGTCAACGGCGCTTCTTGCCGCCGCGGCGCTGACGTGAAGACGCCGCGGCCCCGGGGCTCGCGGCGCTTCGCACCGCGGCCTTGCCGTTCGGGGCCTTGCCGTTGCCGCGCGCTGCCCCAGAAACCTTGCTCCCCTTCGCACGAGCGGCCGACGCGCTGCCCCCGTGCGCTGCGGGCCGCGGCGGCCGCTTCACGGTGAACAGGTACACTAAGAAGGCCGGCGCGGGGATGAGCAGCGCCACGGGATGGAGCTTCGCGACGAAGGCGAACACCGAGCCGACGATGAAGCCGAGGACCACCCCCAAGTGGATCAGGGCAACACGGTTCTCGCTGAACGTCCGCCCGCGGAACCACAGGTCGTACCCGTCGATCAGCATGAGCGCGCAGGACGCAGCAGCGGGCAGCATGGCGGCGGCGATCTCCAGGCCGCGAGGTCCCTTCACGATCACTACGCCCGCGTACACCCCCGACAAGCAGACGAGCGCGCATACCGCCATCACGCCCAGACCGACACCTCGGACTAGTCGATCACCGGGAAGAGGCTCTTCGGCCACCTAGTTCTCCTTCATTGCGCGTGGGATGAAAGGCCGACCTACTATAGCGCGCCGCGCCAACCGCTGCAGCTCAGAGTACGGCGGGGAAGCATTGCCAGTGGGCGCGCCACGCGAACGCCTACCGCCCCAGCATGCCGGGTCGACGCCGGGCATCCCGATGAACCTGCCACGACTCCCATGACGAACGGCCTGCGTGGGAGTCAGCGAGGGACCCGCGATCAGCGGCGGCGGCGGGCGACGCGGACATCGCCACGGCGCAGGGTGAGGCCCTCCCGGTCGAAGTACTCGAGGAGCGCCTGCGCCGTGCGCCGGCCACACCCAACCTCGTCACGGAAGCCAGCGAGCGTCACTTGGCCGGCGTCATTGAGCAGCGCGAGAAGCCGCTCACGCGCGGCAGCGACGGCATCGCCGGCAACCCAGAGGTCCTTGTCGAGACGCACGACGTCCTCGCGGCGCGCAAGCACATCGAGAACCTGCGTCACCGCCCGCGGCGGCTGACGAAGCTCGTCCGCCAACGTCGCCAGCGTCGGCGGGTTCGGCCCCGCCGTGCGCAGGCGCTCCAGTGCGCCGTCAGCGAGGATTGCCTGCTCAGCACCGAGCACACCCGCTCCCGCAGGCGCGTACCCGCCCTCACCCACGACCAGTCCGCCTCCGGCGGCCATGCCGGCGAGGAGCGCGCCGACGTCGCCGACGCTCAGTCCCGGCACGAGCGCCGCCAGCTCGGCGGTGCCGCTGAACGGGCGCTGCGGGCGCGCGGCGGCGCGTTCGGCGGCGCCGGCAAGGAGGGACGCGCGCAGCGCGTCCAGGATGCCGGCGCCGAACCAGCGCCGCGTCGATCGAGCGCCGGCCAGGTCGGGCAGCGCTTGGAGCTCCCCCGCCGCGGTCGCTGCCGCGAGAGCGCCGCTCACCTTCTCCGCGTCGAGGCCGAGCGACGTGAGATCGGTAGCGATCAGCCCGGCTGGACCACGATCCCCGGCCAGCGCCGCAATCGCCGCCCGCGCATCGCCGACGCGCGCAGCCGCCAGGCACGCCGCCTGTCGCTCTCGCGTGCGCCAGCGCCAAGCGCCGGGGCGCAGCACCTGACCACCGGCGATCGTCATCACCGGCGAGAGGGTACGGATTATGAATCGATCGTGAGCCTCGACGCAGGCCATCGCGTCCAGCCGCACGACGGCCGCACCGCTACTGCCAGCGGCGATCTCGCGGCCCCCGAGCGGCGCGACGCGCGCAAGGTACTGCCCCGTGCCATGGTGCAAGCGCAACTGCTCCCCGGCGCGCAGAGGTCGCGCCCCGGGAAGCACCGCAACCCAGGCGTCGAAGCGACGCACGGCCTGTCCTGCCGAGTCGCTGGCGACGAGCCAGTCGCCACGAACAACCTCACCGTGACCGATGCCACGCAGGTTCACGCCGACACGGCTGCCTGCGTGCACGGCCGCCGCATCGCGATCGTGAACCTGCACGCTGCGCACGGTCGCGCGGGCGCCGGCCGGCTGCACCACGAGCGCGTCACCGGACGCGATGGAGCCACGCCACAGCGTGCCCGTGACCACTGTGCCAATACCCTTGAGCGGGAACACGCGATCGACCGGCAGGCGTGCAGGACCACCGCGAGAGCCGCCCTGCACCCGTGCTGCCGCCCCTGCGAGCGCCGCGCGCAGCTCGTCGATCCCGCGGCCGTCCTTGGCACTCACGGTGACGACGTCGCAGGACTCGTACGGCGACCCTACGAGGAACTCGCGTACATCGGCCTCGGCAAGCGCGAGGAGCTCGTCATCGACGAGATCCGCCTTGGTGAGCGCCACCACCCCCTCGCGGATGCCGAGCAGCTCGATGATCGCCAGATGCTCAGTCGTCTGCGGCATCACGCCATCGTCGGCGGCGACGACGAGCAGAAAGAGGTCGATGCCGGTTGCGCCCGCCACCATGGTGCGCACGAAGCGCTCGTGGCCGGGGACGTCGACGACGCTCAAGCGACGGCCGCCGGGCAACACCAGCTCCGCATAGCCGAGCTCGATGGAGATGCCGCGCTCACGCTCCTCGCGCAGCCGATCGGTGTTCTTGCCCGTCAGTCTGCCGACCAGCGCGGTCTTGCCGTGATCGATGTGCCCGGCCGTCCCCAGCGTGAGCGGACGCTGAGCGCTTACCCGATCGTCTCCCAGGGCATCGCTCATTGCGCCCTAGACGACGCCGTGGACGACGCCGGCGAGCTCCTCGAGCTCGTCGTCGCGCACTGCCCGCACGTCGAACAGCAGGCGGTCGTCGTGAATGCGGCAGACGACCGCCGGCGTGGCCATGCGCAGGCGGGCGGCGCATGCGTCCAGGTCGCCCTCCGGGACCTGTACGGCGACCCCGGCGCTCGCCACCTCGGTCACGGGCAGCGCCCCGGCGCCGGCGCGCGCGACGGTTTCCACAAGCTCCATCCGCGCCGCCGGCAAACCTCTCGCAAGGAGAAGACCCTGCAGACGTGCGGCCCGTGCCCTCACCTTGGAGAGCGGCGCCGAGAGCGCCGCGAGCGCCGGAATCGACGTCTGCGCCCGCTCGGGATCGAGATACAGGCGCAGCACCGCATCCAACGCCGCCAGGTCGAGCTTGTCGATGCGCAGCGCCCGCGCCAAAGGGTGGCGACGCATCAGCTCGATCGTCGCCGTGCGGCCGACGGCAATCCCAGCCTGGGGACCGCCGAGCAGCTTGTCGCCGCTGAAGGTCACGACGTCGCAGCCGGCGGCGATGCTGGCGGCCAGCGCCGGCTCCTCGGCGAATTGCTCCAGCATGGCCAGGGCGCCGCTACCGAGATCGTCGATCACCACTGCGCCGCGTGCGTGAGCCAGCTCGGCAAGATCTGCGAGCGCTGGCTCCGCAGTGAAGCCGACGATGCGGTAGTTGCTGGTGTGCACGCGCAGAATCGCCCGCGTTGCATCGCTCCAGGCGCGCTCGAAATCCCGCAGGTACGTGCGGTTGGTTGTGCCCACCTCCACCAGCGCGGCGCCGCTCTCGCGCAGGATGTCAGGGATACGAAAGCCGTCGCCGATCTCGACGAGCTGGCCGCGGCCGACGAGGACCTCGCCGCCGCGCGCCGTGGCGGCAAGCGCGAGCAGCACCGCGGCGGCGTTGTTGTTCACCACGAGCGCGTCCTCACCGCCAGTGACGGCGCGAAGAACGTCGTGGACATGATCCTGGCGCGACGCGCGTTCACCGCGCGCCAGGCTGTACTCGAGGTCCGTGTAGCCCGCGGCGACGGTGACGAGGGCGTCGATCGCCTCCCGCGGCAGCGGCGCCCGGCCCAGGTTGGTGTGCACAACCACCCCGGTGGCATTGAGCACGCGGCGCAGCGACGGCGCGACCGCCTGCTCCAGCAGTCGCGCCACCCACGGGACAAGAGAGGCTGGAGTGACATCCGCCGCGCGAGCGTCGGACGGCCTGCCGGCCGCCCCAGCCGCGAGAATGTCGGCGCGCAGCCGCTCGATCACCGCGCGCACGGCATCGACAACCAGCGCGTGAGGGTAGCGAGCCAGCAGCGCCTGCGCTGCCGGCTCGCGCAACACCTCATCGACCGCCGCCAGACGCCGCAGCGCCCGCTGCCGCTCGCTGGC
>Ga0315295_10003110_pt1 | contig 14100 bp, 8 predicted proteins | sample YL17G14_0_MG_FD_204453 | JGI IMG/M metagenome (GOLD analysis project Ga0315295, IMG submission 204453) | Sediment microbial communities from Yellowstone Lake, YNP, Wyoming, USA - YL17G14_0 | ecosystem: Environmental > Aquatic > Freshwater > Lake > Sediment | place: USA: Wyoming | collected...
ACCCACCCCCCCCCCCCCCCCCCCGCCCCCGCCCCCCCCCCCGCCCCCGCCACGCGCCCGCGCCCTGCCACGCACCTGCGCCCGCCGCGCGAACCTCCGCGCCCGTGGCGGCCGGGTTGGGCGAGCGTACCCGGGCGGGTACACTGGCGACACCATGCGCAGCCAGGTCTCCGAGCGCAGCACCCGCTTCACCGAGTCGGTCATCCGCGAGATGACGCGCCTGTGCAACAGGCATGGCGGCGTGAACCTGGCCCAGGGCTTCCCCGACTTCCCGGCGCCCGAGACCCTCAAGCAGGAGGCGGCGCGCGCCACGCTGGCCGACGTCAACCAGTATGCGATCACCTGGGGGGCCAAGCGCCTGCGAGACGCCCTGGTCGCGAAGCAGAAGCGCTACAGCGGGCTCGACTACGACCCCGAGACCGAGGTCACGATCTGCTGCGGCTCGACCGAGTGCATGGCGGGCACGCTGCTGGCCCTGGTGGATCCGGGCGACGAGGTCGTGGTCTTCGAGCCCTTCTACGAGAACTACGGGCCCGACGCCATCCTGTGCGGGGCGACACCGCGCTTCGTGCGGCTGCGCGAGCCGGACTGGACCTTCGAGGCGGCCGAGCTGGAGGCCGCCTTCTCCAACCGCACCCGGGCCATCGTCATCAACACGCCCAACAACCCCACCGGCAAGGTCTTCACCCGCGGGGAGCTGGAGCAGGTGGCCGCCCTGTGCCGCAAATGGGACGTGGTGGCGGTGACCGACGAGATCTACGAGCACATCCTCTACGACGGGACCCGGCACGTGAGCCTCGCCACCCTCGAGGGGATGCGGGAGCGCACCGTCACCATCAGCGGGGCATCCAAGACCTACGCCGTGACGGGCTGGCGGGTGGGCTGGTGCCTGGCGAGCCCGCCTCTGACCGCTGCCATCCGCAAGGTTCACGACTTCTTGACCGTCGGGGCCCCCGCGCCGCTTCAGGAAGCGGTGGCCCTTGGCCTAGAATTGCCGGACGAGTACTACCGGCGCCTGGCGGAGGACTACCGCGAGCGCCGGGACTTCCTGGTCCCCGCGCTGGAGGGGGCCGGCTTCCGGACCTACCTGCCGCGGGGCGCGTACTACGTGATGACCGACATCTCGGGCTTCGGCTTCTCCGACGACGTCACCTTCGCCCGGGCCCTGGTGGCCGACGGCGGGGTCGCGGCGGTGCCGGGCTCGAGCTTCTACGCCGATCCGGCGGCCGGGCGGCAACGGCTGCGTTTCCATTTCGCGCGCCGGCGCGAGACACTGGAGCAGGCGGTCGAGCGCCTTGCGCGGTTCCGGCCGCGCCGCCCGGCCTGACGACGACCCCTTGAAGGAATCCTCGATGACATCCTTGCGTGGCAGACGATTCGGCCCCCTCGCGGTGGCGATGGCGCTGGCGCTCCTGCTCGGCTTCGGCCTGGCGCGGGGGCTGTCGGCGACCGACGACCTGATGAGCCAGGTGCAGCTGTTCGGCTGGGTGCTGAACGCCGTGCAGACGAACTACGTCGAGCAGCCGGACAACGAGAAGCTCATCCGCGGGGCCATCGACGGCATGCTCAAGACGCTCGACCCGCACTCGGTCTACATGGCGCCGCAGCGCGCCCAGCGCATGGACGAGGCCTTCCGCGGCGAGTACTCGGGCATCGGCATCGAGTTCGACCTGCGCGACGGCGCCATCGTGGTGATCTCGCCGCTCGAGGGCACGCCCGCCTTCCGGCTGGGCCTGCGCGCCGGCGACCGCATCGTCGAGGTGGACGGCAAGCCGATCCCGAAGAACGCCGTCACCGACGACGTCTTCAAGCTGCTGCGCGGGCCGGCCGGCAGCACCGTGGAGGTGACCATCGTGCGCGAGGACGAGCCCGAGCCGATGCACGTGGCCATCGAGCGCGCCCGGATCCCGATCGAGAGCGTCCCGTACGCCTACATGGTCCGGCCCGGGATCGGCTACGTGCGCATCATCCGCTTCTCGGCCACCACCGGCGACGAGCTGGAGCGGGCGCTGGACGACCTGCACGCGCAGGGCATGAAGTCGCTGGTGATCGACCTGCGCTCCAACTCGGGCGGGCTGCTGGGCGAGGCGGTGAACGTGCTCGACCAACTCGTGCCCAGCAACAAGCTGCTGGTCTACACGCGCGGCCGCATCCCGTCGGCGAACGCCGACTACCGCAGCACCGACCGACCGCGCGTCACCACCGACGAGCCGCTGGTCGTGCTCATCGACCACGGCAGCGCCTCGGCCTCGGAGATCGTCTCGGGCGCCGTCCAGGACCTGGACCGCGGGCTCGTGGCGGGCACGAACTCCTTCGGCAAGGGGCTGGTGCAGAACCAGATCAGCCTGGGCGCCGGCGGCAGCCAGGGCAAGCTGCTGCTCACCATCGCCAAGTACTACACGCCGAGCGGCCGGCTCATCCAGCGCCCGTGGAGCGACAAGGACCAGCACGAGTACCAGGAGGAGGCGTACAAGGACGACGTTCCGCCCGACTCGGTGCTGGCCAAGCGGCCGCAGTTCAAGACCGCGGGCGGTCGCCAGGTCTACGGCGGCGGCGGCATCTATCCCGACGTCGTCATCAAGGACGGGCCCCCGCTCACGCGCCCGCAGATCGAGATGATCTCGCGGCGGGCGTTCTTCCCCTTCGCCGCGCACTATGTGACCATCGCCCACAAGGACCAGAAGTGGACCGAGGCCTCGTTCGGCCGGGACTTCAGGCTGAGCGAAGCGGAGTGGGCCGAGCTGCGCCGCACGATGGAGCAGCAGCAGAAGGTCACGGTGGGCGACTCGGTGTGGACCGCCGACCGCGAGTTCATCCTGCGCCAGCTGCGCGCGGACCTCGCCACCAGCGCCAACCTGGGGCGGACCGTGCGCTACAGGATCCTCACCGAGGACGACACGCAGCTGAACGCCGCGCTGGAGCTGTTCCCGCAGGCGACCCGGCTGATGACGATGTCCGTGGGCGAGGCCGTGAAGACCGAGAAGCGGCCGCGGCCCGCGGTGGGGGTGAAGCGCTAGCGTGTGACGCCTGGGCATACCCAGAGCGCGGCCCCGGCTTCCGGATCGTGGAAGCCGGGGCCTTCCCGTGGGTGGCGGCCGGAGGCTCGCGTCAGTGGACCGCGGGCTCCCCGAAGTGGTCCTCGGGCCGGGCCTCCGGCGAGCGCACCGTGACGGGGTCGCCCTCGCCGATGCCGAGGCGCGTGGCGCAGTCGCCGCCCACCTGCGCGATCTCGATTCGGCCGCTCGAGCCGACGATGGCCACCACCGCGCCCCGCGGGTGCTCGCCGTAGGCGCGCGCCAGCCCGCGGATCGCGTGGCGCAGCACCTGCACCTCCAGGCGCGCCTCCGGCACGCCCGGGAAGGCGCGCTCGAGGTCGTGCTCGTGGATGTTGGTGAGCGCGTTGCCGAAACGGTCCACGAACATGATGCAGCCCTCGATGGCGCCGTCGCGCGACTCGGGCACCGCGTGCGGCAGGCGCACCGGGTCGCGCACCTGAGGGCCGACGTCCGCGATGTTCAGGCCGCAGGCCAGCCGGGCCGCCACCGGGGCGAACACGTCGCGCGCGTGGAAGGTGCGCGAGACCGGCTGGCGGAACAGGCTCTCGTCGGTCACCGCGTGCACGCGCGCCGCGGGGTCGCGCAGCGCCCAGTCGAGCAGCCCGTTGTCGGGTCCCACGAACAGCTGGCCGCGCGCCGCCACCGCGAGCGCGCGCCGCGAGGTGCCCACGCCCGGGTCCACGACCGCGAGGTGCACGGTGCCCGGCGGGAAGTCCGGCGCCGCCGCCTCGAGCAGGAAGGCGGCGCGGGCGATGCGCCCGGGCGGGATGGTGTGCGTGAGGTCCACCACGTGCGAGTCGGGGCAGACGCCGTTCAGCACGCCGTGCACCACGCCCACGAACCAGTCCTCGTGGCCGAAGTCCGAGGTGAAGGTGATGATGGGGCGCGCCATGATCAGGGTCTCCTCGCGGCCCGCGCCGCGGCCGGGGTCCCGCGCTCGAGCCGCGCGAGCATGCCACGCGCCTCGGCCACCTCGGGCGTGCCGGGCTCGGCGTCCTTCCAGATGCGCAGGAACTCGCGGCACTCGGCCGCGGCCTCGGCGGGCCGGCCGAGGCGGTCCAGCACCTGCGCGCGCCACAGGTGCAGCCGCACCGCGTTGTCGGGCATGACGAGCGGGCAGCGGACGAGAGAGTCCAGCAGGGCGAGCGCGTCGTCGTCGGGGCGGAACTTGACCAGGATGCGCGCGCGCTCCAGGGCCATCTCGGCCGGCGCCAGCTCCGGCCAGCCGGCCCAGTTGGCGCTCTTCAGCTGCTCGAGGGCCTCCGCGTGCCGGCCCTCGGCGCTGAGCAGGCGGGCGCGCAGCAGTGGGACGTATGGGCGCATCGGGCCGGTGTCTCCGCGTATCCGGCTCTCGAGGCTCGCCAGCTCGCGTCGCGCTTCGGCGAGGCGTCCCATCTCGACCCAGGCCACCCCGCGCAACACGGCGCCATAGACGTCCCCATAGGTCTGGGTGCTCCGTCCCACGCGGCCGGCCAGGCTGTCGGCGAAAGCCAGGGTGGTGGTGGAATCCCCCGCGCGCGCCGCCGCGAAGAACCCGTCCGCCCACGGGATACTGGCGAGGGTGTGCATGTCGAGACCGGCCGCGAGCCGCCAGGCCCGCGCGGACAGCCGGGTGGCCTCGTGGAAGCGGCCGCGGCGGAGCGCCACGAAGTACTCCGCGCCCAGGCGCGCCTGCTCCCGCATCTCCGGCCGGGCGTCGCCTCCGAGCAGCAGGGCGGGCACGACGGCCGCACTGTCGCGGGCGACCGCGAGCACGGCCATGGGAATCGAGGACGGGTGGAACCCGGCCGCCACGCTCTCCCGGTGGAGGCGTATCACCGCGTCCGCGTCCAGCCGTCTGGCGGCCAGCGCCATGAGCCCGCCGTAGAGGATCTCGTTCCGCGGATCGCGCCGCAGCATGTCCTCCCCGGCGCGCTGTGCTTCTGAGTAGCGACCGAGCGCTCCCAGCGCGTCCACGAGGTGCCTGCCGGCCAGCGTGAAGGCGGGGTCCAGGGCGAGCACCTGGTGCGCGGTGGCGACGGTGCCCTCCAGGTCGTTCTCGTGGAAGCGCGCCTCCTCGAGCCCGTAGAGGACGAGCTTCTCCTCGGGGTGCGCGGTGGCCAGCGGCTCGAAGCGGTTCCTCGCGGCCCGTGTGCGGCCGTCCACCAGGTCGGAGAAGCCCTCGATGACCTCGCGATCGACGGCAGTGAGGCGCTCGGCATTCTCGCGCGCCCGCTGGATGTCCGCCCGCGCCTCCTCGCCCTCGTTCCACCACCAGCGGATGATCGCAAGCTGGTACCAGGCCTGGGCGAAGCTCCCGTCGCGCCCGACCGCGGTCGCGAACAGGCTGTCGGCCGCCGGAAAGTCCCCCGCGGCGAGCCGCTCCATGCCCTCGACGTAGCGCCGCTGCGCCTCGAGGTCCGTGCTGGTGCGCTGGGCCACCGGCGCGAGCCGGGCCGCCTCGTCGGGACGCGCCATCTTTCCCATGAGCCGGGCGCCCAGGGCATCCACCACCTGGAACACGGTCTGCCCCGGCTCGCCCTCGACGCGCTCGGCGTAAAGCACGCGGCCGGTGCGGACGTCCGAGACCTCCGCGGTCATGACGATCGCCGGTGCCATCTGCAGGATGCTGCCGGTCACGATGCGCCCGGCGCGGGCACGCCTCGCCACCAGCAGGGCCGCGGCCCGGTCCAGCGTCGCGGTGCCCCGGCCGACCTGGCGCATGGCGTCGAGGATGCGCTGGGTGCTCAGCACGTTCAGGCGCGGCGTCTGGGCGAGCGAGGTGATGAGCAGACTGCCCGTGATGGAGCCGATGCGGGTGGGATCCCGGGGGTCGGCCACGTTCTCGAAGTAGAGCACGGCGACCGAGACCTCCCCGCCCTCCGGCGCGGCGAAGCGCTCGCGCGCCCACCACGCGGCGCTCAGCGCCAGCACCAGCGCCAGCGCGATGGCCACGGGCGCGAGCCAGGTGCGGCGGTGCCGGGCCACCGCGGGGCGCGTGGGCTGCATCACCTCGAGCGCCTCGAGCACCGCCTCGGCGCCGGCCGGGCGCTCCGCCGGGTCCTTGGCGAGCATGCGCATCACCAGCGCGGCCAGCGGCAGGAGCGAGGCCGTGGGCACCTCCGGCGGCCGTGGCTCGGTGTTGAGCAGGCCGTACATGACCTCGGCCTCGCTGCCGCCGGCGAAGGCGCGGTGCCCCGCGATCGCCTCGTAGAGCACCGCGCCGAGGGCGAACAGGTCCGCGCGGGCGTCCCCGCGGGCGCCGCGCACGCGCTCCGGCGCGAGGTAGGGGAGCGTGCCCAGCAGCATGCCGGTCGCGGTGAGCGTCGGGGCGCCCTGCACGCGTGCGATGCCGAAGTCGGCGACCTTGAAGGCCCCGTCGGCGGCGACCAGCACGTTCGCGGGCTTGAGGTCGCGGTGCAGCACGCCGTGCTGGTGCGCGTGCGCGAGCGCCGAGGTCAGCGCGCGGGCCAGCCGCAGCGCGTCCTGCGGGCCGAGGGGGCCTCGCTCGAGGCGTTGCGCCAGCGACTCGCCCTCGACGTACTCCTCGACGAGGAAGACCTCCCCCTCGGCCTCCTCGACGGCGTGGAGCGCGACGATGCCGGGGTGGGAGAGGCGCGCGGCGGCGGTGGCCTCGCGGACCAGGCGGGCGCGGGCCTCGGCGTCGCCCGCGGCCTCGGCGCTCAGGAACTTGAGCGCGACCATGCGTCCGGTGCGCTCGTCGCGGGCGAGGTACACGCGCCCCATGGCCCCGGCGCCCAGCTCCGCCGTGACCGTGTAGTGGAGCACCGTGCGACCGATCATGCCCGGCCCTCCGAGGGGGATCCGCTCGGGCGGAGCATACCCGAGAGCAGCGCCCAGGCACCATCCACCGTGAGGCGTTCCAGGCAGCGCAGGTCGTCGCAGTGGTCGCGGGCGCACGGGCTGCACTCGGCGCGCGCGTAGTGGGCGCGGTGACCGGCCTCGGCCGGATAGGGGAAGAGCGCCACCGGCCGCTGCTTGGAGTACAGGCCGAGCGTGCGCGTGCCGACCGCCACGGAGGTGTGCACGGGGCCGGTGTCGCCGCACACGAAGGCCGCGCACAGCGACTGCAGGCCCACGAGGCGCGCCAGCGGCCAGCCGGCGACGACCCGCGCGCGCGCGCCCAGCGGCGCGGCCACGCGGGCCGCCAGGGCGTCCTCGCCCGGCCCGGCCGTCACCAGCGCCACGCCGTCGGGCCAGGCCTCGAGGAAGCGCGCGGCCAGCGCGGTGAAGCGCTCGGGGGCCCACTGGCGCGTCGGCCAGCGCGCGCCGGGGTGGAAGCCCACCAGCCGGACGCCATCCGCGACCCCCAGCGCCGCCAGGGCCGCGCGCGCCTCCGCGCGGGCTTCTTCGCGCAGGTGCAGCCGGGGCGTGCTCTCGCGCGCCGGCCAGCCCAGCGCGGCGAGCGCGGCGAGGTGGAAGCCCACCGCCGAGAGCGTGCGCGGGCGCACGTGGTGCGTGTAGAGCGCCGAGCGCCAGCCCTTGTTCGGGTAGCCCACGCGCACCCGCGCGCCCGAGAGGAAGGTCCACACGGCCGTGCGCGGGTTGCAGAACAGGTCGATGGCGACGTCGGCGTCGAAGCGGCGCAGGCGCCCGACCAGCGCGGCGGTCGCGGCGAGGCCGGGCTTCTCGGGCGCCACGATCAGCTCGTCCACCCGCGGGTCGCCCTCGAGCAGTTGCGCGCTCGCGCGCCCGGCCAGGTAGGCCACGCGCGCCGTGGGGCAGGCCGCCCGCACCGCGTCAAGAGTCGGTAAAGTGAGACAGATGTCCCCGAGAAAGCGCGGCCGCACGAGCAGCACCCGGCGGACGGAGGCGGGATCGACGGGAGAGTTCGTCATGGCGTCGGCGATGGTGGGCGGACTGTAGCCCCGAAGGCGCGCGCGTGCCACCGCCACGGGGCGCCCGCGAACCGGTCTCCGCTCTTGGAGGCCCTTCCGGGGCCGTGCTACCATCCATGCCCTGCAACGCCAACCATGTCCTCGAGGAGGAGCGATCCCGTGAAGCGTCTAATGACGGTCCTGCTGTGTGCGAGCCTGGCTGCCGCGGCGACCCTGCCGTCGCGCGCCGCCGAGAAGGCCTCTGCGGTGGCGGTCGCGAAGGCTCCGGGCGGCGCCCCGGACACCCTCCAGATGCTGGAGCAGGAGGTCGCGAAGGACTCGACCAAGTTCGACAACCTCTACAAGCTGGGCGTGCTCTACGTCGACAGGGACAAGGTGAACGAGGCCACGGCGGTGCTCACCAAGGCGCACATGCTCAGGCCGCAGGACCACCGCGTGATGGTGAACCTGGGCGCCGCGCTCGACGCCGCCGGGCGCGCGAACGAGGCGCAGGGCTACTACAAGGAGGCCCTGCAGATCATCCCCGGGGACTCGGTGGCCTCGTGCCGGCTCGCCTCGTCGTTCTACGCGCAGAGCAGGTACTCCGATACGATGGACATGCTGCGCCAGGTCATCCGGGTCACGCCGCGTGCCCACTGCGCCTACTTCATGCTGGGTGTCGCCTTCGCCGACGCGGGCATCTACAAGGACGCGATCCGGATGTGGCGCAAGGTCGTCGATCTGGCGCCCACCTCCACCGAGGCCATCAGCGCCCGCGAGAGCATCGAGGTCTTGGAGAAGTTCACCCAGCAATAGCGCCGAGCGTGGGGCCGTGCTGCGGCAGGGCCTGCCCGCCGGGCAGGCCCTGTGCGTTCGGGGTTGCGGCCGCGCGCCCACCTTGCCTGCCCGGCCGTTCGAGTGCACCCTGACGCCATGATCTACTTCGACCACAACGCCTCCACCCCGGTGCGGCCCGAGGTGGTCGAGGCCGTGCGCGTGGCGCTGGCCGACCTGCCCGCCAACCCGTCCAGCATGCACCGCGAGGGCCAGCGCGCCCGCGCCGCGGTGGAGCGCGCGCGCGGGCAGGTGGCCGCGCTGGTGCACGCGCGCGCCGACGAGGTGGTCTTCACGAGCGGCGGCACCGAGGGCGACCACGCCGGGTTGATCGGCGCGGCGTGGGCGCTCGAGCCGCGGGGCCGCCGCGTGGCCATCTCGGCCATCGAGCACCACGCGGTGCACGGCGCGGCGGCGGTGCTGGCGCGCACCGGCTGGGAGGTGTCGCACCTGCCGGTCGGCCCCGAGGGCTACGTGGACCCGGCCGCGGTGGACGCGCTCCCGTCCGACACCACGCTGCTCGCCGTCATGCTCGCCAACAACGAGACCGGCGTGCTGCAGCCGGTGGCCGGGATCGCCGCGCGCGCGCGGGCGCGCGGGATGCGCGTGCTGTGCGACGCGGTGCAGGCCGCGGGCAAGGTGCCGGTGGACTGCGCGGCCCTGGGCGCGGACTACCTCGTGATCTCGGGCCACAAGTTCGGCGGCCCCAAGGGCGCGGGCGCGCTGATCGTGCGCCAGGGCGCGCCCTTCGAGGCGCTGTTCCGCGGCAGCGCGCACGAGCGCGGGCGCCGCGGCGGCACCGAGAACGTGGCGGGCATCGTGGGCCTCGGTGTCGCCGCCGCGAAGGCGGGGGAGGAGCAGGAGGGCGAGGCGCGGCGGCTGCTCGAGCTGCGCAAGCGTCTCGAGGAGGGGCTGCGCGGGCGCGTGCCGGACGCGGTGGTGCACGGCGAGCGGGCGCCCCGGCTGCCCAACACCGTGAACGCGTCGTTCCCGGGCGCGCGCAGCGACCATCTGCTGATGGCGCTCGACGCGCGCGGCGTGGAGGTCTCGGCCGGGGCCGCCTGTGCGAGCGGCGCGGTGGAGCCCTCGCCGGTGCTGAAGGCCATGGGCGTGCCGCGCGACCTCGCGGTGTGCGCGCTGCGCCTCTCGATGGGGCGCACCACGACGGGCGCCGAGGTCGAGCAGGTGCTGGCCGCGCTGGTCGAGGGCGTGCGCCTGGCCCGCGCGACCTCGGCCGGGAGCGCGTCGTGAGCGGGCGTCTCAAGGTGCTGGTCGCCATGAGCGGCGGCGTGGACTCGGGCGTGGCCGCCGCGCTGCTGGCCGAGCAGGGCCACGAGGTGACCGGCGTCACGCTCAAGCTGTGGTGCTACGGGCACACGTCCGACCCGCGCGTCGCGCGGGTGCCCGCTCCGCGCGCCTGCTGCACGCTCGAGGCCATCGACCAGGCGCGCGGCGTGGCCGAGCGCATGGGCTTCCCTCACTTTGTGGTCGAGGCCGAGGAGACCTTCCGCGCCCGGGTGCTGCAGCCCTTCCTCGACGACTACGCCACCGGGCGCACGCCCTACCCGTGCGCGCTCTGCAACCGGCATCTCAAGTTCGGCGACCTGCTGGCGCGCATGGAACTGGTGGGCGCCGACCGGCTCGCGACCGGGCACTACGTGCGCGTCGAGCCCCTCGCCGACGGCACGCACGCGCTGCTGCGCGCCGCCGATGGCGCGAAGGACCAGTCCTACGCCCTCGCCCTGACGCCGCGCGCGGCGCTGCCGCGGCTGCTGTTCCCGCTCGGGCGTCTCACCAAGGCCGAGGTGCGCGAGCACGGCCGCCGGCTGGGCCTGCCGCTCTGGGACCGGCCCGAGAGCCAGGACCTGTGCTTCGCGCCCGACGGCGACTACGCCGGCTTCATCACGCAGAGCCTCGGCGAGACGCGCGGAACCGCGCCGGGGCCCTTCGAGGACGCCGGCGGCCGCCGCCTCGGCACGCACCGCGGCGTCATCCACTACACCGTGGGGCAGCGGCGCGGGCTGGGACTCGCCGCGGGCGAGCCGCTCTACGTGCTCGGCATCGACGCCGCGCGCAACGCCGTGGTCGTGGGGCCGCGCGCGGCGCTGGACTCGCCCGGACTCGTCACCGAGCCGGTCGAGTGGCTCACGCCCGGGCCCCCCGCCGCCGGCACGCGCGTGCTCGCCAAGATCCGCTACAACCACGCGGGCGCCGCCGCCACGCTGCATCCCCGCGAGGACGGCGCGTGCGAGGCGCGCTTCGACGAGCCGCAGCCCGCGGTGACGCCCGGTCAGTTGGCCGTGTTCTACGCGGGCGAGCGCGTGCTCGGCGGCGCCGCCATCGCGTGCCCGCTGGCCGCGGCGCCCTCACGCTCCGGGGCCGCGAGCGCGGCGCCCGAGGTCTCGCCCGCGCGATGACCGGCGAGCGGCCGCTGCCCGTGCGCACGCTGGAGCGCTGCGCGGCCTGCGGCGGGGAGACGCTGCGAGTGCTGCCGCTCGTCTACGAGTTCCGCGGCTCGTTCCCGCTGGTCGAGTGCGACTCGTGCGGGCTGCGCTTCCTGCGCGTGCAGCCGGACGGCGCGGGGCTCGCCGAGCTCTACACCGCCGAGTACTTCGAGCGCGACTACCGCTGCGGGCGCAGCGCGGCCGCCTACGCCGACGAGCAGGCGTTCCGTGCCGAGAACGCGGGCCTGCTGGACGCCTTCGAGCGGCTGGGACCGCGCGGCCGGCTGCTGGAGGTGGGCTCGGCCGGGGGCTGGTTGCTGAAGCACGCGCGCGAGCGCGGCTGGCAGGCGCAGGGCGTCGAGTTCTCGGCCACCATGGCCGCACGGGCGCGGGCGCTCGGGCTCGAGGTGTTCCACGGCGACCTGCTCGCGGCCGCGCTGAGCGCCGACTCGTTCGACCTGGTCTACATGGGCGACGTGCTCGAGCACGTGCCCGACTGCCGCGCCGCGCTGGCCGAGGCCGTGCGCGTGCTGAAGACCGGGGGGCATCTCTACCTGCGCGGGCCCACCACCACGAACTCGCTGGCGCGCGGTCTCGCCCTGGCGCTCTACGGCGCCATGGGACGCGTCATCGTGCTGCGCGAGCCGCCCTATCACCTGTGGGAGTTCACGCCGGGCCCGCTCGAGTACCTGTTCGAGTCGGCGGGCCTCGAGGTGGTCACGGCGCGCCAGAGCAAGATCCCGCCCGGCCGCGCGCACGGGGAGAAGTCGGCGCTGCAGCGCCTCGTCATGGGCGTGGTGGACCTGGTGAACCTCCCGCTCACCCGCCTGCTCAACGTGGCCGGCGACCGCATCGTGATGGTGGGGCGGAAGCGGGAGCAGTAGCGGCCGCGACGCCGCGCCCGGTATCCTGGTCGCCATCGCGGACTTCCGGTCCTGCGCGGGGCGGGTTTCGCGGCCCCGCGTTGCCGCGCCGCCTGCGCCCGGCCCGACCCGGCCCCCGGAGCGCCCGGACCCCGCTCCGGGAGCCGCAGGAGCCCCGAAATCCCCGTTGACAGGCCCTCCCCGCGGGCGAATCATCGAGGCACCACTTCCATGACCGGGGGTGACCCTCAAGCCGGCTGCCGCTCCCGCCCGGCCCACACCCGGGCAGGCGACGCCCCGCAGGCAGGTGAATCATGAGGCACGTCGCGCGCATCATCTTCATCACCCTGGCGCTGGCCCTCCTGGGCCTGGCGCTGACACCCAAGGCCTCGCCCGCACAGGCGGCGGGACCCTGCGACCCGAACCGAGCCATCCCTTACTGGTGGCACCTGCGCCCGGCCGTTCCGTGCAGCGGCGACAGCGTCTCGATCGTCTTCGGCTGGTGCGGGGAGTGCGTGGAGTTCGCCACCGTCACGCCTCCGGGCGAGGCGCCCCTCACCCTCTACTTCCGGATGAAGCCGGTGTGCCCGGCGATCACGGTGTGCACGCCCGACTCGGCCGTGGTCCCGCTGGGCGCGATGGCTGCGGGCAACTACGCGCTCCTCGTTCGCGTGCAGGCCGGCGTCGTCCACGGCGACACGGGCTACTGCGTCGTCACGCGTCACGACACGCTGCGGTTCGCGATCACCTGCCCGCCGCCGCCGCCTCCGCCGCCCGCGGACTCGCTTCCCTACGTGCAGAACATCGTCATCGGCGGCCCGGGTCCCTGCAATACCTGCCCGCCTGTGGCCTGCCCGGACCAGCCCATCCCGCTGCACATCGACGGCATGTTCCCGAGCGGCTGCTACCGCCTGCGCGGCCTCGAGCTGGTGCCGTTGCCGACCGCGAACTTTGCACCGGCGCCGCCCATCGTGCGACTGACCGTGGACCACAGGACCTGCGGGATCTGCACCCTGGACACCCCGCCGTTCTCAGCGGACACCGTGCTGCCGGCGCTGCCGGCGGGCACCTACCGTCTCATGGTGCAGCTCGTCGAGGTGGACCGCTGCAACACGCTGGTCGCGGGCACGAGCACGTACCACGACACGCGGCCCTTCACCGTGGTGAACTCGTGCGGGCCGCCGCCTCCGCCGGCCAACTCCCTGCCCTACGTGAGCGAGATGGTCATCGGCCTGCCGATGCCGTGCCCGCCGCCCTGCAAGCCGGTGATCTGCCCGCGGCAGCCCATCCCGTTCCACGTCGCCGGGGCCTTCCCCGACGACTGCCTCGAGTTCCGCAAGATCGAGCTGGTGCCCTCGATGCTGACGGTGATCGGGCCGCCGATCGTGCGCATCACGGTGGCGCAGAACGACTGCCTCGGCAGGCCCTGCCTGATGCGCGTCACGCCTTGGTCGGCCAACGCCGTGCTGCCGGGGCTGCCGCCCGGGCAGTATCGGCTGCCGGTCGAGATGGCCCTCGTCTCGTGGTGCGACTCCACGAAAGTGGACACGGTCTACCGCGTGGTGCGGACGTTCACGGTGCGCGACTCGTGCGGCATCCCGCCGCCCGGAGGATGCGTGATGGCGGGCTGGGACCACTCGCAGCAGGTCGGGCGGTGCGACGCCTGGCTCGGGCCGGACCACCTCGCGCAGGTGGGGATGACCATCGCCTCGCCGGTGGCGCTGGCCGGGCTGCAGGGCACGCTGTCGCTGGACCCGCCCGGGCTGGCCATCACGCGGCTGGTGCCCATCGGACCCGCCGAGGGCATGCACGTGGCCTGGGAGCGGACGAACGAGGGCGTCAGGTTCGTGATGTTCGCCGAGCACGGCGCCCCGATCGGCGGCGTGCGCGACTGCGGCGACAACGTGCGCTGCATGCAGCAGCCGGTGCTGGCAGTGGTCGTTGGACCGGGGCCGACGGACGGGCTGCCGCCACCGGTCACGCACGTCATGGCGCACGACCTGCTCGGCTCCGACTCGCTGGGTGTGGCCGTGCCCGAGTGCCAGATCGAGACGGCGCTGATCGCGGTCTCGGCCACGATCTGCAC